>WNFV01002466.1_pt1 | contig 24582 bp, 25 predicted proteins | sample 5400101 | NCBI WGS metagenome assembly WNFV01 (sample SAMN13153361, study PRJNA577476) | soil metagenome | isolation source: 115 cm soil or saprolite under grassland replicate 1 | place: USA:California | collected 2016-06-15 | reverse complement strand
CGACATCCTGGTCCGCGGCGGAGGGCTGGTCAGCGCTCGCTGCGAGGACCGAAGGTCGCCTTCGCAGGCCGACGAGGTGTTTGCCCTGATCGCCCGCCACCCGCTGCTCACGCGTCAGCAGCTTGCCACGCTGCTTGACACGTCGTCAGCTCGGGTCGCGCAACTCGTGTCGCGACTGGTGGATTCTGGCTGGCTGCGCCCGCTCCTGCTCGATCCTCTGCTGATGCACGGCACGCACGGTCTGACAGGGAGGCAGTTATGTCGTCTTGGACTGGTCGAACTCACCGCGGCCGGTCGGCGCGAGGCCGCTCGGCGTCTCCTGGTGCACGCCGGCCTCGCTCGGCGGCGGCATGGCATCCTCCAGGACGACGCGGCCAGACGACGGTTCCTTCGGCACCTGCAGCACACGCTGGGCACGAACGCGGTGTTCGTTGCCCTTGCCAGTGCGGCGTGGCGGGTCAGGGCGCGCGGCGGTGACGACGCGCTCGAGGAATGGCGGGCGGCGGCGGCATGCGCGCGCGGCAGGTTCCGGCCGGACGGCTACGGCTGCTATCGCCGCGGGCTGCGCCGGTTCGGCTTCTTCCTTGAGTACGATCGCGGGACCGAACGGCCTCGTCACTACGCGGCCAAGCTGGCCGCCTATTACCGTTACCGCGACTCCGGCGCGTTCACACGCGACTATGACGGCTTCCCGATGCTCGTGGTCGTGACGACCAGTGAAGAGGCCGAATCGCAGTTCCTCTACCAGGCGTACCTGGCAGAACGGCAACGCGGTTGGGAGCCGCTATCGGTCCTGTTCACGACGACCCGCCGTATCGCCGACCACGCCGACGGCTTGCTGGGCCCGATCTGGCGCGCACCAGGCTCCGATGCCTGGACGGAGCGGCCGGCGCGAATTCGCTGGCTGCCCGCGTTGCCGCGCTCACCAACGGCAGAGGGCGCGGTGAGCCGCGTCCACGGTTCGACGGCGACTGTGGATTGATATTGGTACCCGCACCCAGCGGAGCTGGGTCGATTCGAGGACAGGGAGAGGCAACGATGTTGCGTGTGACAGTCATGGGCAATCTGGGCAGCGACGCCGAGCTGCGCTATTCCGCCAGCGAGCGGCAGATCACACAATTCAGGATCGCCGTCAACCAGGTGCGCACGAACGCAGCTGGCGAGCGCGAGGAGAGCACCGATTGGTTCCGTATCAACGTGGCCGGCCGTCAGGCTGAGTACGCCTCGCGGCTGCAGAAGGGCCAGCGGGTCCTGGTCGAAGGCCGGCTCCAGATCACGCACTTTCAGCGGCGGGACAGGACACCGGGCGTCGGCTTTGATGTCTGGGCTGACGAGGTCCAGAACGTCAGCGGTCGCGGCGCCGGGGAGGCCGACAACGGTCGCACCCAGCTGAATGGCGCTGACGCTGAGGGCACGGACGAGGCCACGGAAGTGGAAGAAAACGAGTTGCCGTTTTGAACTTACCGCTGCACTCGGGCGCGCCCACCTGATCGCGCGCGGGTGGGGGCCGCGCTTATCCGATCCGGATGGGACTGCTGGTGCTGGCTCCATTGCAAGTGACGACTACGCTGCCGGTGCCCGGCTGCGTTGATGGCCCGATCTCCCAGTCCAGGACACGGTGCCGTCCGCATCTGCGGTCTTGGGTGTCAGACCCTGCGCAGTGGACCTGGACCCGGCCGGAGTTTCGTACGTGATCGAGCAGGACGCTCCAGGCGTCGTCTGGACGCCAGCGGTGGCACGCCCACCAGGTCTGGATCCAGAAACCGAAGTGATCTCCACTCCGTTCGCCGGCTGCGGAGCTAGCGCTGCGGTCGGTGCCGGTGCCGCCCGCGTTGTGGTCGGCTGCCCTCGCTGCTGCAGTCGCTGGTAGGGCCTCGAGCCAGTTGGTCGCGATCGCACGCTGTGCCTCGAGCAGACTCATCGTGCCCGCGGAGACCTGATCGTGAAGATAGTTCTCGACCTGGTCTTTCTCATGGAACCTGGCCGCGGCTCGGCGGCTTCAGGCCACTGATTGGCGAGGTCATTCCTGCCGCCACCCTCAAGCGGAGTCAGGTGATCGACTTCGTCGTGACGCGATCCGGTGGCGAGGTCCTGAGAAACGCGCTGTCTACGTCGGGATGCGGCTCTTGTCGCTCTGGCCCTCGTCCAGGTACGGGTGTATGACACGGTCGTCGTTGAACGCCTCGAACCACTCGTCTGGAGCTCTGGTATCTGGACCAGCTCGGAACAACCAACTCGTACTACGCGGCACGCCATGCTTAGCATGTGGCAGAACTGGCATTTGGCTATCCAGGACACCATTGGCACGGCATTCGGACGGCATTGGCACGGCATCGGGACGCTACGTCGCGATACTGGCTGCGTGACAGCTATAAGGCGCACCCACACGAGTCGCTCGAGGAGCAGGCTGGCGCTGGCGCTCTGCCCGCGCGTGCCAACCGATTCGATGGCCATTGTCACGTGGCGTCCGGGGCTCAGCTGCTCGTTCGGCTTCGGCGAGCAGGCGTCGCGAGCGATCAGTTGGACAGACTCGGCGCGCCGGTGAGCTCCCGTTCCGTTCGCCTGTGGACCCTTACCGGTGCTGGGCCCGACGCCATCGCGAGCGCAGCGGCGGATGGCGCCGCGCAGATACCGATGCCGTAACGCGAAGTGGAACGCTGGCACGACCCCGCTCGACAGCACGACGTTCCCCTGCTTGTCGCCTGCTGTCAATTGGTCGCCGAGTTAGCCCGCGGCACTGCCGCCATTCCTAACCTGCGACATTGCCACCGCCCACAGCTGGGCGGGTGGACTGCGAGATCGCGGGTTGCTGGGGGCGCTGATGACGCCGCTGCAGACTCGGGCGGGCCGCGCCATCGACCCTGGCTGTCTTTTCCAGGCCGGCGCAGTTGACGTGTGACCAAGGCGAGCATGCTGGGGCCAGAGTGGTCCACCCTGACCTGGCTCATCACGAAGTCGCCGAGCCTTCTGGCGGCTTATGCACCGGTGACCTTGCTCGCAGCGACGAGTCCCGTATGGGCCTGCGCGGAAGGCTTGGAGCGACCCTGCCGTCCGACAGTGCCAGCCAGGGCTGAACTGGACGCCACCAGCCAGCGGGCGGCGCGATTGCCCGCGGCGCCGAAACGTGGCGGAGATACTCCTCGCGGGACACTCAACAAGCGCTACCTACTCCTGCCAGGCACACGCAAATGACAGCAGAGGACCGCCAGTTCTTCCAGCCGGACTGGCGAGTTGAATCGCCACTGCTGCTCACGCGCGCCCAAGCCGCCCAGTTGTGCCAGGTCAGCGAGGAGATCCTCGACCAGTGGTCGTACGAACCGGGCTTCCCGGTGATCCGCCGTAATGGTGGGCACTTCGTTCGTATCCACCGCGCGGCGCTGGAGCGTTGGCTCGAGCAGTTCGCCCTCGGGACGAACCCGGGGTTGCTCTACAGCGACGCGCCCCTGCCAGCGCCTGTCCGCCGCCGGGTTCGGCGCTGACGCCGGTACAGCGCCGCCTATTCGGCAAGGGCGGCCAGCCATCTCGTTGTGCAGTATTTCTGCAGTTCCCACCGTGCGGGGCGCCGTTATGGACGCTACGAGGGGAGAGGTAGCCGTTCTCGATGTAGCCCGCGAAGACGGCGCTTCGACGCTCACCTTCACTCCCCGAGGTAGAGCATCCCGCTATGAAATGGCCCTGAGCTTCGCGTTAGCCGGCGTTGTGAACTCAGCCAGGTCGTCTGTCGCCGATCAGTTGCTCGTTGACATCGTGGGACCGATCCCCTTCCGCCTGACCGAACGTGGCCGTCGAGCCATCGAGCCGTCCGCGCATATCGCGGCGTGCCCGCCGTCGCCGGCAGGCGATGCTGCGCCGCCGCCGCAGAGCCGGCCTGTGTTCAACAGCCGGCGGACCGCAACCGTGAGCACGTGATGGAGTCTCGTGCGACCGCAGGCATCGCAGACCAGGAGACCGCACCCGTTGAACGCAGTGGGCCGGGTCAGCTGCTCATCTGCGACAGGCGTCTCGACCGTCCCCTTGGCTTGCTGCCACTGTCCCACCTCTCGCTGGTCCTCGCCTACAGCCACAGCCGCGACGACGGTATGAGTACGAAGGCGCCCCAACACGCGCCGTGCCGGGCGCGTATGGGTCGATCATCGTCCGCGGTCGCGCCGGGCTTCGAGCACGAAGGCCTTATCATCAGAGGCTGAGCGCGATGCAAACGTCGACTAGCCCAGCCGAGCACACCGAACCAGTGCGCCACATCGATTGGACGCGCCTGGACGACGAACGGGCGGTGCTGGCTCAGGTCTGGGCTGCGCTACCAGCCGCGCAGGAACAACGCGACAAAGCACACCTCCTCAGCTTCCTCGAGCACGAGGGATTGGTGGCGGAATCGATCCAGCAAGGCAAGGCACTCTATGCGTACGCCGACGGTCCACGCGAGCCAAGCTCCCCAGTCGAGTGCGAGTGGTACCTTGAGTTCCGCTGCGATCGCGACGGCGGACGGCTTGCCGAGGTCACTGTCGAGAAGCGCCTGATCGGGCCCTAGCCGCTACACGCGGCCGCACCCCTCAGCCCGCCCTGTCATCTCGACGGCCACGTTGCTCGATGCCGAGTGGACGTGCGAGGCTGGCCTTGAGCCCGCAAGTAGCCGTTGTGACAACACCGACGAGACCAGCCCAAACGGACTACCCGAACCTGAGGCCGAGGACGCCGAGCGCTTCATTCAGATCGACATCGTCTGCTGCGATTTCGTGAGCTGTGACGGACTCCAGCGTGAGCGCTACGCCTGAGGCCGGCTCGAAGATTGCCCAGTTTACGAACCTGTCTCCGAGGCGAGAGAGATAGCGGATGCCGACAAAGACGCCCTCAGCATCTCTCCACTCGTAGACAAAGCGTGAGACCTCTTGTGTGAATGTCCGCGGGGCGCTGAGTCGAATCGCGGCGCCATCGATCTCGGCGAGCCCATGGTGGATTGCGCGGCTCGCGAGTGCAGTGCGCAGCGTCGCCAGCGAGCGGGCATCTCCCACGTCTGCGAACCGACCCGAGATGGTGGCTTCACCGCCCGATCTCGTAGTTAGCCAGCTCCTCGGAAGGATCGCAACAGGCGGCAACTCTTCGTCTCCATCGATCTCCGCGAGCCCCGCAACAACTGCGAGGTCCGGGCGAAAGCGAGCGAGCGTCTCTACAAAGGCACCCACGCGATGAGAGCACGCGTAAAGGACGCGATAACTGCCACGTGGATCGTCCCAACGATTGCCAAACGTGCCATCGCCAGCGGCATACGCCCAATCAGGCCACGCCCACGGATCAGGGCGGCGGCCCACTCGATATACAGGCCCCGTTGGATGGACCGAGGCCAGTACGTTGCTCACCCGCCGACGAGGAAGGCGCGCTCCGCGGAGATAACAGCGGGTCCGATCTCGTCCAGGTCGCCCTCACGCAGGAGGCGAGCTGGCGAGCGATCGTCAAGCTGAGGGTTCAAGCCTTGAAACCACGCGCGCGTAACATCAGCTCCGTCGGCATCGGCGATAGCTAGTGCGATCTGCAATGCCAGGCGAAGCCGCTGTTGAGTCGCGGCGCTCGGCTCACGTGTGCCATCTGCCCATTCATTCACGGCTCGTGTCTCCTTGACTGAGCCGAGATAAGCGCAGAGTTTTGCGCCCAGTATGTCGCGTAAGGTGCGCGCCACCTCAGGGAAACTGGAGCGCACGGCACGCTCGTGCGCCGCATAGTCGGGTCGCGCTGCGCTGATGGCCATCACTGTACTCCGCTCCCCAGATCATGCCACAAGCGAATCACATAGTCAATCCCAGTCTCATCACAGCACAGATCACAACGTCATCAACATCCCGCATGCGGGATCTCCCGCCTAGCCAAGGGTGCGGACGCGTGACACACGGCGTCGCGTTGGGCGGGTGGCAGATCTTATTCGTCATCTCGCGGCAAGTGGAGGCCAGCCCCGAGCCCGCTGCGGATCGTTGCCCATACCTGCCGCTCACGTCGTAGGCGAGTAGCCCGTTGCGGTCTCGACGTCGTGCCGATCGAGCAGGCCCGCGGCGACCCAGCGGCCCAGCGTCCAGGCGGCATGGTTCAGAGTGGTGTTGCGGCGGCCGCGCGGTGCCGTCTCGAGGCTGGCGATCAGCTTTGGCCACGTAAAGCTTGGTTTCGGCGCCCCGTGTAGACCGCGGCCGACGGGCTGACCCAAGCATGGCCTGGCCGGCCGGACGCAGGTGTTTCGGTCGGCAGCCCGGGTAAGTGCCGACTGTCGAGCAGCGGCCCAAGGTGACGCACGACGTGACACGCCGCACCTGCGCCATGGCACGGCACGTAGTACTGTCGACTCGGCTCTTTGCACGACGGGTCCGCCTCAGGGCAAAGCGCCGCTCTGGCGCGTCGCCAAACCTCTGGCCACCGCTTCACAGGTGGCTCCGACGAGCGTCGCACGACGACACGCCAGTGCGGCACCGCGCGACCAAGTCGTGTGGCCGATCCAGTGCACGCCCTAAGCCGCTCTACAGATACCGGCCATCTCATTTGTGCAGTTGTTTGTGCAGTAGGGTGGCGGTGGGCACCAAAAACCGCCCTTGGCAGGCGGTTTTGAGATTGATTTTCGAGTGACCCGTGCGGGATTCGAACCCGCGATCTCCACCTTGAGAGGGTGGCGTCCTGGGCCGCTAGACGAACGGGCCTGGGCGTGTTTGTGCGGCGTAGACGGGAGCGCTCAGGAGTATACGCGATCAGTTTTACGGATGACGAAGCGGATGCCACTGATCGTGTCCGAGACGCTGCACGTCTTGTTATCGACCACGCCCGCGCCCGGGCCGGCGAGGATCAGATCGCGCTGATCGACGTAGCCTGGTTGGCCGCGCTTCGGCGTCAGCAGCCAGATGCCGCCAGCCTGGTCGATGCGCGCTCGCCAGCGCTTGAGCACGGCCTCGGCATCAGTCGAGGCATCAGCTCCGACCAACACTACGTCGAGCGGCTCATCGTCAGTAGCAGCGTCGCGGCCGATGCGCTCCAGCACGCGGCTGCGCAACGCAGATTCGACGGCGAGCGGTTCGGCTGCGAAGGCCACGGCAAAGCCGGGCTTGATGCCTAGCTTGTCGACCACGTCACGATGGCTGTAGTCCTTCTCGGCCACCCGTTGCTGAGTTTAGAACTCGCGGCGCTGCTCGAGTCGCGTGCTTCTGGCACGAGTCTCGCCGAGCAAACAGGTGGTCGGGCCGTCAGGCATCCGGGTTGTGCACGAAACCATTCGGGATTCGCAGAGCCAGCACCTGTTTATTGAGCTCAGCGAACGCGTTCGCCCAATTCGCGCGATCTCGCGCCGCCGTCGTCGACAGTTCGTGGAGATCTTGTTTCATGGCCTCGACCGCGGCTGCGAGGCGGCTCTCGCTGGTAACCACGTGTGGCTCGGCTACCGTTGCTGACTGGCTAACGATGCCTGCAATGCTGGGCGGTGGTTGATCGCCGCGCCCTTTCACGGCTGTGGTCACCCATGCGCGTGCGAGTACATCGACCGCGCCGACCAACAGCGCACCGAGCAGTAGGAGACCAGTGATCCAGAAAGAGGTCTGAATCACGGCTGGCTCCATCTTCGCTTCGACGAGATGGCTATACAGCGCAGGTAAAGCTACGGCAATCGCGGGGATCAGCGCGATCGCGCTCAAGCCCGCGATTCGAGTCACTCGAAGCTCTCCGGCTTCAATCGGCTTCGCGTTGTCTGCAGCCCTTGCGTTCAGTGTCGCTAGCAGCGTGCTCACAGAGTCCATGCCCGAAGTAGGTCGGCTACCTCTGCGGTTGTTACGCGATCCCAACGATTGTCGCTAGATCGAGTTCGGTCCCGCGTTTGGGCGTGAGCAGCCACGTGACCACGCCTTCGCCGACGCTTCAGCGCGGCGCGGCAGCTAGAGCTCGCAGAGGTCCTTAAGCCGCCTTCGATCGTGACCTGGCGCTGGCCCTTCGCGTCCCGACGCGGTTGCGTGCCGCGTGCCTGGTCAGTTGGCAGGTGCATCGCACACGGCGCTTCGGCAAGGAGACAATTGATGCACAGGCGGGGCATGGTCGTGGTCGATCTCCGCGGTGGGGCTGCGGGTAATAAGGTCTCCCGAAGCCGAAAGGGGTCGATCGGCGTCTGAACTGGTACCGAAGTACCACACGTCTGCGCAATCACGGCGCCGGCCGTGGCGTTGGTGGGCTGCCCGCATATGGCTCGAGCAGGCTCGCGGGGAAGTACCCCAGCAGCCCGTCGTAGTTGCGCACCGCGCGCGGGCGCATACCCATCTGCGGCTCGGGCAGGCCCGTGACCACAGGCTCATCACAGCGCACAACCTTGCCGTACGCCCACACGTAGCTTCCGTCTTGCGCGTCGGGCGCTGTGCGCTGCACATCAAAGATGCAGCCGCTGTGCAGCCACGGACCATCCGTAGTACTCGTAGCTCGGTTCTGCGCCTGCGTCATCCGCGCCTCGCGGATGATCCGCTCCTCGATCTCCGCCAGCGGCAGGCCGCTCAGGCGAGTGGCCAGCCAGTCGCCGTTGTGCTCGTAGAGGGGATACGGCCCGCTCTTGACTACGTACAGCCTGGGGGGCCGCTGAGGCGCGCCACATGCCAAGATGGCTAATGTAAGGGCGGCACACAGCGCCCGCCACCCCAGGCGATCGCGGCCAACCAGCAAAAAGCCCTCCTGGCGATCACCAGAAAGGCACATCAAACTCACCAGGCGCAGGCTGCCGGACTAGGATTCGAACCTAGACAACCACATCCAGAGTGTGGCGGGCTACCGTTACCCCATCCGGCAATCGTTCTTGAACCGGGGGATTTTACCAGATCACGACCGGCCGATCGGAGACAGCACGTCGGCGCCGCGGCGGGCGAGGATGCTCTCGGCTTCGGCGACGATGCGTTCGACGATCGCGCCCGCGGGCTCGATGGTGTCGATGAGGCCCGCGTCCTGGCCGATCAGCAGCGCGCCGTTGTCGACGTCGCCAGCTTCGCGGGCTTGACGTAACCTCAAGGCAAGCTCGGAGTGGCGGCGGCGCACCTCATCTTCTCGACCCACGAAGGACTCGATGAAGCGCGTCCGCAACGCCCGCGCGTAGGCGCCAGGCCAGACTTGCGAGGCGGCGATATCGGGAACCTCGGTCAAGATCGTATCGTGGCCGTCGCTGCGGCAAATCGCTTCTTTGTAGGCCTGCGGCAGCGGCGCTTCGGGCGTCGCCAGGAAGCGCGTGCCGAGCAGCACACCCTCAGCGCCCAACATAAGCGACGCGGCCAGGCCCGCCCCATCGGCAATGCCGCCCGCGGCCAGCACGGGCAGCGGCGCTACCGCGCGCACGACCTGCGGGACCAGGACCATCGTGCCCATGAGCCACACGTGGCCGCCGCCCTCGGTGCCCTGGGCCACGATCGCGTCGGCGCCCGCCTCGGCGGCGCGTTGCGCCTCGTGCACCGTCGAGACCATGTGCACCACCGTCGCGCCAACGTCGTGCGCGCGCGCAAAGAGCGTGCGCAGGTCGGTCTCCGGCCACGCCCAAGCCGACGAGACCACCGGCGGTCGGGCGGCCAGGACGGCGTCGACGGCGTCTTCGCTCGCCAGGAACAGCAGCAGGTTCAGCCCAAACGGTTTCGAAGTCGAGCGGCGAATCGCATCCGCTAGCGCGCCAATCTCAGACGCAGAGCGGCCCGCGCAGCCCTGAATGCCCAGGCCGCCCGCGTTCGAGACTGCGGCCACCAGCTCGGGGCTGGTGCCGCTGCCCATCCCGCCCAGCACGACCGGATGTTCGATGCCAAAGAGAGCGCTCGCTCGCGTGGTCAGCATCTGCCGAGGGTACCGTGCTAGCCTCGTCCGAGATGCTCGATCTTGGTCAGCTCCTGCGGGTCCGCTCCGCCTCAGCTGGCCGATTCGACGCCAGTGGCCAGCATCTCGTCTTTGTCAGCGACCTGGCGGGCGTGCCGCAGGTGTGGGGTGTCGCGGGCGATGCCTGGCCCGAGCTGCTGGTCGCGCCGCCGGATCGGGCGCAGACGATCTATCCTGGCCCGCGCCCGGGGATGCTCATGGTTGGCGCTGACGTCGGCGGTAACGAGCACACGCAGTTGCTGCTGTCGCGCCAGCCTGGCACTGTCTGGGAGCCGCTGACGGACGATCCTGGGCACATTCACAACTTCGGCGACTGGTCAGCCGACGGCGAGCGCATCAGCTACGCGGCCAACACCCGCACTGGACGCTGGTTCGACGTCTATGTGCGCGACCTGGCCAGCGGCGAAACACAATGTGTCCTGGAGCACGACTCGACCAATCGCCCCGGCCCGTTTTCGCCCGATGGGCGCTGGCTGGCGGTGGTCCGCGCGTTCTCCGCCCAGCATCAGGAGCTGTGGCTCGTCGACGCACGAGGTGACGATCCGCCGCGGCTGCTGACCGACCTGAACAGCGAAGCGTTCTACGAACGACCCGAGTGGAGTGCCGACGGCAGCGCGATCTTCTGCGTGACCGACTACCAACGTGAGTTCGGAACACCCGCCCGAATCGACGTAGCGACCGGTCAGCTCAGTTTTGTGGTGCAGCCTGACCTCGACGTCGACGAGGCGACGCTCGATCCGTCCGGGCGGCGGCTGGCGTACGCGTGTAACCGTGACGGTGTCGCGCAGGTCATGGTGCGCGATTTGGCTTCAGGCGCAGAGATCGCCGTTGAGGGGCTGCCGCCAGGCACGTTGTACGACTACTGGCAGCGCGCGCTGGCCTGGGACAGTCGTGGCGAACGTCTAGCGATCTCGTGGACGGCCTCGACGGCGTCGCCCAATGTGTGGCTCTGGGCCGGCGGCCCGGCCAAACAAGTGACCAGCGCGGGCGGGCTGGGCGTGGACCTCGGCACGATGATCGAACCCGAGCACGTCAGCTATCCGACGTTCGACGGTCGGCAGGTACCCGCGCTGTTCTACCGGGCGTCGAACGCGGGCGAGAAGCCGCCATGCGTGGTGTGGGTGCATGGCGGACCCGAAAGCCAGTTTCGACCTTCGTTTCAGCCACTCGTGCAGTACCTCGTTTCGGCTGGGTTCGCAGTTCTGGCGCCGAATGTGCGTGGCAGCTCGGGCTACGGGCGGACCTATCAACACCTCGACGACGTGCGGCTGCGCATGGACTCGGTCAACGACCTGGCGCACGCGGCGTACTGGCTGCGCGATAGCGGGCGGGCCGATGCGTCGCGCGTCGCGGTCTACGGCGGTAGCTACGGCGGGTTCATGGTCCTGGCCGCGTTGACGCACTATCCCGAGCTGTGGGCCGCGGGCGTCGACCTGGTCGGCATCGCGAACTTCGTCACGTTTCTGGAGAACACCGGTCCGTGGCGGCGGCACCTACGTGAGGCGGAGTACGGCAGCCTCGAGCGCGACCGCGACTTCCTGATCCAGATTTCGCCGATCAACCACGTCGACAAGATCCGCGCACCGCTGCTGGTCATGCACGGGGCCAACGACCCAAGGGTGCCGATCGGCGAGGCCGAACAGATGGTCGACCAGCTACGTGCGCTAGGTCGCACGGTCGAGTTCCTACGGCTCGAGGATGAAGGCCATCAGATTGCCAAGCTCAAGAACAAGCTGCTCGCGTACCCGTTGGCCGTGGATTTTCTCAAGCGCCACCTGATGCGGTAAGCGCCCAGCGTGCGTTGACGGGGGCTATCTCGGCCGTAGGCTGGCGTGACTGCGAAAAGCGCGCGTCGGGAACCACCGGCCAGACGGAGTTGCCAACCGAAACCGTCAACCCTGCTGTTTACCAATATCGAGGGCTCGACGCGGCTCCTGCAGCAGCTCGGGGACGGCTACTCAGCTGTGCTTGCCGACCACCATCGGCTTATGCGCGCCGCCCTCGCCAACCACAACGGTCGCCAGGTCCACCCGCAGGGCGACAGCTTCTTCATCGTCTTCGCCAGTGTGCTCAACGCGGCGAAGGTGGCCTGCGAGGCGCAGCAAGCGCTCACCGCGAATGCCTGGCGCTTATGCACTGAGCTGCGTGTGTGCATGGCCCTGCACACTGGCGAACCAACCTTGTCCACGGGGGGTGTATGTCGGGCTTGATGTGCAACGCGCCGCACGTTTGTGCGCCGCTGGGCACGGCGGCCAGGTGCTGGGACAGACGGGCAACAAGCTGGGCATCGCAAATTGCCTCGAAGGGTGGGGGGCGTTGCCCTGGCCCATGATCGTCCTGCCGACGCTGCGCGCCTGCTGGGCAGCGTCGAGGCGCTGCTCGAGATGGTCGGCGGGACGCTGCAATGGGGTGCGCGCGCGCGCTTCGAGCGCGACCGAGATGCCGCGCGTACTCGTCTGGGCGACGCCGCTTTTAGCGCGGCTACTGCCGAGGGCCGCGGATTTGGTCTGGAGCAGGCGATCGACTACGCACTGGACGAGCCGTGCACGCGTGAGCGGCATTCAGCGGGCGCGGGTGCCGATGACCAGGATCTTGCCCTCGCCGATCGTCACCGACGTCACGCGCATCTGCAGCCGCGCAATCTCCTGATCGACCTGGTCCTGGACAGTCTTGCGAATTGACTCGCGCGTCGATTGCGGCAGCGGGACACCGGCGGCTTTGGCGTCGTTGACGATGACGACCGGCTTGTTGGCCTGCATATCAACGTGGCCGGTCATCGACACCGGCACGGTCTTGCCACCAACTTCAGCATCGCCGTTGGCTATGAGCTGATTCGGCTTCAGCTCACAGTTCAGCTTTGTGAGCGTGGCTGTGCCGAGCGGCGTCTCGCCGAGCGACTGTCCGACGAGCTGCTGACGCATGCGCTCGGACAGCTGCGACTGAGTGAGCTCGAAGCTGACCTCGCCAGCGGCGGGCGTCGGCGCGGGTGCGAACTGGCTCATACCCTGGGGAATGGCGGCCGAGCCGCCCACGTAGGCAATGCCCGCCAGAACAACGACCAGCGCACCGAGCAACAGCTTCAGCATTCAGCGGCAGTCAGTGAACCGCATGTGCCACGGCGATCGCTGCCATAGGGCGATCGCGGCGCCGTCTTTGGCTTCAGCATTCAGCTGCTGGTCAGGACGTCGAGGGCGTCTTCGATGCGCTGCAGCGCCCGCGCGCGGCCCAGCGCGACCAGCATGTGCCCGAGCGGTGGCGTCTTGAGTTTGCCGCTGATCGCGTAGCGGATCGGCATCAGCGCGTGGCCGCGCTTCCAGCCGCGCTCGTCCGCACCGCCCAACAGGGCCTTGTCAACAGCCTCGACGGTGAACGGCTCCACGTGGCGCAACGTGTCTTCAGCCGCGCGCAAAGCGTCAGCAGCGGGTGTCGCCTCCGAGCCCTGCTTCACCAACACGTCACGATCCAGATCGATCTCGCCGACAAAGAGAAACTCAACCTGGTCAGAGACCTCGCTCAAACGATGGAGGCGTTCCTTCAACGCCGGCGCCAAAACGCGCAACGCGTCCTCCTGGCCCGAGCCGGGCAGGAACGGGCGCATGCGCTCCAATAGCTCGTCGTCGCTGAGCTTCTGGATGTACTTGTTGTTCATCCACTCGAGCTTGGCGACGTCGAAAATCGGTCCGCCCGTGCTGAACCGTGTCCAGGTGAACTGCTCGACCATCTCCTGATAGGTGAAGATCTCGCGCTCGTCGGGCATGCTCCAGCCCATCAGCGCGAGGTAGTTCATCAACGCCTCGGGTAGAAAGCCCTCCTCGATGAACCACAGCAGCCGACCCGCGGGGTTCTTGCGTTTGCTGATCTTGGAGCCGTCCGGATTGCGCAGTAACGGAAAGTGGGCGAACTTGGGCGGGTGCCAGCCGAACGCGTCGTAGAGCAAAAGATGAATCGGCGTGGAGCTGATCCACTCCTCGCCACGGGTGACGTGCGTGATTTCCATCAGGTGATCGTCGACGACCACGGCCAGGTGATAGGTCGGGAAGCCGTCCGACTTGAGAATGACCGGATCGTTCGGCCGCGGCGCACTGATCCGACCACGGATGATGTCGTCGAATTCGAGCGCGACGTTATCAGGAACGATCACGCGGATCACGGGCGGCTCGGAGAAGCCCACCTCGGTCGCGCGCTGCTCGCGCGATTTACCCAGGCAAAACCGGTCGTAGCGCGGCGGCTGTTTCAGCTTCTGTTGCTCTGTCCGGACGTGCTCGAGCCGCTCGGGTGAGCACCAGCAGTAATACGCGCGACCGCTGGCGACCAGGCGCTCCGCGTGCTCTTTATAAAGAGGAAGTCGCTCGGACTGACGATAGGGCGCAAACGGGCCGCCGCGATCCGGCCCCTCGTCCCACTCGACGCCCAGCCACTTCAGCGAGTCGTAGATTTGCTGTTCGCTGGTCTCGACATAGCGCGTCTGGTCGGTGTCTTCGACGCGCAGCAGGTACTGCCCGCCAGAGTGACGAGCAAAGACCGAGTCGAACAGCCCGCGATAGGCGGTGCCGATGTGTGGGTCGCCCGTAGGTGAGGGCGCGGTCCGAGTGCGGACAGGCACAGCTAAATGTAGCGCGTTCCGCGTCTGCGTAGCCGCTCGAGCGTGTCGGCGAGATCAGCTGGTAGTTCGCTGCGGAAGGTGTGCTCGGCGCCATCCGCGGGGGAGCGCAGGCGCAGCAGCGCCGCGTGCAGGAACTGGCGCCGCAGACCGAGTAACGACCGACCGCGACCGTACGTCGGGTCGCCGGCGACCGGGTGCCCGATCGACGAGAAGTGCACACGCAGTTGATGCGTTCGCCCGGTCAGCAGCAGCGCCTCGACCAGGGTGAAGTCGCCGAACCGCTCGCGCACCCAGAAGTGCGTTTGCGCGCCGCGGCCGCCCGCGCGGACCGCCATGCGCTGGCGATTGCGCTGGTCGCGCGCGATGGGCGCGTCGACGAGCCCCTCGTCCTCCGAGATGTTGCCACGCACCAGCAGCACATAGCGCTTCTCGGTGGTGCGACTGGCCATCTGGCGCTGCAAGTCCGCCGTCGCGGTCAGTGTCCGGCCGACGACCAGCAGACCCGAGGTGTCCTTGTCGAGACGATGGACGATGCCCGGACGCAAGTCGCCGCTCTCGTCGCGCAGCTCAGGGAAGCGCGCCAGCAGTCCGTTGACCAGCGTGCCCGACTCATTGCCTGGCGCGGGGTGGACGACGATGCCCGCGGGTTTGTCGATCACGACCATCGCTGGATCCTCGTAGACGACAGTAAAGGCGACCTCCTCCTGCGATGGCAGGTCGAGGCGGCGCGGCGAGGGCACGATCAGCACGCGGTCGCCGGCCGCGACGCGCTGGCTCGGCTTGCTCGGTAAGCCGTTGAGGCGCACCGCCTCGATCCCGATCAGGCGCTGCCATTCGGCGCGCGAGCGGTCCGGCTCTCCGCCGAAGCGCACCAGGAAGCCGTCGAGTCGGTCGCCCGCGGCGAACGGCGGAACCACCACGAGCCGCCCGTCCGGTCGGTCGCGCATTACCGCGCGTAGCGGCGTTCGCGTGCGCTCAGCGCTGGGCATCCTGGAGAGACGCGGATTCCTCGCTGGGCGTCGGCGACAGCGCGTTCAACGCCAGCAGCGCCACACCGATCACGATGGCGGAATCGGCCACGTTGAAGACCGGCCACCAGTTCGAGTGGTAGCCGAAATCGACGAAATCGACGACGTAGCCCTGGCGGATGCGATCGATCAAGTTGCCCACGGCCCCGCCGAGCTGCAGACCGAGCGCCAGATGCAGCCGAAACCCCGAGCGCGGCAAATAGCGATAGCTGGCCGCGATCACGCCAATCACGATCACCCCGATCAGGACGAAGAACGCGGTTTGGTCTTGTAAGAGGCCGAACGCGGCGCCGCGGTTTTCGACATACGTGAGCCGCAGGACGTCGCCGACGAAAGGCACGGGCACTGAGCGCACCCCAGTGCGCTCCAGACGATCTTCGGCGAGGCGCTTGGTGGTCTGATAGAGCAGCACGACCAGCACGGCCAGTCCGAGAAACAGCAGCCCGCGCACCGGGAACGAGCGGGTCCGACGCGGCCGCGCCCCGATCGCCGGGGCCGCGTCGCTCACGAAGCGCGCTCGTGCTGGACGGCGACGACGACCGGCACGCCATCGATCTCGGCCTCGACCTGCGGCCAATCGGTGACCCCATCCAGGCCAGCCTCGAGCCGCGTCGCCAGGGTCTCGCGCTGGATGTAGGCGGCGTGTTGCTCGAAGGCGTCGGCCACGCTGTCCGAGGCGACATAGCGGACGCGGATGCGGTCCGAGACGTTGAAGCCGGCTCGTTTGCGCGCATCCTGGATCAGACGAATGACCTCGCGCGCTCGCCCCTCGGCTTGGAGCTCGGGCGTGAGCGTCGTATCCAGCACGACCAGCACGCCGCGATCGGCCGCCGCCGCATAGCCCGGTGCAGGTTCCAGCGAGAGGGTTACCTCCTCGGGCTCGAGCACGAAGCCCTCGACGTGCACGCGCTCATCCACGACTTCGAAGCGGCCCGCCTGCAGGGCTGTCCGAATGCGCGGGTAGTCCTTGCCGTACTTGGGCCCGAGGATCTTCACCTTCGCCTCCGCGCGCTGGCGAACCGCTTCCGTCAGCTCCTGGACATACTCGACCCGTTTGACGTTCAACTCGCCCTGGATCAACTGGCTCGCCCACGCCGGGAGCTCGCTGAACGTCGACCCACCGGCCACGCGCACCGAGGGCAGCGGCTGGCGTGACGGAATGCTGGCACCCTTGCGCGCGGCGTTGCCAAGACTGGCGATGAGTCGTGTGAGGTCCATGTCGCGTTCGAGCCGCGCGTCCGCGCGCTGTGGCGAGGGCTCGGGATAATCGGTCAGGTGTACGCTGTCCGGCGCGGACGAGTCCGCGCCGCGCACCAGGTTCTGGTACAGCACTTCGGCCAGAAACGGCAGGAACGGCGCGAGCAACTTGGTCACGGTGACCAGCGCCTCGTAGAGCGTCGCCATCGCGGCGGGATCGGCGTGCTCGCCAGGCGCCTGGAAGCGCGCCCGGCTGCGGCGGATGTACCAGTTGCTCAGATCCTCGAAGAAACCTTCGATGGCCCGCGCGGCGTCCATCGCGTCCCAATCGTCGAGACGCTCGCGGACCGTCGTGATCAACGTGTTCAGGCGTGCTTGCAGCCAGCGATCGAGCTCTGTCTGCGTACCCTGCTCGGCTGCCGATGGGTGCCAATCTTCGAGCGACGAGTACAGGACGAAGAACTTGTAGCTTTCCCACAGCTTGATGAGGCGGCGCTTGGTCTCGTCGGCGAGCTTCCAGCCAAAGTTCAAGTTGGCGGCCGGGTTCTGCTGGACGAAGATCCAGCGCATCACGTCCGCCCCCGCGCGCTCGGCGGCTTCCTCGAACGCGATAGCGTTGCCGAGGCTCTTGTGCATCGCCTCGCCTTTTTCGTCGCGCACGGTGCCATGGCCGAGCACGGTCATGAACGGCGCGGCGTAGTCAAGCACGGTGCTCATGACCAGCAGCGAGTAGAACCAGTTGCGGTACTGCCCGGGGAAGCTCTCGGTGATGAAGTCAGCCGGGAACCAGCGCCGCCAGTAGTCCTGGTCGGTGCGGTAGTGCAGGGTCGAATACGGCACGATGCCCGCGTCGAGCCAGGGATTGCCAACGTCCGGGATGCGCGAGATCGGCTGGCCACAGCCGGGGCAGGCAATCTTGATGGCGTCGACCCAGGGTCGATGCGGCGAGTGCCCTTCGAACTCGTCGAAACCAGAAACTGCCCGCTCCTTGAGCTCCTCGCGTCCGCCAAGGACGTCGAAGCGCCCGCAGCCCTCGCAGTACCAGATCGGCAGCGCCAGGCCCCAGTAGCGTTTCTTCGAGATCATCCAGTCGTGCATGTTGCGCAGCCAGTCCAGCTCGCGCTCCAGGCCGAAGTCGGGGATCCAGTGGATCTGGCGCGTAACGCCCATTAGCATCTCGCGCAGCCCGTCGACGCCGATGTACCACTCGTCGACCAGGCGGAACACGAGCTCGGTGCGACAGCGCCAGCAGTGCGGGTAGCGGTGCTTGTATGGCTCGGCCCTGAACAGCACACCTTTGTCGCGCAGGTTCTCGACGATCGGCTTCGCGACATCCTGGACTGACTGGCCGGTCAACCAATCGAACCCATCGACATACACGCCGAGCTCGTCCAGTGGCGCGATCACGGCCAATTTGAACTCTTTGCCTAGTAGAAAATCTTCTTCGCCGCAGCCCGGCGCAATGTGGACGATGCCCGTACCTTCGTCCTGGCTGACGTCGTCCCACGGGATGACCCGATGCGCCACGCCCTGTTGGGCCGGCAACTCGTCGAATGGTCCGCGATAGGGACGATCGAGCAGTTCGACGCCGCGCATGTGCTGCAGCACCTGCCAACCGTCGCCCAGCTTGTGCGCCAGCGGCTCGGCCAGGATCAGTGTCTCACCGTTCTTAGTGACGCGGGCGTAGGTCAGCTCAGGATGGACCGCCGCGGCGGCATTCGATGTCAGTGTCCACGGCGTGGTCGTCCACACCAACAGGCTCTCGTGCTGGGCATCGAGCAGCGGGAACTTCACATAGGCACTGGTGTGCGTGGTGTCCTGGTAGCCCTCGGTGTCGATCTCCATCTGGCTGATGCCGACCGAGCAGCGCGGACACCACGGCATGACATCGTGCCCGCGATAGATCCACCCGCGTTCGTGGCACGCCTTGAGCATGCGCCAGATCGTGTAGTTGTTCTCGTCCGACATCGTGTAATACGAGTCCGACCAGTCCATCCACTGCCCGAGTCGAATGCTCTGCTCGGTGATCACCCGCGCGAACTTGAGCACGCGCTCCTTGCAGCGCAGGACGAACTCGTCGATGCCGTAGCTCTCGATGTCGCGCTTGGACTTGAAACCTAGCTCGCGCTCGACCTCGACTTCGACCCACAAGCCCTGACAGTCGAACCCGTTCTGCCAGCGCTGGTTGTGGCCAGTCATCGCCTTGTAGCGTTGGTACAGGTCCTTGTAGGTGCGACCCCAGGCGTGGTGCACCCCCATCGGGTTATTGGCCGTGATTGGCCCGTCGACGAACGAGAAGCGCTTCTGCGAGCCCTTCAGCTTCGCGCGCAATTGCTCAAACGCGTTCGTCCGCTCCCACAGCGCAAGCATGCGCTGCTCGAGGGCAGGAAAATCCGGCTTGTCGGAGACAGGCTGAAACATGGGCCGCGGCGCTCAGCAGAATCCTAACGCAGTGGCTTCCCTGTCATCCTGAGGTGAGGAACGAGCCGAAGGATCCGCCTGCTGGAACGGTTTCGACAAGCGGATCCTTCGCTGCGCTCAGGATGACACGGCGACTGGCTCCACGACCCGAATGTGCAGGTCCTCAAGCTGGTCAGCTTGGACCACCGTGGGCGCGTTCATCATCAGATCCTGGGCGCTCTGGTTCTTGGGGAACGGGATCACTTCGCGGATGCTGTCCTCGTCGGCGAGCATGCTGACCACGCGGTCGATGCCTGGCGCGATGCCGCCATGCGGCGGGGCGCCGTACTGGAACGCGCGCAAAATGTGTCCGAAATTGCTCTGGATGCGCTCAGGCATAAAGCCCAGCAGCTCGAACATCCGCGACTGAATGTCGGCGCGATGAATACGAATGCTGCCGCTGGCCAGCTCTTCGCCGTTGGCGACCACGTCGTACGCGCGTGCGCGGACCTTGACCGGATCGGAATCCAGCATGTGCATATCTTCTTCGAAAGGCATCGTGAACGGGTGGTGCATGAACGTGAGCCGACCGCTCTGCTCGTCGCGTTCGAACCACGGAAACTCGACGACGAACGCCCAAGCCATGATGTCATTCGGGATCAGATCGAGCCGCTTCGCCAGGTCTCTGCGCAACGTGCCCAGGCTGGCGCGCACTGTTTCTACTTTGTCTGCGACCAGCAGCACCAGATCACCTTCAACCGCCTCGAGCGCCTGCCACAGCGCTGACTGCTCACCCTCAGACAGGAACTTGCCAAAGGACGAGCGCAGCTCCGTACCGAGCGCTGCCCACGCCAGCCCGCGTGCGCCCTGCGCTTTAGCCAACTCGGTCAGCTCGTCGATCTGGCGCCGAGTGAACGCGGCAGCCCCAGGCACGCGCAGGCCGCGCACCACGCCACCACTGGCAATCGCGCCCGAGAACACGCTGAACTCGCTGTTGCGCACCACCTCTGAGACGTCGACGATCGGCAGGTCGTAACGCAAGTCAGGCTTGTCCGACCCGTAGCGGTCGACCGCTTCCTGCCAGGTGATGCGCGGCCACGGCTTGCGCAGCACTTTCTTCGACGACAGCGCCTCCGTCAGGCCTGTGAACAGCGCCTCGCACACACCGAGGACGTCCTCTTGCTCGACGAACGACATCTCGAGGTCGAGCTGGGTGAACTCGGGCTGCCGATTGGCGCGCAGGTCTTCGTCACGAAAGCAGCGCGCGATCTGAAAGTAGCGGTCGACGCCCGCGACCATGCTCAACTGCTTGAACTGCTGTGGGCTCTGCGGCAGGGCGTAAAAACTGCCCGGGTGCAGCCGACTCGGCACCAGGTAATCGCGCGCGCCTTCCGGTGTCGGGTTGGCCAGGATCGGCGTTTCGATCTCCAGAAAGCCCTGGCTGTCGAGATAGTCGCGGATGTATTTGATGACCTTGTGGCGCAGCACCAGGTTGCGCGCCATGCGCGGCCGACGCAGATCGATGTACCGATACTGCAGACGCACGCGCTCGTCGACTTGCGCTTCTTCAGCGACCGGAAACGGCAGCGGCAAACACGGATTGAGCACCGTGACCTGATCGGCGTGGATCTCGATGTCGCCCGTGGCAATGCGTGGGTTCTCGCTGCCCGCTGGGCGAAGCTGCACGGTGCCCTGGATCTCGACCACGTATTCGTCGTGCAGACCCGAGGCTTCGGCATGTGCCTGCGGCGCCGTCGCGGGATTGACCAGCACCTGCACCAGGCCCGCACGATCGCGCAGATCGACAAAGATCAGCCCGCCATGGTCGCGCACCGTGTGTACCCAGCCCTGCAAGCACAGCGCCTGCCCGACGTGTTCGGCGCGCACCTCGCCGCACATCATGCTACGTCTCATACAAGCTTTCAGCGATCAGCTTTCAGCGATCAGCCCTGTCAGAAGCTTACTGTTTCGACCCGCCCGTACACTCTGCTGACGCTGACGGCTGCCTGCACATGACCTCCATCGCGCTCTACGTTCACTTCCCGTTCTGTCTGTCGATCTGTCCCTACTGCGACTTCGATCGCCAGGCGACCGGCTTCGACCGCATCGACGCCTACCTCACAGCCGTGCAGCGGGAACTGGAGCAGTACGACCGACATGAACAGGTGCACAGCATCTTCTTCGGCGGCGGCACGCCCAGCCTGATGCGCCCCGAACAGGTCGCGGTGGTCCTGCGCGCACTCGAGCAGCGGTTCGAGGTCCAACCCGATGCCGAGATCACCATCGAGTGCAACCCGGGCGACGCCGATCTCGCCAAGCTCCAGGCCTTCCGCACGGCGGGCGCCAATCGCCTGAGCTTCGGCGTCCAGTCGCTCGACGACGCGATGCTGCCGATGCTCGGCCGACGCCACTCGAGCGACCAGGCGCGTCAGGCCGCTACCTGGGCCAGTCAGGCCGACTTCCGGTTCAACCTGGATTTCATGTTCGGCCTGCCCGGCCAGACCCTCGTCCACTGGCAGCAGACGCTCGACCAGGCCGTAGCCCTCCAGCCAGATCACCTGTCGTGTTATCTGCTGACCCTAGACGAGAAGGTGCCCATGGGTCGCGACGTGGCACGCGGCGCGCTCGTCCTGCCCGATGACGACAACCTGGCCGAAATGTACACCGCCGCGCGCATCAGATTGGCCGAGGCCAGCTACGAGCAATACGAGGTGTCGAATTGGGCCAAGCCGGGCCGCGAGTCGCGCCACAACCTGACCTACTGGCGCAACGGCGAGTGGATCGGCCTCGGCGCGGGCGCCGCCTCGTCCTACCGCGGGCGGCGCTGGAAGAACTCGCCCGCGCTCGAACGGTACATCGCCTCCGTCATGGCGTCCGGCACTGCGCAGCGCGTCGAGGATGAACAGCCCGACCTGGCCATGCAGTTGTTTGACCACGTGACGCTCGGGCTGCGTCTGCGCGAGGGCGTCGCGCTCTGCTCATTCCGTGCTCAATATAATGAGCAACTGCTCAATATTCTGAGCAGCGAAGGTGCGCTGCTCATTGAACACGGTGTGCTGCAGGTCGTCGACGGCGACCGCTTGCGGGTTTCCACCGAGCACCAGCTGATCCTGAACGAGATCCTGGCCCGCCTGCGCGAGCCCATCGAGGACTACGCGCGCCGCGCGACCAGCGCCTCGCACAACGCCGCCAGCAGCGACTGGGCCGGCTCGCGCGGCCTGGCCACCTCCAGGCAGTCCAGCGCCCTGCGATAACGGCTCTCGACGCGCCGCTCGACCTCATCCCGCACCTGGATGCGATCGAAGTAGTCGATCACGCGGTTGACGAGCTCGGGCGGCATGGGCCGATCGCCCTCGCGGTCGTCGTATGCCGCCGTGAGCCACGCTGGCGTGTCGGCCCGCGAGAGCGCAATCGCCGCGGGCAGGCCGCGCTTGCGCTCGAGGACGTCCAGCGCGTCTGGCTTGCCCGTTTCGGCCGCCCGGCCCCAGACGCCGAGCAGGTCGTCCTGCTCCTGGAACGCCAGGCCGAGCTCCAGGCCGTAGGCGGCGTACGCCTCTTCAACGTCCTTGGCCGCGCCGGCGGCAATTGCGCCCAACCGACAGGCACACGCGAACAGCACGCCAGTCTTGCGCGTGATCATCGCCGCGTACGCTTCAGGTGTGGCCGCGGTGCCGCCAGCCTGGAGCTCGATGTCCAGGTACTGGCCCTCGGCCAGCAGCAGCGCCGTCCGGTTGAGCTCGGCCACCATGCGCGCCGAGCGCTCGCTCGGATCACGCAGCATGGCGATCTGGGCCAGCGCGAAGAGCGCGTCGCCCGCGTTGATGCCCTGCTCGGCGCCCCACAGCGACCAGAACGTCGGCCGATGGCGGCGCAGCGGACTGCGGTCCTGGATGTCGTCGTGGACGAGCGAGAAGTTGTGGATCAGCTCAACGGCTGCCGCAGGCGCCAGCGCGCGTGCTTCGTCGCCACACACCGCGCTGCATACGAGGAGGACCAGGGCTGGGCGCAGCTTCTTGCCCGATGGCGCCGGCACGTCGAGCGGCGACAGATCGGGCGCACGCCAGCCGAGGTGGTACTCGAGCATCGACGCGAACCGCGCCGCCGGCTCGGACATCGTTTCGGTCAGCACCTGGCGAATACAGCCGTCGGTGAGTTGGCCGAGGCGTGTCAGCTCCGCCTCGAGATCGCGACTCATGAACTAATCATCGGCCACTGGACGCCTCCGGCCCAACAGCGTCTACCCTGTCCCTCGTGCGCGCGCTCGAGTTGGTCGGCTTCGACGGTCCTGCTTCTCTGCAGCTTGGCAAACGCGAAGCCTCAGAGCCGCACGCCCGCGAGGTGCGCGTGCGGCTGAGAAACTCGGCCCTGAACCATCTCGACGTCTTCATCACCCGCGGCTTGCCCAAGCGGCCGCTGCCGGCGATTCTCGGCTCCGACGGCGCCGGCACGATCGAAGCCATCGGCCCGGATGTCTCCGATATCACGGTCGGCGATGAGGTGGTGCTGTACCCGATCGTCGCGTGCGGCCAATGCCCGGCCTGCCAGGCGGGCCAGGAAGTGCACTGTCCCCAGATGGCCATTCTGGGCGAGCACACCGATGGCACGTTCCAGGAGGCGCTGGTCGTGCCGGCAGCGATCTGCCACCCCCGGCCGGCGCACCTGTCCTGGGACGAAACCGCGGCGCTACCGCTGGCGTGGCTTACCGCCTGGCGGCTGCTGTTCACGCGCGGCCAGCTCACAGAAGGTGATTGGGTGGTGCTGGTCGGGATCGGCGGTGGCGTCGCGACGGCGTGTCTGCTGCTCGGAAAAGCGCACGGCTTGCGGGTGATCGCCACCTCGCGGGACGAGTCAAAGCGCCAGCGCGCCCTCGACCTGGGTGCCGAAGCTGCACTGCCCAGCGGCGGCTTTGCCAGGGCCGTGCAGGAGATGACCGGCGGCGCGGGCGCGCGAGCGGTCGTCGACACGGTCGGGCCGGCGACGCTCGAAGACTCGATTCGATCGCTCGCGCGCGAGGGCATGATTCTGACCGTCGGCGCCACCAGCGGCGCCAAGGTCGAGCTGCTGCTGCCACGCTTGTGGTTCCGCCATCTGGCGCTCATCACCTCGACCATGGGCAATCACAGTGAATTCAGCCGCATGCTCGACGATGTGAACCAGTTCGGCCTGCGGCCGCCAGTGGACCGCGTGTTCCCACTCGAGCAGGGCGCCGATGCATTCGCCCACCTCGAGGCCGGCGAGCAATTTGGCAAGGTTGTGCTGTCGAACTAAACGCTCGCCCGTTCGACCTGGTGAGTATGAAATACGTGCTTCTCTTCTACGGCAACGAGACTGACAAGGCCCGCTACGATGCCCTCTCGCCCGAGGCCCAGGCTGAGATGTTCGCGCGGAAGGCGTTTGTTCGAGCGCTACGCCGCAGAGTCCTGGGCGGCGACGGATTGGCTGCAGATCCTGGCGCTCTACGAGATGCTGGTGCGCATTGCGCCGTCGCCCGTGACCGGGGTGGACCGCATCGAT
>WNFV01003420.1_pt1 | contig 24606 bp, 15 predicted proteins | sample 5400101 | NCBI WGS metagenome assembly WNFV01 (sample SAMN13153361, study PRJNA577476) | soil metagenome | isolation source: 115 cm soil or saprolite under grassland replicate 1 | place: USA:California | collected 2016-06-15 | reverse complement strand
GGCGGTGTCCTTGCCTTGCGAGCCCCAGACCACGCGCCTGGTGCGGTGGTCGGTGACCAGGGTGAGGTAGCGGTGGCCCTTGCGCCAGGAGACCTCGTCCACGCCGACCTCGAACAGCTCGTCGAGGCGGCCCGCGTCCAGTTCGTCGGCCACCACCCGCTCACAGATCGCCCCCACCGTCTGCCAGGCGATCCGGACCAGCCGCCCGACCGCGGACTTGTCCATCCTGGTGGCCAGCCACGCCACCAGGTCCTCGACGTCACGGGTGAACCCCGACTCCGGCCGGGCGAACGGCACCTGCTCGGTGCGCACCCCATGCTGTGGGCAGGCAAGGCGGCGCAGCCTGGCCTTGACGACCAGCCGCCAGCGGCCAAGGTCCAGGTGCCGCCAGCGTGCGTCCACGGTGCGGGTGTCGTAGCGGGCCGGGGTCGAGTAGGAGCAGTCAGCGCACACGAGCCGGCGGCGGCGCAGGGCGACGGTGACGGTGATCTGCGCCGGCTCGAACCAGACCTCGCGCACGGTGGTACCGGGGAGGGCGAGCATGCGGTTGAATGCAGCTGTGACGCGCACGGGCGTTGGCCTTTGGTTGGGGCTTGGACACCTACAACCTTACGGTCTGGTCCGTGCGCGTCGCGCATCCCGGTCCCAGCGCCTCGTCCGTGCGGTCCTACCAGCGCCTTCAGGCGCCAAGCACCCGAGGTTCACCCACATTCAGTTGTGGAGCCCCTAAATTAAACAGGTCAGGCGTGCAGTCCGAGCGGATGGAGCTGCTCGTCCATCCACGGCTGACCCATCCCCAGTTGGGCGCATCGCCGCCGCAGCGACCAGCCTCGCCCTCGGAGCCGAGGTCGGCCAGGCGGCCTGGCAGCGCTGCTGGGCGGCCCCGTGGGTGCTTGCATGGTCTGCTGGCTGCGCGGCGGCGACCTACCGCCGCAGCCGATGCTGGTCCAGCAGGCGCCGCAGGGTGGCGGGTGCGGCGCCAAGCTCGCCTTGGACCTGGGCCAGCGTCCACGCCCGGGTGACCAGCCGGTCCACCAGGTAGGCGCGGATGCTGTGGAAGCCCAGTTCGGCGACGCGGGCGGAGGCGCGCTGCTGGGCGGCGCGCTGGCGTTGGCGGGCCAGCTGCTGGCGGCGGGGTGGCTGTTGGATGCGGTGGTCGGTGATGGCGCGGCGGATGGCCGGCTGGGTGGTGGCCAGGTGGGTGGCGAGCTGGGGAATGCTCCAGCCGTCGTCCAGCAAGCCCTGCAGGCAGCTGCCAAGGTCGGCGAAGCCCAGGCGTCTTGCCTGCTGGTCGAGGTGGCGGTGACGGCCGTCGTGGACGGTGAAGCCCTCGTTGAGGACGAGGCGGCGAGGCAACGGTGCTGGTGGGGGCGTTACCCATGCGCTCGGGGTGCCGGGCACCCCACGACTCCGGGAGAACCGCGCTCATCAGCACCTTCGCAAAGACCATCGCGCTCGCGCTTGGGTGAGCCCGTGCGCATGGGCAACGCCGACAAGCGGCGTCGGCCGGGTCCAGGCCGGTCCCGACAGTCGGTGGGGTGGTGCGGCCGGCTGCACGGTCCCTTGAGGTGCTCGTGGCGCTGCGGCAGTCGCCAAGCGATGGGAGGATGCCTGGCTGCGATCGGCTCGGTGTCTCCCGTATGAACATCCGTGAGCCGCGTGAACGCATTGATGCGCCCCACAAGGAAGAGCATCGGCAAGGAAGAGCGTCGGCGGATGGTACGGAGTCCCTGGTCACGACGCGAATCCGAGTTTCGGCGCCCCACACCACTGACCGCAGGGAATTGATGGTCTACGCAGCGTGTCGGCCACGCCTGCCCACGACGAAGGCGAGCGCGCCCAGCCCGAGCAGGCCCAGGCCGGCGAACAGCAACGGTGCCGTGGTGGAGCCGGTAAATGGCAGGCGGCCCGAGACCGAGGACGGCGCCCGGACCATCAGCGTGGCCGAGACGCCAAGGTTGCCCCCGCCGCAGCGCCCAGTGATGGTGTAGGTCCCGGCCGCTGTGGAGCGGGGGATCTCAGTGGTTGTCGTGAAGGCCCCGCCCGGCTGGACGGCCGCGAACACCGCCGGCAGCCCAGCGAAGTCGTGGGTGTGGACGAACGCCTTGGAGATCAGGGTGACAGGGCCTGAGCAGTCCGGGCCGACCGACCCTGACACGGTGACGGTGTGCCCCGCGGTGACCGGGCTCGGGCTGACATGGACGTTGGCGGGTGGTGTCGTGGGCGCGGCCCGGATCACCAGCGTCGCCCGTCCGAGGGTCGCCCCACCGCAACGCAGATGAATCGGGTAGGTCCCGGCTCGCTTGGAGCGGGGGATCGTGGTGGTTGCGGTGAAGGTCCCGTCCGGCTTGGCGGTCGTGTAGACCGGGATCGGGTTACCCAAGTCGTTGGTGGGGGCGAACGCGTCGGAGTACAGGATGATGCTCGAGCAGTCCGAGCCCGCCGCCTCCGGGCCGACCGACCCTGACACGGTGACGGTGTGCCCCGCGGTGACCGGGCTCGGGCTGACGTGGATGGCGACAGGCGCGGCCCATGCCGGCGCGGCAAGCAGCGTGAACATCCCGACAGTGGCGGCGAACACAAACGCGGTGATGGTCTGGACTGGTCGCATGGGCGACCTCCCCCCGATGAAGCACGACCCCTGTGGGTCCATGCCGTCAGCATGGCCTGGGCTGGTCACGGCCAGGCGGCGACGGAGCGTCGCGACTATCGCGAACGGGACTCGACCTGGTCGCGATCGTCGATCGGAACGAGCACGCTCTCTACGCGACCGAGGTGTTTCCGCAACAGCCTCGTACCAGGCTGTTGCACAAACGGCTCGTAGCCTAGGATGAGGCGATGAAGCAGTCGGATCAGCCACCGCCAGCGCGCCGAGCGTCTCGACTCCGTTCGCTGTTCCGGCGGTTGTCGCGCAAGCGCCGCGAGTCTTGGTGGCGCGGCCCCAACCTACCGCCAGACCCGCCGACGTTTCAGCGTCGCGACGACTCCGATCAAGGTGGTTTCTAGCAGAACGGGACTCGCCTGCACTGGTCGCATGGTTGCTTGCGCGGCCGAGGCGCCGTGCCTCAAGCCGCCTCCCCCATGCCGGTTGACATTTTAAGCAGGCCGTGATGCCCGAGGCTGTCGCATAACTGTGGGTCGTGTCTTGTCAAGTCGGCGGGTGGAATCGCATGGTTTATTGATGTATGAGAAAATTATGGGTATGGGATATAACTTCATCCGGTCCGACTCCGACCAGGTCTTCCTGCTGCCACCAGACACGCGGGACTGGCTGCCCGAAGGCCACCTGGCGTGGGAGATCATCAAGGTGGCCGACACCCTGGACCTGTCAGCGTTCCTGGCCAGCTACCGCGCCGACGGCCAAGGCCGCCCGGCCTACCACCCCACGGTGATGGTGACGCTGGTGGCCTACTGCTACTGCAAGGGGATCCGCTCCTCCCGGGCGATCGAGGGGGCCTGCTTTGACGATCTGGGTTGCCGGGTGATCTGTGGCAACCGCCAGGCCGACCACGCCACGATCGCCCGGTTCGTCAGGCGGCACGCCGCGGCGCTGCAGCAGCTGTTCGTGCAGGTGCTGGCGGTGTGTGCCCGGGATGGGCTGGTGCGGGTCGACCTGGTCGCCGGTGACGGCACCAAGGTCAAGGCCAACGCCTCCAAGGCCAGCAACCGCACCGTCGAGCAGCTTGACGTGCGGATCCAGGAGCTGGAGGCGGCGCTGGCCGCCGAGGTCGCCGCCTGGTTTGCGCAGGCCGCCGCCGAAGACGCCGCCGAGGATGCCCTGTTCGCCCGCGACGGCGACGGTCCCAACGACGGCTCCGCCCCGCCGGCCGGGTCGGCGTCGGCGCGGAAGCGGACCGCCGACCAGCTGGCCCGCGCGCACGCGGCCAAGGAGGTGCTCCACCAGCGCCACGGCGACACCACCGGGGCACAGACCGCCCTGCAACAGGCCAGGGCCCGCGCCCAGACGGCCAGGGCACGCCTGGAGCGGGTCACCGCCGCCCAGCAGGCCAAGGTGGGACGCCAGCAGCAGCGTGAGCAGGTCAAGGCGGCTGGTGGCAAGGCCAGCGCTGGCCGTCCGCCCCTGCCGGTGGACCAGGCGCCCAAGGTACTCGCTGTCCGAACCGCGCTCGACAAGGCCCAGACCGCGTTGCGGCGCGCCGAAGCTGACCCGCACAAGGGCGCGGCGCCCAAGGCCAGCCCCACCGACCCTGCTTCCCGCGTGATGCCCGCCAAGACCGGCGGCTATCTGCAGGGCTACAACCTCCAGGCGCTGGCCAACCCCAACCAGGTCATCCTGGCGATCGGCAGCCATGACAACTCCACCGACTGCTCAACCAGGCCCGCGCCAACCTCGACGCCGCCGGGATCACCGACCCGATCGGCAGGGCGCTGTTTGACGCCGGCTACGCCGCCACCTGTAACTTCACCATCGACACCGAGGCGGACTTGTATGTCGCGGTGCACAACGAGACCGCCCAGACCGGCCGCGGTGACGCTGTCGACAAGACGATGCCGACCGGCTGGCAGCCCATGGCCGCCCGGATGGCAACCCAGGAGGCTAAACAGCTGTACCGGGAACGCCCCGGGATCATCGAGCCGGTCTTCGCCCAGCTATTCGCTCGCCTGGGCCGCCACCTCAACTACCGCGGTGCCATGGTCGACGTCGAACTCAAGCTGTGGGGCTTGACCCACAACCTCCTCAAACGCATCCGCCACCTCGCCAACCAGGCCATGACCAGCCCTGCACCGGCGCTCGCCTGAAACCAGGCAGAGGCCAGTCCCACCCCATAAGCCGGTGCCATCCCAGATCACGGCCGGGTGCCGCCGACACTAGCGCACCGCCCCGCCAGCCACAGCCAAGACCCGCCCCGACCCGCACTCCACCGGACCAAAGAGTTACGCAGCCTCGACCAGCACACCCTCGACCTATTCCAAGACGCCCTGCTCGCCCAGCTCAGCCCCGCGGCATAAACCCGAAACACGAGTGTGGTTCTGGACGCCTATCTGTCGGATGCGGTCCGGCGTTACGCCGCGGCGCCGGTGCAGGACCTGCGGCGCGGGCTGGTCGAGGTTGGCGTCGACGCCGCCGACCTGGCGATCAACAGCAAGTTCCAGCTACCGGCGGGCTTGGCCGCGGCGGGTCTGCTTGCCCAGCCGCACCTGGCCGCGGCCGGTGGCCTTGCGTTGGGTGCCGTCAGCGTTCGCCGAGCCACCCGGGCGAAGGCCAAGGCGATTCGGGCAGCGCCGGCCGCCTACTTGCTGAGCGTCCAGGAGACCCTCGCCCCTCAGACATGGCTGCAGCGGGTCATCGCGGCGATGCGCCGCGCCGCCGGCCTCAGCGGCTGAGACAGCGGAACGCGACATCACCGCCCACAAACTGATCGCTTCGCGAGGCAGATGTCGCCAGCAGAATTGATGACAACGCCGAAGTTTGGCGATCTCAACGCGAGGCCACCCGCGCCTGCAAGGGACTTACCATCTACGCGCCCAGACCGGGGAGAAGCCGAACCCGAAAGTCCACCCCAGTGTGGAGGGTCTCACCGACAAGACGCGTCGTTCGCTCTGCCCAGGCAGGTTGCGTCGTGGCGAGCACCAGCTCATGAGCTGTGACCGCCTTCGCCACGCGGGCCAGACGACCGATCGTCTGCAGCTCATCCGGCTCAGCCTCGGCCAGCCGATTCGTCGTCTTCGCCTCGCCAATGATGATTGCCGCCTCAGCGATGACCCAGAGGTCCACCTCCGCCACTCGGCCAGCGCCTTCGAACACGTCCATCTCAGGAGCGAAGAGGAATCCTCGGGATTCACCCCTGATCTTGTCGAGAGCCAAGACCGGGCCGCGGACGTTGTGGTCGACGGCCTGGTAGGCGATCTCATCGAGCTGGTAGTACCACAGCGGCTCGCCCTTCGGCGTCCGCCACGTGGGTTGGGTGATCCAGGAGTGAGCACGGCATCGCACACACGCAAACGTCTGTCCCACATCGTCGGCGGGATACCAGGCGGCGAAGTTGCAGCGAGGGCATTTGAGACACAGCCCTCGAGATAGGATCCCGCGCTGGAGGTATTCGTCGAGCAGTTCTCGAGCCTCCTGGGTCGTCGCCCCTGTAGCCCGCCGCACATCCCACAACGAGAGGAACCGTCGGCGGAGGCCGTCCAGGTAGACGCCCGGGTCCACTCCGCTCCGGGATATCTTGCGATACGCCTCCAGCAACGCCAAGCGCCGACTGTCCCTGAGATCCGCTGCGAAGGCAGCAAGACCTCCCCACAAGTCGAGCACGCCTTGGGTGTACCGCCCCGCCTGCGAGACAACCCCGCGGAGACCGCCCGCCTCCAGCAGCTTCTTGAAGATCTCCGTCGGATCAGGCAGGCGAAGGCGCGGGCGGTACATCATCTGCTCGATGGTCGCCCCAGCAGGAATGAAGAACGGCTCCCGCGAGAAGTAGCTGATGCCATCGGAACTGGCTCGGACGCTCTCCCGCTCGGTTTCGCCAAGCACCGCCATCAGGTGGTTAAGGCACGACCGCGGAGGAAGCCGCGTGTCGTCGATGGCCACATCCACGTGCCACGTGAAGCCCATCGGGTTCATCTCGCTGATGCCGGACGGCTTTGGGGTATCCACAGCCCCAGCCAGCTCCGGCCCGACGAACGGCTCCCAACGCTGCCGAAGAAGCTGATCGGGGTCGTACAGCCGCATCGGCTTGGGCATCTCAACCTCGCCCGGAACGACCCACCCCACGCGAGCCCCCAAGTCGCCCGTGACGGCCAACGCCCAGAGCTTCCCGGCATGAGCCTCGAAGGCCGCACGATCGATGGAGAGCGAGGTCACCACCACGGGCCGAGCACGACCAGAGCCGTAGCCGCCCACTTCATCCAGGTGGTGAGCAAGATACGACCTCACCTTCCCGGACAGTTCGTCATCCCCAGCGAGAAACGCGAATGGAACCCAGATCGCATTGCCGTACATCCGATCGAGCCCCATGGCGAAGCAGAAGTCACGAGCCGCATCGCCGGTGACCACCACGTAGGGCAACTCGCGCCCCCACAGGCGACCCACGACATACCACCGGCATCCCAGTTCGGTCACCGCGAACGGTGTGCGCTCCAGGTACGCCGGATCCCGCGACGGCTGCTCGGCCTCGTCAAGGACCGCTCGAACGACGGCCTCCATCGAGGTCCTTCGCTTGGGCTCAGACGCCCAGCACAGGTCTAGCACGTAACGCAGGTGGGCGCGGTTGGCTTCTGCCGACACGACCTCCACGCCACGCTCCTTGAGGACCTTCCTGAAGCTCGGAGCGACCGCCCCGACCCGGTTCATTACCATGAGGTCGATCCGTCGGTCGATGGCCTCCGCTCGCAAGGACAAGACGGGCGGTCCTTCAAGCTCGCGGATGTTGCCCATATCGAGCAGCTCGCGTCCAGGATCGCCATCCGAGACCCAGGCCTGGTCGAAGGGATGCTCCGGATCCAATGGTGCCAGCCGCTGCCTCGCTCGATCCTCCAGGGCTGGCGGAGGCTCCCACGTCGTCAAGGGCATCCTCAGCACACCCGGATCGAGGAGCCGTCGGCGGGCCTCTTCGGGGGAGGCTACGTCCGTCATCCCTGCCCATCTCTTGGCTTCCTGATCCAGCCACCGCTCGAAGCCGGCTGGGTCGGCCATCTGCCATCCGCGATGAGTAGGCAGATGGTAGCCAAGCCGATCGGGATCGAACCGCTCCAGCAACCTCCACAGATCGTCCGAGACGGTTCCGTCGTCGGAAGTCGGGACAAGGATGTCGCCACGGCCTCCCCATGCCCGGCTGAACAGTTCAATCATTCGCTGAGCCGCCGGAATCCAATCGTCGACGTCGGGGATCAGCGAAGCCACCCGCGCGGGCCTGACGGAGGTCTCCACCCGATGGTAGATAGGCGGCCTCGGACTACCAATCGTGGTCATTGCACGCCAGCACAGGTCGGCACCTGACCTCCATACCGGTCTTCCCAGGTTGTCCAAGATGGCCTTCACAGACCGACCATCTTACGACTTAGTGCGCGATAGCCCTGTTGATCATTATCGCGTCGGCTACTGGTGGCTTTAGGAGTGAGGCCTGGAACCACAACTCACCCTCAGGGCTGGGCCGGGCGCGGCGCGCATGAGCCGGGCCTGTCCTGTGCCGTTGAAGACGGACCGATTCTCCCAGGTTGATGGTTCGGTAGGCTCTGCGCGTGTCGACATCGATGGAGCCGGTGCTGCGCTGGGCGGCCCGAGTGGTCGGCGTCGGCGCAAGCGTGGTCGACGCGACGTGCAGGGGCCTGCAGGCTGGTGCCGGGCCAGTCCCACGTCTGCGCTCGTGGTGGATGAAGACGCCACCGAGTGACCGAGTGGTGGACGTTCAAAGGGCCAGTACGAGCCGGGCAAGTCAGGGAGGTCTCAAGCGTTCCTGACCACTGCGACGTGCCTGGGCGATGGCCTGCTGGATCGCTGCGACAATCCTGCTGCCTCGACGCTGGAAGCCAAGGACGCGCATGACCTCGGCAAGGACCTGATCCTCGGTTCGGAGCAGCGTGTCCGACTCGATCCAACGCACGATGGCGACCAGTTCCCGTTGGGTGTACTGGTCGATCGGCAGACCGGGTGGTACTGGTGGCTTTGGGCCACGCACTGGGACCGTGGCCAGGGTGCTTGCGCCAGGGGAGGTGCCGGCCTCGTCGGTCGTCCGGTGAACGAGGACCCGGTCTGCAGGCGGCGCGGCATCGAGCTCATCCGCGGCGGCCACGGCCTGCCTGTACGCATCGACCGCCGTGGTCACCTCCGCCTCCTGGTTGCGGAACCACTCGGTCGACCAGATGCGGTGAAAGCTCCACCCGAGGACTTCAAGCTGATCTTGGCGGAGCCGGTCCCGGTCTCTTGCCGTCGGAGCGGCGTGATAGCTGGCACCGTCGCATTCGATGGCGAGCACCATGCGACCGGGCTTGGTCGGGTGCCTGGCAGCGAAATCGATACGGTAACCGGAAGCCCCGTACTGTGGGACGAGCGGGATCTCAGCCGCCGTGAGGGCATCGCGTACCGAAATCTCGAACGGGTTGAGCTTAGGCGTGGCGAGCGTGGCCGGGCCAAGGCTGCGACCCCGGCTGGCTGCGTACTCCAGGTAGCCCGCGAGCAACCGGATGCCTTCAGCCGGGCTTCGATCTGGGTCCATGTCGGTGTGAGCGAAGCTGGACACCAGCGTCATTCGCTGCTTGGCCCTGGTGATCGCGACATTCAACCGGCGTTGGCCGCCCTGCTGGAGCAGCGGTCCGAACCGATACAGCAGGCGGCCGTCCGCGGTCTTGCCATAGCCGACCGACAGGATGATCGCATCGCGCTCATCGCCCTGGACACGCTCCAGGTTCTTGACGAAGAAGGCCTCCTCCAAAGTCTCATCAAAGAACGCCTCGAACCGAGGGTCGGCGGTGCGTGCCCGGCGAAGCGCCTCGCTGATCCGGTTGGCGTGTTTGATGCCCATGCTGATGACGCCGAGGCTCTCATTCGGCCGGGTTCGGGCATGCTCCAATACTCGCTCGACCACGACCTGCACCTCGGCTGACGAGCTGTCCTCCTGGCCGCCCACACCTGGCGGCTGGGTCACCAGCACGTGCTCGAGGCACTCGTCCCCGCTGATCCCCGGAAAGGTCGTCAATGCACGGTCGTACAGATGGAGATTGGAAAAGGCGATGAGGCGCTCGTCGTGACTCCGGTAGTGCCAGATCAGCATGCGCATGCGCAGCAGCGGGGCCAGGGTGTCGAGGATCGACTCGAAGCCGGAGGTGAAGGCAAGATCGGCTTGTTCGGTTTCCTCGTCGTCCTCGGTCAGCGCTGCAGTGAAGAACGATGTTGGCGGGAGCTGCCGATCGTCACCAGCGACCACCGCCCGGCGGGCTCGCAGCAGTGCCGGCACGGCATCGGCAGGCAAGACCTGACTGGCCTCGTCGAAGACGACGACGTCGAAGTAGGGCACGTCGCCTGGCAGGAGCTGGCTGACAAGCAGCGGGCTCATCGCCCAGCAGGGTTTGAGGGCGGTGAGCACCTCGGGAGCGTCTGCGAACAACTCGCGTATCGGCTTGTGGCCACGTTGGCGGGCCGCTTGCGCTTCGACCAAGAGGCTCTGGTCGCGAAACTCGTCCCGCGCCCGGGTCAGGCGTTCCGCGCACGCTCGCTTGACCCTGGCTGCGGTGCCCGCGATGTGCCGGGTGTCCAGACGCCGAAAGTCATCGACGTTCTGATGATGAAGCGCACCATCGAACGCTCCGATGCGCGGGTCGGCGATGGCGACCTGCCGATAATGGATGACAACCAGCAATGCTCCAGCGCGGCGACGCAGAGGTCCACCGGTAGTAGGCGGCTCCGGAGATCCTCCAACAACGGAGCAAGCCCACGCCGCTCCAGCGCTGTCCGCAGCCTGTGCAGCGCGGGCAGCCTGAGTAGGGTGGTCTGGTCCGCTAGGAGCGCCGCGAGCCAGTCGGCGAGCTGCTCAAGGGTGGCTTGGCCGGTGTCGAACCTCGGAAGGGCGTTGCGGAGTACGGCCAACTCCCGCTCGAGTTGCTCGAACGCGCCGAGGACATTGGACAGATTCCCCGGCAGTCGTGGATGGCCGGCGTCCAGGGTGACCGCGCGCCAGGTGGCTTGCTGATCGGCTGCCGCCTGGGCCGCGGTGTGCAGGAGTGGGGTTGCCGGAGGCGCATCTCGGCACAGCGAGCGAAGCTGCCTTCGGGCCTGCCGGTACGTCTTGGAACCGACGTATGCACGCACACGCGTGAAGGTTCCGTGGGTCGCCGGCTCAAGCGCCCGAGCAAGAGCTGCCGGGTCGTTCTCGAACACGGCGGCACCAAAGCGGTCCTGCGTGATGCGGACCCCATCCAGCAGCTCAAGGAACTGCCGCCACTCCGCCAGTGGAGCTGGCCTGCGCAGGCCCGTCTGGATCACAGCATCTGCAAGCAGCTTTTGCGTCAGCGGCAGGGTGTGGCCGGCAAGGCGACCAACCGTGTCGAGCGCTACTGCTGCTTGCTCCCCGCTCACGACAGCGGCCTCCGCCCACGGGCTGGTTGCCGGGTTGAGCGCCAGACCGCCACGAACGACATACTCTCGCAGCTCGTCACTGGCCTGGGCGAACGCGTTGGCTCCAAGCTCGGCCAGGCTCTCGCGGCTCAGCCGGACGGAAGTCTCGGCCGCAGCAAGAAGACCAAGCAGCCGCGACTGCGCCTCGAAGATGGAAATTCCCCATGGTGCACGTTCGGCGTGCAGCGCTGCGACATGCTCGCTCAGCGCCTCTCGGCGACGCTCGAGCCGCCCGTGATCCTGCGCCGGGCCTGTCGAGGGGATCTGGGCGGCATCGTGCAGCCCACGTGCGAGAATCTGCGCGAATTGCCGCCGTGAGCCCAGGCTGCGGTGCAGGTCCATGACGAGGTCATCCAAGCCCACCTTCTGCAGACGCGAAAGCACGGCCTCGATCGCTGCACGCTTCTCGGCGACGAACAGCACTCGCTGACCTCGCGCCGCGAGCGTCGTGATCATGTTGGCGATGGTCTGGCTCTTGCCGGTGCCCGGTGGCCCTTTGATGACGAGGTCCTGGCCAGCCACGACCGCATTGATGGCGTAGTTCTGGCTCGCATCGGCGTCCAAGGCGAGAAACTCGTCGGTCGATGGGACGTGATCTGGAGCGGCCAAGTCGACGTCGACCATGCGGTCACGGATAGTCTGACGCGCTTGTTCGTCGCCAGCGATCGCCGCGATCAGGTCGTGAGCGGCGAGCGCTTCCTGGAAGGTCTCCAGATCTCGGACCATGGGCAACTTGGCATAGGAGAACGTGCCGACGACGAACCGCTCGCCGATCGCAAACCGCGGCACCTGCGCGGCCTCTTTGCTCAGATGCTCGAACAACCTGCGCGGATCGGGGACCCCAACGCTGTCCTCGTCGATCAGGTCGACCAGGCTCATCTCTTCCAGATCGATCTGGTATTCGGTGTGCAGCAGATGCAACAAAGTCGGATTGACCTCTGGCTCACCAGCAAGGCTCAACTCAAAGTCCTCAGCTGCGGGCCCACGAGGTTTCAGGCCGATCGCTTGGAGCAGCACAGGGGCCGCCGGAGTAGCTGTACCGCGCCGGTTCTCCCACGTCGCCATGCCGCGGGCGAGATGGAGCGTCTGGATGCCACGTTCCTCAAACAGCTCGATTGCTTTCGCCCGGATCGTTCGGGCTCGCCGAGCGGCGCCAGCCAGCGTGGCGGGGTCCGAGATTAGGGCGGACAGGCGGACAGAGCGGCCCGCGAGCAGCAGGTCGAGGGCCGTCGGCTCAGCAGCGCCAAGATCGAGCGTGCCAACCTTGAGATCCTTGTAGTAGAGAAGGGTGTTGCGTCCGCTGAGGTCGACCAGTTGGCGTCTCCACCTGCTCACAGCCTGACCCACCCGGCTGCGCCGCTCCGGTCCAACGCTGGGCCCACCGACCCTCAGCGGACCATTCCATGCTGCTTCCTGCTGCCCCTCACCCATGGCGCCCCCGGACGAAAACGGCGGACGAACCAATACTCCCTACGAAGTCTCATGGGATGCAACAGACGCGAGCTGGACGGCAAGACGTCGCGGTTCAGTGCAGGCTCGACCGGTTCCTCAAACATACCGGTCATCCCTGGTGGGTGTCGTCGGTGGGACGAACGACACCCTCTTCGCCCGGGCACTCGGGATAAGATGCCGACGCTTGTGGCGAGATCCGGCTGCCTGAGCTGTTCGAGGAGTCCAGATGAGTACAAGAGGTCCTGGCCCGAACGAGAGGAGCGATCCAAACCGCTTGCCGGCTGAGCCACAGCAAGGGAACGACGAAGGCGAGGCGCCTGCACAGCCGCTGGGGATGCGGGCATTCCTCGCCGCGGTGTTGGATTCGACACCGGAGGTTTCCGGGGAGCTGGCGCAGCGGCTGTCCCGGCTGGCGGTTGATGCGGGGACTAACCGGGCCGCCAGGATCCGACGGTTGTTCGAGGAGGCGGCCGGTGGGTGAGCGCATTGAGCGCCTGCAGATGCAGGCGTTCCGCGGGATTCCGGACACCTTCGAACTCCACCTGGATGGAAAGAGCTTGCTGGTATTTGGCGAGAACGGCACGGGCAAGAGCAGCATCGCGGATGCCTTGGAGTGGTACTTCACCGGCCGCATCGAGCTGCTCTCTCACGAGGGGCGAGACCGTGCAACCCGGCACGTGGGCGCGGACCGGAAGCTCCGCACCGCGGTGACGGTGACGACCACAGGGACGCTTGGCGGAACGATCACCTACCCGCCGGGTGAACTGCCGAAAACGCGCCGGGCTGCGGGCCGGGAGACCTTCATGCTCCGCGGTCGCACCCTGGCGGACTTCGTCAACAAGCCGAAGGCCAAGAAGTGGCAGGCGCTTGCCGAGATCCTTGGACTTGAGGAGATCGATCGTTTCCGTCTGGATCTGCAGCGCGCACGCAACGAGCTACGGTCCGCTGCCTCCGAGCGGCAGGCCGCGCTCAACTTGGCGGCTGCGCCGCTGCGGAAGGTCACGGCGCATCCTTCCGAGCCGACGCTGCTGGCAGCACTGCGGGAACGATGCGTTCGCGCCGATATTGCGCCCCCGGCCAGCATCGAGGCCGTTTACTCTTGCTCGTGGAACGTCGCCGGCGCCTCGGGCGACGGGGACCCTGCAACGAGCCGGACGACCGCGATACATACGGTTGCCGAGCGACTCCGTGCCCTTGTCGCACTTCCCGACGCCACCGAGCGTCTTGTGGCCTGGAACGAGGCCACCACAAGCGAGGACAAGCGGATTACTGTCCGGCTTACGCTGCTGCGCGCCGCCGACGCCTACCTGCGGTCGGAGGGGCAGATCGATCACTGCCCGCTCTGCGGCGGCCCGGTCGAGCCTGCGGAGTTGGCCGCACGGGTGCAGGCGCTCGTGGTTGCGCTGGAGCGGGAGCACGAGGCCGCCCGGCGCGCCGAGGAGAGCCTTAGTGAGGTGATCAGGAGCACTGACGCGGCCGAGCGTCACCGCCAAGCACAGCGCGACCAGGCACGCCAGCATGGCGTGGAGCTGTCTGACCTGCCCGAGAGCCCTGCGGGGGCGCTTCGTGCCGCCCTTGGCAGCCAGGAGCCGGTGGATCGCGCGATGGTCAGTGCGTACGCCGACGCGCTAACTGACTGGGACCGCGATGCCATCGCACAGTTGCTGAGACACGCACCACCCCCCAGCGATCCTCGCGAGGCCCTGCTGGTAGAGATCGGCGTACTGTCCGAGCAGATGCGGGCATGGCGCAAGGCGGAACGGGCAGCGCACGCCGCGCACGCTGCCTTTGAGCTGGCCGACCAGATTCTCTCGACCTACCAGCAGCGGCAGCTCGCCCACTTCGAGGCTGTCCTGCGGCGGATCTCCGCCAAGACCGCCGAACTCTACAGCCGGCTCCACCCCGGCGAGGACCTCGACCACGTCGGCATCGAGACCTGGTCAGAGAAGGGGGTCGAGCTGGTCGTCGAGTTCCACGGCTCCAAGCAGAAGCCACCCCACGGGGTCCTGAGCGAGTCGCACCTCAACTCCCTTGCGATCGCACTGTTCCTCGCGATGGCTGAGACCTTCAACCGACTGGTCGGCTTTCTCGTCCTCGACGATGTCGTCAACAGCTTCGACGACGCGCACCGGGCCGACCTAGCGGACCTGCTCGCCAGCGACTTCGAGCACCGGCAACTCATCATCCTCACCCACGACCACCTCTTCTTCAAGCGCCTGACTCGGTTGGCGCCCACCTGGAAGCAGGTCGAACTCACCTCCTGGGACTTCGCTGAGGGGCCACGCATGACCGTCTACTCCACCGCGCGGATGCTCGACGCAGCCCAGCGCAGCCTCGGCGACGGCGATCCGCATGGCGCGGCTGCCAAGGGCCGGCGCGCGTTGGAGGAACTGCTCCAGGAAATTGCCGAGGCGCTACGCCTTCCGCTCCCATTCCGCCGTGGTGCCGAAAACGACCGGCGTGAGGCGCAAGAGCTGCTCAGTGGGCTTCTGCGAGGCCTGAAGGAAGACTACAAACCGCTGTATAAGGAACTGCTGCCGCTCCTTCGGGCTATCGAGGTCGATGTTCAGGAAGCCCTCAATGTCGAGGTGCACGCCGGCCAGGACCGCGCGGCGAGCAGGGAGATCGCCGCCGCGCTCGCCCGCATCGGCCAACTCGATGCGCTGTGGACCTGCGCGGACTGCGGCACTCGCGTTTGGAGGCTGGGCAGCCCGGCGGCCGCGAGCTGCAAGTGCCGAAGCAAGCGGTTCCCTCCACGGGAGGGCGAATGGCTCCAGCCCCAGCCGAGCCAGACCACTCGGTGATGGCCTCCCTGGACGTCCGTCAGAGTCGCCTGTGGCGAGAGCTTGCCGACACAGCGGAGCAGGAGGGCTGAGGTGCCGTCGCTGCTCGCCTGGCTTGATTACTCCGAGGAGGACCACCGGCGCATGCGTGAGCTGGTGGCGCTCTTCGCGCAGGAAGAGAGCCGAGATGAACTCGGCATCGGCGCCATCCGGGACGCCTTCAGCGACCGGCTGTTCCCGGGCGTGTCTGTTATCCAGACCCGGGCCCGCTACCTGCTGTTCGTCCCGTGGATCTACCGGGCCGCCGAGCAGCGCGGGCTCACTGGCGCGCAGCTGCGCGCTCGAGCGGAGGCGCAGGAACGCCGCCTGGTCGAGACGCTCCGGCGGGGTGGTGACCTGGCGGGCCTCATCGGCCGGGTCGCCGGACCGGGCGTGAAGATCCTTCCGTCCACGATCTACTGGACTGGTCTGCAGACCTACGGCATCGCCCGCCACCCTGGCACCTTCGACCAGGCGATCCGCTCGCTGGTCGCGGTCAGGCATCTCGACGAGGCCGACGAGCTCGCCGAGCGCGTCCCGAGCCTGTGGCATCCGACGCTTCCCCCTGCCCCGCCCGGATTCTTTGACTTCGAGTCGGACACGTTCGCTGTCCAACCAGACGAGGCGAGCTTTCTGGTTGAGCGCATCGTCGATCGGGTCCCCGACTCGCTTCACGCCCATCTGCTCCTTCACCGCATGCGGCTGGCTGGGGATGCGGCAGCGCCATGGCTGCTGCCTACCCTGCGCCAGCTTCCTGAGGAGCTGCGCGGCGCGCTCGAGCACGCCCGGCTGTTTTCGCTGGCCATGCACGGCGCGGCGCTGCTGTACAACCTCCTGCTTGCGCGGCGCGGCGCGGAGCTCGGCTACGACGGCATGGATGATCACGCCGATCACTACGAAGATCAGCTCGCCAACTGGTGGGGGGAAGTCGCGCCCGACCCCGGCGTACACGACTGGGATCGCACCGACTTCTGGCGAACCGTCCGCGCCAGCAATCCCAACGTCACGCCCCGCACCGTCGCCTGGGTCGACTCGTGGCTCGACGGGGTCGTCGGTGGGACCGCCGCGATAGCAGCTACCGACACCGGCCTGGCCAGTCTTGTCTCGGACCGGGAACGCCGGCTCAAAGGCTCGAAGTCACGGCTGGTGAACGACCGGCTCCTCGCAGCCTGGAACGGCAGCGCTGGCACCGCACGGCTGCTGTACCGGTGGCCGACCGTGAGGACCCAGCTGCTGGATCTGTTCGACGGCCTGGAGCGACACGATGCTGGCGCCTGACGGGCGGGCAATCCTACTCGACGCCCTCCGGCCACCGCCCGGCTACGGGCTCGGCCGCGCGGTCGCGACGACGTTCACGCTGGATCTCACCGCCGCGCTCGTTGTGCCGTTGGCGTTCGCCACCTCACAGCTTGGCGACAGCAGGGACCCGATCGCTGTCATGGAAGCCGTCAGAAGCTGCGCCGAGCGGGTGGACGTGTTCTGTCAGGCTGGCAACATCGTCGTGCCACGGCAGGCGTCAGACCTCGTGGCGTTCGTGGAGCCAATGGTCCATCAGGTGCGCCGGCCCCGGCCCGGCCACCTGTTTCACCCCAAGCTCTGGTTTCTGCGCTTCGAGGCCCCCGACCAGGTGGAGCGGTTCCGGCTGCTCGTCCTCACCCAGAACCTGACCCTGGACCGCGGCTGGGACCTCGTGCTTCGTCTCGACGACCAGACTCGCAGGCGAAACCGCAACAACGACCAGCTCGTCGCGCTCCTCGAGTCCCTTCCCGCGATGGCCACTGCGGCTCTGCCGGCGCAACGGACCGAGGCTGTGCGCAACCTCGCCGACCAGCTGCGGTACGTGCAATGGGAGCATCCAGACGACGTGAGCGAGGTCCGCTTCTGGATCTACGGCATCGGCAGAAGGACACGAGCTGACTTCAGCGGCTACCGCCACCTTGTTGTCTCCCCGTTCCTCACCGAAAGCGGGCTCGATCTGGTGCTCGCTGACGCGTTGACCGACAACATCACCATCGTCAGCCGCAGCGAGGAACTCGACCGCCTGCCAGCTGCTCCCGTTGGCGAAGCGAGCGTCTACGCGCTCGACCCGCTGGTGGGCTACAGCGACCCAGCCGAAGCCGACCGGATCGGTCCCGGCACCGCCGAGCAACCGCCCCACGACGACAGCATCAGCGCCGAATCCTCACCTCCCGGGCTTCGCGACCTTCACGCCAAACTCATCGTTGCGGAACGCTCCAGGCGCGCCCACGTCTTCGTGGGATCCGCCAACGTCACCGACGCCGCGTTCGGCGGGAACGTCGAAGTGCTATGCGAACTCATCGGTGGCGCATCGAAGCTCGGCGTCGCCACCATCCTGGATGAGAGCAACGGGATGGGAGCGCTATTGCAGCCCTACCGGCCAGGCGGCGTCCCCATTGACCCTGAGGCAGAGCAACTCCAACGTCGCCTCGATGAAGCGCTGCGCCGAGCCGCCGAAGCGCGCCTTACGGCAGCCGTGTCATCTGTGGGCGAAGAACGCTGGTCGATCTTGCTCACCTCCGACCGATCCCTTTCCGACGGCGACGATGTCGACTTCACCATCGCGCCGCTCAACCGGCCCGCCGAACAGCACCTCGTCGAACCGGCCGCGCCAGTCGATATCGAACTCGGCCCACGGGTCGCCGCCGACGTCACGGCCTTCTACGTCCTAACCGGCACGCTGCGTGACGAGCCGATCCAGCCTCGGTCCACCGTCGTCCGCGCCGACCTCGTCGACGCACCATCCGACCGGCTGAACGCGATCGTCGCGCGACAGGTGGACACGCCCGAGAAGTTCCTGCGGTTGGTCCTCCTACTGCTGGGTGTCACCCCTGATCCCACCGCTCTCGCTGGCGCCGGCAACCGCAGCGACGCGCCCACCGCGTGGATCGGCACACACGCTGGCGTGCTCGAGCTGCTCGCCAACGCGCTGGCAACACGGCCACAAGCGATCGACGACCTCGCCGGTCTCGTCGACCATCTCCGCGCCAGCCCAGCAGGCAGACGGGTGCTCCCCGAAGGCTGGGATCGGCTCTGGACCACGGTCCTGGCAGCTCGCCGTCAACTGAAGCCACCATCATGACCACCCGTTTCGACCCTACGCCTGTCCTTGAGGGGCTTCGCGACTTTCAACGCCGCACCGTCGAGTTCGTCATCCGCCGCTTCTTCGACGACCCGCACCCAACCCGACGCTTCCTGGTCGCCGACCCGGTCGGGATGGGAAAGACCTACGTCGCCCGCGGCGTCATCGCCCGCACCATCGAACGCCTCGAGCAAGACGACCAGATCCACAGGATTGACCTGGTCTACGTCTGCTCGAACGCCGACATCGCCAGCCAGAACATCCGACGTCTCGATGTCACCGGCGACCTCACCCGATCGTTCTCCAAGCGCCTCACCCTGCTCGCGACCCAGGCCCATGACCTGGACCGAGCGCCGGAGCGCACCCGCAAGACGATCAACCTGATCGCGTTCACCCCAGGCACCTCCTTCGATCTTGCCGGACAGGGAGGCGTCGCACAGGAACGAGCCCTTCTTCACCTTCTGCTCGCCAACCACTACGGCCTGGGCCGCGCCGAGCGCACCGCGAGCCGGCGCATCTTCCAAGGTGGCGTGTCAACCCTTCGCCGTTTCGAGCGCGTCGTGGGCCGGGTCGCCTCGCAGATCGACCAGAACCTCGATCGCACTATCACTCAGGCCTTCCTCCGCCGAGTTCGCCACACCACCGCCGGACGTGACTACCTCCGCCTCGTGGATGCGGCGCGGGGCCGCAAACCGACCGAAGAGGAGGCCAATCAAGCGCGCAGGCTGGTCGGGCGGCTCCGCAACCTTCTCGCCAGGGTCAGCATCGACGCCCTCGAGCCCGATCTGGTCATCCTCGATGAGTTCCAGCGTTTCAAGCACCTGCTGGACATACGCCAAGGCGGCGAGGCCGCCGAACTCGCCCACCACCTCTTCGAGCACGCCGACGCCCGCGTGCTGCTGCTGTCGGCAACCCCGTACAAGATGTACACGCTCGCCGAGGAAGCGTCGCTTGGCGAAGACCACCATCGCGACTTCCTCGACACGATCCGGTTCCTTGGTGCCGGTGACAGCCAGGGCGTGGATCCCGACGAGGTCGCCCAGCAGCTCGCCGAGCTTCGCAATGCGCTCATCCAGGGCGGACCCACCGATGAGCCCGCCCGACGCCTCAGCGCGCGGCTTCGGCGGGTGATGTGCCGCACAGAACGCCCTGACCTGGACGGCCACCGCCTTGTGGGAGAGCGAATTGACCCGGCCGAGCAGATTGCTGCCGGCGACTTCGTGGGTTATGCCGCCCTGCGTCGTCTCGCTGCTATTCTCGATGCCCCTCTCACCGTTGAGTACTGGAAGTCCGCCCCCTACTTCCTGAACTTCGTCGCGGGCTACAAGCTCGGCGATCGGCTCCGCGAAGCGCTCGACGACACCGAGCGGCGCCACGAGTTGCGGCCGCTCGTCCAGAACGCTCAACGGCTTGACCGGCAGCAGCTACGAGGCTATGGGACGCTCGACCTTGGCAACGCCAAGCTCCGATGCCTCGCTGGCCAGACCGTGGATGCCGGATGGTGGCAGCTTCTTTGGCTGCTACCATCCTTGCCATATCACGCGCCGGCCGGGCCCTGGGCCGAGCCATCGGTGGCGAACGGCTTCACCAAGCGGGTCGTCTTTTCAAGCTGGGCGGCAACCCCAACCGCCATCGCGTCGCTCCTGAGCTACGAGGCGGAACGACACACGGCCGAAGGCACCAGCGTCGAGAACACCCCCGAGGCCCGCGACATCCTCGGCAACCGGCTCGACCTTCGAATCTCCGACAGACGCCCCGCCGCCATGACTGCCCTTGCTTTGCTCTGGCCGCTGCCAGAGCTCGCCGCAGCATGCGACCCGCTGCGCCTCGCCCGCACGAATCCCGACGCGCTGCTCAGCTTCGAGGAGGTGCTCGCGGCTGCCCAACGCGAAGCACACCAGCTTGTCGGAGACGATGGCCGGTCGGCCTCCACCGCCGCCGACGCGTGGTATTGGGCCGGACCATTGCAGCGGGACCGCATCCTCCAAGCGATCCTGCGGGACGTCGATCCCGCCACCCTCGTCGACGCCCTCGCCGGCACCACCGAGCGCGACGTCGAGGAGCGAACAGACCCCGCTGGACTTAGCGCACACGTCCAGCGGGCGCTTGACGCCATGGGCGGGCGGGAGCAACTGCCAGCGAGGCCATCCGATCTCACCTCGACGGTCGCCCTCCTCGGCCTTGCCTCACCCGGAAACGTCGCCTGGCGTTCCCTTGACCGGCTCCTCGACGGCGAACACGACGTGACGCCGCTCGGGCACTGGCGAGCCGCGGCGGTCCTGGCCGCTGGCTTCCGCACCCTCTTCAACCGGCCAGACACTACCCTCGTCCTTGACCGGCTATTTCCGCGCGGCATCTACTGGCGCGCCGTCCTCACCTACTGCGCGCAGGGCAACCTTCAGGCCGTCCTCGACGAGTACCTCCATCACCTCGCCGAAGACCAAGGCTTCCAGCGCCTCGACGACGAGGCCATCCTCGCCCTCGCCGACCGCGCCCGCGCCGCGATCTCGCTTCGACCCGCGACCTACCGCGCGTTCGATCCCGACCACCCCCACGACCTCGGCATCCCGTTCCTCAGCCGCTTCGCCCTCCGCTACGGCACACTCCGTCAGCGCGACGACGACACCCGCCTGCCTGAGGTACGCGCCGCCTTCAACAGCCCATTCCGGCCCTTCATCCTCGCGACCACATCCGTCGGGCAGGAAGGCATCGACTTCCACTGGTGGTGCCACGCCATCGTCCACTGGAACAACCCGCCCAACCCCGTCGACTTCGAGCAACGAGAAGGCCGGGTCAACCGCTACAAGGGACACGCCATCCGCCGAAACGTCGGCGCCGCCCACCGTGCCGACGCCCTTCGGGCAGCAGATCGTGATCCGTGGAAGGCAGCATTCGCTGCAGCCGCCGCACGCCGCCCCCCGGGTGCCACCGATCTCTTCCCCTACTGGGCTTTCCCGGGCCCAACGGAGATCGAGCGGCACATCCCGCTCCTCCCGCTCAGCCGAGACCGGCAGCGATACCAGCAGGTCCGCGACACCCTCACCCTCTACCGCCTCGCATTCGGCCAGCCCCGACAGGAAGACCTCATCGACCTCCTGCGACCCCGGGCGAAGCAGGAACCTGCTGACCGTACGCATGTGCTGGTCAACCTGGCTCCAACCCTCGACGAGTCATCGCTCAAGCAGTGAGATGGCGGTGCATATGGGTCCTGCTGGATGAGTAGGCCAGATGCCCGGTGTCGATCTGGAATGAGACCGCCGGGCTCGGTGGATACTCAGGCATTTGGGTACGACAGCATGCAGGAGATGATTCGGATACCGGCGAACTCTCTGATCGAGCGGACCGGATCCATGATGATCTTGTTTGCGTTCTATGGCCGTGTGGGGAGTACGCGTTTGCAGGATGTCGCCGCGTCCAAGGCGTGGCAGGTCACCCGCGCCCGCCAGCTCATCGAGCCCAAAGGCGGCGTGATCGTCGCCGAGTACTTCGACATCGGCCACAGCCGCGCGCTGCCCTGGCAGCGGCGCCCCCAAGCCAGCCAGCCACTTGCCGCACTCCGCGACCCCGATCGCGGGTTCAACGCGGTGGTCATCGGCGAGCCGCAGCGCGCCTTCTACGGCAACCAGTTCTCCCTCACCTACCCCATCTTCGAGCACTTCGGCGTGCAACTGTGGGTCCCGGAGGTCGGCGGACCGATCGACCCCGGCTCAGAAGCCCACGACCTGGCCATGACGCTGTTTGGTAGCCAGTCCAAGGGCGAGCGGATGCGCATCAAGACCCGCGTGCGCGCCGCCATGGGCGCCCAGACCGCCCTGCAAGGCCGCTTCCTCGGCGGCCGACCACCCTACGGCTACCGCCTCATCGACGCCGCCGAGCATCCCAACCCCGCCAAGGCCCGCCTAGCGGTGGTTTGTTAGTTGAGGCTGGAGGCGGGAAGGTAGAGGGCTGACCTATTGGCGCTGGAAGCGGAGGTGTCGCGATGACCAAGCGCCTGCCCTGCCCACCCGCCCCCGGTCCCTGGAGGACTACGCCGCCCAGTTCGATGCGCTGTGGGGCTCGCTGGCCCAGCGCCGCGGCCTTCGGGACTACCTGCAAGGCCTGCTGCTACCCCGCGACCGCAACAAGACCCTGACCGCCCTGGCCGACGCCGAACCGATCGTGGGCGCCCAGCACCGCCAGGTCCAGCGGCTGCAATGGTTCCTGTCGGAATCGACCTGGGACCACCAGGCCGTCAACCAACAGCGGATCGAGCTGCTGCAGGCCGACCCGGCCACCGCGCCACACGCGCGGGGGGTGCTGGTGATCGACGACACCGGCGACCGCAAAGACGGCCGCCACACCGCCCACGTGGCCCGCCAGTACCTCGGCTCGGTCGGCAAGACCGACAACGGCATCGTCGCGGTCACCAGCCTGTGGGCCGATCCGCGCTGCTACTGGCCGCTGCACCTGGTGCCCTACACGCCGGCGTCCAGGTTGCCCAAGGGCAAGACCGACCCGGGGTTTCGGACCAAGCCCCGGCTGGCCGCCGAACTGGTCGCCGCCGCCCAGCAGGCTGGCATTCCGTTTCGGGCGGTGGTGGCCGACTGCTTTTATGGCGACAACATCGGGTTTGTCGAGGCGCTTGGCAGGTTGAAGGTTCGGTTCGTGTTGGCGCTCAAGCCCCGCAAGGGCACCTGGGCGCCGGCCGAGGCTGCCCACACCCCGGTGGAAGCCGCCCGCGAGCTCGGCTGGGGTGGCCCCAGGCGGCCCGGCCCGTGGCGGCGCATCCGGCGGCGCTTCCGTGATGGCCACACCGAGACCTGGTGGGCCGCGGACGCGGTGCTTGGCGGCTGGGGGCCGCAGGGGCCGCACCGGCTGGTGGTGGCCACCACCGACCCAGCGACACTGCCCAAGTTGACCACCTGGTATTTGCTGTGCAACCTGCCCCGTCCCGCCGCACGTCGCGCCCAGCAGGCCCAGCTTGCCGAGATCGTTGGGCTGTATGGGCTGCGCAACTGGGTCGAGCAGGGCTACAAGCAGGTCAAGGACGAGCTGGGCTGGGCGGACTTCCAGGTCCGCAGCGACCGGGCGATCCGCCGGCACTGGACGCTGGTGTGCTGCGCGTTTAGCTTCTGCTGGCACGCCGGCCAGGCCCGGGCGGCGCCGACCGCCGGCCCGGCGCCGCCTGCTGCCACGCCGTCGGTACCGGCCGCCGCCCAGGCGCCCGCGCGGGGGGCCCGGAAACGTCGCGATCCCGACGGGCTCGACCGCGACGGCGGGCGTGGGGGTGTCGTGGCCCAAGGCGCTGCGGCGGGTGCGCGCCTGGCTGGCCCCGTGGGTGTGGCTGCAGCGCTGCTGGCGTGGATGGTCGGCCAGCCCGCCGCCCCCGCCGTTACAGGCAGCGCTTGAGTGGGTCAGGACTGGACAGCCGATCTACCTCTACCTGCCACCCTAGGTCAACAAACTACCGTTAGTGCTACGTTCGTTAAAAGCGGTGCACATGCTCTGCCTCGGATCGTTGCTGGTCAGAGCACCATTTGGCCAGGCTGTGAGGGCAGTGGAGCCCATCTTTCTGCACCGAATCTAATGAACGTAGCATTAATTTAGTTCCGCTTCCAGGACGGCCGCGGCAGCGCCGGGGCGGTGTCTTCCCACGAGCGTCAGATGCTCGAATTCCCTGCTCCCGCCGCGGTTCTCGCTGTCTAATCCCATTGGCAGTGCACGCGGGTTCTGATCCAATGGCTCCATGACGGTTCGCGACGACCATCTCGGTCATGTGGGACTGAATCGTGCTTACTGGGAAGACGAGGCAGCCGCAGTGCACGGGCCGCTCGCCCACGGTCACTGGTCGGCGACCGAGCCGCACTGGGGATTGTGGGCGACCCCCGAGTCGCAGGTCTCGATGCTTCCCGAAGACGTGGCCGGCATGGACGCGATCGAGCTGGGCTGCGGCACCGGCTACGTTTCCTCGTGGTTGGCGCGAACGGGCGCTCGCCCAGTCGGGATCGACATCTCGGAGAAGCAGCTCGCCACGGCCCGCGCGATGCAGGGCTGTTGCGTAGTCGATTGAAGGGCGGTTGAGCTGGGCGTTTGAGCGGGGTCGGGGTCCATATGGGACGGGTGCGACCCATCGGTGATCATGGAGTTGCTGAAGCCACATGATCCCGGAGAGGACCGCACCCGCC
>WNFV01003734.1_pt2 | contig 24607 bp, 23 predicted proteins | sample 5400101 | NCBI WGS metagenome assembly WNFV01 (sample SAMN13153361, study PRJNA577476) | soil metagenome | isolation source: 115 cm soil or saprolite under grassland replicate 1 | place: USA:California | collected 2016-06-15 | reverse complement strand
TCGTTTATTTGCCGGTCGCGCGCTCGATGGCCGGCGTAGTTTTTCACAAATCCATCCCGATCTCCAATCTGAGCGACGCCCAGATCTGCGATATCTTCAGCGGCAAGATCAAATCTTGGAAAGAGCTCGGCGGCAACGAAGGGAAGATTGCGGTTCTAACCCGTAAGCGCGATGACAACAATACAGAGACGTTTCGCAATAGAATGCCGTGTTTTAAAGACCTGGTCATAACCAGCGACGCGATCGCTCTAATGCGAGGGAACGAGGTCTTGGATGCCCTTGAGAAACGGCCCGGCACCGTAGGGATTACCAACCTGGGCTCCAATTTCAGAGATCATGAGAACATCAAGGCCGTAGCAATCAATGGCGTGAACCCGACGGCGGAAACCGCGCGCAACGAGAAGTATCGATTTTTTAGTGAGCGTGGCCTGGTAACTCTCGGCGAGCCCCAAGGACTGACCAAGCGGTTTGTCGAATTCATGGCGACAGCCGAAGCTCGTAAGATTATCGCATCGCAGGGCGCCATACCGGTCCGATAGTCGGGATTTGGACTTGCACCCGATGAAAACATTTTTCGCAACATGGCTAGGCGGCGCGCTGCGAACCCGGCTCACGGTTCGCTTTAGCTGCGTCACTGGCGTTTCCCTCATAACTATCTCAGTCCTGGCGACATTCGTCAGCGGACAGCTCGAGCGACGATCCTTGCTCGATCGCCTCCAAGATCAGACGGTTCGCCTCGCCGATTTGTTCGCAGCCAATGTGGCGAGCTCCCTGTTCACTTTCAACCGCGACAACATTAACACGCTCGCCAGCGGCTTCAGCACCGACCGCATGATTCGCTTTATCGAGGTTCGCGATACTACAGGAAAGGTCATCGCGCTCAAAGGCTCCACCGACCCTGACAGAACAGTTACCGCAATCCGCGACGTAAAGTACGGGTCGGAGCCGGTCGGCAAGGTCAAGTTGTCGCTGTCCACCGAATCCGTAGACGAAGCACTGCACCGGTACTGGACGCATCTCATGTTTCGAGAAGGCCTCGGCCTGCTGCTGCTGTTATTGGTGATTACCGCTTTGGTGCGCCGCGAAGTGTCAAGACCTCTTCAACAAGTAGAGAATGGACTACTCGACATCGCGCGCGGCGAAGGCGATCTGACCAAACGGATCGAACATGCATCGCGCAACGAGATTCATCGACAAATTATCGCTTATCATCGTTCAGGTGCGCGAGTCGACTAATGCTGTTTCGGCCGCCGCGACGCAAGTCTCATCATCGGCGCAAGAACTGTCTCAAGGCACCAGCGAGCAAGCCGCTGCCGTGCAAGAAACCAGCTCCAGCCTGGAACAGATGCATGCCTCGATCACTCAGAATGCTGAAAACTCTCGGCAGATGGAGCAGATGGCCGGTAAAGGCGTCAAAGACGTCGAAGAATCGGGTAAAGCCGTCGGCGAATCCGTTGACGCGATGAAAACCATAGCTCAGAAGATCTCGATCATCGAGGAAATCGCCTATCAGACCAACCTCCTCGCGCTCAACGCCGCGATCGAGGCGGCCCGCGCAGGCGACCACGGCAAGGGCTTTGCCGTGGTCGCTAGCGAGGTGCGGAAACTCGCGGAACGCAGTCAAACTGCCGCACAAGAAATAAGCTCATTGACAGCGACCAGCGTGCGCGTCGCTGAACGTTCGGGTGAACTTTTAAAGGACTTGGTCCCGGCGATTCGAAAGACCTCAGAGCTAGTGCAGGAAGTGGCGACGGCTTCGAGAGAACAGGCCACCGGTGTCGCTCAGGTCAATCGAGCCATGACCCAGGTCGACCAAGTCACGCAAAGAAATGCCTCGGCTGCCGAAGAACTCTCCAGCACCGCGGAAGAAATGTCGTCCCAGGCCGAGAGTCTACAACAACTGATGGCCTTGTTTCGCGTGAGGACGGTGAACGAAGCACGAAAATCACCGGTGCCGTCGTCAAGGGCGCAAGAATCGCTACGGCAGCGCCGTGTAAAAGTCGCCGAGCCCGTTAAGCAGCCAACGAACAAAGTCAACGGTCCCCTCGGCCCGTCGGCACATGAAGATCAGGAATTTACCCGTTTCTAAAAGTTGGCAGGAGCCCGCTCAGCTGACCTTGTACCCACACCCCTATGAAAGCCATTTCCGATCGGGAATTCAGTCTGTACCGAAAGCTGATCTACAGTAAGGCCGGCATCTGCCTGAGCCCGACCAAGAAAGCTTTCCTGGAAGCGCGGCTCACTCGTCGTGTACGCGAATTGGGGTTGGAATCCTTTCATGCGTACTACCAGTACGCCACGCAGGATCAGGACGGGAGCGAACTGGCTCAGCTGCTCGACCGTGTTTCGACCAATGAAACCCATTTCTTTCGCGAACCGCGACAATTCGAGTTTCTCGAACAACAGGTCTGCCCCGAGTGGAAGACCCAGGGTGGCAGCGGCCTACGGCCGCGACATGTACGTGTGTGGAGCGCCGGCTGTTCCACGGGCGAAGAGCCCTATTCTTTGGCGATGACGCTTTTGGATCACTTTCCACCGGGATCAGGATGGCAGATCGAGATCATCGCAACCGACCTGTCGTCCAGAGCGCTCAAATCAGCACGAAAAGCCGTTTGGTCCATCGCTAAAGCGAGAGAAATTCCCCAAAACTATCTCAAGCGCTTCATGCTGAAAGGCACCGGTTCACAGCAAGCCTCCATGAAGGCCGGGCCGGAAATCCAAGCGATCATTCGGTTCCACCATCTCAACTTGAACGATGATCATTACGACGTGACGGGTCCTTTTGATCTGATTTTTTGCCGCAACGTCCTTATCTATTTTGATGCAGCATCGCGGACGCGAGTGATGAATCGTCTGGTTGACTATCTTGCGCCGGCGGGTTTCCTGATGGTCGGCCACGCCGAGAGCCTGAATGGCGTGAGCGATCGCCTACGGCACGTCAAGCCGACGATTTACGTTCAAGGCCCGGCACAACATTTCCCGCTGAACCGAGCATCCGGTCAGGGAGAGACGAGCACAGTCCCATGTCTGTGATGGAACGCCAACCCCTGCGCGTGCTCGTCGTTGATGATTCTGCGGTGGTGCGCGAAGTGATGACGGCTGTCCTGTCCCAAGAGCCGGGCATCAGCGTAGCGGTTGCGGCGGACCCCTTTATTGCCATGGGCAAAATTAAACAGCAACGCCCTGACGTCATCGTGCTCGATTTGGAAATGCCGCGCATGGACGGGCTTACGTTTCTTCGGAAAATCATGCGCGAAGATCCTATTCCCGTGGTGATTTGTTCGGCTCTCAGCGGTCCGGGAACTGCCATCGGCATTCAGGCACTCGAGGAAGGCGCCGTAGAAGTGGTCACCAAGCCGCGCCTTGCGGTCCGGGAGTTCCTCCACGAATCGGCGGTCATTCTAATCGACGCCGTACACGCGGCCGCGCGTTCACACGCGAAGGCCCGCCGATCATTTGAACTGTCGCCATCACCGAGGCTGACCGCGGACGCCGTGCTACCGCCCCGCCCTAGAAGTCCCGTGGGTGTCACAACGGAATCAGTCGTTGCGGTAGGTGCCTCCACCGGCGGCACCGAAGCCCTGCGCATCATTTTAGAGGCGATGCCGTCGGACGCGCCTGGCATGGTAGTCGTCCAACATATGCCCGAAGGTTTCACCGGAGCCTTCGCGCAACGCCTGAACCGGACCTCCGGAATCGAAGTCAAGGAAGCAGCGAATGGCGACCGGATTGTCACCGGACGAGCACTCATCGCACCCGGCAACCGTCATTCGATTGTGCGCCGCGAAGGTACCCAATACGAAGTAGGAGTGATCGACGGCCCTTTGGTATCGCGCCACCGGCCGAGTGTCGATGTGCTGTTTCGTTCCGTAGCGCAAAGCGCGGGGCCCAATGCCATCGGCGTGATCTTGACCGGTATGGGAAACGACGGCGCTGAGGGACTACTGGAGCTAAAGAAAGCCGGCGCATTCACGATAGCTCAGGACGAATCCTCGTGCGTCGTCTTCGGCATGCCTAAAGAGGCCATCGAACGAGGCGGGGTGGACAAAGTAGCGAGCCTGCCGCGCATCGCTCACGAGATCATGACTGCAAAGTTTCACAAGCAACGCGGCATCGGCGGACCGAGACAATCGGATTAACGAAAACTCGCAGGGTAAACCATTATGGGAACTGATTTATTTCAAGGAAGGAGAATACCGTCGTGAGCGACAGCAAAAAAGTAAGCGTTTTGGCGGTCGATGACTCTCGAGCCATGCTCGCCATGATCTCAGCCCAGTTGAAAGGGAGCAGTTTTGAGATTATCGGAACTGCCAACAGCGGCCCAGAGGCCGTTGAAAAATACAAGGAGCTTAAGCCTCAGCTCGTCCTACTCGATATTGTCATGCCGGAAGTGACCGGCATCGATACGCTTCAGCGGCTACTGGAAACCGACACCGGTGCTTGCGTGGTGATGTTGAGTTCGGCTGGCACCGAGGAGACCGTACGGGATTGCTTGAAAAAAGGCGCCAAGAGCTTTTTACAGAAGCCGATCCAGAAAGACGGTATGTTAAGCACGCTAAGAATCGTCTGTCAGGGAGCCGGGGTCGCACTATGAACACAAGATTTTTTGGGCAATATTTGCTGGAAAAAGGCCGCATTAATTCCCAACAACTGCTCGATGCGCTGGAATGCCAGAAGAGTATCACGGAACCCATTGGCACGATCGCGCTTGAGCGGGGCCTGCTGACCACGGAACAGATCAAACAAATCGTCCAGCAGCAGAGAAAAACTAATCAGCGTTTCGGCGAAATCGCCGTCGTCTTGGGGTTTCTAACACAGGCCCAGTTAGACGAGCTTCTCGACAACCAAGATACGAATCATCGAGCACGGTTGGGCGAGGCCCTGGTTTCGAAGCGGTACATCACTCTTGAGACCTTGGAGAAAGAGCTCAAGGAATACAATAAAGAATCGGAAAAATTCGCTTCCGAAGTTTCGGGCATCTTTAGCAACATCGGCCACAAACATATCGTCAAGACTTTTATCGATCTGATGCTTATGATGTTTACACGCTTTGGAAAACAGGACATCATCATCGAGCACTGCGAAACTGGGAAGGAAAAGGTGCGGCTATTTCGTTGGGTTATCGCGCAGAAGATCGCGGGACAGAATGGCGAATTCAAATGCTTGCTTTCCGTCCCGCCGAAACTGCTGTTGCAGATGGCATCGACGATGTTGGATGAAAAGATCAGTACGGCCGATGAGCTGGCCTTGGACGCCACCAAGGAGTTTGTGAACATCGCCAATGGAACCGCTTGCGCCAAGCTTTCGGAAGACGGCGTCAACCTAAAACTTATGCCGCCTGAAGTTTATGAAACGACAACGACTCCGTACCCGATCCATGCTAAGGATGTCGTATGTGTCCACCTCGCTTCGCCCGACTCAAAGTTGGAAGTAGCTTTCGAGTTCTAAATTCCGATCGGAGCGCCGCATCAGGCTTACCGATTTGGCGTTGCAGTCATCAAGATCCTCGCGCGCACCTCAAGCGCTTCGGCGACGACCGGGGTTACTGCCGCCCCGCTCGATGGTGCTGGGCACCCACGCCCAGACGGGATGAGAAGGTCCTGCGTCCGGTGAGCTTGATCAGGAATGACAATCGCGCGCCCGACAGCTCAAACGCAGAGCACAACAGCTGGTTATTTTTCTCCGTTCCACACAGTGTTCGATGGGCAGAGTTCACCGAGCGCACACTTTTCGCACGCCGGCTTGCGCGCGAAGCAAACCTGCCGGCCATGAATAATCAGCCGATGAGAAAAACCGGTCCATTCACTAGCCCGTAGAATCCGGCTGAGATCCTGCTCGATTTTCGTCGGGTCTAGTTGTCGGGTCAGGCCGAGCCGGCGTGAAAGTCGCTTACAGTGGGTGTCGACGGCAATGCCGGGAATGTCGAAGGCATGACCGAGAATCACGTTGGCGGTTTTCCTGCCGACACCGGCGAGACGAGTCAACTGCTCCATCGTCGCCGGCACTTCACCATTGAATTCCTCGACCAATTGCTGCGCGCAACGCTGCAATGACTTTGCCTTGGCGCGGTAAAGCCCGAGAGTTCGTATCAAAGGTTCGATTTCAACGGTCGATGCCCGACTCAATGAGATGGGATCTGGAAAACGGCGAAAAAGCGCCGGCGTCGCCTTGTTTACGGCTGCATCCGTACATTGCGCTGAAAGTATCACCGCGATCAGAAGCTCGAACGTGTTTCGATGTATCAGTGGACACTTGACTTCAGCGTAGAGCTGCGCCAAACGCGCGGCGGCAGCATTGGCTCGGAAGCTTTTTTCGTCACGCGTCTCTCTCTTTTGGCGTCGAGCGCTCGGCCGCTGAGCGGATCGCACGCGCTGCGAACTAGTTGCCGGGCCGGACATGAAAAGCACTCTTTCCCGCGTAAATCGCGCGCTTTCCCAACTCTTCTTCGATTCTCAAAAGCTGATTGTATTTCGCCGTGCGCTCGCCACGACAGGGCGCCCCCGTCTTGATCTGGCCGGCGTTGGTCGCCACCGCGAGATCGGCAATCGTCACGTCTTCGGTTTCACCCGAGCGATGCGAAATGACCGTGGTGTAACCCGACTCCTTGGCCAAGTTCATGGTTTGTAGTGTCTCGGTCAGAGTGCCGATTTGATTGACCTTGACTAGAATCGAGTTGGCGACTTTGGCATCGATGCCGTGTTTTAGCCGTTCTCTGTTAGTCACGAACAAGTCGTCGCCGACCAATTGAACTTTCTTCCCCAGCGCCTGCGTCATCATGCGCCAGCCCTCCCAGTCGTCTTCGGCGAAGGCATCCTCGATGGAAATAATCGGATACTGCCGCACCCAATCTTCATACAGCCGAATCATCTCATCGCGGCTACGGCTCTGACCGTCGGATTTTTTGAAAACGTACCGGCCCTCTGCGAAAAATTCGCTCGACGCGACATCGAGCGCGAGTGCAACTTGAGACCCGGCTTTGTAGCCCGCCCCGGTAATTCCTTCCAACAAGAGTTCGATCGCTTCGGCGTTGCTCTTCAACCGTGGCGCAAAGCCGCCCTCGTCGCCGACACTGGTCGAAAGCGAACGTTCATGCAGAACCTTTTTCAGCGTCTGAAAAATCTCCGCAGCGGCGCACAGCGCTTCGGCAAAGCTTCTCATGCCGTAAGGCACGATCATGAACTCCTGCACATCCACGTTGTTGTCGGCGTGGGCGCCGCCGTTCATGACATTGAGCATGGGCACGGGCAAAGTTTTTGCCGCGGCACCGCCGAGATAGCGATAAAGAGAAATCCTCTGGGCCTTCGCTTGCGCGTGGGCCACCGCCAATGAAACGCCGAGAATGGCGTTGGCGCCGAGCTTTCCTTTGTTGGGTGAGCTATCGAGGCGGAGCATGTTCTGGTCGATCGCCGTCTGCTCGCGCGCCTCTTTGCCGCGCAATCGTGGCGCGATCTTTTGGTTAACGTGAACTACCGCACGGGCCACGCCCTTGCCGAGAAACCTTTTGCCGCCGTCCCTCAACTCGACAGCTTCGTGAACACCCGTAGAGGCCCCGGAAGGCACGGTCGCCCGTCCGATCGCGCCATTTTTCAGAGTCACCTCGACTTCCACAGTGGGCTGTCCCCGTGAATCGAGCACCTCGCGCGCGTGCACCCGGTGAATTTTCATCGTTGTCCTCCGAAAAAATTCTTCAACAAGACAAAAGCATAAAATATGCTATATTGCTATCTGTTCTGATCATGGCACTACGACTACGCTTGCCTCGAAGCTGGCCCATATATTTGTTCGGTGCGTTCATTGTCTTGTCGTCCTTGGCTATGGTTGTCGGCGAGCGCGGTGCCCTGCACGTGTGGCGGCTGCGCGGCGAGAAACACCGGCTCGACGCGGAGAATTACCGTCTGCAAAAGGAAAACGACAATCTGCGCCAGCGGATCTCGCGTATCCGGAACGATAATCATTACTTAGAAAAACTGGCGCGGGAGGAGCTCAATCTGCTGCGCCGCGGGGAAGTCGTTTATCGTTTTCCAAGGGTGGAGACGAGCGCCGCGGCGCGCCAGAGCGTTAACGACGCTGCTTCTGAATCGCACCCGTCAGCGGCACAAAAAGCACCGCGCTGAAGTCTTCGATAATAAGCTTGCCTGCAGATTTTCGGGCTCGAATCAGTCTTTGAGTTTGTCCGCTGTCTTCCAACGGCATCACCAATCGTCCGCCATCGCGAAGTTGCTGCGAAAGCGGCTCAGGAATTTTGCCGGCCGCGGCTGTCACCAGGACCGCGTCAAACGGGCCGCGCTCTTCCCACCCGTAAAAACCGTCCGCCACTTTCAGCCGGACGTTTTTGAAGCCGAGATCGAATAAGATATTTCTCGCCCGCTCACTGAGCTGCGGCAGAATCTCGATGGAATACACCTCGGCGGCCAGCTCGGCGAGCACCGCGGTTTGGTAGCCCGAGCCGGTGCCGATTTCCAAGACCCGATCGCGTGATCGGAGTTCCAGCAATTCTGTCATCAATGCGACGATGTAAGGCTGTGAGATCGTCTGGCCCTGGCCGATGGGCAGGGGGCGATCCTCATACGCTGACGAGCGCTGCCGTTCAGGCACGAACAGGTGCCGAGGAATCGCGGCCATCGCCGCTAATACTTTTTCATCCTTGATGCCGCGGCCGCGTAGATCACGGGCCACCATCGCCTGGCGCCGCGAAGCGAAGGCCTCTTGGCTCTCAGGCGCTCGCGGTCCTAACTGCGCCGTTGTGACTGGGACTGCAACGAGTGCCGCGAAAATGAAACCCGAAATGAGAACGATGCCGTTACGATTTATCCTTGAAGACGAAATGATAGTACTCATCGATGTCCATCAGCCCATTGAGTTCGGCTCGGTCTTTTAAACGGACCTCGATCAACCACCCTTCACTGTAGGGATCTTCGTTAATAATCGCCGGGTGGTCCTCTAGCTGCGGATTGACGTTCAGGACAGTACCCGATACGGGCGAGACGATTTCATGAACGGTAGAGACGGATTCGATTTCGGCGACGATTTCGCCCTTCTCGATTTTATCGCCGACGTCGGGAAGCTCCAGGGAAATCACCGTACCGAGCGCGCCTTGAATGTAATTGGTCAAACCGAGATGGACTTGTTGGTCTTCCACGCCGACCCACACGTGTTGGTCACTGACTTTGATTTCTTTCTCGGCGATCATTTTTTTCACAATTACTATAGGGTTTGCCCTTTGGGTGTCAAGAGCGTTGCGATCCCGACTCGCCAGGAGATTGACTTGACAAGCCTGGCGCATTCGCAGTAGCGATGATGCCGTTCACGGCAATGGAAACCGACGAAGCCAATAACGCGGCGGCAGCCATCGTCGCCGGGCTTAAAAAAGCAGGTATCAATTTCGTTGCGAGTTTACCGGACGAGAAGATGGTTGCATTGATCCGCGCGGTGGAAAAGGACGCGGACCTCAAACACGTGCCGCTGTGCCGCGAGGAAGAAGGGATCGGCATCTGTGCCGGAGCTTATCTGGGGGGGAAGAGGTCGGCGATCATCATGCAGAATGCGGGTTTCTTGAACAGCTGCAACGCGCTCACCACTACGTCGTTGCAGTTTCAAATCCCTCTCCTGATGCTGATCTACTATGCGGGCGATATCGGCGACCGCGGTTTTACCACGCTCGGCTCGGTCACGGAACCGGTGCTCCAAGCGATGGGATTTCGCAGTTACGTGCTCCGCCGAAGAGAAGAGATTGACGCCATTCTGAGCGGCGCGCAGATCTTGGCCGATGACTCTAAAAGGCCGGTTGCGGTGCTTCTCGCCAAAAGCGTTCTAGGTGTGCAATGAGCCAGCGCTACGATTACTTAAAGACGATCGCGACTGACTCGGAGGATGCGCTGGCAGTCTGCACCGGTTGGGCCGCGCGGGAATGGTGGGCACTGCGTCCGAGCGATGGCAATCTCAAAACCCGAACCCTCGGACTGGTTTCATCGATTGCCGCCGGCCTCGCCATCGCGTTGCCACACCGCAAAGTCGTCGCCATTGACGGCGATGGCGCCTTTCTGATGAATCTCTGTGGTTTACCGACAATCGCGCTGCAGAATCCCGGCAACCTGATTCATCTGCTGTTCGATAATGAAATCTATGAAGCCTCGGGCGGCACATCCACTGCTTCGCGCAACTCGGACGCCGTGGCGCTGGCGAAAGGCTCGGGATACAAATACGCCGTATGGGTCGACTCGCCGGAGCAGTTTCGCTCGGAGTTCCGGCGCGCGTGGGAAAAAAGTCAGCTCTCGTTAATCGCCGTCAAAGTAGAGCCGGGCCAACCGAAAAACCTTCCGCCGCTCAAACTCGACGAGATCGAAAACAAATACCGATTCGTCCGTTACCTGGAAGCAACCGAGAAAAAGAACATTTTGAATCCCGGCTTCGATTCGAAGCTCTAGGCCAGCCCATCTATAACTTGCTCAGTCCAAGATGCTTTGCGCCGCGCGAGCCTGTTTCGCTCTCCACTGACGGGCAAGTTGGGCGCGGGAAAACTTGCCGTCTCGTCGCGGCAGGCCGAGCCAGTTCCACTGGTCCGGGAAGCTGCGGATCGCCGCCTCGATACAGCGAGCGTAAGCGGCCGTGGTCGCCAGCACACTTTGCTCGAGATCCTCTAATTCAACCGGATCGATGGCTTCGCCGACAGAAAGAACCAACGAATCGTCTGCTCGCCGGGTCGCGAACATCGGCAAGGTGACCGCGCCCGTACGCAGCGCCAAAGTTGCAGGCCCGCGCGGCGCCGGCACCTTGAGTCCAAAGAAGTCGACCATAGCGTCACCGGACTTAAACTCGTCGGCAATGACTAACACGATGCGGTTTTGCCGCAGCGCCTTGAGAACGCCGCGAACCGCATCGCGGCGCGGCTTCGCGGCGATCGTGTGGACGCCGATTTGGGCGCGATAGTCGTCGGCCAGCCGCGCGAAACTTTGCTTGGGGGGCTGTTTGATCACTGCGCTGAAGCCGTACCCTGCTGCCGCAAGACGCGCCCCGATCAGCGTGAAGTTTCCCAAGTGAGCGCTTAAGGCAAGGACTCCTTTGCCCTTTTCGAGGGCTCGTTTGATGTGCTCTTCTCCTTGCAGTTCGATGGTCGAAAGGATTTGTTCTTTCGACCAATGCATGACGGCAATAGTATCGAGAATGCCCCGCGCAAAGCTCAGCCAGGCGCGCCACACCAACCCCGAGCGATCCTTGGGGTTGGGAATTTCGTCGGCGAGAACCAGCGCAACGTTCTCTTCCATTCTTTTTCGATAGTCCCGAAATAATGCGAACGCCAGCCGCGCCATCAACCGGGTAAAACCGAGCCATAGACGGTATGGAACGTACGGGAAGAAACGGATGGATCCTCGCAGGGCGTATTCGCCGAGGCGGTATCTTGAAGAGTAAATTGCCCGCCGGATCCATGACCGTCTTCTCCTTCTCGCCATAATCAATCTATGAATTCGTTGGTGAAATTTTTCAAGTGAAAGAAAGACCAGGAAAAAAAACGGTGACGGGTTGCCCCATCACCGCCCTTGGCTGCCGCGTATTCGGCCTCTAACTAACGGCTGGCCACCCTGCGCAGACGCTGCCCGTTTCGGCGCGGAATGGAAACGCCGCGTTTGTGTTTCCGCCGCCGAGGCGAGAGCTGGTATATCTTGGCTTGGGTGCGCTCTGCCAAGATTTTGTCTTTCCATTCCGTCATGCCCCGTCTGACGTAGTCGGGATTAAAGCCCAACGCTTCGCAAACGCTGTCGAAGGAGAAAATTCCCTCATTGCCTTTTTCTTGCACCCACTCCTCAGCCTCGCGGAAAAGGGCCTTGCCTTTGCCGTCCCGCGCGAAGATATACTTCTGAAAACAGGCGATGGCGTCTTCCAAAATCGCCAGCATGAGCTTCTTCTCGGGCTCCAAGTGCAGCTTGCGCCGGAATGTATCGAGATACTGATCCGGCAGGAGCGTGTCCGGTTGAAAAAGTGATGTCACTCGCTCTTCCATGCTCAATCCAGTGTCATAACTCATAAAAACCACCTCCCGTTAGGGTGCGGCCTGTCGCCAGGTTGACTCGTATCCTGATCATGCCGCGCTCGAAAGAGAAGAGGACGCCAATAAAAATTCCTTGCAGGCCGGCTGCCGTAGATCTGCTATCGTTGTACGGCTCAAAACCTCGGTCACGCTGCGTTGTACTTCGCTCCATACGCCGATCATCGTGCAGCGTGGCATCTGATCGCAGCCCGGTTCATCGTCCATGCACGCATTGACCGAAATGGGGCCTTCGAGCGCTTCTATGACGTCATAAAACGTGATCGCGCTTGCCCCTCGAGCCAGCGTATAGCCGCCGCAAGAACCCCTCTTCGACTTGATCAGCCCTCCGCGTATTAAGTCCTGAATAATTTTCTCCAAAAATTTTTTCGGCACCCCCTGGCGTTTGGCGATCTCCGTAACGGAGCAGCATTTCTGGGGATCCTGATCGGAAAGATAAATCACCGCTCGTAATCCGTAGTCGACCCGCCGCGGAATCTGCATGAGCGCCATATTATTACCCCCTTATCGCGGTGGTGCCGGTCCCTGCTCCACGTTCGGGTTGGGGGTGCTGCTGGCTTCCCAGCTTACCCAAGGCCGACAAACCCTGTAATCGTTGGACGATTGGCGGGACCTTTTGGTTCACATAATAAACTTCTTCTTCGGTATTGAACCGGCTCAAACTGAAACGCACCGCCCCTTGAAGCCAGTCAGCCGGCACTTTCATCGCCCGCAGCACGTGGGAGGGCTCCGACGAGCCTGCCGTACACGCAGAGCCGGTGGATGCGCAGATACCCTGCTGGTCCAGGAGCACGAGAATCGATTCGCCTTCCAAATAGCGGAAACTGATATTCAACGTATTCGGCAGGCGATTCTGCCGCTGGCCGTTCACCCGGCTATCAGGACAGGATTCGAGCAGCAAAGCTTCCAATTGATCGCGCAGTTTCTTCACCCGATCCGAGTCCTCTGCCAAACGGCTGAGGGCAATCTCCGCCGCCTTGCCCATACCGATGACGGCAGCGACGTTTTCTGTCCCGGCGCGCCGGTTGCGCTCCTGGTGCCCGCCGATCATAAACGGCGGGAAAGTGATGCCGCGCCGCACGTACAACGCTCCGACCCCTTTCGGCGCGTGAAATTTGTGGCCTGAAATCGTTAATAGGTCGACCGGCAGATCTTTCACTTTGAGCGCCACCTTACCCGCAGCTTGCACGCCGTCGACGTGAAACGGGATCCCCCTGGATCTGACGATCGCGCCAATCTGTTCGATCGGGAAAATAACTCCGGTTTCATTGTTGGCCCACATGATCGACACCAGCGCCGTGTCATCGGTCAGCGCGGCGCGCAACTCATCTAATTCAAGCGCGCCATCTTCGTCGACGCCCAGCCAAGTTACGGGATAGCCCTTTTTCTCCAAGTGCTGGCACAGGCCGAGCACCGCCGGATGCTCGACTTGCGTCGTCACGATGTGCCGCTTTGCCGGCCGCGATTCGAGCAGAGCGCGAATGGCCGCGTTGTCACCTTCGGTCCCACAGCTGGTGAAAATGACCTCCACGGGGTCAGCGGCGCCGATGAGCGCGGCAACCTGCCCCCGCGCCTCAGCGACTCTTTGGCCGACTTGGCTGCCGAAGCGATGAATGCTTGACGGATTGCCATAGTACTCCGTAAAAAACGGCAGCATGACGTCCGCAACCTCCGGCAGCACCCGAGTCGTAGCGTTGTTATCGAAGTAAATTTCTCCGGCCATAAGCGGCTTCTCGTACGGTTAACTTTCAAATAATTAAGGTCAGTTTCTCGGCGGCCGGCGCAAAACGCCCGGCCCCCGGAACCTGAAACCTTCCTCAGCCAACACTTCCCTCCAGGCTCAGACCCAAAAGCTTTTGCGCTTCGACGGCAAATTCCATCGGCAATTCTTTGAACACCTGCCGGCAAAATCCATTGACAATCATGTTGACCGCGTCTTCGGTCGAAATACCACGCTGCCGGCAGTAGAAGAGCTGATCCTCGCCGATTTTCGACGTCGACGCTTCATGCTCGACCTGGGAAGCGTTGTTCAGCACCTCCAAATAGGGAAAGGTATGTGCCGCGCATTTATCGCCCAAGAGTAACGAATCGCATTGAGAATAGTTCCGCGCGCCACTGGCGCCTCTCATGATCTTCACCAATCCGCGATAAGTATTTTGCCCGTGGCCGGCGGAAATGCCTTTGGAAATAATCGTGCTCTTGGTGTTCTTGCCGATATGGATCATCTTGGTGCCGGTGTCGGCCTGCTGGTAATTATTCGTCAGCGCCACGGAGTAAAACTCGCCAACGGAATCGTCCCCCTGTAGAATGCAGCTGGAATACTTCCAAGTGATCGCCGAACCGGTTTCCACTTGGGTCCAAGAAATCTTCGAGCCCGCGCCGAGACACTTGCCGCGCTTGGTGACAAAGTTGTAAATACCGCCCTTGCCTTCGGCATCGCCGGGATACCAGTTTTGCACGGTGGAGTACTTGATCCGGGCGTCTTTATGCGCGACCAGCTCCACCACCGCGGCGTGCAACTGGTTTTTATCGCGCATGGGCGCCGTGCAACCTTCGAGGTAGCTCACCGTCGCGCCTTCCTCGGCGATGATCAGGGTGCGCTCAAACTGGCCTGTCTCCGCTGCGTTGATGCGGAAGTAAGTCGACAATTCCATCGGACAGCGCACGCCCTTCGGGATGTAACAGAACGAGCCGTCGCTGAAGACCGCCGAATTGAGCGCGGCGAAAAAATTGTCGGTGTAAGGAACTACCGAGCCGAGATATTTCCGGATCAGCTCCGGATAATTGTGCACCGCTTCGGAGAAAGAACAGAAGATGATGCCGAGCTCGCCGAGCTTTGCTTTGAACGTCGTCGCCACCGAAACACTGTCGAAAACGGCGTCGACGGCGACCCCTGCCAGGTGTTCTTGCTCCTTGAGAGGAATTCCCAGCTTCTCGTACGCCTCGAGCAGTTCCGGGTCGATCTCCGCCAAACTCTTGGGCGCATCTGTCTTTGATTTCGGCGCCGAATAATAGCGGATTGCTTGATAATCGATCGCCGGATAATGAACCATTGCCCACTTCGGCTCGGCCTGAGATTTTTCCAGCTTGGCCCAGTATCGGTAAGCCCGCAGTCGCCACTCAAGCATGAACTCCGGCTCATTTTTCTTGGCCGAAATCAGCCGAACGACATCTTCATTCAAACCGGGCGGTGCGGTGTCCGCGTCGATATCGCTGAAGAAGCCGTACTTGTACTCGCGCCTGGTCAGATCCTCGACCGTATTCATCTCTGTTTTCATGTTTAAAGTCCCTAATCGAATCAAACCGTAAACGATGCGCCGCAGCCGCAGGCCTTTTTTACGTTCGGATTCTGAAACACGAATCCGGATTGCATCAGTTCGTCTTTGTAGTCGAGCTCCGTGCCGCTCAAATAGAGCAAGCTCTTCATGTCCACCAAGACTTTCGCGCCGTCCTTCTCGAAGACCTTATCGGTCGGTTTGGGAACGTCGAAGTCGACCTTATACTGGAGCCCCGAGCAACCGCCCCCGACAACTTTCACTCTCAAGGCCTGACCTGTGTGGCTTTCGGCCGCCATCAGTTCTTTAATTCGCGCCGCAGCACGATCGGTAACGTTAACTCCCGTGATCACTAGTCCTCCCTCGACAAGATGCTTAGATAAGCCTTTCCTGAGGTTTTACTTCCGGCTGCTGCCGTTTTTGTGATCTGGCCATTCTCGCTTTGTAAACCGATGAATTGGCCCGCAGACGCCGCACCTCTTCGATCACTCGTTGAACCGTGTAATCAATCTCGGCCTCGGTATTGAAACGCCCCAAGCCAAAGCGGATCGAGCTGTGCGCCAATTCATCTTCCAAGCCGATCGCCTTCAGCACGTAAGACGGCTCTAGACTCGCCGAGGTGCACGCGGATCCCGTCGAGACGGCGATTTCTTTTAGAGCCATCAACAGCGACTCGCCTTCGACATAAGCGAAGCTCATGTTGAGGTTGCCGGGGAGCCGCTGGAGCGGATGACCATTGATATAGGCTTCGTCGATTTGGCTCAGGATACCGTCCTTTAATCGCTCTCTTAAGCCGGTGAGCCGCTCGCCTTCCGCGCTCATTTCCTTTAGCGCAAGTGCGCAACATGTGCCCAATCCGACGATGCCGGGAACATTTAAAGTTCCGGATCTCATGCCGCGCTCATGCCCGCCGCCGTCGATAATGGCGGCGAGTCTTACTCGAGGTTTCGTCGAACGCACGTAGAGAGCGCCAACGCCTTTAGGGCCGTACATTTTGTGGGCGCTCAGCGATAGCAAATCAATACCGATTTCCTCGACATTGATCGGAAACTTGCCGATTGCTTGGGTCGCATCGGTATGAAAAAGAATACCCTTCTCTTTGGCCAAGTGGCCGATCTCTTTGATCGGTTGAATCGTGCCGATCTCGTTGTTCGCAGCCATGATCGAGATCAAAATCGTTTCGTCCGTCAGCGCCGCGCCTAGTCGCTGCAGATCGACGACGCCATCCGAATTCACTGGCAAATACGTAACCTGGAAACCGTGCTTCGCCAAAACCTTGCAGCTATCCAAAACCGCTTTATGCTCGGTCACACACGTGACAATGCGATTTCCCTTATCGCGATTGGCTTCGGCGGCCCCCTTGATCGCGAGATTATCGGATTCCGTGGCACCACTGGTAAAAACGATTTCTCGAGGCGACGCTGCGCCGATTAATTTCGCGACCTGCTCGCGTGCGCCATCGACCGCCGCTTCGGCTTCCCAGCCAAATACATGGTTCTTGCTCGCCGCGTTGCCGAACGTCTCAGTGAAATACGGAAGCATGGCATCCAATACCCGGGGATCCACCGGTGTCGTCGCATGATTATCAAGATAGATCGGAATTTTCACTGGTCTACCGTTGGCCTGTATTCAGCAAGAATGAATTATTTCAGATAACCGACCAAATTGGTCTGATATTAAGGTAACCAAAACCATCGGCCGAGTCAACGGTCGTTTTCATTTGGTTAAGCTATTGATATTTAATAAGAAATCTAAAACACACCTAGTGCGGCGCCGGGCCATGGCTAAGGTGGGGATTCAGGTATTGACCGGTTATCGATTTCGACGCCCGGACGACCTCTTCCGGCGTTCCCTTGGCGACCACCTCTCCACCCCGGGTTCCCCCTTCGGGTCCCATATCGATTATGTAATCGGCGCTCTTTATCATGTCCAGGTTGTGCTCTACCACAACGATCGTGTTCCCTAAATCGATTAGACGATTGAGCAGCTCCAAGAGTTTCTTGACATCGTCAAAATGGAGGCCGGTCGTTGGCTCATCGAGCACGTAAAACGACCTTCCCGTTGATCTTCGCGCCAACTCGCGCGCCAGTTTAATGCGTTGCGCTTCGCCGCCGGAAAGCGTGGTCGCAGACTGACCGAGATGTAGATACCCCAGCCCGACGTCGCGCAATGTGCGCAGCCGATCGTGGATGGGTGGGATGCTGTTGAGAAGTTCCAAGGCCTGATCGACGGTCAAGTCTAAAATATCCGCGATGCTCATTCCTTTGTACTTAATTTCCAACGTTTCGCGGTTGTAGCGCCGCCCCTTGCACACAGCACAAGTGACAAACACTTCCGGAAGAAAGTACAGCTCGACCCGGGTAACACCGTCACCGGAGCAAGCTTCACAGCGTCCGCCTCTGGCGTTGAATGAAAATCGTTCGGCCTTATAGCCACGCACGCGGGCCTCTGGCAATCGCGCGAAGAGATCGCGCAGATGATCGTAAAGCCCAACATAGGTGGCCGGATTGGAACGTGGGGTGCGGCCGATGGGAGCTTGGTCAACGCCGATCACCCGGTCGAAATGTTCCCAACCGACAAGCTCGCCGTAAGCCGGATCGTTCGGCTTGAATCCTTGCAGCCGTTTCACCAGGCCGTGATAGAGAACTTCCATCACCAGAGTGCTCTTGCCTGCGCCGGAGACGCCGGTCACGCAGGTCATGGCACCGATGGGAAGCGCCACGGTAATGTTTTTGAGGTTGCGCGTACCGGCCGATTTAATCGTAAGAAATTTTCCTGAACTCTGCCGGCGGCGGACGGGGGTCGGAATTTGCACGGCGCCGGATAAGTAGCACGCAGTGAGGGACCGACTGTCATTGACAATTCCCGCGGGGGACCCTTGTGCGACCACATGGCCGCCGTGAACGCCGGCACCCGGTCCCATATCGATGATATGATCCGCCGCCAAGATCGTCTCCGGATCGTGCTCGACCACGACCACCGAATTGCCTGCGTCGCGAAGCTGTTTCAGAAGCTCTATGAGTTGCGCATTGTCCCTTTGGTGCAGGCCGATGCTCGGCTCGTCAAGGATGTAGAGAACTCCCGCCAAACCCGAACCGATCTGTGTAGCCAGGCGCACCCGCTGCAACTCGCCGCCCGAAAGCGTCACCGATGGTCGATCCAAGCTCAAATAGTCGAGACCCAATTGTACCATGCAGCGCATCCGGCTGACGATTTCAGCGATGATTTTTTTTCCGATGACGTTTCGTGGGTCAGCGAATGTCAGCTTATCAACAAACTCAAGCGTTGCCGCGATGGGCCAGGCGGCCAGCTGGGAAATATCGTTTCTGCCGATTCGTACCGCCCGGCTTTGCCGATTGAGCCGGGTTCCGCCGCAATCCGGGCAAGGCTCGGCGACCAAATCCTCACTGCTCCTTTTAGATCGCTTCGGGTGCCGGGAAATGACGCCCAATCCCTTGCAAGTCGCGCAGGCACCCAGCGGACTGTTGAACGAGAACAGGCTCGGCGTCAATTCCGTGATTGCCGTACCACAGTTCACGCAAGCAAACTTCTGACTGAAGATCATTTCGCCGGCTAAATCCGTTTCGTCGGCGCCGTCAATCTGAATTTTGATCACTTGGTCGCCGTGACGCGACGCCACCTCGAGAGAATCGGCAAGCCGTTTCTCGATACCGTCGCGCAACACCAGCCGGTCGATCACGAGATCGAGCTCGCCAGCTTCTCTGGCATCGAAATCGATATCGCCGCCGAGCTCATGCACTCGGCCGTCAACCTTCACTCTGGTAAAACCTTGGCGCGCCAACTCGCGCAACCGTTCGATCACAGCGCCGGGATGCGACAAAGGAATCGGCGCCAGGATTATAATCCGTGTTTGCGCCGGCAGCGCGAGCAACTGATCGACGATTTGCTCGACGGCGTAGGCTCTGATTTCGCGGCCGCATGCGACACAGGTCGGCTGTCCCACGCGGGCGAAGAGCAGTCGCAGATAGTCATAGATGTCGGTGATCGTGCCGACCGTCGAGCGAGGGCTCGCCAAGCCAGTGTTTTGTTGGATAGCGATCGTCGGCGAAAGCCCGTCGATCGTATCGACGTCAGGCTTTTCCATCTGTTGGAGCAGCTGCCGGGCGTCTGCGGCGAGTGATTCCAAGTAGCGCCGTTGCCCCTCGGCGAAGAGGGTGTCGAAGGCGAGGGAGGATTTTCCCGATCCGGACACTCCGGTTATGACGACCAACCGGCCGCGCGGAATCTCCAGATCGATATTTTTGAGATTGTGGACCCGCGCGCCTCTGATGACGATCGCGCCTGCCATCGTGAGCTTTATTCTCTTTCGAGCTCGGCGAGCTTATTTTCGACCAGCGCGCGGTATTCTTTGAGCTTGGCCTCAGACTTGGCTTCGAAGCGGAGCACCAGTGCGGGCTGGGTGTTGGAAGCGCGGATGAGACCCCAGCCGTCAGCAAACTGGACGCGCACACCGTCGATATCGATGACGTCGTAGTGCTGGCGAAAATATTCCGTGGCCTTTTCGGCGAGGGGAAATTTTTTGTCATCGGGACAGTCTACGCGAATCTCCGGAGTCGACGCGCATTTCGGCAAGTCGGCCAATAAGGCCGATAACGGCTTTTCCGACTGCGCCAATATTTCCACCAAACGCAGCGATGCGTAAATCGCATCGTCGTAGCCGAAATAGCGCTCCTTGAAAAATATATGACCGCTCATCTCGCCGGCGAGCAGCGCCTGAGTCTCTTTCATCTTGGCCTTGAGTAATGAATGGCCGGCCTTCCACATGATCGGTCGGCCGCCGTTTTTCGCGATATCGTCGTATAGCCGCTGCGAACATTTTACCTCGGAGATAATGATCGCGTTCGGGTTGCGCTTCAGGACGTCCCGAGAAAACAATATCAACAACTCATCTCCCCAGAGGATGTTGCCCTTTTCATCCACCGCGCCGATGCGGTCGGCGTCGCCGTCGTAAGCGATTCCGACATCGGCCTTTTCCTGCGTCACTTTTTCGATCAGCATTGCCAAATTTTCCGGCACGGTGGGATCCGGATGGTGAAACGGAAAGTCGGCATCCGGTGTACATGCGATTTCCCATACGCTGCAGCCGAGCTGTTTGAAGATTGGCGGCGCCACCGGCCCACCGACGCCGCTGCCGGCATCGACCTTGCCGCCGAATTTTTGGCGCAACTCTTTACGTTCCATCTTTTCGCGAATTTCTTGGATCTGCTGGCCATGGAGCGTGTCTTTGCCGAGACAGATTTTAAAACCGTTGTACTCGGACGGATTGTGGCTCGCCGTAACTTGGATGCCGCCGTCCAAATCGAGATGAAACAGCGAGAAATAAAGCAAGGGGGTCGGACATACACCGATGTCGTAGACATGCAGCCCCGCCGCGAGCAATCCGGCGATGACCGACTCGGCATAGGGGTCGGACGTGGCGCGGCAGTCGCGCCCAACGGCGACTTTCGTGCCGCCCATGTCGGCAATCGCTGTGCCGTGTACCTTACCGAGCAACAGCGCGAAGTCTGCGTCGAAATCTTTTTCCGCTAGGCCGCGAATGTCGTACTCGCGAAACACCGCTGGGTTCATCGCTTCCTCCGTCCCATGTTCCAGCGCGCGAGTCGAGCCGCCAAGACAATCGCTTCCTTCATGCTGGTTTCGTCGGCTTTGCCGGTGCCGGCGATATCGTACGCGGTACCGTGATCGACCGACGTGCGGATAAATGGCAGCCCCAAAGTCAGCGCCACACCGCCAAAAAAATGGTGTAGCTTTAGCGGAATCAGGCCCTGGTCGTGATACATGCAGACCACGGCATCATAGTCGCCGCGCGCGGCGTGGTGAAATAAACTGTCCGCGGGTAAGGGTCCGAACGCCGCAAGACCTTTCCGCCGCGCAGCTTTAACCGCCGGCGCGATAACGTCGATCTCCTCGCGGCCAAAAATCCCTTCTTCACCGCCGTGAGGATTGAGCGCCGCCACCGCAATGCGCGGCCGCGCAATGGCAAAAAAACTTTTCAGGCCGTGGTGCGTCAGCTCCATAGTAGTTTGAATTCCCTCCTGCGTAAGACTGCGCGCCACTTTCGAAAAGGCAATATGGCCGGTCACGGGAACAACGCGCAGTTTCGCACCCATGAGCATCATGCGGCAGTCAGCGGTCCGGCTCAGCTCGGCGAGCAACTCCGTGTGGCCGGGGTAATTATAACCGGCGTCGATGAGGCTGCTCTTGCTGATCGGCGCGGTGGCAACCCCGTCGGCGACCTTCGAGAGCGCCAATTTGGCTGCGACACGAATATAGCGAAAGGCGCCATGCCCACCGGCTCTTGACGACACACCGTGGCGGGAGTCTCTCGGCGACAACGAAGAAAGCGGACAGACGACGCACGCATTTGGATGATTGAGCATGGGCAACAAGGGTTGACCCTGTTGCCAACAGATCAGTTTGGGAAATTTTTTATTACCGCCGTGGGTGCGCTGCAGCACGCCCCAGTCTCCCAGGATCAGCGGCCGCGCGACTTTCCTGATTAGGGGGTCGGCGAGAGCCTTCAAGACGATTTCCGGACCGATTCCAGCGGGATCGCCCATGGTGACGGCGATAACGGGTTTACTCGACATCGTATTGTAGGAACATCGCGCAAGGATAATAATAGCGCTGATTACTCCCCCGCTTGCGAATTTGCAGACAAGGGATCAGGGCTTCTTTGACGAAAAGGGATTCAGCGAGTCGAGGATCGTAGAAAAAACGCCCTTCCCGGAATCGTTTGGCGTCGGATTGAGAATATCGGGAGCGTCTTCGACCGCATCGGTCGTAAACAGTGGCACGCCGAAGACGCTGACGATGCTCTTATCCTTGAGTGGGCTATTCGGATCTTCCTCTTCGAATGGAGTTTCCTTGACGATGTAAGAGAACGGATTTAGATAGCTCAGCATCGACCGGTCTTCGCGTCGGGCCGGCCTATTAGAATTGGCCACCAGCGCGTTTACGGTACCCTCTTTCGAATCTTCCGGCTTAAATACGACGTTGGCCACCTTGATGTCGACGCGGTACTTGCGTCGCAAATCGCTCTTGAGCCATTTCGCGAAACGTTCCTCCAAGGTCTTTTTCAAAAGCTCTTCCTTGATTCGTGGAGCGACGCTGCTCAGCGGCAGCGCGCCGCCGGCTTCGCGCCCTTCGAGCTTGACGATGTGCACGCCCATGCTGGTACGGAACGGCTCGCTTATCTGGCCGACGGACAACTTTTCAAACGCCACTTCTTCGATTCCCGAAATCAGCGTGCCTCGGTTCACCCAACCGATTTCGCCGCCTTCGGCGCGGCCCGCTCCTTCGGAATATTCGCGAGCCAGCGCGGCGAAATCTTCGCCGGCGGCGATGCGCTGATACACGCCCTTGGCCGTCGCCATGGCGCTTTGCACGCGCTCCGGCGGCGCGTTCTCCGCGAGCGCGAGCAAAATATGGCGGATGCGTGCGCGCTCATTGGCGCGATAATTTTTGGCATTGAGTTTGTAATAGCGCTCGACGTCCTCGTCGGTGATGTTGACCTTTCTCCGCACCTGGCGATCGATGATTTCGCTCTTTTCCATCTCCGATTTGACAGAAGCCCGATAGGCGGCGGGGGTCATCCCTTCTCTCCCAAGCGCGACCTTGAGATCCGCATCGGACAGGCTATTGTTCTGCTTTACCTGGTCGATATACCGGGTAACATCGTCGTCGGTAATGACGATGCCCGCTTCGCGGACCTCTGCTTCCAGGAGTTTATCGGTAACAAATTGCTCCAAGACGTCGCGGTCGCCGGCGTTGATCTGATTGAGATCGGCGCTGGGAAAATCGCGGCCCAATTTGCGCTTCGCATAAGCGCTTAGATTCGACAAAGTGTAGGGCTCGCCGTTGACAACCGCAATCAGTTGTTCAACAACCGCAGCCTCAGTCCGGTGGGATAAAACGAGCAGCAAAACCAGCAGGAGGCTCTTGTAAGTTGCTTGCCTCAACATAAAGTGCACAGCTCGTTGTAAAGAACAACAAGTGCTTAAAATAGCTAGCATAGTCGATTTTAAAAGCCAAACTCGGCGGGCACTCGATCCCGTCTCACATGCGGCGATTTCATGGATCTCAACTGACCTCTCCGGCATTGGAGTGTTGGAATACTGCAATCCGCGAGTGATGACAATACTAAAGTTCTCGCCCATATTCCATCCACCACCCGACGCTCCTGCCTTTTGAGCCGTTGATCTCTCACCCATGCGCCGGTTCGTGCGTGTCCCCCAGCTGCATCGGCATCTGACGGATCGAATGCAACAGCTCCGCGACTTCTTCCATCAACGCCGGCCATTCATGATGACGTGGTAAAAACGACAAACGACCGTCGGGTGACAGACGAAAACGATTGTTTTGCTTGTGAATCAACTCCAAGAGTTTCTCGACCTTGACCGGCGATTCGGGATGGAAGAGTAAAAAGACCCGGCCGTCAGACGCGCTGATCTGCTGTACCAAGTAGTCTTTTAACACCCGGCGCAGGTTCATGACGAGAAATAGATTGTCGACGACCCCAATGTAAGGACCGAAGCGATCTTTAATTTCTTCCTTCAGTTCCCCGAGCTCCCGTGGATCGCGTAGGCTGGCAAGGCGCTTGTAAAAATACAGGCGCTGGTTGACGTCAGGAATATAGGTTTCCGGGAAATAGGCCGGAATGCCGAGACGGATCTCCGGCTCGACTTCAGGCACGACTTCCTCGCCCATCAGTTCCTTCACCGCCTTTTCCATCATTTCGGTGTAAAGCTCGAAGCCCACTGCGGTGATTTGTCCGGACTGCTGATCGCCAAGCAAATTGCCGGCGCCACGGATCTCTAAATCATGCAGCGCGAGTTTGAAGCCGCCGCCCAGCCCGTCGATCTCTTGCAGGGCGCGCAATCGCTTTTCCGCGTCGGGCGTGATTGCATGCTCGCCCGGGATTAACAGGTACGCGTAGGCGTGGCGATGCGATCGCCAGACTCGACCGCGGAGCTGATAGAGCTGCGCCAGACCGAATTTGTCGGCGCGGTTGATGATAATCGTATTGGCGTTGGGAAAGTCCAGACCGGATTCAATGATCGCCGAGCAGACCAGCACCTGGGTCTTATTCTCGAAAAAATCGAGCATGACTTTTTCCAGCTCTTTGGGTCGCATCTGCCCATGCGCCACGGCGATCTTCGCTTCCGGAATCAGATCCGCAAATTTCTGCGCCAAGCGGTCAATGGTCTCCACCCGGTTGTGAAGAAAGAAGACTTGTCCGCCGCGCTCGATCTCACGCAGTATCGCGTCG
>WNFV01003074.1_pt1 | contig 24608 bp, 19 predicted proteins | sample 5400101 | NCBI WGS metagenome assembly WNFV01 (sample SAMN13153361, study PRJNA577476) | soil metagenome | isolation source: 115 cm soil or saprolite under grassland replicate 1 | place: USA:California | collected 2016-06-15 | reverse complement strand
CACGCAGCTGCGCACCGATCTGCTGTTTGTCTCCATCGTCGTTCTGGCGGCGCTCGGCATCAGCTCGTTCATGCTGTTTGGCTACCTCGAGCGGATGGCGACGCGCGGCGAGCAAGTCGAGGAGACCCGATGAGCTCGCAGCCTTGCCTCCTCCGTGACGTTCTCGTTGTGCCGCCGTTGGGGGAGACGCCGTTCCATGGATGGGTCGAGGTTCTTGGCGGAAAGATCGCCGCCGTCGGCCGCGGACACCGTGACGCCGGTCCGGGCCAATCCGTGATCGAGGGTCGCGGCGGCGCCCTGATCCCGGGCTTCGTCAACACGCACGCCCATTCCCATTCGAGCCTGACCCGCGGCAGCGCCGAAGGCCTGACGCTGGAAGGATGGCTCGCGGTGATCGAGCGGGAGCAGGCGCAGCTCTCCGAGGAGCAGGCCTATGTCGGGGCGCTCGCCACCTACGCCGAGGCGCTGCTCTCGGGCACCACCGCCATCGTGGACATGTGCATCCGTCCCGAACCGGCGCTGGCGGCGGCCCGCGACATCGGCATTCGGGCGATCATCGTCCCCTACGTGGCCGACAGCAAGCCGTTCGCGCCGAGCCTCGAGCAGAACGCCCGCATGTTGGAGACGGCCGCCGATCCGGACGACCGCGTCCGGGTCTGGGTCGGCTTGCACGATCTCGAGAGTTGCAGCGACGACAACGTCCGCGAAGGCGCCGAGCTCGCCCGGAGGCACCGCACCGGCCTGCATCTGCATTGCTCGGAGACCCGCCGGTCGGTCGAGCGCACGACATCGCGCGTCGGCCGCACGCCGGTTGCCCAGCTTGATGCGCTTGGTGCGCTGACCGATCGCACCCTGCTCGCTCACTGCGTCTGGGTATCGGAGGAGGACCGCGCGCTGCTCGCCTCCGCCCGTGCGCACGTTGCGCACTGCCCGCACGCCAATCTCAAGCTCGGATCGGGCGTCGCGCCGGTGCCCGACCTTTGCCGGCGCGGCGTCAATGTGACGCTCGCCACCGATGGCGCCAAGGCGAACAATCGCCTCGACCTGTTCGACGTCATGAAGTTTGCCTCGCTGCTGCACAAGGGCGTCACCGGCGATCCGTCGGTGCTCCCGGCGGGGAGGATTCTGGACATGGCGACCAGGCGCGGCGCGGACGCGCTGGATATTCCGGCCGGCGCGATCGTTCCCGGCTTGAAGGCGGACCTCGCCCTGGTGCGGCTCGACGGTTTTCATGTCCAGCCCTCGGTCCCGGACACGATCGTGACCAACCTCGTCCACGCCGCGCGCGGCTCCGATGTGTCGATGGTGATGGTCGACGGCCGCATTATCGTGCAGGACGGACGGCTGGCCGACCGCCGCTGGGACGGCCTGAATGACCGCGCCCGCCAGGTCGGGCTCGACCTGCTCAAGCACGGCCGGCGCGCGGCAGGCTGAATAATCAACGGCAGGGTCGCCATGACCGAAACCATGTTCATGCAACGCGCCGTCGCCCTTGCGCTCGAGAAGATGCGCGAGAATAGCGGCGGTCCATTCGGGGCCGTCATCGTTCACGACGATGCGATCATCGCCGAGGGCTGGAACCAGGTCACATCGAGCAACGATCCGACCGCGCATGCCGAGATCGTGGCCATTCGTCGTGCCTGTGTCGTGCTCGGCACGTTCAATCTGCCGGGCTGCGATATCTTCACGAATTGCGAGCCATGCCCGATGTGTCTCGGTGCGATCTATTGGGCGCGGCTGCGCCGCATCTACTACGCCAACACGAGGATCGAGGCCGCGCAGATCGGTTTCGATGACGAATTCATCTATGAGGAAATCGGGCGGCCTCCGGAGCAGAGAAAAATTGCCGCCATCCGCTTGCTGACCGAGGATTCGCACTCTGCCTTCCAGGAATGGGCGGCTGATCCCGGCAAGGTGCGATATTGACGAGCCCCTTGTCACACGAGAGCCCGGCCCGATGAGCAGCACCCCGATAGATCAGGCGCGCTTGTGGGACGACCTGATGGCGCTCGCCGCCATCACCGACCCCGAGCGGCCCTATACCCGACGATCCTTTTCACCGCGCTTCCTTGAAGGACGCGAATGGCTTCGCCGCCGCTTCGAGGAGGCGGGACTGAAGGTCCGAATGGACGCTGGAGCCAACCTGATCGGCCGCATGGATGGTGCGGAGCAAGACGCCCGGGTCATCATGCTCGGCTCACATTCCGATACGGTTCCCTCCGGCGGGCGCTTCGACGGACCGGCCGGCATCATCGCGGCGCTCGAAGTCGTGCGTGCGATGCAGGCGGCGCGATACCGGCCGCGGCACGCGATCGAGGTGGTGGATTTCCTGGCCGAGGAACCGAGCGAGTATGGCGTGTCCTGCGTGGGCAGCCGCGCCATGGCGGGCGCGCTCGACGACAAGCTGCTCGCGTTCACCGATCCGAGTGGTGAAAAGCTCGCCGATGCCATCCGTCGCGTCGGCGGCGATCCGAACAAGCTCGCGGACGCACGCCGCGCCGACATTGCGGGATTCTTCGAGCTGCATATCGAGCAAGGCGCCGTCCTGCAGAACCGGAAGATCGATCTCGGCCTGGTGACCGCGATCGTCGGCATCACGCGCCTGGAAATCGTGTTCGACGGCTCCGCCGACCACGCCGGCACGACCCCGATGGACTCCCGGCGCGATGCCGCGCTGGCAGCGGCGCAGCTCACGCTGTTCGTCTCCGAGCGCGCGCGGGACTTCGCGCGCCGGGGGAACGGGCATTTCGTCGCGACGACCGGCATTTTGGACATCCGCCCCAATGCGGCGAACGTCGTGCCCGGACAGGCGCGCATGGTGCTCGACATCCGGGCCGAGAATCCCGCCCTGATCGGCGAATTCGCCGCGGCGCTCGATGCGGAAAGCAAGTCGATCGCCGCCCGGGTGAATGTCGACCGAACCCGATACGCCGTGCTTTCGAGCACCTCTCCGACGATCTGCGACGCCGGTCTGCGCGAATTGTTGGCGCGCGGCGCGTCCGGTCTCGGCTACTCGACCATGCCGCTCGCTTCCGGCGCCGGACACGATACCGCCTTCGTGGCGCGTATCGCCCCGGCCGCGATGCTGTTTGTGCCCTGTCGCGACGGCAAGAGCCACGCGCCCGAGGAATGGGCGGAGCCGGACGCGCTCGCCGCCGGAGCGGCGACGCTGTTCGAGGCGGTGCGGCTGCTGGACGGACAGCACAGTTAGCGCGCCTTTATGCTGCAGAAAGTGCAGGAAGTGCAGAAAGCCCCTCCTCGCCTGCCGACGCCGCGTCGGCAATGAGCCTTTCCGCACTTTCCGCACTTTCCGCACCCCTGAACAGCGCGGGATTGACCGTCCAACGATGCGCCGGCCGGCGTTTTGGCGGAACGAACCCAACGGGGATTTTGGCCAAACGAACCCAACGGGGGATTTTGGCCAAACGAACCCAATGGGCATTTTGGCGGAACGGCGGAACGAACCCGATAGGTGAAAGCCCAATGATTACAACGCCAACCCGCCGATCCCGCGCTCAACCGGTAAAAAACTCTGTGTCGAAGTCCGTCGGACGCCGGGGCTCTGACGCCGCCACCGCCGGTCGCCGGCTCAGTTGCCGCGATGCGTTCCTTTGATCGTGTCGCCTTCCAGCTTGGTGAACGGCACGAACGAGAGCCGGCCGCCGTTGTAGATATCCGAGCGCGTGACGTTGATCGAGCCGTCGGCCGCTTGCTGCTTGGTGATCTTGAGCACGTGCTGGGCTCCGGGCGGGCCGACCGGGATCACGATGAGGCCGTTCGGCTTGAGCTGCTGTAAGAGCGGCGGCGGGATATGATCGATGCCGCAGGTGACGATGACCTTGTCGAACGGGGCCTGCTGCTCCCAGCCGTAGTAGCCGTCCGCATTCTTGGTCGCGATCGCCTTGTACTCGGTGTAGCCGCGCTCGATGAGCGTGTCGTAGAGGCGGCGGGTGCGCTCGGCCAGCGGCTTGATGATCTCGCGGAGCTGCTACGGCGATCCTACCGTTGAACGCCGTCTCGGGTAAGCCGCGCGGACATCCGTGAAAAATCTCGATGGGACGGCGCCCAACGCCGGTTGGGGGATCGTCGGGAAGCAGGGCAGCCGACCACCCGCGACTTGCCTTCGGTCTTGTGGCACCTTTGGGCTCGGACGGCAGTCACCATCCACGATTCCGCAACCAACCATTCGAAAGCCGCATTATGACCATGCCGGACACCGAAAAATTCCGTCTGCGCCGCTTCGTCGAGAAGCTGGTGCAGGAGGGGCAGTGCGTCGTCCACGACCAGCCGGTCGATTTGATCGACGTCGCCGGCGTTCTCGACGGCAATGCCAAGGCGGTTTGGTTCCGCGCCGTCGGACCGGAGAAGGCGGAGCTCGTCGGCAACGTCATGGGTGCCCGCAGCCGGCTCGCTTCGGCGCTGGACACCGACGAAGCCGGCTTCCCGGCGGTGCTTCGGCAACGGCTGCAGAAGCCGGTTGCGCCGATCGAGCTGTCGTCCGCGCAGGCGCCCGTGCATCAAGTCGTGCAGACCGGCGCCGAGGCCGACTTCACGCAGCTTCCGGTCCACCTGCAGCACGCGCTCGATGGCGCGCCCTATATCTCGGCGAGCATCGACTATGCGCACGACGCCAAGACCGGCTTCACCAATCTCGGCTGCCGCCGCCTGATGCTGCGCGGGCCGCGCGCCGCCGGCATCGACCTCAACGCGCCGAGCGATCTGCGCGCGCTCTATCAGGCCGCGGTCGCCAAGGGCGAGCGCCTGCCCGTCGCCTTCACCGTGGGCAGCCACCCTGCCGATTTTCTCGCGGCCGTGGCGTCGACCCCGCCGATGGACGAGCTCGAGGTGGTCGGGGCGGTGCGCGGCGCCCCGGTGCCGGTCGTCAAGTGCGCCACCGTGGACGTCAAGGTTCCGGCCGATGCCGAGCTCGTGCTCGAAGGCTATATCGACGAACGCGGGCTGGTCGAGCCCGAAGGACCGTACGGCGAATATATCGGCTATTACGGCGTGCTTAAAAACAATCCGGTGTTCCACCTCACCGCCATCACGAAACGGCGCGACGCGCTCTTTCAGACCGTCACCATCGGGACCCGCCTCGATTACACGGACACCGCTCAACTCGGGGCGGCCAAGACCGAGGCCGCGATCTGGAGCGTGCTGCAGCAGGCGATCCGCGAGCCGGTCGCCGTGTGCTGCACGGCGTCGTCCGGCGGTATGTACAACGTGCGTGTCTCGATCCGCCAGCGCTATCCCGGCGAGGCGCGCAACGCCATCGCCGCCGTGTTCTGCTCCTCGGGCGACGTCAAGCACGTGTTCGTGGTCGACGACGACATCGACGTCTTCTCCGACCAACAGATCGACTGGGCGTTGGCGACGCGCTTCCAGGCCGACCGCGACTTCGTGGTCGCCTCCGGCTTCCGCTGCGTCCCGCTCGATCCATCGCTGCAAGGCAGCCGCACCGGCGCCAAGGGCGGCTTCGACTGCACCAAACCGTTCGGCAAAGGTGACGGCTTCGAGTTCACGACGCCGAGCGCACCGCAATTGCTGCCGCGTCCGCGCCAGTCGGTCGAGGCGGTGCTGGCCGAAGGCCCCGCGACCTTTCTCGACCTGATGTCGGCGCTCGGCACGCGCGACGGCCGCGAGGTGCTGCGGGCCTTCGACAAGCTATACGAGCAAGGTCGTCTCAAGCGCCTCAAGGATGGACGCTACGCGCTCAACGGCGGGCAATCGTGACGTCCGGCCGCCATTGGTGTGCCAACCGCGCCACATCCCCGATCAAATTTGCTCGAACGCCTTGACAGCTTGACCGCCCTTGGCGTGCGATAAGGGCCTGTTCTGCGGACGTGAGTAGGCGTGATGCGTTGCTTGGCGTGCGGCGTCGAGATGCATTTGGTGCAGGTGGCTCGGGACGACACCATGATGGTGTCTGGTTACGAGCACCACACATTGCAGTGCTCGGGTTGCGGCGAAGTCGAACGCCGGCTGGTGTTCAGTTCTGGTGGTTCGTCGCCCGCCGCCGAGCGCGCCTCACCGCCCACGGCACCGACCGCATCAGCGGCACCCCCGGCCGAACCTGCGTCGCCGCCCACGGAACCTGAGTCGCCCCCCACGGCGCCACCCGCATCAGGGGCGCGCCCGGCCACAGCACCACCTCAATCGGTCGCATCCGAAGCGGATGACGACCTCGACGAGGGTGAGGCGCTCCTCAGACGCGCCATTGAGATGGTGCGAGGCCCGACGCGCCGGTCGCAACCGATAAACAGCGTTGCTGACCGCAAGCCGGGAACGCCAGCCGAGTTGGCGAACTCCATGCGGGCCAAAAGACCCCTCACGGACCGCATCGTTCAAATTTATCACGACCCCCACGAAGCCGCGTATATCGCAAAGGACACCAAGTCGGGTCTATCCGTCCTGCGGCACCAAGACGGCGCACGCCTGCGGGCGATGTGTGATCGGATCGGATGGCAGGTGGTCGACGGCGCAGCGCCGCGCGCGGACGACTGAGCTCAGGTGCGAAGCTCGACATTTCGGCTGCTTTCCTGCCGTCGGTCTTGCGCTATTGTATCGCCATCGACTCCCACCGGCTCCTGCAGCGGCGTGAAAATGCCATGGCGAATCCAACGCTCCCACCGGACAATTTGTTTTCCGGCCTCCCGGCGGAATTGTCACGCGGCCTGTTCGCCAAGGCCCACGTCTTGTCGCTCACAGCCGACCAGATGGTGTTCCTCGCCGGCGATGCGGGCGACGGCTGCTACCGGGTCGAGGAGGGCTTGCTCAAGGTCAGCGTCGTCGCGTCGGGCGGCGATGAACGTATCCTGGCGGTTCTCGGGCCTGGCTCGCTGGTCGGAGAGCTGTCGATGATCGACGGGGCACCGCGGTCGGCTTCCGTCTGCGCGCTGCGTGACTCCAAGTTGAGCTTCGTCAGCCGTGCCGCCTTCGACGCCTTCGGCCGATCCAACCCCGAGGTCTACCGGCACGTGATGACCTTGCTGGCACGCCGCCTGCGCGACACCAATGGCGCGTTGGCGGCAACGAGCTTCCTCTCGCTGAAGGGACGGGTAGCACGCGCGCTGCTCAGCCTCGCGGAGGCATTCGGTCAGGATGTCGGGGGCGGGCGCATTCTCGTGCGCCAGAAGGTCACCCAAAGCGACCTTGGGGCGATGGCCGGCATTGCGCGGGAAAATGTCAGCCGAATCCTCAAGGATTGGGCAAGCCGTTCGCTGGTGAGCCGCCTTGCCGGCTATTATTGCCTGGAGAATAAGGCAGCCATCGAGCACGAAGCAGAACTGTAAGCGACCATTCTGTGATGGCCAACACAGCGGTCGAAACGGTGTTTCGGCATGCTGCTCCCTCGAGCATGCGCCGAAGCTTTCGGCAATCGAGGGAGAGAGCCATGACCAAGCGTACCAGATCCAGCAACTGCGCTTATTGCGGCGACCCGTTGCCAATGGTGGGCGGGCGCATTCAAGCCTGGCGCGCGTCGGTGACCAGTATACCTGCAATGAATTCTGCGCCGATGGCGTTGAAGACCAGCCCCCCAAGCGCAAAGCCTCATTGAACGGTGTCGCCTATGCCAGCGACGCTTTGGCCTGATCCGCCGCCGTGCACCTAGCGGGGAACTCCTGGCCGACCTTTATTGGTTCGGCCTGCGACCCGTTCGAGTCACGATGACCTTGATCGGTTTTGACATGATCGGAGGGTTGTGCGGCACGTGGTTTTCATCGCCGAGCAGGAGCTGAAGCGTGTGCTGCCCCAACGGAAGCGTCACGTCGGCTTCGGTTTGCCCCGCTCCGAAATGCAGATGATTGAAGTCGCTGGGAATGGGCTGGTCGAGGGGAGGCACCTTCGTGTCGATCAGGAGATGGTGATGGCCGGTGTTGGCCTTGTCGATACCCGCCGGCGCCACGCCCATGCCGACAAGGCCAAAGCGAATGGTCGCCTTGGGTGGGAGCACGGCCCAGTCCTGCAGACCGACGAAATAGACCCGAGCGTCGGCCGGCGCAGGCTTCCGAATCGATGGGTCGACGACACGCACGCGAATGCGCGGCGACATGACCGGCGGAGTATGCGGAATATGATCTTTGTCTCCCATCAGCAGCTGAAGGGTGTGCTCGCCGTGTTTCAGCGTTATCTCGGCCTCGGTCTGGCCGCCGCCGAAGTGGAGATGATTGAAGTCGCTCGGAATCGGCTGGTCGAGAGACGGCAGCTCGGTGTCGACCAGCAAGTGGTGATGACCCGAATTTTCGCGAGCCGCGCCGGCGGGCGCGACGCCCATGTTGCGCAAACCGAAATAAATCGTGAATTTGGGCGGAACGGTCGCGCCGTCCTTGAGATCGGAGAAATAGACCTCGGCACCCGGCGCTGAAGGCGTGGGACCGCCGGTGAGCACAACTGGTGTTTCGGCGACACGGACGCGAATGCGGGCCGACATGACCGGCGGATTGTGCGGGATATGATCCTTGTCTCCCATGAGCAACTGCAATGTGTGCTGCCCAGGTTTAAGCGTAATCTCCGCCTCGGTCTGGCCGGCGCCGAAATGCAAATGATTGAAATTGCTGGGAATGGGCTGGTTGAGCGGCGGCAATTCCGTGTCGATCAACAAATGGTGGTGACCCGAACTCTCGCGATCCGAGCCGGCGGGCGCAACGCCCATATTCTTCAATCCGAAATAGAGCGTCACCTTCGAGGGAACCGTGGCTCCATCCTTGAGATCGATGAAATAGACCTCGCCTCCCGGAGCCGACGCGGTCGGACCGCCGGTTCGCTGGCCCTGCGCAAGCGCGACACCGCAGGCTCCGATACCAAGCAGCAGCAATGCCACGAAGGCTTTCGCACGCTTGCTGTGCCTGTCTCCGACCTTGTTGAGCACGTGCATGGCTCGGTCCTTCCGTGACCCCAGTCGTTACGCTCGCCGAAACCTCCCAAGATTGGGGCGGGGAATAATCTAGGTGAACTCGTCGCAGGTGGGAAGCGCACTTCTCCTTTGCAGGCTGCCGTCACGGCGGTAGCATTGCACAACCGCCTGCCGGACCGTTCCAGAGAGCGGGAGCGTCTTTGCGCGTGATGGTGGTCATTGTCCGCGGCTATCGGTCGCCGAAACACGCCCGCAACGCGATTCCCGCCCGTTGTCCGACCGGGTCGGTACGTCTACAATATTGACACTGTTTGCGAAAATGGCCGAAGCTGGAGCGCCTTCGAGGTCATTCGAAGTCCGGAATGCGGTCGGGATGGTAAGGGGTTGGATGTGTTGAGCCTGATCAGCACGAAATGCGCGGGATGAACATGCGGTCGCTTTTTTGGCTGTGCTTGCTGGTCGTGTCCGCGCTTCTGACGCATTCGGCGTCGTCCCAGCAAAGATCCGCACGCGTGGCGCTCGTGATCGGGAACGCAAATTATCCCGACGCCAGCACGCCCCTTTCCACCACCATCCGGGACGCTCGCTCGCTTGCCGATGAATTCCGTCGAACCGAATTCGACGTCGACCTGAAGGAGAATGTCGGCAAGGAGGACATGCAGCGCGCGATTGCCGCATTCGCCGGCAAGATCCGCAGCGGCATGGCCGCGCTCTTTTACTTCAGCGGCTATGGCATTCAGGTCGCAAGACAGACTTATCTCCTTCCGGTCAACGCCCAAGTCTGGACCGAAGCCGAAGTTCGGCGGGACGGGATCAGCCTCGATGAGGTGCTGGCCGAGATAAATCGCAAGGGGGCGAAGGTAAAGATCGTCATTATCGATGCGGCGCGAAGAAACCCGTTCGAGCGCCGCTTTCGACAATCCGCGGCGGGGCTTGCCGCGCTCGATGCACCCGATGGAACGCTTGCCATGTATGCGGTTGCGCCGGGCAAGGTGCTCAACAGCGAGGGCACCGGCGCGAATAGCCTGTTTGTCGGCGAGCTGACCAAGGAACTCCGGGTCCCCAATCTGACCGCCGAGGAGGTCTTCAACCGCGCGCGCATCGGCGTATCTCGTGCATCCAACGGCGAGCAGGTGCCTTGGGTGGCCTCCTCTCTTGCCGAGGAGTTCTATTTCGGGCCGTCGCGTCCGGTGGTGACGGGACCGGCCCCCGCGCCAGTGCCCCCGGCGCCAGCGCCTCCAGCGCCGCCGACGCCTCCAACACCGGCGCCGAGCGAGCCTCCTCGGGCCGGGGCGAACCCTGGAGATTTTTTCCGCGATTGTCCGGATTGCGCCGAGCTGGTGGTCGTGCCCGCGGGCTCGTTCGACATGGGCTCAACGGCGGAATTCGAAAATCCCGCGCACCGTGTGACGATCGCGAAGCCCTTCGCCATCGCGCGCCGCGAAGTGACTTTCGACGAGTGGGACAAGTGCGTGGACGAGGGAGCGTGCAAGCATCGCCCCGACGATCGGGGCTGGGGCCGTGGCGACCGTCCGGTCATCAATGTCAGTTGGCTGGACGCCAAGACGTTCACGACGTGGCTATCCCAGAAAACCGGACAAACCTATCGGCTTCCGAGTGAAGCCGAATGGGAATACGCCGCCCGAGCCGGCACCAACACCCCCTACTGGTGGGGCCGCGACCTTGGCTCCCGCCAAGCCAACTGTCGGGAGTGCAATACGGGTGCGGCTCAACAAACGTCGGCGGTCGGTTCGTACAAGCCGAACCCGTTCGGCCTCTATGACACCGCAGGCAATGCAGCCGAGTGGGTAGAAGATTGCTGGAACGATAATTATCGCGGCGCCCCGCAGAATGGCTCGGCGTGGGTCACCGGGCAATGTCGGCTCCGTGTTCTGCGCGGCGGCGCATTCGACAGCCAGGCGAGATATCTGCGCTCGACGTCGCGTTTCAGATACGATTCCGACGTACGATATTTCGCCAACGGATTTCGGGTGGTGCGCGAGTTGCCGTAGTCGTGCTGCCGGCCATCGCGCCGCCGGCGATGGGAAAGCGTGCTTTCTGGGTCTTCTTCCGGCCGAATTCGACGTGCTCCGGGGCTATGGTTGGCCGCGCCAGCTCAGAATTTCATGGGCGGCAACCGGCCTGTTGAAACCCTTCAAGCTCAGCTCGCCGATCGGCGCGGCCTTCACCGATTGCTCGACCGAGCTGAACGCCCGTTGACCGATCACGATCTGGCCCGGCCGCGCCTCATCGCAAAGCCGCGACGCCAGATTCGTAACGCTGCCGATCGCCGTGTATTCGCGGCGTCGCTCGAAGCCGATTTGTCCGAGCGTCGCGTAGCCGGAGGCAATCCCTACACCAAATCCAAGAGCGTGGCCCTTTCGGCGCCACTCCTTTGCCAATTCGTCCACTCTCTCCCGCATGTCCAGCGCCAGCCGGACGGCGCGTTCGGTATGGTCGACGCAAGGAATCGGGTCGTTGAAAACGATCATGATGCCGTCTCCGACGAACCGATCCAACGTGCCCTCATAATGGAAGATAAGCTCTCCCAAGCTCTCGTGGTACTCGCGCAGGACCGCCATCACCTCTTCGGGTTCGGACGTCTCGGTAAACGCGGTGAACCCGCGCAGATCGCAGAACACCACCGTCACCTCTCGGCGGTGACTCGCCAACACCGAATCGGGCGCATCCGAGGATGCAATCATCTGCGCCACCTGCGGAGCCAGAAACCGCTGCAGGCGGCCGATCCGCTCGATTTCCGCCAATTGCGTTGCCACGCGCTCCTCGAGCAGGCGATTCCAGCTCGAAAGTTGCTCGGTTTGCTCCTTCAGCTGCGTTGCTTGCAGCTGAACCGTATCGTGAAGCTCCTTGGCGCGCAGCAGCGATCGTACGCGGGCGACCAGCGCAGCTTGATCGAAGGGCTTGGTGAGATAATCGTCGCCGCCGGCCTCGAGACCAAGGACGACGTCGCGGCTGTCGGCCTTTGCGGTCACCAGAATAACGGGTACGAAGCGAAGCGTCGCGTCCTGCTTGAGCTGCTTCAAGACCGAGATGCCGTCGAGCTTCGGCATCATGACATCGAGCAGGATCAGGTCGGGCTGAAGCTCGCGGGCACGCGCCAGCGCATCCTCGCCGTCGGCGGCGGTGACCACCTCGTAGCCCTGCGACTCCAGGCGAACCCGCAGAATCTGCAGATTGGTCGGAACATCGTCGACCGCGAGGATTCGGGGTGGAGTTCGCAAGCCGAGGCTCCTCTCGCCGTCAAGGCAGGAATTCGCGCACCTTGGCGAGAATTGCGCGCGGGCTGAACGGCTTTGCGACATAGCCGTTGCATCCCGCTGCGACCGCCTTGGCCTCATCGCCGGACAGGGCATACGAGGTGACGGCGATGATCGGAATGTGCCGCAAGTCCGGATTGGCCTTGATCCGGCGGGTCGCCTCATAGCCATCGACTATCGGAAGCTGAATGTCCATGAGAATGAGATCGGGCCGGCGTTCCGCCGCCATTGCGACCCCTTTTTCACCATCGACCGCCTCGACCACCTCGAAACCGGCATTGGTGAGCAAATCGTTGAGGATACGCCGATTATTCTCGGTGTCCTCGATGACGAGAATTCGCTTGCTCATGCCGGTTGCCTCTGCTCGGTCACGCGCACCGGCAAGACGATGTTGAACGTGGTACCGACGCCAGGTGTCGACTGCAGGTCGATCCGGCCGCCGTGGGCGTCGACAAGACGACGGGCGATCGATAATCCAAGTCCAGTGCCACCTTTCTGCCGTGTGATGCTGTTGTCAACCTGTTGAAACTCCTCGAATATGCGCGCCTGGTCCTCGGGGGGGATGCCCGGACCGGTGTCCTGCACCGCGATGGCGTAATGACCATTGGCCGCATTGACGCGGATCTCGACGGAGCCGGTGTCGGTGAACTTGATCGCGTTACCCACGATGTTTAGTAGCACCTGCGTCAGTCGCCGTTCATCGCCGCGGCCGATCGGCAAATCCGGCGGAATGACCGCCTTGACCTCGATAGCCTTTGCCTGCGCCAGCGAGCCGGTTGAAGCGACCACTGCCTCCACAACCATCTGCAGAGAGTAGTCGTTGAGCGCCAAAGTGAGCTGGCCGGCATCGATCTTGGAAATATCGAGCACATCGTTGATCAAGCCCAGGAGATGTTTGCCGTCCTTCTGAAGCAGCTCCAGGACTTCGAGTGCCTTGTCCGGCAATTGGCCGTAAAGGCCATCCGCGAGCAGCTCGGCAAAGCCCAGCACGCCGTTCAAGGGCGTGCGCAACTCGTGGCTCATATTGGCGAAAAATTGCGCCTTATGGTCATTGGCGATCGCAAGCTCGCGTCCCTTTTGCTCGACCTCCCGGAACAGCCGCGCATTGTTCATCGCGAGGACCGACTGATGCGCAAAGGTCTGCATGAGCCCGATGGTGCTGGCGGGAAAATCCCCGACCGCACGGCGTTGCACCACCAAAGCTCCGAGAATCTCGTTCTGCCCGAGGAGCGGCACGACCAGCACGGAATTGAACCCGGCTGAAAGCGTGAGATCCCTGAGCGGATAGTCCGGCGCCTTTGCAAGATCCGGAATGCAAATGGGTTCGCGCTTCTGGGCGGAGAGACCCAAGACGCTCTCATTGAGCTTGATTCGGATGGCGCGGACGGAATCCTGAAACGACCGGTCGAGCGCGTGTGCTTCCGCGAGCTCGAAGACCTCTCGCGATGCGTCGAAGCTGTAGATCGCGCCGGCGTCGGCCCGAGCGAGCTCAACCGCCCGCGTAACGATCGTCGCCAGCACAGACTTGGAATCGAGGGATGATGCGACGGCGCGGCCGATCTCCTCCAGCGCCTTCAATTCGCTGACCGACTGCGCGAGATCGCGCGTGCGTTCTGCGACCTTTTGCTCGAGCCGGCTGTAGGACCCCTGCAGCTGGTCAGCCATGCGATTGAAGCGTTCGGCCAGATCCTGGACTTCATCTCCCGTTCGCACCTCGATGCGGTGACCAAAATCGCTCGCCTCCAATTGCCGCGCACCGACCTGCAGTGCTCGAATCGGAACCACCATTTGGCGCGCCAGCAGAGTACCGACGAATACGGCCAGCAGGACCCCCAGCGCCAGCAGCCAGCCGGTCCGATACAGCAGGCCGTAGACCGGCTGCAGCGCCGTGCTCAGCGGCTGCTCGAAGAAAACGTACCAATTCATTCCTGCAATCGCTGCCGAGGCGGTCAGCACCGAGCGCCCGTCCTGGGCCTGCCCGAAGGTCAGTGGTTCGTCGCCAGCCGTCATGGCGGCCACCTGGGGAAGGTCTCGCAAATCCGTGCCCAGGCGGCGGTCGTTTTCGGAATGCGCGAGCAATCGCCCAGCCGGGCTTACGATGTAGGCGTCGTTATCTTTGCCGATCTGATCCGGGTCGATGAAATTCGACAGGAACTTGAGATTGATTTCGGCGACGGTTGAACCTGCATTTCGACCGGAATGCTGCATGGCAATCGTCATGAACGGGTCGAGGCCGTCAAAATAGACCGGCGACAACCAGACCGACCGAGATTGCGTTTCCTTGAACCTGGAATCGCCCGAGTAGTCGACGCCGCTCGCAACGACGACCCCACCGCGAACGAGTCTCAATTGCTCCCTGCCGTCACTATCGAGGTGAATCACTCGATCGATGGCGGGCACCTGCTGAAGCAGCAGTGCGTAATCCGCGCTACGCTGCTCGACGGTGCTGGCGCTGGCGCGCGTTGCCCAACTGATCTGACGTTCGATTTCGGACACGAACTGCTCGATGCGACGGGCTGTTGCCTCGGCCTTTTCCGATTGTGTTTTGACCAGCAACTGCGTGGTTTCCCGGTACATCGACCAAGTCTCGAGGCTGCCGTTCACGGCCAGCACGAACACGACCAGTCCGACGAGTGAGGCGGCGTATTTGCGGAAGAGCCCTCTTCGACGGAATGCGGCTCCGCGCGCCGCCTCCTTCACTCCAATTCTCTTGGCCGGATTTCCTCGCCAGGTGGTGTTCGGATCGAGGATCTCGCCCTTCATCAAGAACGAATCCGGGTCGAGCACGACGTTGTCGCCAATGGTCACGCCATAGTGCACGAACGCGGCGCAACCCAGCGTACAACCGCTTCCGATCTTGATGTAGTCGCACTTGAAGACCCCTTCTTCAAGGGAGTGCCCCTGAATCACGCAGCTCTCATTCAGGTTCGTGTAATCGCCGACCTCGATCAAACCCTTGTCATAGAATCGGCATCCGTCATCGAATACCCTTTTGCCCACCTTTACGCCCAGCAAACGCGAGATGATGTTCTTGAAGGGTGTGCCCTTGAACAGGTCCCCCAACGGAGATCCGGTAAATTTCCAATACCGCTCGTGCTGCCAGAAGCGCTTGTCATACATCGACACGAGCTTCGGCGTCAGCTTCTTGAAACCGAGGCAAGCTTTTTCGAGGAAGCTGAACCAGAGAATGGCCCACACGAAGAAGATGACGCCATAAGCAAACAATGCAACGGCGCCGTAGAGCGGGAAATACAACAAGGCAACGTATAAGGACAGCAGGGCGACATAGACAAAAAGCCAGGTGGTGAGCAAGAACGCTATCATCGTCACGACGTTGTAACGGGTCTTGGCGCGAATCTGCTGTCGCCGGGTCTTGTCATCCACGTCTGGATTCAAGTGCTTATCCCTGTCGACAACGCGCGGAATCTCGAAGCATGGGGATCCCAGCAGTCCGACATTCTCGCGAACGGGGCCATCGACCGGGATCATGACCTTGGTGCCCAGCAGACAATTCGGACCGGTCTTGCCCTCGGCCGGATAATAGATTCTGTTGCCCATATAGTTGTGGTCGCCAATCTTGACCGTGCTGAGCTTGAATGCCGAATTCGACATTGGAGCATTGATCATCGTCAGGCCGTCCGAGACCATCGTGCCGCTGCCGATGTCGCAGAGGAACGGAACATCGTGTCTCTGATCGAGGCCGAAGTTCGAGCCGGTCTGGACAATCGTGTTCAGACGATAGCCGACCCATCTCAGGTAATAGACGATGAACGCACTGTCGCCGAAGATCATGCAATAGATCGGGGAATTGCTGACGCGTGCGATGATTCGATAGATGAAGTAGTGCACTCCATACAGAACGTAGGTCCTGCCCTCCTGCAGAAAGGCGTAGAGAACCCTGGGAATGAGAATGACGGCCAGGAAGCCGACCACGAGAGCGCCAAAGAAGAGCACCAGGGACCCGACCATCATCTCCAGCGCCAGCAGCAGCAAGGCCGGTCCCGGTGCATTGTGGTCGAGCAGATGCGCGCTCGTCGCGTGATAGACGTAGGGGAACACGTGATACACCAGCAGAATCACCAAAGGGCTGACGATGACCGATGCGACGGCGATCTGGACGCCTGAATAGAGCCAGCGCCGGAGCGACGTGCACTTCTTCGGCTCGACGGAGCAGTAGTCGGCTGTCGTCTCCTGCGCCGGAGAGCCGTGGTAATGCTTGCCCTTCGGAACGCGTTGACCAACTTGCAAAGACGATGCGTGCCCCAGCTGGGTATCGTCCTCCATGGCCGTGTTGATGTCGAGAATGGACGCTTCGCCGACAAACACGTTGTCGCCGATGCTGATCGACCCCGTATAGATGTAGTTGGATTGCGCCCGGTAGCCCAGGATGGCGGAGTCCCTTCGGACGATCGTGTTGTCTCCGATCGAAATGAGATCCGTGCACACCGGAAGGAGCGTGGACTCGATCACCGTGTTGCGGCCGATCTTCGCCCCGAGCAACCGCAAATAGACATTGTACATCGGCGTTCCGATGAATTGAGCCATCGGAGCGCTTCGCGTGAGATTCTTGACCAGCCAAAAGCGAAAGTAGCGCAGGCTCCAGATCGGGATGACCTCTTCCTTCCACTTCCCGATCAGCAGCCATTTCAAGGCGATGGGAACAGCGTTCAGAAGCACGAATGATGCGATGCTGAACGCAACAACGCGCAGATAGGCCTCGGCCGTATTGTCGATCGCCGCATAGGTCCACCAGAACCCCACCGTGAGCAGCCAAAAGCCGAACACGGCGGATGCGACGTAGTATAGAAGCTGCAGTGTTCCGCAGCTGAAGTACTCAAAATCGGACGGGATGCGGAGTGGGTCACGCGGCGGCGCTTGAACGATGGCCTCATCCGGGCTCGCGTTGAGATGCTGTGCGAGCTTTTCAATGGTAGGATTGAGGTAGATGTCTCGCATCGAAACGGCCGAGACGTTCAGTCGCTTGCGAATCTCGGCGCCGAAACGGGCCATCAGCAGAGAGTGAGCGCCCAGATCCTGGAAGAAGTTGTCGACGACGGAGACCCGCTCGATCTTCATGACCTCGACCAGCGCACGCGCGAGTGCTTCCTCGGTCTCGGTTCTCGGGGCGACGAAATTGCTGCTGCCGGCGGAGAAGCGCGGCCCCTTGGGAGGCGGCAGATTCTTCCGATCCGCCTTGTGGCTCGACGTCATCGGTATGACCGGAAGCTCCTCGAAATAGGCCGGGACCATGTAGCCGGGCAGATGCTTTCGCAGCGTCTGCGAGACGTCGCTCAGCGACAGCGCGGACGCCCCCTGCTTCAGGCTGTAATAAGCCACCAGCTCCACGGCGCCCGGCTCGGGCTCGTAGACGTCGACGACCGCCTGCGCAATTTGCGGCAATTGCATCAGGACCGATTCGATTTCAGTGAGCTCGATCCGATAGCCGCGAATCTTGACCTGCGTATCGATACGGCCGTGAAACTCGACTTCGCCCTGGTCATTGATGCGGCCGAGATCGCCGGTGCGGTAGATGCGCTTCGAGGGGTTGTTCGCGATGTTCAAGAAATCAGGAATGAACTTCTTCTGCGTGAGGTCCGCTCGGTTCAGATATCCGGCGGCGAGCCCGATGCCCGCAATGCCGATCTCGCCCAGCCCGCCGTTTTCGACGGCTTTATCCTCGTCCGCATCGAGAATGACGATCGTATAGGTCGGCAGCGGCCCGCCGATGGTCACCGGCTTGTCCGGGTACAGCTCCGTCAATGTTGCGGTGACCGTGGCCTCGGTGGGGCCGTAGGCGTTCAATATGGTGCGGCCCGCACGGTGCCAGCGAACCACAAGATTGTGCGGACAGGCCTCGCCGGAAACGAGCAGGATTCTCAGCTCCGGCAGATCCGTTTCGATCGTCGCCAGCAAGGTTGGAACGCAGGCCAAGTAAGTGACGTGTCTTTCCAGCAGAAATTCAGCCAGGTCGCTGCCGACGAGACTGGTTCCCGGTTTCCCAGGCACGAGGGCCGCGCCGGCGATCAGCGGGACCCAAAGCTCCTCGACCGAGAAATCGAAAGCGATCGTCATGCCTTGATAGGCGCGGTCACCTTCGCGGATTCCGTACACCTCCGCGGCAACCTTGACGAAATTGCATATGCTCGGGTGCTCGATGGCGACACCCTTCGGCGTGCCGGTCGTGCCGGACGTGTAGATGATGTAGCAGAGCTGATCGACGGGCGCGGATTTCTCGCCATCTGCCAGGCGGACGGATTTTTTTTCGTTGATTTCGCGCTCGGCGACATCGAGAAATACGAGTGGCACGGGGAATTCGGAAAGCTTCGGACGAAAAAGCGACAGCGAAACGATGGCCTTCACGCCGGCGTCCTGCAAAATGAAGGCAATCCGCTCCTTGGGAAAGCCGGCGTCGAGCGGGACATAGGCGGCATTGATTTTCAACACCGCCAACAGTGCGACATAGGTATCGACGGTCTTGTCGAACATGAGACCGACGCGGTCGCCGGACTTCAGCCCCTGGTCGATCAGGAATCTCGCCACCTGATTGGCGCGATTGTCGAGATCTCGAAACGTGAAGACGGCATCATCGGTAACGACCGCCGGGTGGCTGCCGTTGCTCGAGGAATGCAATTGGTCGCAACGCTGCTCGAACAGGTGGTTGAGCCGCTCGCCCTCCTTCCAGCGAATGGTGTTATCGGCGTTCTTGCAGACCAGCATTCGACTCTCGCTTCCGCCGTGTTTCCCGCGATTTTCGCCGCAATGAGGATTGGAGATCAAGAGAAGGGGTCTTATTCGAGGCTCCCGAGACCCCCGGGTCTGGCCGCGACATGATCGCCCAGACCGCCCAAGGTTTCCAGCCTCATGCAGCTCCCGGCGGTCGGTTCATCTGGTATTTCATCCGAGCGAGGCCGCGCCGACGAAGCGGGCACCAGCCGCCCGGCTTGCAACGATGGCGACGGTGTCGGTGGGGTGCTTGCGTTGGCGATGGAGGCGTTCGAGCGGGTGGTCGAATGGGGCCCGCCCTCAGTCGGGCTTTAATGGCCTTCCTGAGGGCGGGCGGGATGGCTTTGCGTTGCGGTCGCCGTTCGGCGTTCTCGGCAAAGCCGCTGTTCCTGCTGCTACGCCACCTCCCGCACCAGTCGATCGGATTCCAACCGAGACAGCGCGGGGATGCTCACCGTGCCGAACTCTTGCGCCATCGCATGGTTGAGGATCTCCAATGCCTCATCCAGCTCGTCGTAGCTGGTGGTGAGCGGCATCATGCACTTGATCACCTCGTCCTCGGGGCCGGCGCGCTCGATGATGAGGCCGTACTCGAAGGCCTTCGCGGTAACCGCCGCCGCGCGCTTCGGATCGGCGCAGCGCACGCCAACCATCATGCCGCGGCCGCGCACGTCGACCAGATGGGGCGAATATTGGTCGACCAGCATCTGCAGCCGGCGGCGGAGATACTCGCCTTTCGCCCGCACCTCCTCGCCGAATTCCGGGGTCCGCCAGTAGTGCTCGAGCGCCGCGGTCGCGGTGATGAAGGCGTGGTTGTTGCCGCGGAACGTGCCGTTGTGCTCGCCCGGCTTCCACACGTCCAGTGATCGCTTGAGCACCACCAATGCCAGCGGCAGGCCGTAGCCGGACAGCGACTTCGACAAGGTGATGATGTCGGGCTTCAGCCCGGCCGGCTCGAAGCTGAAGAATGTGCCGGTACGGCCGCAACCCGCCTGGATGTCGTCGACGATGAGCACGATCTTGCGCTTGTTGCACAGCGACTGCAGGCGCTGGAGCCACTCGATGCGCGCCACGTTGAGGCCGCCCTCGCCCTGGACGGTCTCAAGGATCACCGCGGCGGGAGTTTCCATGCCGCTGGAGGGGTCGGAGAGCACGCGATCGAGATGCGTGATGGTGTCGACGCCGTCGCCGAAGTAGCCGTCGAACGGCATGGCGGTCGTATTCTGCAGCGGCACGCCGGCGGCGGCGCGCAGATACGCATTGCCGGTGACGGACAGCGCGCCCATCGACACGCCATGGAAGCCGTTGGTGAAGTAGATGACGTTGGTGCGGCCGGTGGCCTTGCGGGCGATCTTGAGCGCCGCCTCGACCGCGTTGGTGCCGGTCGGGCCGGTAAACTGCATGACGTAGTCGTCGAGGCCGCGCGGCGCCAGCACGATGTCGTGCATCGCCTCGAGGAACCGCTCCTTGGCGTCGGTGTAGAGATCGAGGCTGTGGGTGATGCCATCTTGCTGGATGTAGTCGATCAACGCCTCCTTGAACACGGGATTGTTGTGCCCGTAGTTCAAAGAGCCGGCGCCGGCGAGGAAGTCGAGGTAGCGCTTGCCATGGACATCCGTCAACTCGGTGCCGCGCGCGCGAGTGAAGATGGCCGGGAAATTGCGTGCGTACGACTGCACCTTGGATTCCAAGCGGGCGAAGACTTCGTTGTCGTTCCGGGGGGCGTTGCTCTGTTGGTACAACATGGCTTCCTCTTTGTGCCGGTTCTTGCGGGCGACCATCGCCCTTCGATGGTCGGCACATTAGGGATGCCTCGGCCCCACCGATGTGTTGGCCATCACGAAAAAGCGCTTTGCCGGCTTCGAACTGAGGATTCGGGTGCGCGGGCCGTCATCCGGCGGGGCCCGCGCCGTTACGGCGTCTAAGCGCGATTTGAGCGCATGTCTGGGGCGTCCCCGCGACTCTTGACTCCGCCGGCCAGGCCGTCGGGACCCATATTCCCCGCGAAGCTGACCGATCCCCCCTCTCCGTCCCACCCCTGCTTGCGCCGTCGGCCCGCCATTCGCCGCCGAGCTGCCCCCTCCCCCGGCGACGAATGCGCATTTTCGTGATGGCCAACACATCGGCCGGGCCGAGGCATCCCTAATGTGCCGGCCATCGACAGGGCGACAGAAGCCCACAAAACGGGACAGGAGACGACAATGCAGACGAAATCCGAGCAATCCTCGCTCTTTCTGATCGGCAAAGACAGCCGCGGCAACTGGGTGGTCCAGGACCAGCGCGGCCTTCGCGGGGGGCTGTTTGTCAATCGTGCCGCGGCCCTCAAGTTTGCGCTGTTCGAGAACGGGGACCGACCGGCGCTGGTCATCACGGTTCCCGGCGTGTTCGAGCTCGACATGAGCAGAAGCGCCTTCGCGGCCCGTCATTCCACGGTCGACGCCGAAGCCTCGCTTCAGCAGCACCTGCACGGCTGAACATCCGCGGCGCCGAGGCACACGCTACGCGACGTGAGGGGGATGACGGAAATCGCCATCCCCTCTCCTTGCGGCGCCGGCCAATCCCAGCATTTGAGCCTCCACCCCGAACCTTCGACCGCCAGCGCGGCCTTGTAGTCGTCCGCTACATCCAATTCTCTCAAGTCCCAGCGACGAGCCTCGGCCGGATCAGGCCTTGTCTCGAGCAGTCGAGCCGCCTGGCCGGGCAGAAAAGCCACGTCGAACTGATCCAGCGGCAGCGATAAGCCTTCGCCTATCGCCTTGATGTAGGCTTCCTTTCGCGTCCAGCAGTTAAAAAACGCGGCGCATTGCAGGTTCCGGGCAAGCTTGGCCAAAGCGCTGCGTTCATTCGCCGAGAAAAAATGCGTTGCGATCTCCCCGACCGCGATGTCGGCGCGGATGTGCTCGACGTCGATGCCGAGCGCCCGGCCAGCCGTCACCGCGATCAGAAGTAGCGCTCCCGAGTGAGAAACGTTGAACTGCAGCGCTGTTTGCACCAAGCCGGATGCCAAGCTTGGCTTCCCAAATGGGGTGTAGTCGAAGCGCAGCTTGTCGGGGGTCATGTCGAGGTAGCGCCCAAGGAGGATCCTTAGTAATCCGCGAGCGATGAGATAGCAGCTGCGGTCGCGCTGGAAGTAAAACCCGCGCATTCTCTCGCGTTCGTCCGACGACAGAATATGCTCCAGGTTCACGACCGACTCCGCCGGCCAATCCAGCGTTGTCCGCCAGACGTGGACCTCATCTTTCGGCCAGACGAAATTCCCCGGTGGCGGCTCCCATCCTGATTTACTGAGGATCATCCCACATCTTACGATTCCGTCGGATCTGCTCAAGGTGATTGCAGGCCGAGCCGCCCGCACCGCAATCGACCGTTTTGTGACGGCCGACACATCGACGACAACCGCGACTGTCTAGGCTTGCCCCATCGATCACGCCGGATTCTTCGGCAAACCTTCGGAGCTAGCCATGACCATCGGTTCCCAATACTGGCCGTCACCCATCGAAACGACCCCCGCTCGCTGCACGGCATCCGCCGCCACGCCGGCTTCGACGCCGGAAGAAATGGCTTGGGAGCGTCGCTGGCAGGCCGAATGGGATCGCCGCAACGTCGAGGACTAGGGCGCCAAGACGAGCCGGGTCGCAACGCGCGCGATGATTGCCGCGCGGCCACGGCCGCGTGGCACGCGGAACGAACGAACCGCCTCGGCAGGGATTTCATCGAAGATCGCAGCGGTATCGACAAGTTCATGAGCGAATGCCGGGCATTGACCAATCTCGTCGGCAACGGCGTGGCGACCGTGGTGGTCAGCCGTTGGGAAGGCGAGCTCGACACCGACAAGCTGCACGAAGCGATGGCGCACTCGGTCGCGCTCGGCGAGGAGATGGAGACGAAGTCGCCCTGACGCATGGCGGCCGGCGGCGCAGGTCCGCCGATTGTTCAGATCGCACGCCCTTAAGGCAGCCCATCGGCTGCAACGCTGTTCGTCCGATTGGCGCGTTTCTCCGTTCACCGCAATTCCCGGCAAGGAACGGCAGGAACCATCAAGCGTTTCCGAATCCGGAGAATACTTGAGGCGGAGATATCACCGCGTACGAAGGCGAAGAACGAAAATGAAAACACCTGCAAGACAATGCCTTTTCGCACTTGGGCTGGCCAACATGCTCGCGCTCATCCCAGCGACCTCCTCGTTCGCGCAACAGCGCGAGGAAGCAGGAGGCAGCAATAGCCATGTGGCCCAGTATTGTGCGCCAAAGGATGAAGAAAGCCCGGATGCGCGAAGGCTCTATTGCTAGGGCATTTCGCGATTGCTAGGGCATTTCGCGCTCACCTCATGTCCTGCGCGCAGGCATCATTGCAGCAATGTTCGAGTTGCATAACTGAGTGTCCATTGCGCTCAGGGAGCCCCTGAGACGGCCCTTCACTCGCTCCGCACACAAAGTTGAACCCAGCGGCACTCGTTTCGGCCAAACACGATTGTACATCTTGGGCAAGAAACCGAGGAAACGGTCGAACAAGGAGGTGAACCACCAGCAAGCTCAGGAGGCCGTATTATGGGCCAGTTGGACACCGGCGAGACGGGGGTTCGTCCATCCGTCGTTCGAATCGCACCATCCGATATCGCACGTCGTCAGATCGCCACATGGAATGGAATCCAGGCGGACGCCGTCGAGCTCGTGCGGCGCGAGCCGTTCGAGTACGGCTTCAAGGCGCCGCCTCATTTGCTGATCATGTCCGAACGTGCGGAGCGCGACGATGGCGTGACGCTCATCGAGGGTTTGCCGAAGTCGACCCTGCATGAGCTCAGCCATAAGATGAGCCTGGTCCCGGGCGGCCGCCGGTTTTGCGGCTGGCAAAAGCCGCGGGCGCTGGCGCGCGTCAATTTTTTCTACATCGATCCGCGCGGCCCGCTGGTGGACCCGGAATTGCGCTTTGCCGAGACGGAATTCGAGCCGCGTCTCCACTTCTTCGACCAGGACTTGTGGGACATCGCGCTCAAGCTCAAGGCGCAGGCCCAGAACCCGGATCCGGGGCAACGGCATTACGCGGAAGCCCTCGGCATCGTGTTGGCGCACGAGCTCCTTCGCTTCAACAATCGCGGCATTCCTGCAAAGCAGTACATCCGAGGCGGCCTCGCCGGTTGGCAAAAAAGAGAGGTGGCGCAATACATCGAAGAGCATCTGGCGGAAGACGTTTCGCTGCCGGAATTGGCCGCGGTTGCGAGGTTGAGCCCGTATCATTTTGCACGGGCGTTCAAGCAGTCGTTCGGCTTGCCGCCACACCGCTATCTGACCGGCCGCCGTGTCGAGAAGGCCAAGAGCCTGTTGGCGAAACCCGCGGCGTCGGTGACGCAGATCGGGCTCGACCTGGGCTTTAGCGAAGTGAGCTCATTTACCACGGCATTTCGCAAGCACGCCGGGATCACTCCGACCGAGTACCGGCGCAGCCTCGACTGATGTCGTAGGTGCGTTCGCGATCACCGCAATTCCGAGCAAGATGCGGCAAGGCCAATCAAGCGTTTCTGCGCCCGGTCACTATCTGCGTGCAGCAAGCATTCACGCTATATGGAGCATGGGCGCACCAACAATATTGCCTGCGCTATTTCTTGACCAGAGCCGGCAGCGGCGGCTGGCTCCCGTCCGGGATGCCGACGCGTCCTGCGATCAACATCGATGAAACCATCACGTAGAAGCCGGCGACTGCGATCAAGTCGATGGTCGGCTGCTCGCCCAGCGTGTCCTTGGCACGCTTGAAGGTGT
>WNFV01002463.1_pt1 | contig 24608 bp, 22 predicted proteins | sample 5400101 | NCBI WGS metagenome assembly WNFV01 (sample SAMN13153361, study PRJNA577476) | soil metagenome | isolation source: 115 cm soil or saprolite under grassland replicate 1 | place: USA:California | collected 2016-06-15 | reverse complement strand
GCTCGAGGAAAAAAACATCTAGATCCGTTGCGGCCTCGCAGCACCGCCGGTCCTCCCGATTCCCAAACCCCCGTTGACAGCCGCGCAGGAGAACTGGTTACTCTCTCTGCTCGGAACTCGAACGTGGGCGCACCCGCGGAAGGAGGATAGTGCTATGAAGCGCATTGGTGCGGTGCTTCTGCTTCTCGTCCTGACGAGATGCTCGGATCAGCCGGTACAGCCGAAACTGCCCGAGCAGCAGACGTCCCCGAAGGCGCAGCTGGAGCTGCAGTCCGACGGACTGTACTGCACGCCGTCCGGCGCAACTCTGACCTCGGGAGCGCTGTTCCAGGTCTGCTTCAACCCCGGCAACTGGAACCGGGATCTCATCGTCTTCATTCCCGGGTATCACGATCCCGCCAGGGACCCGAGCCTGCCCGAGCTCCCCGACAACCTTTCCGAGACGTCAGTGTCCTTGCTGTTTACGGCGCTCGGCTACGGCTTTGCGACCACGAGCTTTCGCGGCACCGGCCTGATCCAACGCGATTGGATCAGTGGCGATCTGCTCGAGCTGGTGGCGACGGCCAAAGCCCTGCTCACCAACACCACCGGTCGCACCACCCGCTTCGTCTACCAGACCGGAGGATCGCAGGGTGGACTGGGGACGGTGCAGGCGGTCGAGCGGTACCCGAACATATTCAGCGGTGGCTTGGCCGGGTGCGGCCCCATCGGCGACTACCGGCGGCAGATCGCATACGTCACCGACTTCCGGGTGGTCTTCGATTATTTCTTCGCACCCGTGATCTCAGACTGGCCCGTGTGGAGCCAGAACGTGGACGACGGGCACATCGCTCCGACTACGTGGGGAATGGCCGAACCAGCAGCCGGAACGGCGCTCGACGACCCGACCAACGCCGACCGGATCAGCCAGGTCTTGAGGGTGACGCACGCGCCGACCGATCCCGCCGATCCGGCGACGATCAAGGGGACGACGCTGGGGCTCCTTTGGTACAGCTTCCGTGGCACGAATGACGCCATCACGAAGCTGGCCGGGATGCCGTACAGCAATCTCGATCGCCAGTACACCGGCTCGTTCGATGACCTGGCCCTGAACGCCGGCGTCGCGCGCTTCCACTTCACGGCGAACCCGGACAGCCTCGCCACCGTGCAGACGTCAGCCCACCTGCGGCGGCCCCTGGTGACGATCCACACCACGGGCGATCCGATCGTCCCGATCTGGCACGAGCCGCTGTATCGCAGCAGGCTGGACTTCCTCGGCAAGCTGCTGGAAACGCGGATTACCGTTGACCGCTACGGCCACTGCAACTTCACCGACGCCGAGGTGCTGGCAGCCTTCGCCGTCCTGGTGCTCAAGGTGACCGGCGCGAATCTGCTGGTCTCGACCAGCGTCCTGCCGCGGGCCGAGCAGCAGGCGGAGTTCCTACGGCTCGCGCGCGGTCATGGAGCCAATCCGGCCTTCACACACTGAGGTTGGGTTATTCCCACTCTATGGTCGCGGGCGGCTTGGAGCTGATGTCGTAGGTCACGCGGTTGACGCCGCGCACTTCGTTGATGATGCGGCTCGAGATTCGCGCCAGCACCTCCGCGGGGAACGGAAACCAGTCCGCCGTCATCCCGTCCCGACTGGTCACGGCGCGCAGCGCCACGACGTGGTCGTACGTGCGCCCGTCGCCCATCACGCCCACGGACTTGATCGGCAGCAGCACGGCGAACGCCTGCCAGATCTGGTCGTACAGCCCCGCCGCGCGGATCTCCTCGATGTAGATCGCGTCCACGCGGCGGAGCAGGGCCAGGCGCTCCTCGGTGACGGGCCCGAGCACGCGGATCGCGAGGCCCGGGCCGGGGAACGGATGCCGGCCCACGATCTCCTCCGGGAGTCCCAGCTCGCGGCCCACCTGGCGCACCTCGTCCTTGAACAGCTCGCGCAGCGGCTCGATCAGCCTCCACGGAAGATCGGGCCGCAGGCCGCCCACGTTGTGATGCGTCTTGATCGTGACCGACGGCCCGCCCTGCGGAGATGCGGACTCAATCACATCGGGGTAGAGCGTCCCCTGCACCAGGAACCCCACGTCGCCTTCCACGTGCTGGGCCGCGTCCTCGAACACGTCGATGAAGGTGTGGCCGATACGGCGGCGCTTTTCCTCCGGGTCCTCGACGCCCGCGAGCACCGACAGGAACCGCTCGCTTGCGTCCACCACCCGCAAGTCGATCCCCAGATGCGCCCGGAAGGTGCGCTCCACCTGCTCCCGCTCGTTCAGGCGCAGCAGCCCGTGGTCCACGAAGATGCAGCTGAGCCCCCCTCGGTCGCCGATCGCGCGGTGCACCAGCGCCGCCGCCACCGCCGAGTCCACTCCTCCCGAGAGCCCGCAGATCGCCCGCTGCGCCGCACCGACGGTCTCCCGGATGCGCTCCACCTCCTGCTCGATGAAGTGGCCCGGGGTCCAGTCCGGCGCGCAGCCGCAGATGGCGAACAGGAAGTTGTGGAGGATCTCGCCGCCCCGCGGCGTGTGCGCGACCTCGGGATGGAACAGCAGGCCGTAGATCGGCCGCGACTCGTGCTGAAAGGCCGCCACCGGCGCATTGCCGCTCGACGCCGTCACCCGGAAGTGCGGCGGCGGCTGTTCGATGCGGTCGCCGTGGCTCGCCCACACGGTGATGCAGGCCTGCGGCTCGAAGCCCGCGAACAGCCCGGACGCCTCCCGGACCGCCACTTCGGCGCGGCCGTACTCGCGCTCGCGCGACGGCTTCACCTGACCGCCGGCGAGATGCGCCACGAGCTGCATCCCGTAGCAGATGCCGAGCACGGGCACGCCCAGCTCGAGAATCTTCGGGTCGGCCGTCGGCGCGCCCGGGTCGAACACCGAGCTCGGGCCTCCCGACAGGATGATCCCCTTCGGCTCGAACCGGCGGATGAACGCGAGGTCGCGCGTGGGAGGATGGATCTCGCAATAGACGTGCGCCTCGCGCACCCGGCGTGCGATGAGCTGGGTGTACTGCGACCCGTAGTCGAGGATCAGGATGCGGTTCATCCGCGGTACCACGTCGTGGGCTCGAGCACCTCGCCGCGCATCAGGTCGTCGAGCGTCTCGCGCTGGCGCGCCACGTAGTAGCGGTCGCCGTCCACCAGCACTTCCGGCGGCCGGGGCCGCTGGTTGTAGGTCGAGCTCATGACGAACCCGTAAGCCCCCGTGCCGAGCACCGCCAGGTAGTCTCCCGCCGCGACGGCGGGCAGCTTGCGGTCCAGTGCGAGGAAGTCCCCCGACTCGCAGATCGGCCCCACCACGTTGACGATCTCCTCCGGCCGGCCGCCGTCCTGCAGGGGCACGATCTCGTGGTGCGCGTTGTAGTGACTGGGCCGCACGAAGTCCGTCATCCCCGCGTCCACCACCACGAATTCCTTGCCGCCCGCGTGCTTGCGGTACAGCACGCGGGTGACGAGCACCCCGGCGCTCGCGACGAGATAGCGCCCCGGCTCGCAGATGAGCGCGAGGCCCGCCTGCCTGATGGGCGGCGCCACCGCGTCCGCGAAGGCCTTGGGGCTCGGCGCCTTCTCGTTGTGGTAGCGGACGCCCAGACCCCCGCCCACGTCCAGCGCCTCGATCGACGTGATGCCGCAGGCGCGGAGCGCCGTCACGAGCTCGAGCAGCTTGACCGTGCCGCGGTGGTACGGCTCGACGTCGGTGATCTGTGAGCCGAGGTGCATCGCCAGGCCCCGCAGGGTAAACAGCGGCTCCGCCGCGATGCGCTGCGCCACGCTCACGACCTCGTCGAAGGGCACGCCGAACTTCGCGGTCTTCTCGCCGGTCTTGGTGTACGGGTGGGTCTCGGTCGCCACGTCGGGATTCACCCGGATGCCGAGGCTCGCGCGCTGCTTGATGCGGCGGGCGACCGCGACGAGCGCGTCCAGCTCGGCCGGGGATTCGACGTTCAGGAATCCGACGCCGGCCCGGATGGCTTCCTCGAGCTCGGGCGTGGTTTTGCCGACGCCCGAGAACACGATCGCTCCGGCGTCGAAGCCCGCGGCGCGGGCGCGCCGCAGCTCGCCCACCGAAACGATGTCGGCGCCCGCGCCCAGGGCTTTGAGCACCTTGAGGACGCCCAGGTTGCCGTTGGCTTTGACCGAGTAGCAGATCCGGTGCGGCACGTCGTTCAGGGCGTCGTGCAGCGCGTGATACTGGGCCCGGATCAGGTTCGCGCTGTAGACGTAGGCGGGCGTCCCCACCCGCTCCGCGACCGCGCGGAGCAGCGCGGGGTCGAACCCTAGTACGCCTGCGCCCACACCGCCTCCGCCACGCTGGGCTCGCCGCACCACATGCACGTCCGGGGCGGCTCGGGGGAACGGAACTCCGGATCGGGGAGCACGCGCACCGTGGCCCCCGTCTCCTGCTTGATCTCGGTTTCGCACTCTCCCGAGCCGCAGAAGCCGCCGTAGGCGAACCCGCCCCCGCCCTTCATGAACTCGAGGAACTGCTGCTTCGACACGCCCCGGATCGTGTGGGCCTCGCGCCGGTCCTGGGCCGCCCGGAACAGCGCCGCCTGGATCTCGTCGAGCGCGGTCCGGACGCTCCTGGCCAGGCCGTCGAGCTTGGCCGGCGCCTTGCCGCCAGTGCGGCGCGCCGCCATGACCTGCCCGGCGGCCACGTCACGCGGCCCGATCTCGAGCCGCAACGGTACGCCCTTGGCCTCCCACTCGAAGTACTTGGCCCCGGGCTTCAAGCTGTCCCGCGCATCGAGCTCCACTCGCACACCGCCTCTCGCGAGCTCGTCTTTGACCTGGCCCCCAACCCCGAGCACCTGGCCCCTCTCTTGGTCCGACTTCCAGATCGGCACGATCACCACCTGCAGCGGTGCCAGCTTGGGTGGGCAGACCAGCCCGTTGTCGTCCGAGTGCGTCATCACCAGCCCCCCGATCATGCGGGTGGAGACGCCCCACGACGTGCTCCACACGTGATCGAGGCCGCCCGCCGCGGTCTGGTACTGAACGTTGAAGGCCTTCGCGAAGTTCTGACCCAGGTTGTGCGACGTCCCCGCCTGGAGCGCCTTGTTGTCCTGCATCAGCGCTTCGACTGCGTACGTCCGCACCGCGCCCGCGAATTTCTCGCTGTCGGTCTTCCGGCCGGTGATCACCGGCATCGCCATCCACTCTTCCTGGAAGCGGCGGTACACGCCGAGCATCTGCCGCGCCTCGGCTTCCGCTTCGGCGTCGGTGGCGTGCGCGGTGTGCCCTTCCTGCCACAGGAACTCGGTGGTCCGGAGAAACAGCCTGGTCCGGAGCTCCCAGCGCACGATGTTGCACCACTGGTTCATGAGCAGCGGCAGGTCGCGGTAGCTCTGGATCCACTTCGCGAACATCGCGTAGATGATCGTCTCCGACGTCGGCCGCACGACGAGTGGCTCCTCGAGCGCCGACGCGGGGTCGGGCGTCAACGCCTGGGCCCCCGTCTTGCCGGTCGCCTTGAGCCGCGTGTGCGTCACGAGCGCCACTTCCTTCGCGAACCCCTCGACGTGCTCGGCTTCCTTGGCGAGGAAGCTCATCGGAATGAAGATCGGGAAGTAGGCGTTCTGATGCCCGGTCGCCTTGAACATGTCGTCCAGGGCGCCCTGCATCAGCTCCCAGATGCGGTAGCCGTGGGGCCGGATGACCATGCAGCCGCGCACCGGCGAGTAATCGGCCAGCTCGGCCCGCATGATGACGTCGTTGTACCACTCGCTGAAGTCCTGCGCGCGTGGCGTGATCTTCTGCGCCTGGGGGGGGGCCATCAGTGAAAGAATCCGTTCAGGAGCCGCGCGATGGGCACCCGCTCTTCCGTGCCCGCTTTCAGGTCCCGCACGACCGCCGCCCGCGCGGCCCGCTCGTCGGGCCCGATGATCACCGCCCGGGGGGCGCCGCGCGCCACGGCCAGCTCGAGCTGTTTGCGGATCGGGGCCTGCCGCAGCCCGTACTCCACGGCGACCCCCCGATCCCGCAGATCGTGCGCGAGCCGCAGGACCGGCCCCACGTCTTCCCCGCTCACCGCCACTAAAAAGGCGTCGAGCTGAGCCGGCGCCTCGAAGTGCTTCCCGTGATCCTTGAGGAGTTCGCCGAGGACGACGTCCCCCATTCCGAACCCGACGCATGGGAGATCCACGCCGGCGATGTCCTTGATCAGGTCGTCGTAGCGGCCGCCGCCGCAGATCGCGCGCAGCGCCTTCCCCGCGTCGAACAGCTCGAACACGATCCCGGTGTAATACGCGAGGCCGCGCACGATGGTGAAGTCGACCTCCACGAATTGCTCGAGCCCCATCGCCGCGAGACGCTGGACGCAGTCGTTCAGCGGCTCCGCCGCGGGCGATGCCCGCAGCTCGGCGACGCCCTGCCGGAGCCCGGAGATGAACTGGAGCACCGGGCCGATGCGGCTGCGGTCGACCTGCAGCGCCTCCCACAGGAGACGCTCCGTCTCGGCCGGCGCCCGCTCCCACTTGTCGAGCGCGGCCAGCACCGCCGGCATTTCGTCGACGGCGACGCGGTGACTGTGCGTCAGCTTCGCGACGACGACCCGGCGATCCGACATCCTGAGCCGCACGTCGGACGGCTCGAAGCCGAACGCCCGCACGATGTCCAGCGCCGCCGCGATGACTTCGGCGTCCGCCGCGGGCCCGGCCTCCCCGACGATGTCCATGTTGAGCTGGAAGTGCTCCCGCAGCCGGCCCCGCTGCTGTCGCTCGTAACGGAACAGCTGGGGGATCGAGAACCAGCGGATCGGCTTCTTCAGGGCCTGCGCCCGCGCCCCCACCATGCGGGCGAGGGTGGGCGTCATCTCGGGCCGGAGCGCGACATCCCGGTCCCCCTTGTCCCGAAAGGCATACAGCTGCTGCACGATCTCGTCGCCGCTCTTCTGGGTGTACAGGTCTAGCGGCTCGAGAGGGGGGCCGTCGTACTCCTCGAAGCCGTAGCGCCGGGCGACGCTCCGCCAGGTGGCGAAGATGTGATTGCGGAGAGCCAGTTCTTCAGGGTAAAAGTCGCGGAAACCGGGGAGCGCTTTCCCTTGCATCCGGCAATTTAGCCGACCGGCGCGAAGCCGGGCAAGCGGCCGAGCGCGTCGCCGACGGTGTGGAACGAGCCGGTGACGATCACCGTCGTCGCGTTCTCCTGCACCGCTTCCAATGCGCGCGCGAAGTTCGGCTCGAACGCGTGCGCCACGCGGAGATGCCCGAGCTCTCGCTCGAGCCGGCCCAGGTCCCAGCGGCGCCGCTCGGGCGCGGTGTCGGGCATCGTGAACACGAACCCGTCCACCTCCGGCGCCAGGCACTCGATCATCCCGAGGTAGTCCTTGTCTCCGAGCACGCCGACGAGCGCGCGCCGCGGATGGGGTGGATCGCAGTCGCGCAGCGTCGCGGCGAGCACCCGTGCGCCGTCGGGGTTGTGCGCGACGTCGAAGATCCACTTGCCCCGCACGTCGAACCGGCCCGGCACGTAGGCCCGGCCGAAGCTCTCGGGCCACGCCTCCACGTCCTCCCCCTCCACCGGCCCGAACGGTGCCGGCAGGGCGTTCAACGCCGCAAACGCCACCCAGGCGTTCGCGTGCTGGTGGCGCCCCAAGAGGCCCAGCGGCCGCGTCGGCCGCCGCTCGGTGTCCACCAACACGACCGGGTTCGCGCCGCGGCGCTCCGCCTCCCCCACGATCACCTGGCGCACCGCCGGGTCGCGCTCGCCGGTGACGAACGGCACCCCCGGCTTCGCGACGCCCGCCTTCTCGCGGGCGATCGACGCCAGGTCCGCGCCGAGGTAGTCGGTGTGCTCGCGGGCGATCTTGGTGACGACGGAGACGAGCGGCGTGATCACGTTGGTCGAGTCGAGCCGGCCGCCGAGCCCCACCTCGATCACCGCGATGTCCACGCCCCGGGCCGCCAGGTCCGCGAACGCGATCGCGGTCGTCGCCTCGAAGAAGCTCGCATCGAGCCGCTCGATGTGCGGCCGGAGGAATGTCGCCCACTCGGCGAACGCCTCCTCGCCGATGGGAACCCCGTCCACCGCCACGCGCTCCCGGACCGAGACGAGGTGCGGCGACGTGTACACGCCCACCCGGAGGCCCCGGGCCCGGAGCTCGGCGGCGGTGAAGGCGCAGGTCGACCCTTTGCCGTTGGTGCCCGCGACGTGGACGGACGGAAAGTGCCGCTCGGGATGGCCCAGCACGTCGAGCAGACCCTCGGTCGGGCCGAGGCTCCACTTGATGCGGCTCCCTTGTCGCGCGAAGAGAAAGCGGCAGGCGTCCTCGAAGGACAGCCGCCCCGGGATCAGTCGGCGGCCTCCGCCGGTTGCCGGCCGGCCATGTGCCGCAGCAGCTGGGCGGTGGTGTCCCGCAGCTCGCTCCGCGGCACCACAGCGTCGATCATCCCGTGCTCGAGTAGGAACTCCGCCGTCTGGAAGCCTTCGGGCAGGTCCTGACCGATCGTCTGCTTGATCACCCGCGGTCCGGCGAACCCGATCACGGCCCCGGGCTCAGCCAGGATCACGTCTCCCTGCATGGCATAGGAGGCCGACACGCCCCCCGTCGTAGGATTCGTGAGAACGGAGAGGAACGGCACCCGGGCCGCCTGCAGCCGGGCGATCTCCACAGAGGTCTTGGCCATCTGCATCAGGGACAGCACGCCCTCCTGCATCCGGGCGCCGCCCGAGGCCGACACGATGATCAGCGGGACGCGCCGCTCCACCGAGCGCCGCGTCAGCCGGGCGATCTTTTCCCCCACCACCGAGCCCATCGAGCCACCCATGAAGTTGAAGTCCATCACGGCGAGGTCGATCGGCATCGCGTCCAGCCGGGCGTAGCCGGTGCGCACGGCCTCGAGGGGCCCCGCCTTCTGCGCCGCCGCCGCCAGGCGTTGCTCGTAGTGCTCGAAGCGCAGGGGGTCGGTGGACTTGAGCCGGGCATCGAGCTCGTGCCAGGAGCCCTCGTCCACCAGGAGGTCGATGTACTCCTGGGCGCTGATCCGGCGATGGTGCCCGCAATTGGGGCACACGTTGAGCGCCCGGACGAAGCGGTCCTTGATGTCGATATGGCCGCACTCGTCGCATTTCTCCCACGCATCAGCCGGGATTTCCAGCTTGACCCGCTCAGACGTGCGCGGCTTGCGCTCTTTTTTGAACCAGGCCATTCGGGCCATAGGTGGCGTTAGGAAGGCGACAATTTGGGAAGGGCCTCGGGCGCGCGCCAGCCCCGGCCTTGTAACTCGTTGTCACAATTCAGCGTAGCCGGATTGGCGGGACTCCCATGCCACCCGCAGCGCGATCCCCACCGCGAGCGAGCACGCCAGGAGGAACGACCCTCCGTACGAGAAGAACGGCAGCGGGATCCCGGTGATCGGGAGCAGGCTCACCGTCATGCCCACGTTCTCGATGATGTGGGTGAAGAGCATCGCCGCGATCCCGAAGACGTACAGGCTGGAATAGGGGTCGGTGGCGCGCCGCGCGATGCGCAGCAGGACGAGAATGAGGGCCGTGAACAGCGCCAGCGCCGCGAGCACGCCGAGAAACCCCAGCTCTTCGCCGACCACCGGGAAGATGAAATCCGTGTGCTGGGCGGGGAGGAACGCGAGCCGCTTCTGGGGGCCGAAGGTGTACCCCTTGCCGAGGAAGCCGCCCGAGCCGATCGCGATCTTCGACTGGATGATGTGCCAGCCGGCGGCCCGCTTGTCCACCACGTCCGGGTTCAGGAACGCGAGCAGGCGGTTCTGCTGGTACGGCGCCAGATGACGCCAGAACGGCAGCGCGATCACTCCCATCACCAGGTTCACGAACATGACCGTCAGCCCTTCCCACACGTACGGTCGCCACCACACGAGCAGCACGCACAGGACCACGATCCAGAGACCCCAGCCGACGGTCGAGAAGGCGAGGATCAGGCCGATCGCGGGGGAGGCGAGCAGCAGCAGCAGTTGCGGCTTCGTACCCGCCCAGTAGAGCATCGCGAAGAGCAGGGCGATGAAGACGATCGCGCTCCCCAGGTCGGGCTGCTTGGCGACGAGCAGGGTCGGCACACCGGCGATGACGCACGCCGGCCCGAGGTCGCGCAGCGTCGCCGGCGCCTCGCGCCGCTCGGCGAGCCAGCGGGCGAGCATGAGGATGACGGCGAGCTTCGCAAGCTCGGCGGGCTGTCCGAGCCGCAGCCCGCCGATCGTGATCCACGACCGCTCACTCGCGGCGGTCCCCGCCCCGGTGCCCGCCATGAGCGTGAGCAGCAGCACGAAGATGCCCACCCCGTACACGTACGGCGTGGCCCACTCGAGCAGCCGCGGCGACAGCCGGTACATGAGCACGGCCGCCACCGTGCCGAGCGCGAGCCAGATGACCTGCTTCTCCCAGATCGTCGTCACGAACGTCGGCACGTCCGTCTGGCCGGCGGAGTAAAGCGTCGCCAACCCGTAGGCGGCGAGCGCCAGCACCACGCCGGCGAGCGGCCTATCGATCTCGCGAAGGGGAGGTCGCATCCGGAGGAATGGTGTCGCCGCTGTCGGCTGGTGGGGGAATGGGAGGAATGATGAACGTGGTGTCCTCCTCCGGGACGCCGGGGAGGATCTGCACGGGGTGCGACACGGTGTCGGTGGGGAGCACGATGCGGACGTTCGAGGCCACCGTCGTGTCCACGCCCAGGTAACGGCCGATCACGCGCGTGACGAGCGGGGCCACGTACGGCCCCTCACGCGCGAACTCGACGATCGCGCCCACGACGATCTCGGGCTTCTCCGCCGGGGCGAAGCCGATGAACCAGCCGTGCGCCGGTCCGTGGGGGTTCTGTGCCGTGCCGGTCTTCCCCGCGATGGCGATCGTGCCGCCGAAGCGGCCGGCGCCGCGCGCGGTGCCCCGCTCCACGACGCTGATCATCGCCTGGCGGAGCCCGGCGAGCTGGTCGGGCGCCAGGTTGAGGCGGACGTCGGAGCTCGTGGTGGGGCGCACCAGGTAGGGGGAGCGGGCCCGGCCGTCGCTGGCGAGCATCTGGTAGAACCGCACCATGTTCACGAGCGTCTGGGCATTCTCCCCCTGGCCGATCGCGAGGTTGAGGGTGACCGCAGCGGTCCAGCGGCGCGGGCCGTAGAGGCGGTCGTAGGCCTCCGTGCCCGACGGGAACTCGGACGCGATCTCGCCCGGCAGGTCGATGCCGGTGCGCGAGCGGAAGCCCCAGCCGTTGGCGTCCTCGAGCAGCGAGGTGAGGCCGAGCTTGAGGCCGAGCTGGTAGAAGTAGACGTCGCAGCTCTGGGTGATCGCCTCGGAGAGCGGCAGGTCGCCGTGCCCCTTCGCCGACCAGCAGCGGAAGTAGCGGTTGCCGTACTGCAACCCGCCGCGGCAGGGGATCGGCATCCGGCTCCGCAGCGTGACGAGGCCGCGCTTCAGGGCCATCGCAGCCAGCGCGAGCTTCCAGGTGGACCCGGGCGGGTAGTACGCCTGGATGGTGCGGTCGAGCAGCGGATGGGCCTCGCTCTCGTGCAGGCGCCGCCAGTAGTCGGGGTCCACTCCGCCCACGAACGCGTTGGGATCGTAGCCCGGCGCGCTGTACAGCGCGAGGATCTCCCCCGTGTTGGGGTTCATCGCGAGCACCGCGCCGCGCTGCCCCGCCGGGAAGATCTGCGCGACGTAGCGTTGCAGGTCGAGGTCGATCGACGTGTGGATCGGCTGTCCCGGGACCGGCGGCAGTTTGGAGGCCGGGCTCGCCTCGCGCACCACGTGGCCCAGCGCGCTCACCTCCACGAAGCGGATGCCGTCGGCGCCTCGCAGCGAGTCGTCGTACTCGCGCTCCAGGCCGTCCTTGCCGACCAGCCCGCCCAGCCGTACCGCCGCGAATCGGCGCTGCCCCCGCTCCGCCTCGGTCACCTCCCCGACGTAGCCGACGAGATGCGCGACCAGCGTGCTGTCGGGGTAGTAGCGCTTCGGCTCGGGTTGGATGAGGAGTCCCGGCAAGATCAGCCGGCGCTCCTCGAGCGCAGACACCAGGTCGAACTTCGCGTTCGGCAGCACGGTGACGGGCAGGTAGGGCGCGCGGCGGTAGCGTACGAGCACGCGCTCGATTTCACCGCTCTCGAGCCGCACGAACGGCGCCATGCGGGCGAGCGCGGCGCGCAGCGAGTCCTCCTCGGCCGGCAGGAGCGAGACGGTATATCCCGGCACGTTCTCGGCGAGGATCTTGCCGTTGCGGTCGGTGATGATCCCGCGCGGCGCGGGCAGCGGGATCTGGCGGAGCCGGTTGCTCTCGGATTGGAGCTGGTACTTCGAGTGCTCCAGGATCTGGGCGCGGAAGAAGGTGACGACCAGGGCCGCGATCGCGCCCGTCACCACGGTGCGCGCCCAGCGCAGCCGGCGGTCGAGCAGGTGCGGGTGAAACGTGTTCACGCGTCGCTCAGGCGGATGGCGAGGTGGCGTCCGAACAGCCACAGCACGAGCATGCCCGCCACCGCGGTCGTGAGGCTCTGGGTCGGGGACCACACGAGCAGCTCCCAGCCCAGCAACCCCCCCTTGAGCTTGCCCGAGGCGAGCGCCACGACCAGATTGCGGCACCACGTACCGGCGAAGAACAGGCACCCGTTCACGAGCAGGTTCTCGGCGAAGAAGATCGCCTTGCTCCAGGACGAGAGGTACCCCACCAGCGTGTGGGCGAGCGCGCCCGCGCCGAACGAGGCCGGCGTGAGGGCGTCGCGCAGCACCCCGACCAGGAACCCCGCCGCCGCGCTCGGCGCGGGGCGGGCCCGGATCGTGTAGATCAGCAGCGCGAGCAACATGAAATCGGGCGCCACGCGCTCCCCGCCCAGGCGGCCCCGCACGGAGAACTGCAGCACCACGAGCGCCGCCAGGATCACGTAGAACCGGTACTTGTCGCTCCGCCTCACGGCGTCTCCCCGCTCGACTCGAACACCGACCGCAGATCGCCCTTCACCGGCTGCCCCGTGAGGATCATCACGTGCGTCACGGCGGCCGGATGCACGGCGGGGCGCACGAGGTAGGTGCGCTCCCAGCCTTCCGCTTCGCCCGCCAGGCCGACGACGGTCCCGATCGGGATGCCGCGCGGCAGCACGCCGCCCAGGCCCGAAGTCAGAATCTGCGCGCCCTCCGGGACGAGCTGCCGGTAGGCCACCCCCTGAAGCTCGAGCAGCCAGCGGCTCGGCCCCTCACTGCCGTGCGGCGCGATGATGCCGTACACGCTCCCGTCGGCGGCCATGGCGCTGGCGCGGAACTCAGGGTGGGCCCAGGTCACGACGACGCTCGTCTGCGCGCCGACGCTGCTCACGATCCCCACCAGCCCTTCGGGGCTCACTACCGCCGAGAGGGGCTGCACCCCTCGCCTCCGGCCCGCGGAGACGAGGAAGGTGAGGGGGCTCGTCGGCTCCGCCTGGTGCAGCACCTCGGCGGGGACGTAGCCCGTCCCGAGCCGCGCGCCCAGCCCCAGCAGACTCCGCAGCCGGGCGTTCTCGCCCCGCAATTCGGGGAGGAACGTGGCGGCGACGGCGACCGAGTCGCGCTGCGACACCACCGCGTTGTACCGCTCGAGTGACGCGGAGAGCAGGTCGGTCTGCCGCTGCAGTGCGAGAAACGGCGCGAGGATCGTCTGCTGCAGCGCCCGCGCCAACGGATCGCGAATCCGCTCCGGCAGGCTCATGGCGGCCACCGAGAGCACGACGCACCCCAGGAAGACGAGGCTGTCGGCCCGGGACGTGTAGCGGTCCGCTCCGAGCGCCATCGTCCCCTCGCTAGGTGGTCAGGACGTTGCGGTATTTCTCCGGATCGTCGAGGATCCGCCCCGTCCCCCGCACCACGCAGGTCATGGGATCCTCGTCGAGGTGGATCGGCAACCCGGTCTCCTGCTGCAGCAGGACGTCGAGGCCGCGGATGAGCGAGCCCCCGCCGGTCATGACGATTCCCCGATCCACGATGTCCGAGGCGAGCTCCGGCGGCGTGATCTCGAGCGCGCGCCGCACCGCGTCCACGATCTGCTGGATCGGCTCCTGCACCGCTTCGCGGATCTCGCTCGAATGCACCCGCACGATCTTCGGGATTCCGGACACGAGGTCGCGACCCTTGACTTCCATCTCGCGCTCCTCGCCCACGGGCGCGGCCGACCCGATCTGGATCTTGATCTGCTCGGCGGTCGGCTCCCCGATGAGCAGGTTGTAGTTCTTGCGCATGAACTGCACGATCGCCTGGTCCAGCTCGTCGCCGCCGGTGCGGATCGAGGTGTCGGACACGATTCCGGACAGCGCGATCACGGCGATTTCGGTCGTGCCGCCCCCGATGTCGATCACCATGTTCCCGGTCGGCGTCTCGACGGGGAGCCCCACCCCGATCGCCGCCGCCATCGGCTCGGCGACCATGTAGACCTCCTTCGCGCCCGCCGACTGCGCCGAGTCGCGCACCGCGCGCTTCTCCACCTCGGTGATCCCGCTCGGCACGCACACGATCACCTTGGGCTTCACGCGGAACAGATGGCGGTCGATGATGGTCTTCAGGAAGAATCGGAGCATCTTCTCGGTCACGTCGAAGTCGGCGATCACGCCGTCTTTGAGCGGCCGCACGGCGAGGATCCCGTCCGGCGTGCGGCCGAGCATCCGCTTCGCCTCGAGCCCGATGCCCTTGATCTTGCCGGTGGCCTTCTCGATCGCGACGACGGAGGGCTCGTTGAGGACGATGCCCTCCCCCTTCACGTAGATCAGGGTGTTGGCAGTGCCCAGATCCACGGCGATCTCATTCGCCGGACTCCAGACACCAAGCTTCCACTTCGGCCAGCGAAAGGGCACGAGGTCGTCGGGTGAAAGTCGTTAGGGGGGCGCGCGCGAGCGCATCAAGCTAATGAAAAGCGTAACTCCAAGCAAGGCTGATGCTTGACGCTTCTGACGGCGGCCGCTACCGTTCGCGCATGCGACCCGCGCCGGCGTTCCGCGAGATGGCCGTAGTGGATCTGCAGGTCTGCGACCGGTGCGGTCTCTGCCTCCCCCTGTGTCCCCCCGAAGCGATTCATCTCGAACTCACCGACCTGGTCGTCGATCGGAGCACGTGCACCGGCTGCCGCAAATGCATCGCTCCCTGCCCGGTGGGCGCGCTCACGATGGTCCCAGCGTGACCTACGACACCGATGTGCTGGTCATTGGCGCGGGCCCGGCGGGTGCTGTCGCCGCGTGGGAGGCGAAGCGCGCCGCCCCCGAGCTTAACGTCGTGTTGCTCGAGCGCGACGCGGCCGTGGGGACGCCGGTGCGGTGCGCCGAGGGGGTGGGGGACGCCGGGCTGCGGGAGTTCGCGGCTCCCGATGGGGCGCCGTGGGTCGCGCGCAAGATCACGCGCGTCATCTTCCTGGCCCCCGACGACACCGAGGTGAAGGTGGCCGAGCGCGACGTCGGGTGGATCCTCGACCGCACGCGGTTCGACGCGTTCCTCGCCTGCGAGGCGGCGGCGGCGGGCGCCCAGCTGCTCGTGAGCACCGAAGCGGCAGGGATGGCGCGCGGTTCGGACGGCCGCTGGCACGTCCGCGTGCGCGGGCCGGGCGGCGGGGGCGAGGACACCTGCCGCGCCCGGGTCGTGATCGGGGCGGACGGCGTCGAAGCGATGGTGGGCCGGTGGGCGGGGCTCGACACGCGCGTCCCGGCGCGCGACATGGAATCGTGCGCCCAGTACGTCCTCCAGGGGATCGACTTCGACCCGGACGCGATCTATCTCCAGTTCGGGCGGCGCATTGCGCCGGGCGGGTACGCCTGGCTCTTCCCGAAGGGCGTGGGGGTCGCGAACGTGGGGCTCGGCCTCGTGGCGCTCAAGGCCGACGGCCGTAACGCCCGGCAGTATCTCGACGCCTGGATCGCGCGGCGCTACCCGGGCGGGGCGCGCATCGGCGGCACGGTGGGCGGCGTGATCGCGCACACGACCATCAAGCGGACGTACGCGGACGGCGCGCTGGTCGCGGGCGACGCGGCCCACATGATCAACCCGCTCTCGGGCGGCGGGATCGTGAACGCCATGAAGGCCGGCCGCCTCGCGGGCCGCGCGGCGGCCGCGGCGATCCGGGACGGCGACACCAGCGCCCGCCGGTTCGCCGGGTATCATCGAGCGTGGATGGAGCTGCTCGGCGAGGACCATCTCAAGTACTACCGCATCAAGCAGGCGCTCGAGGCCCTGGACGACGGCTTCTTCGATGGGCTGGCCCGGACGGTGAACGCGATCCCCGAGGGCAAGCGTACCCTGGGCCGCATCTTCACCCATGCGCTGGTGAAACATCCGCAGCTGATCCCGGTGGCGGCGAGGTTCTTCATCTGATTGCGGATTGGCGATTGCGGATTGCGGATTGAAAGGCGGTGGCGCGAATCCGCAATCCGAAATCCGCAATCCGAAATGGGGAGGGGTAGATGCTGAGCATCGATCTCCGCGGCAAGCGTGCGCTGGTGGCGGGGGTGGCCGACGACGGCGGCTACGGGTTCGCGATCGCGAAGGCGCTCGCCGAGGCCGGCGCGACGGTCTGCACCGGTACCTGGCCGCCCGCGCTCAACATCTTCCTGAACCTGCTCGAGCGCGGGAAGATCGACGACTCGCGCCGCCTGGCGGACGGCTCGCTCCTCGCCTTCGAGAAGATCTACCCGCTCGACGCCGCGTACGACACGCTCACGGACGCACCCGAGGAGATCCGCGCCAACAAGCGCTACAAGGACGTGGGCGACTTCTCGGTCGCCGGGCTCGCCCAGCGGCTGGTGCAGGACTTCGGCGACACGCCGCTCGACGTCGTGGTCCACTCGCTCGCGAACGGGCCCGAGGTGAAGAAACCGCTGCTCGAGACGAGCCGCGGAGGCTACCTCACCGCCGTGAGCGTGAGCGCCTACTCCCTGGTCTCCCTGGTCGCGCGCCTGGCGCCGCTCATGCGGCCCGGCGGCTCGTTCCTGTCGCTCACCTACATGGCGAGCGAGCGGGTGGTGCCGGGGTACGGCGGCGGGATGTCGTCCGCCAAGGCGGCGCTCGAGAGCGATACGCGCACCCTCGCCTTCGAGGCCGGCCGCAAGTACGGCGTGCGGGTGAACACCATCTCAGCGGGCCCGCTCGCGTCTCGCGCCGCGAGCGCCATCGGGAAGATCGAGAAGATGGTCGAGTACTACGCGGCCAACGCGCCCCTCGGGGAGCCGCTCACCGCCTGGGAAGTCGGCGCCACCGCCGCCTTCCTCGCGAGCCCGCTCGCCAGCGGGATCACCGGGGCGACGATCTATGTGGACAAGGGATATCACGCGATGGGGATGGCGGTGGACGCGGGGCTCGGGGCTGGGGGCTAGGGGCTCGGGCGGAGCCATGAGGGGGGTTCCGAGCCTCTAGCCCCGAACCCCGAGCCCCCTCAGCACCGTCGTCCCGACTGCACACCGATTAGCCGCGTAAGCGAGGAGCCTGCCCAAGGCGCCGACGGCGCCCTCCCGCAGCCCCACCGGCCGGCTCCCCACGTCCCACGCGTACACCGGCACGCGCGACAGGCCGAGCGGGCTCCCGTTGCCCCGCCCCCGCACGCCGCCGAACCCCAGCTCGTACCCCGCCGCGCGCGCCAGCCGCTCGATCCGTCCGTCGGCCGCGCCGAAGGGATAAGCGACCGCCCGTCCCGCCGCCGCGCCCAGGCGCGCCCCGAGCGTCTCCCGGGAGCGCCCGAGCTCGTCCGCGGCGCGGGCGTCGTCGAGCCAGGTGAGACGCGCGTGGGACGCGGTGTGTGAGCCGAAGTCGAACCCCCGCGCCCGCCACGCCTCGATCGCGGGCCAATCCAGGTGGGCGAGCCTGCGCCACGTGTAGCGAGCGTCCCAGGTGTTCGTCCGGCCGACGTGGTCCGTGATGAGAAACGTGGTGGCGGTGAAGCCGAGGTCGGCGAGCAGCGGGTACGCGTGCTCGGCGAGCGAGGCGTAGCCGTCGTCGAAGGTCAGGAGGAATTCGCGCGGCGGATCCCCACGATGTAGGGGCACGGCATGCCGTGCCCCTACGGTATCGATGCGCCGCGCGAATTCCTCCAGGGTGACGGTGCGCCATCCCGCTCGCGCCAGCGCCGTCATCTGGCGCCCGAACACCGACCGCGCGACGCGCGTCACGCCCAGCTCCAGCGAGCCGCCGATGCGGTGGTAACAGAGGACGGCGGGCCCCACTAGAACTCCCGCTTCTTCATCTCCGAGAAGAAGTCGCGCCGCTCGAGATCATCATCTGTTGTCTCGGGCGGCAGCGTGGCGTCGTATTGGCGCTTCACCTTCCGTTTCGCCTTTGCGGCCTTGGCGGCGTTCTTGCGCACCAGAGCCGCCAACTTCTGCTCGTCGCTCTTCGACATCCCGCCGCTCCTTGCGTGCGTGAATGGAACGTCCTCGTGCACCCGCGGGAAAGCTAGCGGGAGGGTCGCGCCGGCTGTAGGGTCCTAACGCGCGAAGCCCCCGCTCCGCTGTGCCAGCACGGTGCCGACCAGCAGGATGGCGGCATCCAGGTAGATGAGCCCGAGATGGCCGAGCGTGGCGATGCCGTACGCGTAATGCAACGGCAGGGCGATTCCGACCCCGATCACCGGCGCGAAGAACGCCGTCCACAAGGCCCACCGCTGCCCGGTGCGGATGCCGCGCCACGCCAGCGCGATCACAGCCACGCCGAGCGCGATGATGAAGGCGGCCACGGCCACCTGCAGGTGGCTGATATAGTTGAACAGGTGGGGGCTGAAGGCGCGAATCTGCTCGGGCGTGCCGCCGATGTGCTCCGGAGTGAGGCCGAGCTCGATGAAGCCCGTGAAGTTGCGGACCAGGAACATGAGCCCGTAGCCGACCAGACCGATGCCGGCGAGGGTGACCAGGTTGGCGCCGAGCTGCGAGGAAGACGGGGTGGGCCGCGCGGTCATCGAAGAGCCTCCGTGGAACGGGTCGCACCAAGCTGCACCGTCCGCCCCAGGGCCGCAACCGGCCGCCGGTCGCCCTACAACCGCATCCGCTCGATCAGCGTGGTGAAGCGCCGCTGCCCGCGCAGCGGATCAAAGAGCGCGTTCACCTTGAGATACGCGAGCCACCCGCGCCGCTCCTCGTACGCCCGTTCGACCCACGCGAGCGCGTCGTCCCACCGCTCGAGTCCGATGCAGAGCGTCGCGAACGCGACCGACGAGACGTACCCCTCGCGCCGGCGCGCCTCGAGCTCGGCGAGCAGCTCCTCGGCGCCCTCCCGCCTGCCCGTCCGCGCCAGCAGGTAGCCCAGCGTGGCCATCGTGTAGTGTCCCGCCGCGGGGAGCGCCATCCCCTCGCGCAGCACCCGCTCCGCCTCCGCCCACTGCCCCTGCACTGCGAGGGCGAGACCCAGGACGCGGTAGGTCTCCGCCGCGGTGGGGTTCATGGCGATCGCCCGCGAGAGGTGATAGCGCGCCTGGTCGTAACGCCGCGCGTAATAGTACACCCACCCCATGCTCCGCCGGATCGACACCGACGCCGGATCGAGCTCGAGCGCCGTGTGCCCTTCGACCAGCGCGTCGTCGAGCCGCCCCATCGCGGCGAGGAAGAACGCGTACCATTGATGCGCCGTGGGATACCGGGGGTCCAGTTCGATCGCCCGCTGGAATTCCCGCGCCGCTCCATCCCAGTCCCAGTCGTAGATGAAGAGCGCCCAGCCCAGCGACGCGTGCGCCTCGGCCACCGTTTCGTCGAGCTCGAGCGCCTTGCGCGCGTACGCCTTGGCGTGCGCGAACCCCTCGGCCACCGGGACGCTGCGGTAGTCGAGCTGCAGCGCGTAGGAGTCGGAAAGCCCGGCGTACGCCGGCGCGTAGCGGGGATCCTCCGCGATCGCCTGCTCGAAGTAGCCGATCGCTTCGGCGACCCCCTCCTGCGTGCGCTTGTTCCAGGCATAGCGGCCCTTCAGGTACAGCCCGTACGCCGCGATGCTCTGCGTGTAGCGCCGGGCGACGGGGGCGGGGGCGGTGAGCTCGGCGAACGAGGTCGCACGCAGCGTGTCCACGATGGTGCGAGCGATCTCCTCCTGGATGGCGAGCACGTCCGCGAGCGTGCGATCGTAGCGCTCCGACCAGAGCAGCTGCCCGTCCTCCGCGGACGACAGCTGCGCCGTGATGCGCAACCGGTCGCCCGCCCGGCGCACCGTGCCCTCGAGCACCCAGGCCGCGCCGAGCAACGCGCCGATGGCGCGCACGTCCTGCGGCTTCCCCTTGAGCGCGAACACCGATGTGCGCGCGGCGACCCGCAGCCCTTCCACCCCGGCGAGGGCGGCGATCAGCTCGTCGGTGATCCCATCGCTCAGGTACTCGTTCTCGGGGTCGGGGCTCGCGTTGACGAACGGCAGCACGGCGATGCAGCGGGCCGCCACCCAGACCGCCGTTCCCGGCTCCGGCCCCCTGCCCTGTAGCGCGGCGACGAACACGCCGGGCGACGCAAAGCGGTCGGCGGGGTTCTTCGCGAGCGCCCGGGCGAGCGCGCGCTCGACGTGGGCCGGCGCGTCCGGCCGCAACGCGCGCAACGGGCGCGCCGTTTCCGTGACCTGCTTCGCCATGGTGGCGCGCGCGCCCGGGCCGCGAATCGGCGGCTCGCCCGCGAGCATCTCGTACACGACGCAGGCGAGGCTGTACACGTCGCTCGCGCCGCCCAGGTCCTGCTCCCCCGCCGCCTGCTCCGGGCTCATGTATTCGGGCGTCCCCAGGGCGAGGCCGACCTCCGTCACGGCGTCCCGCCCGGCCGCACTACAGGCGCGCGCGATGCCGAAGTCCGCGAGCACCGCGTGGCCGTCGGCGAACAGGATGTTCTCGGGCTTCACATCGCGATGCACGAAGCCTTCGCGGTGGGCGTAGTCGAGCGCGGCGCCCACGTCCCGGGCGATCCGCACGGCCTCCACCAGTGGGACGCGGGGCTCACGCTCGAGCCGCTGGCGCAGCGAGCCCTCCGGCACGTAGGGCGCGACGTAGTAGAGGAGGCCGCCGGCGTCGCCCGAGTCGATGAGCGGCACGATGTGGGGATGGCTGAGGCGCGCCGCGATGCTGATCTCGCGCAGGAACCGCTCGGCGCCGAGCGACGCCACGAGCTGCGGCTCCAACACCTTGATCGCGACCTTGCGGCCGTGCTTCCGGTCTTCCGCCAGGTACACCGCGGCCATGCCGCCGCGGCCGAGCTCGCGCTCGATGCCGTAGCGGTCGGCCAGCGCGGCAGCGAGAGCAGCCCGCGTCTCCGCCATGGATTCTCAAATATGCCCGGGCGTGCGGCTCGCGGCGAGCGCCGCCTTGCGGTCACGCGGCGCCCCGGCTAATTCTGTGGCCCCGGTTCCCGATCACCTCCTGCCGGAGGACTCGCCATGGCTCGCGCTCTCCCTCTCTCCATCGTGGCCGCGCTTGCGACCCTGCACTGCTCGCCGCCATCCGATGCCGCGGCGCCGCAGCTCGCGCTGTCCGCCGCCTCCGCGGCCACCACGCCAACGCTGAGGTCGCAACAGAGCGGCACCACCAATCGCCTTCAGGCGATCAGTCCGGTGAGCCCGCAGGTGGCGTGGGCGAGCGGCGTCGGCGGAACGTACGCCGTCACGACGGACGGCGGCGCGACCTGGCGGGCCGGCGTGGTCCCGGGGGCCGAAGCTCTCCAGTTCCGCGACGTCGAGGGAGTGAGCGAGCAGGTCGCTTATCTGATGTCCGCCGGCTCCGGCGACTTGTCGCGCATTTACAAGACCGAGGACGGCGGGACGACCTGGTCGCTCCAGTTCCAGAACCGGGACCCGGACGCCTTCTACGACTGCTTCGCGTTCTGGACCCCGACGCGCGGCATCACGATGAGCGACGCGGTGAACGGCCGGTTTCCGGTGATCCGCACGACCGACGGCGCGACGTGGGAGGATATCGGGGACCGGTTGCCGGCCGCCCAGACCGGCGAAGCGGCGTTCGCCGCGAGCGGGACCTGCGTCACCGCCCAGGGCGGGAGGCGGGCGTGGATCGCGACTGGCGCCGCGGCGCGGGCGCGGGTCCTCGCCACGACCGACGGCGGCGAGACGTGGGCCGCTTACGACACACCCATCGTGCAGGGCACGCCCAGCTCCGGCGGCCTCAGCGTCGACTTCCGTGACGCTTTCCACGGCATCCTGGGTGGCGGCGAGCTCGCGGCGCCCACGGACTTGTCCGACAACGTCGCCCGTTCAAGCGACGGCGGGAAGACCTGGCGGCTCGCCAGCCGGACTCCATTTCCAGGGGCGGTGTTCGGCCTGAGCTACGTGCGCGGCCTCGGTCACACGACCGTGGTGGCGACGGGGCCGGGCGGCGCGGCCTGGTCCCCGGATGAAGGGGACACGTGGTTCAGCCTGTCCGGGGTCGCGAACTGCTGGGCGGTGGCGTTCGCCAGTCCCGCCGCGGGGTGGCTGGTCGGGACCGGAGGCCAGATCCTGAAGATCAGCTTCTGACCGGTGGTTCCTCCCGAGACATTAGCCGCGCGTGGCCCTCCACAACACGAGGAGCGCCACGGCGGTCGGGACGGCAAAGACGACCGAGAAGAACGAGGCCTCCGGCGATGACCTTGATCGTGTGCGTCATATAGAGTCTTCCTCCTACGTTCGTCAGCCTTCGATCTTGTAGACCTCGCGTCGGCCGTAGTCCACGAGATCGTGATACCCTTTCATGAGGTCCTCGAACTCCTTCATGTCGTCGCTGCTCTGCCCGCCGCCTTGCATCATGCGTTCGAACTCCTCCATGCTCGCCACTTCCATCTCGGCGACGAGCGTCCAGTACCGCTCGGCACAGACGTCGGTCATGACGCGCATCTTTGGCATGCCGACCTTCGCGCTGAGCTTGGCCATGGCCAGAAACTTCTCTACCATCGGGCGTACCTTACCCGGCTTGCAGTACATGATCTCGCGAATGAGCAACATGCGGGTCTCCCGTGTTCGGGGTGGGCGAAAGCGATTCGAGGAGTACTCTCAGCTGCTAATGCGCCGCTCTTCCCGTGCCTTGCTGAGTAACCGCTCTGCGAAATCGAGCCGTTCCTGTGTTTCTGCCAGCTCCTGTTGGAGGCCCTGGAGATCACGTTCAAGTGCCTCGAACCGCGCCGTGACGTCGGCGGATGGCGATTCTGGACGAGTGGCACGCAGACGAGCGATCCTGACCGCCGCGAAAGCAATGATCGCCACCACCGGTATGAGTGGAGTAAGGTCCATGTGCCTTCCTCGTTGAGGTCTGCGACTCGCCTGCGCCGCCTACCGGGGTGCGCCTGAGCTGCGGCGCCTAACAGGAATGATCATAAATGGAATTCTACCATAGACGCCGGGCGCCGACAGCCTCAGGCGCGTGTTAGGCGGCGCTTGGATCAGACTCGCATCGGTCAACGACTTGGTTCCTCGTATAGTCCGAACTCGTTCCCGACGGGATCCGCGAATACTGCAAATGCGCCCATGCCTGAGCCGATATCCGTACGAGGCGTCAGGACCCGGCCACCTGCGGCCTCAATCCGCTTCAAGGTGTCCGCAATGACATCCACCATGATGTAGGTCCGCGTGCGTTCGTCTGGGGCCCGATCGCTCTCCTTTACCCAGGTCCCGCTCACACCACCAGCGTCATCGAAGGCCAGCTCGCCATCCCCACGTCGCCTGATCTTCCAGCCGAAAATGCTGCTGTAGAAGTCCGCGGACGCTTCGGCCGTCTTCGCCGGTATTTCCAGATAACAGATTTTGCCGTGGGGCATGTAGTCTCCAGCTACCTCACCTTGATGACGACCTTGCCTTTTGCACGCCCCGTTTCGAGGTAAGCCCAAGCCTCTTTGGTGGCTTCGAACGGGAAGATCCGATCCATGACCGGCCGGATGATGCCAGATTCAATGAGGGATGTGATCTTGCTCAACTGCTCGCCGTTCGCTCGCATGAAAACAAACGAGTAGCTAACGCCGTGGTGCTTGGCCTTCTTCCGGATGCCGAAGCTCAAAAGGCGCATGCCTTGTTGCAAGAACCAGTTCGACCCGTTCTCCTTAGCGAACGCTACATCCGGCGGACCGGAGATGGAAATGAGCTTTCCACCGGGCTTCAGCACCTTGAGGGACTTTTCGAGCGTGTCCTTGCCCAGACTGTTCAGGACGACGTCGTAGCCAGTCAGGACCTTCTCGAAATCCTCTTTCTTGTAGTCGATGACGACATCCGCGCCGAGACTTTTGACCAGATCGACATTCGCTGTGCTCGTCGTAGTCGCCACCGTTGCGCCGATGTGCTTTGCCAGTTGAATGGCGAATGTGCCTACTCCACCGGAACCCGCGTGGATGAGGACTTTTTGGCCCTTCTTCAGGTTGGCGCGTTCAATCAATACTTGCCAAGCTGTCAGACCCACCAGAGGGATGGAAGCTGCCTCTTCCATGGTGAGATTCTTGGGCTTCAACGCCACGTCAGCTTCATTCATGGCGATGAATTCCGCGAACGTCCCGATTCGGTCCCGATGCGGCCGCGCATAAACCTCGTCGCCCGGCTTGAACCGTCGCACGTTGGACCCGACACGGACTACGACCCCGGCCACGTCGTTGCCTAGAATCAGCGGCAAGCGATAGGGCAGAATGAGTTTGAACTCGCCGTCCCTAATCTTGGAATCCAGCTGGTTTAAACTGGCTGCGTGGACTTGGACCAGTACATCATCGTCCCGGACTTCCGGTTCCGGCATTTCGCCGAGACGTACTGCGCTCTTGCT
>WNFV01004668.1_pt1 | contig 24610 bp, 17 predicted proteins | sample 5400101 | NCBI WGS metagenome assembly WNFV01 (sample SAMN13153361, study PRJNA577476) | soil metagenome | isolation source: 115 cm soil or saprolite under grassland replicate 1 | place: USA:California | collected 2016-06-15 | reverse complement strand
CAGCAAATTCAGTATTTAACATACTTTCGTGTAAAGGATGAATATATATACTATTATCTGTAAAGAATCCTGAACCCAAACCTACAAACATATCTTTAGTTATATAACCAAAAAAAATAGAAAATATAGCTAATATTATTAAAGGTAAACTCATAAATATATCGGCTTCATGTGCTTTTTGATAATTAATTAAAGGTCCATTAGGATTTGTTAAAAAAGTTAAATACAATACTTTAGCTGAATATAATGTAGTAAACATAGCTCCTATAGTAGCTATAAAATAAACAACAGTACTAGAAAAATAAAATTGACCGTATGCAGATTCTAGAATAAAATCTTTAGAATAAAAACCTGTCATAAAAGGAATAGCCACTAAACTAAGAGAAGCTATTAACATTACTGAGTAAGTTAAGGGTAAAAATAATCTTAATCCTCCATATTTTCTAAAATCTTGATTATCTGATACAGCATGTATTACAGCACCAGCACCTAAGAAAAGTAATCCTTTATAAAATGCATGATTAACTAAATGAAATAAAGCAATATTATAAGAAGATAAACCTACGGCAATAACCATCATACCTAATTGACTCATAGTAGAATAAGCAATTACTTTTTTAATATCTTGTTGAAATAAACCTATAAGAGAACTAAATACGGTTGTAATAGCCCCTACTCATAAACATAATACTAACACTGTTGAACTGTATTCTATTATAGGTGATGTACGCATTAATAAATATACACCAGCAGTTACCATTGTAGCTGCGTGTATCAGTGCAGAAACAGGTGTAGGACCTTCCATAGCCTGAGGTAATCAAATATGTAATCCTATTTGAGAACTTTTAGCCATAGCTCCTATTAATAAACAAATACCTATTATTGTTATAATATTTTCATTAATATAAGGAGCTAATGAAAATATTGTTGCATAATCTACATTACCGAAAGTTCATAGTGTAGCAAATATACCTATTGTTAATAAACAATCCCCCACTCTATTAGTTAAGAATGCAGACATTGAACTTTGATTTGCTGCTATTCTAGTAAATCAAAAACTTACTAAAAGATATGAGCAAATTCCGACTCCTTCTCATCCTACAAACATTAATAATAAATTATTAGCTGTAACTAATATAATCATCATAAAAGTAAACAAACTTAAATAACTGAAAAATCTTTGATTATGTGGATCATGACTCATATATCCTATAGAATATACATGTACTAGTGTTGATACTATTAACACAGGCATTAGCATAGATACTGTTAATGAATCAAAATTAAAACCTCAAAATATATTAAGTGATTCCGTATCAATTCACCTAAAAAGATGTATTGATACTGGTATATTATTTAATCCAACTTCAAAAAAAGCAAATATTACTAATATTGTTGTTATTATTAGAGAACTACATGTTATTATATGTGAACCTGTAACTCCCACTTTTCTACCAAAAAAGCCGGATACTATTGATCCTAATAAAGGTAAAACTATTATGGCTAAATACATTATTTATATTCTATTGCTATACTTCCTCTTAATCTATAAAACGCAACTAAAATACCCAGGCCTATAGCAGATTCTGCACCTGCTATAGCTATTATATAAATTGCAAATGTCTGACCTAAAATATCATCATGGTTAATCGAACTTATCAATATCAAAAATGTAATTGCTAATAACATTATTTCTATAGAAATAAGCATTAATATTATATTTTTTCTATTTAATACAAATCCTAATATACCTATTATAAATAATATTAGTGAAAAATTCATTAAAAAAATTATTTTTAATTATAACTAGTTTTAAAAATATGTAAATTGATTTTATATATTTTTAAGCCTGGAGAGAAATTTGAATTCTCAATTTTAATGCATGAAATTAATGTTTTAACCTATTAAACTAACCAGGCTTTTTATTTAATATATATGTTTGAAAATTATATAAAACTAATACAATAAGAAAAGTTTTACTAGATTGTATTAGTTTTAATATTTATTTGCTTTATATATATGTTTATGTTTAATACTTAATTACAATAATAATATTATATAATTAATACGTTTGTTAACTATAAATTAAAGAAGATACATAATAATGTAAACCATCTAATATAGCTACAGGATATATACCAAATAATACTGTAAATATAACTAATGTTAAAAGAATAAAAAATTCACGTTTATTTAAATCAGGAATATTAAACATAAAATATTTATAATATGCCCCTGCAAATGCTATTCTGTTAAACATAAATATAGTATATGCGGCAGAAAATATTATAGATGAACTAGCAATAATACCTAATAATGGTAATCTTTCAAATACACCGTATAAAGACATAAATTCACCTATAAAATTTAGAGTAAGAGGGACACCACAATTACCTAAACAAAGTATAAAAAATAATATAGAAAATAAAGGCATAATTTGAGCTATACCTCTATAATAGGTAATTAATCTAGTAGAAGATCTATCATACAATACACCCCCAGCACAAATAAATAAACCAGAAGAAACAAAACCATGAGCCAAACCTAAAGCAATCCCACCTTCTATTCCTTGTATTGTATTACTAAATACACCTAAAAGATAAACAGCTGCATGAGATACAGAAGAATAGGCAATAAGTTCCTTAACATCTATAGTTCTTATTGTACTAAGACTTGCATATATAATTGTTATTACACCTATTAAATACACTATGTAAGTATAATTGATAGATGCTTTAGGTAATAATGGTAATATTAATCTGAATATTCCATATAAACTTAATTTTAAAACAATAGCAGCTAATATGATACTACCGGATAAAGGGGATTCGACATGAGCTTTTAATAATCAAGTATTTAGAAATATTGTTGGTGTTTTAACAGCAAATGCTATAAATATACCATAAAATAAAAATAATTGAGTATAATAATTAAAATTAACTTTATATAAAGCATCAAAATCAGTTGTACCCATAATAGAAGACATTGTAATAATAGAAAGTAATAAAAATAAAGAACCAAATAAAGTATATAAAAATAAATAGAAACTGGCTCTTACTTTATTACTTGATCCATATAATCCTATTAAAACAAATAATGGAGGTTGTTAATAAAACAAAATAGATAGATAAACCATCTAAACCTAAATAAAAATCAAAAAAATTTACTTTATGATATTCTTGAACAAATTGAAACTGTTTATTACTAAAATCAAATAATATATATATTATTAATGATACTAATAAGTTTAAAATTGATGTAAATAATGCTGTGTATTTAACACGTCTTATATTTAATTCTGACATATCATACGATATAGCTGTAGATATAATAAATATACCAATTAATGGTATAAGTAATAATGAAACAAGTAACATATTATATATCTATGTTTTATATTTCCCACAGGATTGTTATAATAAACAATCTTTTGTAACACCTTACACATCTGTAAAGCAAATTATAGCAATATTAGTAGATAAATTTATTAATAATATATATTAATTAAAATATAGTATTAGATGGTATAATTTCTAATGAATATATTATACAAGGTACTAAAATAATAAAAGCTATCACTATTGGTAACAATATTGTTCAACAGAAAGACATTAATTGATCAAAACGTATTCTAGGAAAAGATGCTCTAGCTCATATAAAAACAAAAATCATAATACAAGCTTTTATAGCTAATCATAAACTATAAAATATTCCATCTATAAAAGGATTAGATATAGCATTATATACTTCTATTTTATTAATATTATAAGTATAATTTAATGCATTAACATCTGAATTATAAATATTATTTAATAATATATTAATAGTATTTATAATATATTGTAAAATATCAATAAAAAAAGAAACATTTAATAAATAACCTCCAAGAAATAATATACTTGTTAGTATACATATTAAAACGATACTACCATATTCTGCTAAAAAAAAGAAAACAAAAATTACTGCAGCATGTTCTGTCATAAAACCACTTACAAGTTCTGATTCGGCTTCAGCTAAATCAAAAGGGGCTCTATTTGTTTCTGCTATAGATCCTATAAAAAATATAATAAATATAGGTAATAATGGTAATAAGAAAAAAACAGTTTTTTGTGTTTCTATGTTTATAGTAAAATTTAAACTACCAGTTAATAAAATTACTAGTAATATAGCGGAACTTAATATTAATTCATAACTAATTAATTGTGCGGTACTTCTTAAAGAACCTAAAAATGCATATTTAGAATTAGCGGATCAACCTGCTAATAAAATACCATATGTAGCTAGTGATGATACAGCTAATAAATATAATACACCTAAACTTAAATCGGACACAAATAAACCAGGTCCATAAGGTATAACTGCATAACCTAATAAAGAAAAGATTAAGGTAATTATAGGCCCAAGAAAAAATAATACTATATTAGCTTGAGTAGGAGATACATATTCTTTCAATAACAATTTTAAAGCATCAGCAAATGCTTGTAAAAGACCATAATATCCTACTATATTTGGCCCCAATCTTCTTTGCATACTCGCCATTGTTTTACGTTCTGCTATTGTTACAAAAGCTACTATTAATAAAGCAGGTACTATTACAAGTAATGTCTCAATTACTGAAATAATTGTTGGAATATAAATCATTGTTTTATAACAAACCAAATTAAAAATATAATATAAATTTAGTATATTTCTAATTTTCAATTAATAATAAACCTATATAAGTTTATCAAATACTAATTTATATATATACATATATGTATATAAAACCCAAGTGGGATTTGCACCCACGCCTTTAACTACGAAAAAGTTATGTCTTAACTACTTGACCATTGGGTCTTTGTATTACATATTAATACAATTTTGGATATATATAAGCCAGTTTTTGTTATCTAAAATTTATCTAAAATAAAACTACATATAAGGGTAATGTTCGCTGTAAAAAATAATTTTTTTACATTTATTTTCTGTTAAATTATAAAATTTATATTTTTGTTTATATGTTTCATACGTTCTGGACTTTCCTATATTAATATTTATTATTAAATATATCACATAAATATTGTTGTAAAGGAATATGGAAGAATCGAACTCCTTATTTTCGATCTGCAATCAAAATGTAGAACCATCTACCACATATTCCATATCACTTTATAAAGTGATACATAAGCATTAATTTTAATTTTTCATATCCTTTTAACAAATTTAATTTTGATTATGCACATTATTAAAACATAATAATTAAAAATTTATGTTTATTATTATTAATAACATATTTACTTATTTTTGATATGAAAATTAAACATTTGTCTACTATCGATTTTTAATGCATTTTTACCTAGTTCAAAAGCAAAACCTAAAGTTAAAACAAGAAAAAATATAAGCATTATCACTAGACCATATATACCATTAGAATAGGCACTAACTAGGTAAGGATAAACTAATAAGATTTCTAAATCAAATAAAAGAAATAAAAGTGCAAATATAAAAAAAGAAATACTAAATTGTGTTCTATTTTGACCCAAAAATGAATGAAAACCACATTCAAAAACACTATCTTTTTCTTGATATGAATTATGAGGAGCAAATATCAGATTTATTATTAATAGTAATAAAGCTAAAATTGGTACAAACAAAAAAAAGAATGTTAAACTATTCATATTTAAATTTAATATCTAATTTTAATCAAATTTTTACATAATCTAATAAAATAACTATTACTTAATATTTTTTACTATAAACTATTTTTCGGATTAAAAATTTTATTTAGGGCATAATAATAATAAAATAAATCAAATATTACTTAGAAAACAATAAAACTATTATTAACCTTGTTATTATTTTTGTTTCGTATAATTAAAATTAGTAGCTAAATCTATTAAACTATTTTCTAATAAAGTAATTAGAGGCATAATAATTAAAAAATGAGAAAAGTATAATATGGTAGAAATTTGCCCTAATTCAATAAAAGGAGATTCTACGTGTTTAGCACCTAATTGCATTAATATTAAAAAATTAGCTACAAATATGTAAAAAGCTATTTTACTAAAAGGTCTAAATTGTATACCTCTTATTTTTGACATATCAGTATAGGGCATAGCTAATAATATTAAAAGAGCAGAAAACATGGCTATTACTCCTAATAATTTATTAGGTATAGATCTTAATATAGCATAAAATGGTAAAAGATATCACTCTGGGACTATAGCAGGTGGAGTTTGCATAGGATTAGCCATAACGTAATTTTCACTATCACCTAAAGCATTTGGCATAAAAAATACAAATATAGATAATACAATTATAAATATAAAAATAGTAATTAAATCCTTGAATATAAAGTAAGGTGCAAAAGGTAATCTATCACAATTTGCTGATATACCTAAAGGATTTCCGGAACCTGCACTATCATGTAGTGCAATTAAATGCATTAAAGCTAAAGCAGCTAATACAAAAGGTAATACAAAATGTAGTGAAAAAAATCTGTTTAAAGTAGCATTGTTAACAGAAAATCCTCCTCAAATGAACTCAACTATATCTTGTCCTACTCAGGGTATAGCACTCATAAGATTAGTAATAACTGTTGCACCTCATAAACTCATTTGCCCATAAGGTAAAACATAACCTAGAAAAGCTGTAGCCATCATTAAAACTAATATTACTGTTCCGATTACTCATACTAATGTTCTTGGTGCTTTATATGATCCATAATATATACCTCTACCTATATGTAAGTATACTATAAAAAAAAATGCTGAAGCTGTGTTAGAGTGTAAATAACGTATTAATCATCCGTTATTTACGTCTCTCATTATATGTTCTACAGAATCGAAAGCTTCTAATACATTTGGTGTGTAATGCATTCCTAACGTTACACCTGTAACAATTTGTATTACTAAACAAAATGCTAATAATGAACCAAAGTTTCATAAATAACTTATATTAGATGGTTGCGGTGAATCTATTATATAAGAATTTACCATTTTTAATAAGGGATGGCTTTTTAATATTCTCATATTATTAAATAATTATTTAATGATTTATTAATTTTTTAATTTTCTTTTTCTATATTTATTTTTTTAATATAAATGATAAAAATTACTAAAATAATAATTTTTATTTTATTTATTGTACTGTAATATTATAAATTGAATTAAATAGTCATTTTGTGAAATTATTTTTGAAGGTATAATGGTAACATTTGAGAACATGTTAAGATTTTAATAAAAGGAGTATCATATATTATATGAATGTCACATTTAATAATTACTGCAATAAATGATATAACAAAAAGTATAAACGTATTTATTGTTTGTATAATCAAGCTAAGAACTTTTCTAAGCTCACACATTGTATAGCTATAGGCATTGAACTGTGCAAGACACCACATATTTCAGAACATTGCCCAAAAAATGTACCCTCTCTATTTAAATATACTGATGATTGATTTAATCTTCCAGGATAAGCATCACATTTTATACCTAATGATGGGCAAGCATAAGAATGTATAACGTCTGCTGCTGATACTATAAATCTAGTATGAGTTAATTCTGGTATTATTACTCTATTATCTACTTCTAACATTCTTAAAGTACCTTTTTCTAAATCTGATTCTGGTACTATATAAGAATCATATTCTATAAATTCATTATTTACATCATAGAAATCTGGATATTGATAACTTCAATATCATTGGTGTCCTTCACCGTATATAACTAATGAAGGATCTATTACTTCATCCAAAAAGAAGGAAAAGCTATAAGTATTAATATTAGTGCAGGAGTTATTGTTCAAATTAATTCTACTAATGTTCCATGATTTAAATATTTATGTGCTATACGTGACTTTTTGGATGTATAATTTTTAACTATAGAAATAGCCATTCATGTAACAGCAAACATTATTATTGCTAAATAATATAATATATTATTATGCAACTCTTCTAAACCTTCCATCTGAGGTGTAGCACTATCTTGAAAATATATACCTCAAGGCCTAGGTGTGTCACATATTATTTGGTTAGATAAAGTTATATATTTATAAATATGTATATATATATATAAATTATTAATATACAAATGTAATTAGTATACTAATTTAAATTTTCAGTTATGTTTGGTGTATAAAAATTTTTTTATTAATATGTGATACTTAGTATAAAATATGTCTTTTTAGTTATCAAGTAGATAAATTTTTAATAAGAATTATTTATTTACAATTAATAGTAATTACCATATATAACTTTATTAATTATAATAACGATAATTAAATTAGTTATGTATATTAATAGGGTGTGTAGACAATTAATGTCAAAATATTAGATAAATTTAAGAACTCCTGAGGAATTATAATAAATAATAACATAAGAATTGTAATTATAGAAATAGTTACCGTCAAATAATTGGACAATACAATATTATTAACGTTATATTTACCTCATTTAATTACAATATATTCGTGTTTATCAAAATACATTTTTCTTATTATAGCTAGATAATATACTGCAGCTATAACACTAGTTAAAATGGCTATTAACACTAAAAATATATATCCTTTATCTAATGCACTTGATAAAACCATCTGCTTTGCAAAAAATCCTATTAAGGGTGGTATACCTACAAATGAAAATAAAGTAATACCAAAACTTAGTGCTAGTACTGGGTTTAAACTATGATACCCTTTTATTTGATTAGTAAGTTGTATAGGTGAATTATTTTTATCTTGTAATTTATTATATTCTATATTATCACTTATATAAAAGAATAAACCATATCCCATAGCTAATAATATTATAAAAGCATTTAAATTAGATACTGTATATTGTACTAAGTAAAATATAAACGATTGGTTTGATTCTATACTATTTACACTTAATGCTAGCAATATAAAACCTAAATGTGAAATTGTACTATATGCAAATAATCTTTTAATTCGTGATTGTGTTAAACCTAACACAGTCCCTATTATTAAAGATAATAAAGAACTAAGTAATAAACTAGATGTCCAGTTAAAATCAGTATCTATTAATACATTACTTGTATAATGTACTAGTTCTAGCATAAATATTAATATAGATAGTTTAGGTATGAGTGCTACAAAAGTTGTTACTATTGTAGGTATATTATCATAAACATCAGGCGATCAAAAGTGAAACGGAGCTGCAGAAATTTTAAATAAAAGCCCTATAACTAATACTAATAAGCTATATGATATATAATTAGGTATATATCAGGATATTGTATTTATATTATTAAAATTAGTATCAGATAAATTACTAATTATATGTAAGCCATCTAAATTCATATTAGCAGAATTACTATAAAACAGAGCTATACCTAGTAAAATAAAACAAGAGGCTAATCCTCCTAATAAAAAATAAGTTAAACCAGCCGATGTAGCTAATTCAGAGTTTTTATATAACGTACAAATTAAATATAAACCATAACTTTGCAGTTCAATGCAAAGAAATAAAGATACAAAATCACTAGTTGATAATAAAAACATAGTACCTGTTAAAATTAAGGTTATTATTAAAGAATATTCCAAAATTCTAAACTGCTCTGCCATTTTATTAAAAATGAAAGAAAAATTATTAGTTTCTTTTTCTTTAACTATATTTTCATCCTTTTTACTTTTAAATATTTTGGAATATTCTTTAATATCTTCTTTAAGTATTTTTAAATTGTCTTTTTCATTTTTTCAAACATAAAGACTAATATATTTCCTTGGATAAAATGATGTTAATAATAGAATTACCATTGACAATATATAGATAAATACTTTAAATGTTTGTGTAATAGAAGATATATAAAATAAACCATTAATAGTACCTAACCCTTTATTATATATATATAGATTAATTAAATTTGTAGAAATGAATGAACAACAACTTAAAAGTATAACAGTTGTTCTTGATAAAAGTATAGAGATGTCACGTCTAATAACCACTGAAATAGAAGATACAAAATATACAATAGAAGTTATAAAAATTAAGACTGTAAAGATATTAAACCTTTAGAATCCTTTATATTATTTATTATAATTTGATATAATAAGGCATATATATATATAAATATTTTTAATTATAGATATATGCTTGAGTTTAAATTGTTTATAAGTCTATTTTTGAAAAATTAGTAACATAATGTTCAATTATGATTTAATAAAGACCTAATCCAATTTTGCTATATAGAAAATATAAAAAATTATAAAATAATATCCTATATATCAGCTAAGACCTATGGGATTTGAACCCATATACTAATGATTAAAAGTCATATATTTTGCCAGTTAAATTAAAGTCTCTATTATTTTTCAATATAAACATAACAATAGTAGGTAATTTAAAAATTATGAATAAATTCATGTAATTATATACTATTTCCTAACTTTAACCTTTGTAATTTACGTTGCCTAAACTTAATAAACCTTTTATTAAAAAAATTTTTTTTAAAGTTTTTTAACTTTGTAAAGGTAAATTTGTAAATGCATGTGGTTTAGGAGGGCTATTTAGAGCTCACTCTAAGCTATTATAAACACGTCTAGCTAAAATTTGATAAATATCACTAGCAAATTCAGGTATAATTCAAGGATATCTCGAAGTAGCTTTACCTTCAACTAATTGATTATAAACAATATATAAGAATAATCAAGTAGCTATTAGACTTATAATAGAACCAAAACTACTAATTAAATTTCATCCTGCAAAAGCGTCAGGATAATCGCTAATTCTTCTAGGCATTCCTTGTAAACCTAAAAAATGTTGAGGAAAAAACGTAACATTTACTCCTATAAATAATATTCAAAAATGAACTTTACTTAAAAATATATTATAATCTAAACCTAATATTTTAGGTATTCAAAAATATCATGCACTAAATAGTGCAAATACTGCACCTAAACTTAGAACATAATGAAAATGAGCAACTACATAATAAGTATCATGAAATGCTACATCAAGTGAAGCATTAGCTAGTACAACACCACTTAAACCTCCTATAGTAAACATTACTACAAATCCTAATGCAAATAGCATAGAAGGTGTTAAATGTATGGATCCACCATAACATGTGGCTAATCAACTAAATATTTTTATACCAGTAGGTACAGCTATTATTAATGTAGCAGCTGTAAAATAAGCACGTGTATCAACATCTAATCCTACACTATACATGTGATGACTTCATACTACAAAACCTAAAACACCTATAGACATCATAGCATATACCATACCTAAATATCCAAATACACTTTTATTTGAACTAGCTGATATAGTTGTACTAATAATTCCAAAACCTGGAATTATTAATATATAAACTTCTGGGTGACCAAAAAATCAGAAAAGATGTTGAAATAAAACAGGATCTCCTCCACCTGCTACTTCAAAAAATGAAGTATTAAAATTTCTGTCGGTTAATATCATAGTTATACCCCCAGCAAGTACAGGTAATGATAATAAAAGTAATACAGCCGTTACTAATACGGCTCATCCAAATAATGCAAGTTTATGTAATCTAATTCCTGGACTTCTCATATTTAATATAGTAGTTATAAAATTCATAGCTCCTAATAAACTACTTATACCTGCTAAATGTAAGGCAAAAATAGCCAGATCTACACTAGGTCCACTATGACTTTGTAACCCGGATAAAGGAGGGTACAAAGTTCAACCTGTACCTGCACCATTTTCTATTAAACTTGCAAATAAAAATAATATTAAACTAGGAGGTAAAAGTCAGAAACTTATATTATTTAATCTAGGAAATGCCATATCTGGACCCCCTATTATTAATGGTAATAAAAAATTACCAAAACCTCCAATCATAGCAGGCATAACCATAAAAAATATCATTAAAATGGCATGAGCTGTTATTATACTATTATATAATTGATTATCAGATATATATTGAACCCCAGGACCTGACAATTCTAATCTTATTAAAACAGAAAATGCTGTACCTATTAAACCAGAAAATAACGCAAATATTAAATATAAAGTACCTATATCTTTAGCATTTGATGACATAAATCATCGTTCTTTTCACATAGTTATATTAGACCAATGGGCCGGCGAAATTTAATATTGTATAATTATTATCACCATTTGCTGTCATACGCTATCGTAAAAATATAATTATATATAATCATATCAGCAATAAAATAATTTATATATTAGTTATAGAACCAAATTACATAAAGGGAGGATACCCTGATTTGAACAGGGGTACGCTGTGCCACATACAGCAGTTCTACCTCTAAACTATATCCACCTAAAAAAATTTTATGTTGGAGTGATTCGAACACTCATAAATAAATACCAAAAATTTAGGACTTACCTATTAGTCAACAACATATTATTATAGGTGACAAGACTCGAACTTGCAAAGTTAAACACCATTCCATCCTAAGTGGAACCTGGTTACCAAATTTCAGCACACCCATAAAGTTATATTATGCTCGAGATAAGATTCGAACTTATAGCCTAAACATCTTCAGTGTTCCGCTCAACCAAATTGAGCTTCTCGAACTTTATCTGGAGATATCAAGTGTCGATCTTGAAATAACGATATGCAAAATCGCAGTTTTACCAATTAAACTATATCCCCTATATCCGAAAAACGACTCGAACGTTCACGATTATCATCAATAAATCTTAAGATTATCCTGTCTACCATTTCCAGCACTCGGATTATTTAGCTATTAAGGCCAAAGTGACTTGAACACTCATCTAAGCTATCATGAGCAGCTTGCTTTACCAATTAAGCTATAACCTTTATTTAAATAAATTATTACATATTTAGTGCGGACTAAGGATTTGCACCTTAATTCATTGCTCATGAGACAATTATGTTACTATTACATCAATCCGCATAAGCCCTTAAGATGATTCGAACATCTATGCAGATATTAACAGTATCCTGCTTTACCCTTAAGCTATAAGAGCTATTGTTAATATATTTTATAGGAAGAAAAGGAATTGAACCTTCGATAGCAAATAGCCATTGAGTTTACAGCTCAACCCGTCAACCAACAAACGGACCCTTCCTTTTGTTATATTGTTATTTATATAGGTTCACCTTGGTAAAATAGTTATAAAATAATAAATTAATTTTCCTTTTAATAAAAAATTAATTTAATCTACATATATAAATAATTAAAAATTATTAAAGTATATAATAAATATAAATCAGAACTTTATAGTTCAACTAAGAAATTATAATAACATATTACCTGCTAATATCAATGTTGTTATAAATGGGTTAAACATTAATACAAATAATTATTTTATATTTAGATAATATTAGTTAATATAAATAATTTAATAATATAATCAAAAAAAAATTACTCTTATTATAATAAGGATTTTCTTTTTTTTACTTATTATATTATTTAGATTTATCTGATTATAAATCTGAATTTAATTGGTGTTAATTTATATAAATCTGGGATATGTATCTTATAAATTTTAAAAAATTACGTATAATAATCATAGATATAAAACATAAATATTAACTTTTTCTGGAATTGAACCAGAATATTAAATTGATTTAATATTTGTCTAATCAAAAAAGATTTTGTGTATTTTTATACACAGATTTAGGTTAAATGGTTAATAAATCCCGTGCAATTTCCATTACACGAACCATATTTCGACTTAACACCAATTAAAGTCATGCATACGAAAATTATACATAAACAAATAAAATCTAACAATAAATATTGAAGTAAATATATAATCAAACTTATTGCACATACTTCTTTCAGCGCCTGACGAGTGGTTAGTACCCAACTGAGATTAAATTCACCGTGACGTGATGATACACGATTACTAGTAATTCCTTTTTCATGTAGCCGAGTTTCAGACTACAATCCATATTAGCCAAATTTAGGGATTAGCTATATATCACAACATCGCATCCCATTGTAAAGGCATTTGTGGCACGTCTATAGCCCACAATATTAAGGCCATGATGACTTGTCTTGATCCCTGTTAACATACCAATATAGTGGCAGAGCTATTTTATTTAAAAATAAAACAAGGGTTTACGTTAATTAATGGAACTAACCAGAGTCTCACGACATTAACTAAAGACAGCCGTGCAGCACCTGTATTAATTTAATAATATACAAATTGTGGTAAGGTTTTTCGCGGGTCATCGAATTAAATAACATACTTCACTACTGGTTTCAGAGACGGTCTAATGATTTAAGTTTCTGTGTTGCCACATTACTCTTAAGGTGGAATGCTTACACTTTCATTTATAGACTAAATATTCTAGTCTATGACACTCATAATTTTCTGCTTGGACTACTAGGGTATCTAATCCTGATCGTTACCCAAGCCTTCGTCCCTCAACGTCAGTTTTTAGATAGAAGGTTGTCTTCACCGTTATCAGTCTTTTTAGTTTTGTCGAATTTTATCTCTACTCCAAAAATTCTACCTTCTTATATAAAACTCTAGTGAATTTGTACCTAATTTAGGCTAAATTCACTGTCTAGCTACCCTTTAAACCTAATAAAGATGAATAACACTAGTCTTCCACGTGTTACCGCGACTGCTGGCACGTGATTTGGTCAAGACATATAGATAAAAAATTGTCTTATTCAGTATTTTATCTAGAACTTTACACTTTATAGTATTCGCTTTTATATATAAAAACTTTTCATTCCCCCAAGTTGCTGGTTCAGCCTTTAGGCTATTGACCAAAATTCCTCACTGCTGTACTATACGCATTGGGGTTTTTTCAGACCCAATGTGATCGATCAACCTCTCAGTTTCGACTACGGGATTTTAGCTAGTAAAAACATTACTTATACTACTACTTACCCGAGATACTTATTAACATCTTATAGCAAAATTATCATTTCTTTTTGTATAAGGAATTTTTTCCTTACTTTAAGGTAGTCAAAGTATCATATACTCGCCTGTACACCACTTTTAATTTAATAAAATTAAACGTACGATTAGCATGTGTTAAGCACTTGTTTAGCGTTCATTCAGAGCCATCATCAAACTCAACATAATTTATTATTATTTATTAATATAAACACGTATAAGATTTGAACTTATATAATTATGTCCGTAGCATAATATTTTAACCCTTAAATTAACGTGCTTATATATTTTTTATTATAAACAGATATATACATATATGTCCTAAGAAATAGGTGAGTCGAACACCTGACATTTCGTGTGTAAAACGACTGCTCTACCACTGAGCTAATTTCTTTGTAAAATCTTATTTTATAGTTATAACTATAGCACCTACCATAGCTAATAATAATATAATAGAAGTTATTAAAAGTCATATAGCATAACTAGAATACATTATATTACCAAGACTGGTAATCTGTGTTGTTTCTGCTAAAGTACCATCTCAATTTTTGCTAGTTGCATATGAAATTTCTATATTACTATTGAATATTTGAGTTATTATAGAAAAATAATCACCTAAACCTCTAGGATTTATATCTAAAAAATCAAAAGTCTTAACAGTATTATATGATATTACTTTGGATAAAGGATAATAAAATGATATAGTTATAATAATAGCTAAGGGTATACTATTTCCTGTAGCACTTAATAATTCAGATATTCTTATATTAATTAACATTAATATAAAAATAAATAATATAGATACAGCACCAACATAAACCAATAAATAAGATATTCCTATAAAATTTATACCTAACATTATTAAATATATAGATACACTTGAGAATAAAAATATTAAAAATAGTACAGATACTATAGGATTTTTACTAATAAGAATAAATAGACCAAAAATAATAGAAATTAAAGATAAAATATCCAAAAATTCACCTATATAACCATTAGTATATGTCTCAATAATTAAATAAATAGAGTTCATGTGATATATAATAAATCTCTTATATTCTAAATTAGATATAACTGGAGATTAAAAATGTAAATTAAATATAAAGTTTTAATATTATTTTAGCCCAGTGCAAGTATTGCACTTACTTATACCGATTACAAAACGGTTGCATTACTTTTATGCTAACCAGGCTAATTAAGTATATTTATGTCTAATTGATATATTGTTTTGATAAGTGAAATTTTTAGTCTATTAAATAATTAGTACTTTATGCTATTGTTTTTCAACTAAAGCCTATTCATATATAGATTATATATATGTGTATATCGTAGTATTATACTACGTCTTTAAGAGTATTTTAAGGTAAGCTTTGTGCTTATATGCATTCAGCACTTATCTCTAATTAACATAGCTTTCCTGCCATGCTTAATATGTAATTTTATATAAGTAAAAACAAAAGTTTAATATTAAACAACAGGTAAACCATGGGTTAACATACCCAACTCCTTTCGTACGAAGGGGCTATCCTTATTTTACTCTAAATTCCTCTAGAAGATAGAAACCATACTGTCTCACGACGTATTAAACCCAGCTCGTGTAGCTCTTTAATCGACGAACAGTCATACCCTTCATGATTTCTACATTCATGTGGATGAGCTAAGCCGACATCGAGGTGCCAAACTGCGCACTCAATTTGTACTCTCTGGCGCAATTAGCCTGTTCAAATTTGTTATTTTAAAAGTTTTTTCTTTTATTTCCAATTTTTACAAATTGGTTCAGACTATTTCATCATTTTTATTAATTAAATATTAGGCAAACCGAAAATTATTTATTTAATGTATTTTTGTTATATTAATTATTGCTAATTCAACCTTTTACACCAAATGAACCTATTCTGGCTATAGAATTTAATTTAGTATATTGTATGTTAGACTTAATAGTTCCTCTTATCATTTTAGATGATAATTTTTTGTATGTAGAATCTATATTCTTCAAACTACCCTTATATCTTAATTTAAATAAAGATCTTGAAGCTGTATGACGTTTGGATAATCTACCAGCAGTTTCTAATCTAACACCTGTTATAGTTTTATTTTTAATAGAATTTATAACTATTTTTTTTATTTTATGTTTAGAAAATATTTTATATAATAATTTATTAAGAGAATCCGTTTTTTTAGTTCGAATTGATAAATATGATTTAATATTCTTAGTTTTAATATAATTATATATAGATAGCTTATTTGTTATATTAATATTTCCCAAATTTTGCATTCATTTTTTATCTACTATTTTTACTTTTCTTACAGAAGATTTTAATATTTTATATAATTTTTTTCTATTTTTTGTAATTTTATTAGTTACATATTCTGTATATATATCACTATTTAAATAAAAGTATTTAAGATTAATTATGTTTAATTCTATATTTTTATTATATATTTTTTTTATTAAATTGATTATTTTATTTAAATATGTATATCTAAATTTTAATTTATTAAATAAGAGTAATCTTTTATAATATATATATAACATTTGTCTTTTTACTGATTTCTTTAATAATTTATCTATATAAATATTATTATAATATATATATTTGTTTTTTCATGTATTATTATTAATAATAGAAAGTTTATTATTTTTTATTTTATTCATTAAAAAGTAAGATTTTTTTATTGCTCTGCTTATTCTTTTAAACAGTAAATTTTTTCTTAATAATTTTTCATATATTTTTTTTAATTTATAAAAATAGTTATATTTTTGTCTATTATATATATATATATTTATCATTACTCTATCATTAGTGTGTTTAAATTCACCTTTACTAACAAATATTTTATGAGAAGATAATCTTCTAGATTTTATACGTATCCTTTGACGTCTTACTTTAAGTTCTAATTTATTATTATACATATTTAAATAATTTTTAATAAGTGTGATAATTCATTTATTTGTTACAGGTATTAAGTTTAAGGTGTTTTTATTATAAACATATATACTATTATTTCATTCTTTAATTCCAGGAGAAAAATGTTTAATTTGACTTGATTTAGTTAAATCTTTATTAACATGTCTAATTATATTTTTATTATTTAATTTAAGATTGAATAAATTTAACATATGAAATTAATTTGTACATAAATAAAACGTTATATTAAAGAATTAATGTTGTTTTAAGCTCAAATAAATTTGAGACTATCACATTAAAATTAATAATATTAATTTTAATAATTATATGTGTTATTATATTTAATTAATAAAAATGTTGGGTATTAATATAAAGATTATTGTTAGCAATACTCACTTTATAGTCGTTGAACGTTCTTATTTATTTTTACATAAAAATGTAAATTTTTTTATATTGCTTAAATAAGCTTCGCTTCAAGTTTACTTAAATAAAGTAATTCTTGAAATTCACCCAAATATTACCAATAATTTAAATAAATTGGAGGACTAACATATAATCCCTAGCGTAACTTTTTCAATAATCCAAGATCTTTCCTTTATGCATCTTGTGATCATATGCCCCGCTTACGCGACTGATAGACGTGTAGGTCAAACAGTAAAGCAAGATTAAGCCATTAAACTTTTCAAGTAAAGTTGAAAATCATATATATAACATATTATATTATATATACAAATATATTAATTAATATATTATTAATTAATAATTTACTACTATTTACAACATAGTTAAAATCTTACTTAATTTTAAAAATATTTTTTACTTAAATTTAGTATATATGGATAATTATAATTATAATTAATCTCAATTTAAATGGATATTTATATAAAAATATAAATATCTGTTTGTATTATACATAATACAAATTTACATATTTAATTTTGGATATACCCAGTTACTTTTTCTGGGATCTGTGCCCCGCATAAACTGTCTTTTAGTAATATTAGGATATAATAGAATAGATAAAGGTGTTTCAATTGTATTGATTAACTACCTTATACACTAATTATAAACATATTATAAACGTAACTAATAACAGTAAAGCTGCATAGGGTCTTCTCGTCTAACTAGAGGTAAACTGTATCTGCACAGTTATTCCAATTTCACTGAGCCAATCATTGAGACAGCTGTTGTATCGTTTATTCATTCATGCAAGACCGCATTTAACGGCCAGGGTATTCCGCTACCTTAGGACCCTCATAGGTAAGGCCGCCATTAATCAGGATATCCTTCAAAACCTAATCTATATTAGTCAATTAAGAATTATCAGTTAATCTACTGACATTGGGCAGAAATCACACTCAATACTTTGATTTAATCTTTGCAAAGTGCTTTGTTTTAATTAAACAGTCGTACAACACTACTATATGCTTCCTATTTTTAATTTGTCATTTAAATACTAAGTCGTATTTTAACAAAAAAAATGGCTCTCCTTATCCCGAAGTTACGGTAGTCATTTTGCCGAGTTCCTTAATGATTGTTCACTCAAACGCCTTTGTATACTCTACTTGCTTACTTGTGCTAGTTTTTAGGTACGGTTATAATTTTATATATTATACTTATTAAATATATATATATAGATATTTTTCCAGAACCTTTATTACTTTAAAAGGTTTTATATTTATATATATATCTAACTACTGACAAATATTCAGTATATAATAATTTAATATCATTTATTACTCATCATTATTCTTTCTGTTGTTTATCATACAACATTTTAATTTATTATATTTTTACTTTTCAGTTATTTAATTTAGAGGCCGTTGTTAAAAAAAACCATAAGCTTAAGGCGAGGAAATTTATATTTCCTTTATCGTTACTCATGTCAGCATTATCTCTTGGGATATCATATTATTAATTGAAAAATATAAAATCTGAGATTTACCCAATGTTCCGCTACCCCATATTAAAAAATAATTATTTTTTAATATGGACAAGATTTCGGTATATTGTTTAGATCCGTTAAATTTTAAGTGTCTTTACCTATGTAAAAAAAATTATTTACCAACTCAGTGCTCTGTTACGAGATCTTCAAAAAATGGCCGCTTCTAAGCCTATTTCCTGTTTGTATTCAATAAAAACCTCCTTTATTTCACTCAACAATAATTTTGGAACCTTATTAATTCTTGTTTAGGGCTGTTTCCCTTTAGACATACAACCTTATCGTACTATGTCCGATTGTTCAAAATACATCTTTGCCCTTCCGAGTGCAAATACTCTCCGATAAAATCTTCACGATCCCCCGATATAAACAATAATATTATATTGTTCGAGATCACAATTCTGTACCTGCTAAGATGTTATTTGAATTACCTACTTATATAGGTTTCGCGGAAAACCAGCTATACTAGTCAGTTTTGTCTTTCACTAACTTACCACAATTCTTCGGATATCTATACAACGATAACCCGTTCGGGCTTTTATAACCCTGATCATGGTAAGATCACTAGCTTTCGGGTCTAATTTTAGATACTATTCATTAATAAATAATTGGTTTATCTAGGCACTTACTTAATTTTTGTATTATGCTTGCATCTAATATTAACTTGCTGACCCATTATGCAAAAGGTACGCTCTTATTTTTTATTTAAATTATACTCGAGCTGCTTATAAAACTACTATTTATATATTTTCCCTCACGGTACTTATCGCTATCGCTTATATATCATATTTAGCTTTAGAGGAAGGTTCCCCTTTATTCAAACAGATTTTTAATCCATTTTACTTGTAAGCTTTTTTATATTAACTTTTATTAATAATAAAATCTCGTTTGATTTATTTTCCTAAAGTTACTAAGATATTTCAATTCACTTTGTTTATTACAAGATTTTTCTTAGAAATAATAACAAAATTATCTTTAATATATAGCTATCTTTACATAATAGTTTCTTTTTATACTTTTCTTGATTAATAATCAAGAATAAAAACAATATTCCATATCATCTATAGTTATTTGTAACTAATTTTACATATTTTCAATTCATAAATTACGGAAAAGAGATGATTCGAACATCCAAGTGTTAAATACACAATATTTAGCAAATATCTTGCTTTACCTATAGCTACTTTTCCTTTATTCGAGTTAAATCGGCTTCGATCCGATATCTACTTTCCCGACACGAAAGTTCTTTACCATTTAAGTTATTAACCCATATATATATATATTGTATCGGGTTATTATGATTTGAACATAACAATTCCTCAACCCAAATGAGACGCCTCACCAACCTGGCTCTAACCCGTTTATTCAGAGAATATCCGATTCGAACGGATGTGATTTTTTAAATCAAATAAGTCTCAAGCTTACCGCTATAAACCACTCAGCCAATTCTCTTATTAACTGATTCTTCCAAGACTCGAACTTGAATAACATCCTTATCAAAAACGCACTTTACCAGTTAAGTTAAAGAACCTTTTTTTTTACAAGAGAACTTAGATTTGAACTAAGAATAAAAAGTTTGAAGCTTTCTGTATTTCCATTATACTATTCTCTTTTACGGCTAGCCGAATTCGAATCGACACACTTCGTTTGGAAGACGAACAGTCTACCATTAACTTATAGCCATCTTTAAAAAAATATATTAATATTTTTATTATTACTATATAAGTATCAAGTATTTAGGCTACATATAATAATAAGAATGCCATCATTAATGCAAATAAACCTGTAGCTTCTGCGAAAGCAAAACCTAATATAGCATAAGAGAATAATTGACCTCTTAAAGATGGATTTCTAGAAACACCTATTATTAATGCACCAAATACTACTCCAATTCCTACACCAGCACCTATTAATCCAGTAGTAGCTAAACCAGTACCTATTATTTTTGCAGCTTGTATCATATATTCATTATTATAATTGTTTAGTTAGGTGCCCTTTACTAGATTTTTAATAATATATAATATTTATATTATCAATTAATATATTTTAATATTTAATTAATTTAGTTAAAATACTTCTATATTTTTATTAAATTAATTATGTTCAAATCCTACTCAAGATTTGAACTTGAATCTAAATATTAGAAGTATTCAGCTCTACCATTAAGCTAGTAGGATTTTAATTATTTAAAATATATATATATTTAAGGTATTTTCATTTAATTAATAATTTTATAAACCTTTACTATTGTCCCCTGTTGTATTTATATATTCATAATTATTTTCATAAAATGGTATTTAATCAGCTTTTTTTGATCCTTTAATTTTTCTCTAAAGGAAGGAAAAATTTATAAAAACTACCTTATTAAGAACCTCAATAATAAACAGATATATAAAGAAATAGTCAAACAACATCTACAAAATGTCAGTACAATATACCAGATTCTAAACCTAAATGATGGTTTTCTGTAAGTTGGTAAGCTAACATACGTCAAAATCCTACAGTTAAAAAAGCAGTACCTATAATAACATGAAGACCATGAAAACCTGTTCCAAAATAAAAACATGAAGCATATGTTCCATCTGAAATAGTAAAAGAAGAAACAGTATATTCTATACCTTGTAGTGAAGTAAATATTATTGCTAAAATAATTGTATATATTAAACCCATTAAAGCTCCTTTCCTATTACCTTGTATCAAGGAATGATGTGCATAAGTTACCGTAACACCTGATGATAATAATATAATAGTATTTAATAAAGGTAATTCAAAAGGATTAATAGAATTTATTCCCATTGGAGGTCATGCTGCTCCTAATTCTATAGTAGGAGAAAGAGCGCTATGAAAAAATGCTCAAAATATTGCCAAGAAAAATAAACCTTCAGACACTATAAATAATCCTACACCCATATTTAAACCTCTTTGTACTGCTAGTGTATGATTACCTAAATAAGTACCTTCTGATATTACATCTCTAAATCAAAGAGACATAGAATATACTACACTAATAAGAGCTATAAGTAATACAATTTTAGCATGATCATAATTATGCATTGTAGATACACCAGTTGTAGTTAAAGTTAATAATGATATACTAGTATAAAGAGGTCAAGGTGAAGGAGAAACTAAATGAAAAGGATGTGCTTGAAAAATAGATCTAGTTATATACGTCATTTATTGTTTCATTATTCACATTTTTTAATAGCTAAAAAAAATTTTTTTTTGATTATACAAATTAATGTAAGTCTAAACTGTCTTTAATATAAGAAGAAGTTAGAACAACAAAAACTTGAGCTTGTATAAAAGCAATTCCTAATTCTAAACCAGAAAAAGCTATTATAAAACTTAAAGGAATTAATCCTACAAATAAATAAATAAAACCTGAAGTCATAATGTTATAAGTAAAACCTGCTAATATATTTAATAGCATATGACCACTTAATATATTAGCTGCTAATCTAAGTCCTAATGAAATATTTCTAGCTAAGTATGAAATAAATTCTATCAGTACTAATAAAGGCAATAAGCTTAAAGGGCAACCAGAAGGTACAAATAAAGAAAAAAATTTTAATCCGTGCTTTTGAAAACCTAATATAGTTGCACCTAAAACTACTGTAAAACTTATAGAAAATGTAAGAATAAAATGAGATGTCGAAGCAAAACTATAAGGTATCATACCTACTAAATTATTTATTAATATATATATAAATAATCCATATATAAAAGGGAAATATATTTGTCCTTGATTACTATTTATTTGATTAACTACTATACTATGTATAGTAGAGTATAAAGATTCTTGATTTATTGATCATTCATTTGCTACTATTTTATTAAAATTTGTGGCTAACAAATTTAATATTAATACTAATGATGCACTTATAGTTAAATATAATCCTATATTAGTTAAAGAAATTTGTAAATTACCTAATATATTTAGATCTAAGCTTATTAGATTTTTGATTTCAAATTGATCCAACGGACTTAATACTATATTGAAAAACATTGTTTTATTTTATTTAAATTTAAATTTTATATCTTTTTTAATAATGCACATTATTAATAATTTAATTTTATTTGTGCACATTTTCAAAATATTTTTATTTTATCTATGTTTCTTTTATGTTTATTACAACTTTTTTATAAAAATACGTGTAATAAATAATCTTACATATCTAGGTAATATATACTTAGAAAAAAAATAAATTATTAAAGTAATAAATAAAAAAGTAAATATTGTTTGGTTTATAAAAAAAAATGGTATTAATTGAGGAATTTATATTCATAAAATTTAATGATATTTAAAAGTATATCAATCTAATTAAACGTATATATGTTTAAAGAAGTATATTTATTATAATTTACTTCTTTAAAGAGCTAATATTAAAACTAATCAATGCAAACAGTATTAGTATTAATAAACTGCTATTATGTAAAGAAAAGTAAAATAATAAGATATAAAAAATTAAACCTATCAATATATATAAAGCATAAGAAGTCACAACACCTGTACTTAAATTGTTTATATTATTACTTAAATTTAATAATCCTTTTTCTAAACCGTATGGCCCTAATAATTCTACAGATCCTTTATCTATTATTTTAGTAGTTTGACCTCCTAATTTAAGAACGATACCTGTTATATAATTGTTATAAAAAAGTTCAATTAAAAAACGTTGATTAAAAAATCCGAAAATATTATAACCTAATTTAGAAAATTTAAAAGTTATAAGTAATTTGGGAAACAATTCTGAAAATATAATAGAAATAAAACTTAAAGATAAAGTAAAAATTAAAGGTAACAATTTAAAGATAATAGGTACAGCAAATTCCGTATCTAACATTGTTTCATGGTATGGATGAATATACAAGCCATTATCTACAAAAAAACCAGAGCCTAAACCTATAAATAAATCTTTAGTTATA
>WNFV01003532.1_pt1 | contig 24611 bp, 25 predicted proteins | sample 5400101 | NCBI WGS metagenome assembly WNFV01 (sample SAMN13153361, study PRJNA577476) | soil metagenome | isolation source: 115 cm soil or saprolite under grassland replicate 1 | place: USA:California | collected 2016-06-15 | reverse complement strand
TGGTTCGTCGACCGGGAACAGCAAGAACGATAGCTCGCCATGCGGCAGGCACGAGAAGCCCTCGAGCGGAAACCAGACCGTATCCGGCAACCCGATCAGGACGTCCTCGTCCTCGCGCATGACCTGCAGCGCACGAAAGAGCGCATCGCACAGACCGCGCGGCTGATCCTGCACGACGTAGCACAGGCGACTGGCGGCGCGATGGCGTGCGTAGTAGGGGATGATGTCCGTCTTCTCAGGCGAGATGACGAAACAGATGCGATCGGCTCCAGCGTGGACCATGCGCTCGACGAGAAACTCGCTGACCGCTTTCGGCCGCTCGACCCCGTTGTCGTCCGGCGCACTGCCCACTGGCAGCATCTCTTTGGAGAACGCGAGCGAGCTCGAGCGCGGCGCTGGCGTCGTTCGCATTGTCGGCGACCAGGATCTCCGTGCCGGGCTCGAAGAAGTCCGAGATGCCTGGCCAACGGTCGGTCAGTACCGGTGTGCCGCAGCTAGCGGCTTCGAACAATCGTCCGGATGGGGTATAGCCCCACGCGAGCATGGCCTGGCGGGTGATGCTCAGCGTGAGCCGGTTGGCTGAGTAGAACGCAGGATGCTCGTGCGGGTCGAGGTGCCAGCGCGTCGACACATTGGGTGGCCAGGCGATCTCCGACGGGTACATCGAGCCGACGACCAGGAACCTGTCCTCTGGACGGCTTCTGGCTGGCTGGATGAGTAGCCGCTCTAAGCTCAGTTGACGGTCTTGCGAGTACGTCCCGAGATAGCCCAGTGCGCATCTGAACGCATCCGGCGGGTCCTCGAGTGGCACGTGGATGTCGGGATCCACCGAGCCGCACAACGCCGCCGTACGTCGGGCGCCCCAGCGTATTCGAAGCTCGTCGAGGATCGGGCCGCCCGTGAAACTCACATATAAATCGAACTGCGGGATGAGGTCAGGCGTCAGGTACCTGGCACCATTCGGCACCGCCACGCCGTGGTCTGCCAACGCCTGGAGCGTGACCGGCGCGTCCAGGTCGTAAAACACGTGCAGCACCCGAGGGGTGTCCAGCACGAGCCGGCACGCTTTGAGTCCATCCGGACAATAGGACGTGACGATGGCCACGTCCGCTGTCGCCAGCGTTTGTGCGGCTGTGCCGCGGACGCTGTCCCAATCCTCGTACAGAATGACGTCACAGAAGTCGGGATCGGCCAGGTCCCGCTGTGCCGCGTAATAGTCCACGTCCCGTTCGAAGAACGTCGCCTGATGGCCCGCCCGATGCAGCGCGCGCAGCAGCCCCCGCCAGGGCGTGGCATGCCCATTGGCCCACGCCGAGGTGATCGTCAACCCAAAGATGACAAAACGCATGCCTCTGCTGCTGCTCCTCCTGCACCCATCATTGCACGATCCATACGCACTCGCAGCGCTCTGCTCTTTGCAAAAGGGCTTTGGGAAAGGCGTGCGTTGCCATGAGTAGCGTGGACGAACCATTTCTGCCTCAGCCACAACGCGAGATTCGTGTAGTGCCAGGCTGTCGCACCCGCGCTGCGCTGTCGACCCAGCCCGCCGCCGCTGCCACGCATTCGCCCACATCGCAGCCGCTGCCCGCCCGTCCTCAGGCCATCCGCCGCCAGCGCCTTCGTGAGGCCTTGCACAACGCAGGCTCAAAGCCACCTGTGCGGTCGTCCACGCTACTCATGGCAACGCACGCTTTTCCCAAAGGAACGTCTTCACAAAGAACGTCACAAAAGAACGAGAGACTGAGGAACGTAGAAGAAGTAGAGGCATTACTCTTAATTCACCGAGATGTCGATATTGGAGGCGCGGGTTCAGGATCTCGGACCGTGGTTCCACAATCTGCGCCTGGGCACCGACGGCGCGGTACAGACCGCGCCGAATCATCCGCTGGGCGATTTTCCGTCCAACTTCTGGTCATTCTTCAAACACGCCATCCCAGATGATCTGAGCGGCGCGAGCGTCCTCGACATTGGCTGCAACGGCGGCTTCTACTCGTTCGAAATGAAGCGCCGCGGCGCGGCCCGCGTGCTCGGTGTTGACCACGACCTGACGTATCTGAAACAAGCCCAGTTCGCCCGTGACCACCTCGGCGTCGACGTCGAGTTCGCGCAAGCCGATGTGTACGACATCGACCGGACTATCGGCGACGAGCAGTTCGACTACGTGCTGTTCATGGGCGTGCTGTACCACTTGCGCCACCCGCTCTACGCGCTCGAAAAGGTCGCGCATCTGGTGAAAAAACGCCTGCTGTTCCAGTCCATGGAGCGCGGCGCGTGGGACACGATGAACGTCGAACCGGACTATCCGTTCTCCGAGCGCGACGTATTCGTCGACGAACGCTTCCCACGTATGTATTTCATCGAGCACGCGTACGCCGGCGATCGGACAAATTGGTGGATTCCCAATCCGGCGTGCACGCAAGCGCTACTGCGCAGCGTGGGGCTAAGAATCGTCGGGCAACCGTGTCACGAAGTCTACGTGTGCGAGCCAGGAGCCGCCGCCGGGTGATCGAGGCGGTCATGCTCTGGAACGAGCCGAACAATTTGTCGCATTGGGACCACCTGCAAGATCCCGAGTGGGCGTTGTTCTCCGAGATGCTGTGTCTGGCGGGCCAGCGTCTCGCGCACATTGTGCCCGGATTGACGCGCGTGCTCGGCGGTATTTCGCCGATTGACCCGTTGTTCATTCGGAACGTGTTCGGTCGCGGCGTTGGCGAGGCCATCGATGTCGTAGCTGTCCACGGGTTTCCGTTGGATTGGAACCGCTGGCACCTCGGCGAGTGGCCGGCGAGGATCGAACTGGTGCGCGAAGTCAGCGGGAATAAGCGGATCTGGGCGACCGAAGTGGGCGCCTCGAGCATCGTGTCCCCGACGCTGCAAGCGTGGGCGGTCGACGCCATTCTCGAGCAGCTCGTGCCGTGCACGGAGCGCGTGTTCTGGTATGCGCTGATGGACTTACCGGAGCGCTGGGAGGCGGTGACACGGCATCGCGGCAGCGAAGGCAGCGCGTATTACCGCCACTTCCGGATGGGCGTCCTGGACGCCGCGGGTAATCCCAAGCCAGCCGCCGCTCGGCTTGCGGAGTGGGCGGCCCATGGTGTTGGCGTGTGCGAGTGGGTGTACTGGCAGGAACGGTCACGCTTCCTGCTGATGGTCGAACGACTCCGGTCACTTGGCATACGACGCGTGCGGACCGGCATTGGTTGGGCTGATTGGGATCGCCCTGGCGCACCGGAGTGGTTCGATTGTGTAATGGACCAGCTTGCCGACTTCGACGTGACGCTGACGCTGTGCTTTACCCCCGCCCGCGCCGGACGCAGCCCACATCACACCAGCCCACCGCTCAACCTCGGCGACTTCGCCGATTTTTGCGAGACAATCGTCAGCCGCTACGCGCGCATCGGCGCCTCGGCCTCAGGGGCGCGGGCGCCGCGACCATTGCGCAGGCGTTGAACTGGCGCCTTGCGACCACTTGCATCGTCTTGTAGGGTGGTGTTGAGGCTTCTCACGACTCGTTAGATTTTCTCGGCGCTTGAGACGGGCAGCAGTCGGGACCACAGATCGTGACTCACCAGTGTCCGAACAACGCCTACTCACCGTACGCGAAGTAGCAGAGCGTATCCGCTCGTCCCCGGAAACAGTCCGCCGTTGGCTCCGTCAGGGCAAACTGCGCGGCTTCCGGCCGGGCGGTACCAAGCTGGGCTATCGCGTCCCAGAGAGTGAGCTGCGGCGGTTCCTGGCCGAGTCCAATGAGGGGCGGTCGCTCCCGCCTGACGCAAATGGTGGGAACTGACCATGCGTCGCAATCACGGCTCAGGAGGTAACCAGTTGCACGTCGTCGTCACTGGCGGAGCAGGCTTCATCGGCAGCAACGTTAGCGTGTCATTCCTACGTGACGGGCATCGCGTCACGGTGTTCGACGGCCTGCAACGGCGCGGTAGTGAGCGCAATCTGGCGTGGCTGCAGAGCCAACCCCAGGCTGCGCAGCTCCGGTTCGTTCAAGGCGACGTGCGCGACTTGGACCTGGTCCGCTCGATTGTCGGCACCGACGACGTCCACCTGGTTTTCCATTTCGCGGCCCAGACCGCGGTCACCACGTCGCTGGTCGATCCGCGCGAAGACCTCGATGTCAACATCGTTGGCACGCACAACGTGCTCGAGGCGATCCGACTCAGCCGCGCGCCGGTGCCACCGATGCTGTTTTTTACCTCCACCAACAAGGTTTATGGAGCACTGCCGCGGCGGGCCGCGACCGAGACACGGACGCGCTATCAGTTTGTCGATCCGGACGTGGCCGAGTACGGCATCAGCGAGACCGAACCGCTCGACTTCCACTCGCCGTACGGCTGCTCCAAGGGCGCCGCCGATCAATACGTGCGCGACTATGCACGCATTTACGGCCTACGGACGGTCGTCTTCCGTATGTCGTGCATCTACGGACCGCGCCAATTCGGCAACGAGGACCAGGGTTGGGTTGCCCACTTTATGCTGGCCCTGGCCAGCGGACGACCGCTGACGATCTACGGGAACGGCAAGCAAGTCCGCGACCTCCTGTTCGTAGACGATCTCGTCCGCGCCTTCAAGCTGGCCGCGCTGCACATCGAGATCACCGCCGGCAACGTCTACAACATGGGCGGCGGACAGGCGAACACGGTCTCGATCTGGGCGGAGCTGCGCCCGCGGCTCGAGGCACTCGCTGGCCGACGCTCGGCTGTGGGCCTGGAGTCAGGCTGTCGAGAGCGCCCGCGAGCCATCGGCCGAACCGGCGCGTCTTGCGCAACGCCGGCCGGTGCGCCTGGATATTCCAGGCACGGGGGTGGCCTACGCAGGGCCGACGACGTGAGTCGTCCGCGCATCCTGCTCACGACCGATCTGGTCGGCGGGGTCTGGGACTTCTGTCTGGTGCTCGCGCGCGCGCTCGACGCCCGCGTCACCGTGCTTGCGCTGGGCGAGGAGACCACCGCGCACGCGGACGCTGCCGTCCAGGCTGGCGCTGACATCGTCTTCGCGCCCCTCAAGCTGGAGTGGATGCGGGATGCCGACGCTGACGTCGCCCGAACCGGCGAGGTGGTCGCTCGGCTGGCGCAGCAGATCGGCGTCGACTTCGTGCACGCCAATCAGTTCGCGGCCGTGGTGCCCAACGCGCCCACCGTCCTGACGCTGCACAGCGACGTGCTGAGCTGGCGGCGCTGGACACTCGGCGCCTCCGAGGCACCGCCCGAATGGAATAGCTACGCCGCCCTGGTCAAACAGGCCTTGAAGACGGCCGACCGCGTGGTCGGAGTGTCGAGCTTCCTGGCCAACCAGGTTCACGACCTGTACGGCTGCCGACGTGAGATCGAAGTCATCCACAATGGGTGGCCCGCGTCAATCGCGCCGGCTCCTCGCGAACGATTCACCTTGCTCGCCGGACGTGCCTGGGATGCAGCAAAGAACATTCAGCTCGCCGCACGTGCCGCGCACGGCTGGAACCCCGGCCCGGTCTTCGTCGCGGGCAACCAGCGTCATCCTGAGTCGGGCGCCGCCATGCCTATTGACTCGCCACTGCAGCCGCTCGGACATCTGGCGATCGACGAGCTGCAAGCCTGGCTCAGTCGGGCGAGCATCTACCTGTCGCCAGCACGGTATGACCCGTTTGGGCTGCTGCCCTTGCAAGCGGCCCTGAACGGTGCAGCACTACTACTGAGTGACATTCCCTCGTATCGCGAGTTGTGGGACGGCGTGGCGTGCTTCTTCCATTCCGATGATCCGGACGATCTGCGCTGGCGTTGGCAGCGGCTGCTCGATAATCGGGTGCAGATCGACGCGCTGGCGGCAGGTGCGAGGGCACGGGCACTCGAACGCTACTCGGTCGAACGCATGGCGGACGCCTACGCGCGCGTCTACGCGTCAACTGCGGTGGGTGTCGCGGCATGACCAGGTTCGCGCTTTTCTACCAGTCGGTCATCTCGGATTGGAACCATGGCAACGCGCATTTTCTGCGCGGCATGATGCGCGCCCTTCAGGCACGCGGCCACGAGGTGGTGTGCTACGAGCAGCGCGACAACTGGTCGCTCAGCAACCTTCTGACCCGCTCGCCGTCGGCGGTCGACGACTTCCGAGCGCAGTTTCCCGACTTGCGCTTCGAGCGCTATACCCCCGGGCCAGAGCTCGTCGAGTGGCTGCGCGAACGGCTGTCCGAGGCGGACGTGGCGCTCGTCCACGAGTGGAACGAGCCGCACGTTATTCGCTTGATTGGCCAGCTGTGTCGTGAGCTTGGCGTGCGTTCCCTGTTCCACGACACCCACTACCGTGTTGTTCTGGACGACGCGCATCGCGGCGAACTGGCGCTCGAGCAGTTCGACGACATCCTGGCGTACAGCCCATCGACCGCGCAGCGCTTCCGCGCCCTCGGCTTCGACAATGTGCACGTGCTGCACGAAGCCGCCGATCCGACCGTCTTCTCGCCCGTCGAGCTGCCAAAGTCAACGGACGTCGTTTTCGTGGGCAACTACGGCGATGGCGATCGGAGTGACGAGCTCGATCAGTACGTCTTCGCCCAACGTCGGGCGCTGCCACACCTGCGTTTCGCCATGTACGGGGTGCGCTACCCCGACGAGGTGATCGCGCGCTTCAGGAATGGTTTGGACATTCAGTACGGCGGCTGGCTGGCGAACGCACAGGTACCGCGCGTCTATAGCGCCGCGCGCGTGGTGCTGCATGTCCCTCGGCGCCAGTACGTCGAGCTGCTGCCAGGAACGCCGACCATTCGCGTGTTCGAAGCGCTCGCCAGCGGTGCGTGTCTGATCTCGCTGCCCTGGCCTGATACCGACCATCTGTTCGAGGCCGGCGTGGACTACGCTGTCGCTAATTCGCCGCGCGAGATGCGTGAGCTGATTGCCTGGCTATGCGCGGACGATGCCGCTCGAGCACGCTTCGGCCAGCACGGCCGCCAGACCATCCTCGATCGACACACCTGCGGCCATCGCGCTGACGAGCTGCTTTGCCTGCTCGGCGCATGAAGCTTGTCCTGTTCGGCTCGAGCCTGGTCTCGGCGTACTGGAATGGTGCGGCGACCTACTATCGCGGCATCTGTAAGGCGATGTTCGAGCGCGGGCATCAGATCGTCTTCGTGGAGCCGGACCTGTACGAGCGCCAGCAGCACCGCGACCTGGTCCAAGATCCGCCATATGCCCAGGTTCGGGTCTGCCAGGGCTGGGACGAGCTGAGCGTCGAGCTCGATCGGGCCGAGGGCGCAGACCTGGTGGCGAAGTGCAGCGGCGTCGGCGGCTGGGATCAAGAGCTCGCCGAAGCCGTGCTCGACCTGCAGAGTCTCGACACGCGCGTGGCGTTCTGGGACGTCGATGCCCCGCAGACCCTGGCCGCGGCGTTCGCCGAACCACCCGACACTCCGCGTACGTTCAGGCAGCTCATCCCGCGCTACGACATGATCCTGCTGTACGGCGGCGGCCCCCCAGTCCAGTCGGCGTACGCCCAATTGGGCGCTGAGGCCGCCCACCTGATCTACAACGGCGTCGATCCGGACGAGTACTACCCGGTCCCTGCCGAGGCCGATAAACAGTCCGACCTGCTGTTCATGGGCAACCGTATGCCCGACCGCGAGCAGCGTGTGCACGACCTGTTCTTCAAAGCCGCCGCGCTCGCACCAGAACTCAGCTTCGTGCTGGGCGGCAACGGCTGGGCAGATTGTCCGATGCCGGAGAACGTACGCTGGATTGGGCATGTGCCAACTGGAGATCACCGCGCCTGGAATTGTTCGGCGCGGGTGGTGTTGAACATCAACCGCTCCGACATGGCGAGCATGGGCTACAGTCCGCCGACGCGCGTGTTCGAGGCCGCGGGCTGCGGGGCGTGCGTCCTCACCGACGCCTGGCAGGGCATCGATACGTTCTTCGAGCCGGCCGACGAAGTGCTGGTCGCGAGCTCAGCCGAGGAGATCGTCGAGCGCCTGCGCGCGACGTCACCTGAGCTGGCCCGCAATATCGGGGCGGCGGCACGCGCTCGGGTGATCGCAGAGCACACCTACGAGCAGCGCGCGGCCCACCTGGAACGCGTGCTCACGCTCGCACCCGTATGAGCCGCAAGCTGGTCGTCTTTGGCCTCAGCATCTCGTCATCCTGGGGCAACGGCCACGCGATCCCGTTTCGCGGTCTGTGCAGCCAGCTGCGCCAGCGCGGTTGGGAGATCACGTTCTTCGAACGCGACGTGGAGTGGTATCGCAGTAATCGTGACCTTTCCAACCCTGACTACTGCGAGCTGCGCTTCTATGACGGGTGGCCCGCGGAGGCCGAACACGCCGTTGCCGCGGCCGACGCCGTGCTCGTCGGCTCGTACGTACCAGACGGCAAGCGCATCGTCGATTGGCTGGCCAGTACCGACCGACCGCTGCTGTTCTACGACATCGACACGCCGATCACGTTGACCAGCCTGCAACAGGAGCGACAAACCGACTATCTGCGCGCCGACCAGCTTCCACTCTTCGCCGTGTACTTCTCGTTCACGGGCGGTCTAGCCCTGGCGGAGCTCGAAAATACGTGGGGCGCACGCCACGCCGAAGCGCTATATTGCGCCGTCGACCCTGACGCGTACCAGCCCGTCCCGCTGGACGAGCGGTTCGATTGTCTGCTCGGCTATATGGGCACCTACGCGGCCGACCGCCAGGCCCGTCTGGAATCGATGCTGATCGACACCGCCCGTTGTCGACCCGCCGACCGCTTCCTCATCGCCGGCCCGCAGTATCCGGCGATGGACCTACCACGCAACGTGGTCCATGAGGTCCACCTCTACCCGCGCGAGCACGCCGCGTTCTACTCGAGCAATGTCGCCACCTTGAATCTCACCCGCGATGCCATGCGCCGCTACGGCTGGTCCCCTGCCTCGCGTCTATTCGAAGCGGCGGCCTGCGGCGCGTGCATCATCAGCGATTGCTGGCCCGGGCTCGACGAGGTGCTCGAACCTGGCCGCGAAGTGCTCCTGGCCGAAGCACGCGCGGATGTGCAGACGCATCTCGACATGCTGACGCCCGAGCGGCGGGCTGAGATCGGTAGGGCGGCGCGAGCGCGCGTCCTGCGCGAGCACACGTTCGCCAAACGTGCCGAACAGTTCGAAGGAGCGTACGAGCGATGGGCGAACGGGTCCTGATCACTGGTGGAGCCGGCTTTGTCGGCTCACACCTCGCGGACGCGCTGGCCGGGAGCGGCCATCAGGTGGTGCTGTTCGACAATCTCGAGCCGCAGGTGCACGGCGACGGCACCGATCGGCCCGCCTATCTCGATCCTGGCCATCGGCTGGTGCGCGGCGATATTCGCGACCCGGACGCGCTCGGACCGCTGGTGCGCGAGGCCGACGTGGTCTTTCACCTCGCGGCGATGGTGGGCGTCGGTCAGAGCATGTACCAGGTGCGGCGTTACACGGACGTCAACGCGATGGGCATGGCCAGCCTGCTCGAAGCGCTGGCGGGCAACCGGGGCCGTGTACGCAAACTGCTCGTGGCGTCGTCGATGTCCATCTATGGCGAAGGGGCATACGACTGTCCCGCGTGCGGCCGCGTTGCGCCACGTTTGCGACCGTCCGAGCAGCTAGCCGCTGGCGACTGGGAGGTGCACTGCCCGCGCTGCCAGGCCGTACTCCAGCCGGCGCCTACCGATGAGGACAAGCCGCTTTATCCCACCTCGATCTACGCCATCAACAAACGCGATCACGAGGAAATGGCGCTTGCCTTTGGCTACGCCTATGACCTGCCCGCGGTCGCGTTGCGCTTCTTCAACATCTACGGCTCTCGGCAGGCGCTTTCGAATCCGTATACCGGTGTTGCCGCCATCTTCTGTGGTCGAATGTTGGAGGGCGAAGTGCCACGGATCTACGAGGACGGGCACCAGCTACGCGATTTCGTCCACGTCAGCGACATCGTCCAGGCCTGCTCGCTGGCCATGTCTCGGGAGGCCGCCAACTACCAGACGCTGAACGTCGGCACTGGCCGACCCGTCAGCGTGTTGCAAGTCTTCCAGATGTTGGCCCGCGAGTTGGCCTTCGATCGCCCACCAGAGGTCGTCCGCCAATTCCGCGCTGGCGACATCCGCCACTGCTACGCCGACATCACCCGCATCCATGCATTGCTCGGCTACACGCCCTCGCGGACGTTCGAAGACGGTGTGCACGAGCTCGTGCAGTGGGTCGCCGAGCAGCGCGGCCTCACCGCTCGTGTGCCCGACGCCCACGCCCAATTAGCCGCCTACGGCCTGGTCCGATGACCAGCGCACTGGCTCGATTCAAAGGCGGCCCGTACACACGCGGCGCAGGGTGCGCGCTTCCGGCGCACTACGGCGAGCTCCAGGCGCTATGCGATGCCCTGGGCCACGCCGCCCAACAGGAGATGGCCGGGGCGATCGAGCGCGGCGATGAGGTCGCGCGCGAGCGCGCCTACGGCAAATGGCTCGGCCTACGCGGCATCCTGCGCGCCGTCGAAGCTCGCACTGACGAGTGGACCCCCAGCGAGCGGCACATGCTCGAGCGCATCGACTGGGAGCGCGAACAATTCCGCTTCCCAGGCATCGAAGCCTTCGACGTGCCGCTCACCGAACCCGGCCAAGCCTAAACGCCGTCGCTCGCCACCCCACCCAGGCCTCTACTTCTCTTTAAGAGAAGAAAAGTGGTGGTTTACCCTCCGTCAGGTGCATGGTACAGGCGCTCGGGGTTCTGTATGCGGTTCCACAGCTCGTAGTCGACGCCACTCTTGGGCACGTACCACGTGTCACCAGTGGCCGTCATGTCACCGGTGGCGGTGAACTCGCGCCGCCGCGGGTCCCGCAAATCGATGTAAGTGGCGCCCTGCTCGAGCCGCGTGCCCGGCCAGAGCACTGGAATCTGCTTCAGACCGTCATCGGTGATGCCTTCGAGCAGCCGATGCGCCTCTTTGACGTCGTACGCCGTGCGCGAAGACAACTCCGGGCCGCCGACGTTCTGGCCAGCCATGCGCTGTGGGTTGAGGTCGTCCCGCCACGGCTCGGGATGCTGTTCACCAGGGCGGAAGGCAACGCCGCCCTCCTTGTGCGTCTGATCAGGCATCGTTCGAGTCACTCCCACTGCGGCCGCCAGTGATGTCCGACTTACGAGCGCGGGTGCTGCCAGACGTCGTGGGTGCCTCGCGAATGTCCTCCTTCCAGGGGTTCTCATTGGTCATGCCGCGACCCTGGTCTGAAGTTCGCGAGCTGCCTTCAGCGGCCTGCTGACGGTAGGTCTCCTGCTTCTTGTACGAGCCAGTGGTGATCGTCTGCGACCGATCCGGGTGGTTCCGGCCACGCGAAGTCTCATGCCCGCGTGGTTTCGCGCTGCTCGCTCCGTCGTTGTGATGTTGTCCGGCCTTGGCCATGACCGAGGATCCTCCTAGCCAGTCTTCTGTCGAGCAAGGCGCTCGTGATCTGGCGCTTCCTGCGCATCGGCGGCGAGGCGAATCGAGACTGCGCGCGGATGCTCGCTTGGCTCCTCGCCCGCTTCAGGCGGCCGAGCCATGAATTCGACCTCCTGACCAGCCGTCAGGTCCTCGAACTCGACGCCCATCAGCGCACCACGATGAAAGAAGTACTCGCGCCCGTCCTGATCGGTAATGAAGCCGAAGCCTCGATCGAGGACGAGCTCGCGAATGATCCCGTGCATACTCGACTGCCTCCAGATCAGTGCGTGCGCACGACGTTGTCGTCGTCGTCTACTTCGATGTCGAACTTGCGCGCCGCGGCCAGAATCTTCTTCTTAGCCCGCGTGCGGGCGGCTTTGCTCTCGAAGTCGGTCTGATTGAACCGAGCCATGGCATTCCTGACGTGGGCTGCGTCGTGAATCGGCAGGTGCTCACCACCATCACGATCCACGTAGGCGAAGTCGGAGCGCGAGAGTTTGTCGCGCTGCCGCGTTGAAAGCTCAGCCATCAGGACTTCTTCTTTCGACTGCGCTGTGTTTTGGTCTCGCCGTGTTCGCGGCGGGTCTTATTCACCGTCCGCGCCGCGCGTTCTTCAGCTTCGCCTTTGGAGACACCGCGTTCCTCGTACGAATCCTTGATGTGCTCGTACTGGCGTTCGCGCTTGGTCCCTTCTTTGACGCCACGTGGCATTGGGTTTGGCCTCCGCAAAAGTGACTACCGGTGACGCGAGCAAGATGTGAGCCACGGGATCGCGGCCACTGGCGGGCTAAGCCGATCTGGGTGACCAGCGGTGGCGGCGGGGCGGCGTAGTCGCGGGCGCCATGACCGCGCTGATGCAGCCCAAGCCTGAGCCACAGCCGGAGTCAGCGACGCAGGCCCAGGAGTCCGCCGAGGCAGACGCCGTTTTATTGTCATCCTGAGCGCAGCGAAGGATCCGCTTGCCGAAACCACCCAGCAAGCGGATCCTTCGGCTCGTGCCTCGCCTCAGGATGACAAAACCACGTTGAGCACGCGGCCTGGTCGATAGACAATCCGGACCGCCCCCTCCAGGTGCGGCCGCATAGACGCCAGACCGCCGGCCGCCTCTAGCGCCTCGGCTTCGGAGGCATCCGCGGGCAGGTCGACCACGCCACGCGTGCGGCCGTTGACCTGCACTGCGACACGCCGCGTGGCCACGGACACGAGCCGCGGGTCGGCAGCGGGATAGGCCTGCTGATGGACCGAGAACTCGCGACCAAGTCGAGCCCACAGTTCTTCGGCCAGATGCGGCGCGAACGGCGCCAGCAGCCGCGGCAGCACATCCGCGGCCTCTTCGCTTAGGGCGTCCTGACGATTGACGTAGGCCATCAGCGCCGCGATTGCCGTGTTGTAGCGCAGCGCGCCAACATCCTGACCCACCCGTGCGATGAGGCGATGAAGCGCCTTGCGCTCGTCCTCGCCTGGCGCGTGTGCTGAGCGTGGCACCAGCATGAGCCGCCACAGCCGCTGCAGAAAGCGCTGGACGCCGCCGATGCCGCGGTCGACGAACTCGCCGCCCTGTTCGAACGGCCCCAGAAACAGCAGGTACATGCGCAGTGTGTCCGCGCCGTAGCGCTGGATGTACTCGTCAGGGTTAGTCACGTTGCCGCGACTCTTGCTCATCTTGGCCCCGTGCTGGGTGAGCAGCCCGTTACTGCGCAGGCGCCTGAACGGCTCCTCGAACGGCACGTGCCCCAGATCGTGCAGCGCCATACAGATGAAGCGGCTGTACATCAGATGCAGCACCGAGTGTTCGGCGCCACCCACGTACATGTGCACCGGCAGCCATTTCGCTGTGCGGGCCGCGTCAAAGGCGCGGTCGTCGAAGTCCGCGGACGGGTACCGCAGGAAGTACCAGGCCGAATCCAGGAAGTTGTCGCAGACGTCCGTCTCACGTCGTGCTGGGCCCCCACACGTCGGGCAGGTGGTAGTGACGAACTCAGGCACGTCCGCCAGCGGCGACGAGCCAGTCGCGCGCGGCGTCCAGTCCGTCATCGGTGGTAGCAGCACGGGCAGTGCCTCTTCGGGCACTGGCACCGTGCCGCATGTCGCGCAATAGACAATGGGAATGGGCGTGCCCCAATAGCGCTGGCGTGAGATCAGCCAGTCGCGCAGCCCGCCAAGCCAGTGGCGCTGGGCCGTTTTGACCACGCTGGACCAATCGAGGTCGTCCAGATTCTTCAGCAGGCGATCCCGGTACGCGGTGATGCGCAGGAACCACTGGTCCAGCTCGCGACTCTGTACCGGTGCATCGCAGCGCTCGCAGCGGCCATCGACGACCTGCTCGTCAGCCAGGACAGTGCGGTCGTTCGGGCACCAGTTCACGGCCGCCTTCTTGCGCTCGGCCAGGCCTGCACTGAACATCTGCACGAACAGCCACTGTGTCCAGCGGTAATACTCAGGCGAGGTCGTCTCGACCTGCTGGTCCCAGGCGAAACGATTGCCGATGGCGCACAGCTGGGCGCGGAAACGCTCCACGTTGCGCGCCGTCAGCGTGGCCGGATGCTCACCGCGTTGAATGGCGAAGTTCTCGCTGTGAATGCCGAAGGCGTCGAAGCCCATTGGCTCGAACACGTCAAAGCCTCGCATCGCCTGGTAGCGCCCGAAGATATCCGCGCCGGTGTAGGCGAACACGTTGCCGACGTGTAGCCCCTCGGCCGATGGGTACGGGAACATCATCAGGTTGAAGAACGGCCGCTGCGCTCGATCCAGATCGACTTCGTAGATGCGCTGTTGCTGCCAGATGGCCTGCCACTTGGCCTCGATCGTGTGCGGTTGATAACGGTCCACGGTCCTCTCCACGCATGCGCCCGGCGCGAAACCGGGCAAAAGAAAACGCCCCCAGCGAACTGTGCTGAGGGCGCTCCACCCGGTTTCCGAAGGTACAACGACGGCTAGGTGCGACAGCCCCCAGAGCGCAAGGGGCGAAGCAAGCTTCGTCGGTGCGTGGTCATTGCGCTACCACTCTAGTCGAACGCGGCTTTTTTTTCAAAACCCGCAGCGGCGGCGGCCGGGCTGATCGTGGCCACGGCGACCCAGGGCATGGGCATCGATCGCATCGACGTCTTCCTGGACAATAGCGACGAGGGTGGCATGTTCCTGGGCACCGCGGCGTTGGGCATGAACAGCTCGATGCGGTCGGCAGGCAGTCAGTTCGCGAACGCGGGCTTCGTCCCAGTCACGATCGAATAGCACTCAGTCGCCGCGCGACAAACGCATTGAGGTCCAGGGCGCGGATGCGCACCAGGTCCGCGTGAATCGCATCCGGGAGGATCAGGAATTGGCCCTCCCGGATCGCATTTAAGACAAGCTCGCCCACGTCCTCGGGCTGCATCTCGGTGCCACCTTGAACCGCCTGTGCCATCAGGGTTTCGGCCCTTTCACGGTCGGCGGTCATGCCAATCGAGCGCCCGGTCTCGGCCAGGTTGGTACTCACGCCGCCGGGACACAGCAGCGAGACGCCGACCCCAAACGGCGCGGCATACAGCGCCAGCGCCTCGGTCAATCCGACCACGGCGAACTTTGACGTGATGTAGGGCGCCCCTTCACCGGTCAGGGCGACGAGGCCGGCCACTGAGCCGGTGTTGACGATGTGTCCATGGCGGCGGGCGATCATGCCGCGCAGGAACGCGTGGATGCCGCGGATCACGCCGAATACGTTGATGCCCAGGCACCACTGCCAGTCAGCCACGTCGATGTCCTCCAGCGCACCGCGCAACACGACGCCCGCGTTGTTCATCACTATGCCCGGCGCGCCCATCTCGGCCTCGGTGCGTTGCGCGAGCTCTTCTACGTCACCCTCGTTGGCGACGTCGCAGTGCACGGCCAGCACGCGCCGGCCGAGTTCTTCGATCTCACGCCGCGTCGCGTCGAGGCGGCGGTCGTGAACGTCCGCCAGCACAATGTCGCAGCCCGCGCGCGCCAGCGCCAGGGCGGTGCCGCGTCCAATGCCGCTCGCGCCGCCGGTGATGACGGCCACCTCCCCTTCAACCTTCATGGCAGGTGTTGGGCCACCAGCTCCAGTACCTCGAGATCGTCTTGCGCGTAGTGGCCCAGGATCACCCGCTCGAGGCCCGCGTTAGCCAATGCGCCCAGCCCCTCCGCCACGTGATCCACTGTCCCGACCAGCCAGCCCATGCGACGCGCCGCTGCCAGGCCTCCTCCGCGCAGCGGTGGCACCCACACTTCCATCCGCTGCAGTCGCGACTGCAAGTCCGCGGTATCTCGGCCGACGAGGAAGCCTACCGCCACCGAGCGGCGAATCGCATCCGCCTCGCGGCCGACCTCAGCGCACCGGCGCGCCAGCGCCGCGCTACGTTCGGCATACACCGCGATCGACGACGTGGTCAGGTTCCACTCGTCGGCGAAGCGGGCGACCAGCGGCAGCGTCCAGCGCTCACCCATGCCGCCGATCAGCACTGGCGCCACGCCGTGGAGCAGGCCCACGGTTTCCTCGAGCAGCCGCGCACGATCGGCAATTGGCGGAAACGGGATACCAAACGCGTGATGCTCAGCCGTGTTCCAACCCAGGCCAAGCCCAACCGTCAGCCGACCACGGCTAAGCGCCTGGACCGACTCTGCCATGCGGGCCAGGACGCCCGGCGGGCGAAAGGTCACCGGCGACACAAGCGTGCCCAGCCGGACGCGGCTTGTTTCCGCGGCGGCCACGCTGAGCGCGACCCATGCGTCGAGGCCGCGACTCGAATCCGACCACGGCGAACACAGATGATCCGATACCCACAGCGACTCGAAGCCGAGTTGTTCGGCCGCGCCGAAGATCGCGCGCCAGCGCTCCCAGGTCAGGCCCTCCTCGACCTCCACGAGGAGTCCGATGTTCATAGCCGGGCGACGGTCACCGCCCCTTGCGAAGCCGACGATACGGACGCGACGTACTTGCCGAACACGCCGCTTGGATAGCGGTGCGCGGGCGCCTGCCAGTCGCTCAGCCGCCGTTCGATTTCGTCGGCAGGTACGTGCAGGTCCAAGCGTCGATTTGGGATGTCGATGCTGATCTCATCGCCTTCGCGCACCGCCGCGATCGGTCCGCCGACGGCGGCTTCCGGCGCCACGTGGCCGACCATGAACCCGCGCGTCGCGCCGCTGAACCGGCCATCGGTCAGCAGCGCGACGGTTTCGCCCAGCCCTTCACCTACGATCGCCGCGGTCACGCCCAACATTTCGCGCATGCCCGGCCCACCACGCGGGCCCTCGTAGCGAATGACCACCACGTCGCCGGGCTGAATCTTCTTTGAGGTCACCGCGCCCATCGCCGCTTCTTCGCTCTCGAAGACGCGCGCCGGGCCGGTGTGAACCTGCTTGTCGTAACCCGCGACTTTGATCACACTGCCCTCGGGCGCGAGCGAACCCTTCAGAATGACCAGACCACCGGTGCGCTTGAGCGGCTTGTCGAGGGTACGGACCACGTCCTGGCCGGGCGTCTCCTGAGCTTCGTTGGCCTCCTGGCCAAACGTGCGACCGGTCACCGTCATCGCCCTTGGCTGGGCGTAGCCGCCGTCCACGAGGCGTTTCGCGACCAGTCGTGTACCACCGGCGCGATCGAGGTCGGCCGCGGCGTAGCGGCCGCCCGGGCGCATATCGCCCAGCAGCGGCGTGCGCTCGCTGATGCGATCGAAGTCGTCGATATCGAGCGCAACCCCCGCCTCGCGCGCCATGGCCATCAGGTGCAGCACGCCATTCGTCGAGCCGCCGGTGGTGGCGATGCCTGCAATCGCATTCTCGATCGCCTCGCGCGAGAAGATATCGCGCGGTCGCACGCCTCGCCGCAAGATGTCCATGATCAATTCGCCCGCGCGGAAGCCGACGTCGCCCTTGCGCGGGTCTTCGGCGGGTACTCCGCCCATGCCCATGGCCGCGAGACCGCAGAACTCAAGGGCCATGGCCATCGTGTTGGCCGTGAACTGGCCGCCGCACGCGCCCGCACCGGGGCAAGCGAAGTCCTCGATCGCTTTCAGTTCTTCGTCGGTGATCTTGCCCGCGGCGTGCTCGCCGACGGCTTCGTACACGTCCTGAATGGTCAGGTCACGATCGCCAAGCCGACCCGGCATGATCGAGCCGCCGTACAGCACCAGGCCTGGGATGTTCAGGCGCAGCAGCGCCATTGCCCCCGCGGGCAAGGTCTTGTCGCACCCGACGAGGGTCACCATGGCGTCGAACATGTAGCCGCGCGCCATTAACTCCATCGAGTCCGCGATCAGCTCGCGACTGACCAACGAGGCCTTCATGCCCTCGGTGCCCATGGTGATGCCATCGCTCACAGCGATAGTGTTGAACTCCATCGGCGTCCCGCCCGCCTTGCGCACGCCCTCTTTTACGCGTACCGCTAGCTGGCGCAGGTTGTAGTTGCACGGCATCGTCTCGGTCCACGTGTTGGCGATGCCCACAATCGGCTTCTCGAGATCCTCGTCAGTAAAGCCGATTGCCTTGTAGAACGCCCGCGCTGGGGCGCGGTCCCGCCCGCTCAGAATGATCGAGCTGTTGGCCTTAATGTCATAGTCGCCCACGGCCCCCGGATGGTACCCGGGTTGGCCGATCTAATGAGCGCAGTGCTGATGGCCGCAGCGGTTGGCTGACCGCCACAGCTGGTATACGTCCAGATCGCCCAGCGCCTCGTCGATGGAGTACACGCCCAGCGAGTCCGCATCGCCCAGCACATAGCCAGCCGGCGACGCCGTGCCCAGTAGATTGCGGTAAATGTCGCGCACGATCGTCGCGCGCTCGTCGTCAGGCACCTGATCGAGATCCTGGCGAATCTCGAACCGCAGCAGCTCGGCGAACGAGTGCGTCTTGAGGTGTGCTTGCATGTCCCACTCGGCGCGCCGAGCCAGTTTGCTCGGATGCCACGAGGCGGGAATACGCGATTCGATCCGATCGCCGCAGATGCCACAGGTGCTGGTCATGGTCATGGCCGCCTCTGATCGTGCTGTTGTCGGCGGCTCGCGCGCCATTGCACATAGCCCGTGGCCAACTCTTTGCCGAGCAGGAACGCCACGAGCCAGCCAAGAACTGCAAGCCAGATTTGCGCTAACTCGGGCGTCATCGCGAGACCTGTTTATGCGCCGTAAAACGGTTCGATGCAAGACCCATTTGCCTTGAGAAACGTACAAATGCGTTGCGATTAGGGCACCCTACAATCCTGCGCGTGGCGTTTCTGTCAGGGCCAGGCCGAGAACCGTGGCCCGCACCGCTGCCCGACCTGTCGCGGCCCGCGCTCAGCCACCGCCTCCGCATCGGCGCGCACGTGTTCAAAATTGCTATCTCGGCCGTGCAGCGCGATGTGCCACGCGAGCCAGAAACGCACCTCATTCAGATCGGCGTCACCTACGGCAGCCGACCGCTCACCGCGTATGACCTCGGCCTGGGCCTACCCGACGCGTGCGCCAACGTATGGGCCTACCTGACCAATCGGCTCACCGAAACTGTCGTTCAGTTCTATGCGCCGACACCCCGCCCGAATGGCGAGCTCAATCCGCGCCTGGGCTGCTGGGGCCCGCGGCCAGATCTGGCCGACGAGGGCCTGGCCGAAAGCGACTGTTCGATTGCGGTTGTGCTCGGCCTGAGCATCTGGCTGCCCGGCGCTTCACCGCCCGTCGACGACCTGGTGTTTCTCGAGGCCCTGCGCGATACGCTGGTCGAAGCGCTGTCCTATTGGGTGGTCGTAGCGCAGCGCGTAGCCGGCCCTCAAGACCGCCGCAACTAGTTGTACGCCGGCAGACCCGTGATGTCGGCGCCGACGACCAGGGTATGAATCTCGTGCGTGCCCTCATACGTGAGCACCGTCTCCAGATTGACCATGTGCCTGAAGATCGGATGCTCGAGCGAGATGCCGTTGCCGCCCAGGATAGTGCGCATCGTGCGCGCGACCTCGAGCGCGGCCGAGACGTTGGCCCGTTTGCCGAGGCTGACCTGCTGCGGGCGCAATTGCCCTGCATCTTTGAGGCGGCCAAGCTGATACGCCATCAGCTGCATCTGGCAGATCGACTGCAGCGCATCCACGAGCTTGGCCTGCGTCAGCTGAAACCCGCCGATCGGGCGACCGAACTGCTCGCGCAACCTGGCGTAGTTCAGCGCTGACTCATAGCACGCCACCGCGGCGCCGATCACGCCGAAGATGATCCCGAAGCGGGCTTCGTTGAGGCACGACAACGGTCCCCGCAGCCCGCGTGCGCCGGGCAGCATGGCCGAGGACGGCACGCGCACGTCGTGTAGCACGAGCTCGCTGGTTACCGAGGCGCGCAGGCTGAGCTTGTGGTGGACCAGGTTCGCCGTGAATCCCGAAGTATCTGTTTCGACGAGAAAGCCGCGAATCGTGTCCTGGCCATCCTCGGCCACTTTGGCCCATACGAGGGTCACGTCGGCCATGTTGCCGTTGGTGATCCACATCTTTGTGCCGTTGAGCACGTAGCTGTCGCCATCGCCCACTGCGCGCGTCTCCATGCCACCGGGATCGGAGCCGTGCTCGTGCTCGGTGAGCCCGAAACAGCCGATCAGCTCACCCGTGTGCAACTTGGGCAGATAGCGCTTCTTCTGCTCGTCCGATCCGTAGGTCGAGATGGGGAACATGACCAGGCTGCCTTGCACCGACGCAAAGCTGCGCAACCCCGAGTCGCCCCGTTCGAGCTCCTGGCAAATCAACCCGTAGCTCGTGTAGTCGAGCCCGGAGCCGTACTCAGGCGTCGTCGGCCCGAGCACACCCAGCTCACCCAGGCGCGGAATCAACTGTTTGGGAAACTCGGCCTTCTCGAAGCAGTCCGGGATCAGCGGCAGCACCTCGTTCTCAACGAACTCGCGCACGACGCCCTGGATCATGCGCTGATCGGGCGAGTGCTCCCAGTCCAAATAGTTCAGCGGCGCGCTGGCGGCCATACGATTCTCTGAAGTCTAGACCGACGGCTTGTCGTCCAGCGCGTCATAGCCATGCCGAACGCATCCCATGCAAACTCTAACCAGCCATGACCGATGACCGCCCCAAGAGTGGCGCCAAGCTGCGTCGCCGGGGACTCTACGGCCCACCACCGCGCCTGACGCGAACCAGCCCGCTTGTGGGGCGCCTGCTGTGGCACATCGGCGACTGGGGCCGCGCCAGCGAACACATCGGCGGCCGCTGGGAGGAGGTCGCCGGCGCGCTCGCTCGCAGCCACGTTGGCAACACCAACTTTCTCGTCGTCCTGGCCGCGACACCCGCGCTCATGGCTGATGTCCTGAGCAGCGGACTGCCCCACGCGGATGCCCTGAACACCTGGCGCGCGAACGGCCAGCTGGCCCTCGAACCGCTCGACTTCAAGTGGTCGCTCGAGACGGCCTCGGCCCGCCAGGTCAGTCAAGAGACGCTCGCGCGCTTGCTCTCCGCGGAGCTGCCGTCGCTGGAGACCGCGCTCCAGGATGCGCGACGCAACGTCGGGCTCGAAGCCGCGGCTGAGCTCCAACCGCGTGATGGTCGCTTCGTCGCACCCGAGCACCCCGCCAACCGCGCGGCACTGCGCGCCGAACCAGGGCTGCCCTCGCTGCTGCTGCCCGTCGATCCAAAGGCGTTCTTCGAGCCGCTGCCAGGTTGGCCTGCCGCGCGCGTCCTGGCGCGCTGGGAAGGCAGCGACCTCGATCGGCTCAGGAGCGTGGAACCCGTCGAACGCTATTACCGCCTCGGCGCCGGCGTCACCGGCGCCTTGACACGACTGCGGACCGGACTGTTCGAGACCGAGCCGCCGACCATCGACGCGGCCGCGGCCATCGACGAGCTGCGCCGCGCCGGCACCGCCGACACGCTCAATGCGCTGCTGCTCTATCTCGAGCAGCGCCTGATCGAGCGCCGCGCGCTCGACGAGCGACTGGCCCAGCTGCCACGCTCCGCGTACTCGTTTGGCCGCCTACGCGCCGACTTTGCGCGCGCTGGTGTGCCAAAACCCATCCTGGAGAGCCGCGGCGCCCTGGGCCGTGCGTACGGCGAGGTCACGCGCGAACTGGGCACGGCCATTCGGGCCGCCGGCCAGGAGCTGGTCGCGACTGGAACCGCGACTGAGGCGGCACTCGATCAGCTGGCGGCCGACCCGCAGCGCTGGGCAAGCCTGGGCGGCCAACGCGCGCGTGGCCTTGCCGCGCGGCTCAGCACGCCCTCAAAATCCTTGGAATAACAACGAGCTTGGTTTAGTTCTAAACAACAAATGCCTGCCATCACCGTCGACAACACGCTCGCGCTTCCGCGCATCACGACCACCGATCCCGCCACGGCGCGCCTGCGTTCGGTGCGGTCGATCACGACCGCGCCGCGCGGCTTCGAGGGCGAAGGCTTTCCTGTGCGCCGTGCCTTCGCCGGTGTCGCGCCCGCCGATCTCGATCCGTTCATTCATCTGGATCAGATGGGTGAGGTGGAGTACGCACCCGGTGAGGCCAAAGGCACCTCATGGCACCCGCATCGCGGCTTCGAGACCGTCACGTACATCATCGACGGCGTTTTCGAACACCAGGACTCCAACGGTGGCGGCGGCGTCATCACCAATGGCGATACGCAGTGGATGACCGCTGGCGCGGGCATCCTGCATATCGAGCGCCCGCCGGAGCATCTCGTCGTCAGTGGCGGCTTGTTCCATGGCTTGCAGCTGTGGGTCAACTTGCCCGCGAATGCCAAAATGCGCGCCCCGCGCTACCAGGACATTCGCGGCGACGCGGTCTCGCTGCTCACGTCGCCCGATGGTGGCGCGCTGCTGCGCGTCATTGCCGGCGAGGTCGATGGGCATCCTGGCCCAGGCATCACCCACACGCCGATCTCGATCGTGCACTTGACCTTGCAGCCCGGTGCCGAAGTCGACATCCCGTGGCGGGCCGAGTTCAACGCGCTCGTCTACGTGCTGAGTGGCAATGGCACTGTCGGGGCCGAACGGCGCCCGATCCAGATGGGCCAGCTTGCTGTCCTCGGCGCCGGTGACGCCCTTCGCGTCGCGGCCAGCCCATCTCCGGCTGACAGCCGCACCCCCGCCCTGGACGTGTACATCATGGGTGGCCAGCCCATCCGCGAACCCATCGCCTGGTACGGCCCGTTCGTCATGAACACCCACGCCGAGCTAGCCCAAGCCGTAGCCGACTACCAATCCGGCCGCCTGGGCCACATCCCCGCCGACCAGCTCACCTAACGGCTCGCGTCACTGGCAGCCCAACGTCTGCCGGCGCCAGCACGTCCCAAACTCTTCACACGCCCGGTGGCGGCGCGCAGCGCTGACGACGGAACGCAGGCAGCTCGACCCCAATCGCACCGACCGCTCAAATTTTTCAAACGCCGGGCGGCGGCGCGCAGCGCCGCGGACGGCTCCACCGGACGACGGCCACGGTGGCGCATCCGGCAAGCGACCGAACGCGTCCGCGGCAAGAGGCGGCCAGCCTGCGCAGTGATGTGCATCTTTACACCTACCCGCCGCCACGCGCAGCCGGTACTGTCGTAGGCCGTATGGCCGAGGTGCTGAGCATCTGGCTCGTCGAGCCCGAGCCCATGCTCCTGGACATCTTGCTGGAGCTGTTCGCCCTGGAAGACATCCAGGTCAACTCCGCGCGCAGCGTCGTCGAGCTCTGGCAAGCCTCGCTAACCGGCGACGCAGGCGCCGTCGTGCTCGACATACGCGTGCTCGCGGACCTCTCGCCAACAGAGCAGGCAGCCATCCTGCAGCAACTCGCGCAGCGTATGCCGCTCGTACTGCTCTATGACGTGTCGGTGCCCGCCAAATCAAACCTGCCAACACATGAGGCAGCGCGGGCCCTGGCGTGGCCGCTCGACCTGGATGAGCTCGTCTCAACTGTGCGCGAGGTAGCGATCAGCCGCGTTACGGCAGGTTAAGTCTGCGGCGCGACGTCCAGGAGCTCCATCTCCAGCCGCCAGTAGCCGTCGAAGTGCGAGCGCTTCAACCGAAACGCGGTATCCAGCCGCGAGCCGACCGGGAACTGCTCGGCCAGTTGGCCATGGTCGAACCAGATCGCCTCGACGGGGACGTTGTCGAACGCCCGTAGCCGCACCCGCCAATGCTGCCCAGCCGCGCCAAGCTGGCGGCTCTCGGTGATCTGCATGTCGCGCGCCGCAAAGGTCGGATACTGGAACCCCTGCCCGAACGGCGCCAGTCGCTCCAATGACCGCGCGAACTCATACGAAATCGTCTGTGGCTTCAAGTACCCGTCCAGCCACAGCACGGGCTCGAGCCGCTCCGGCGGCAGCGTGGCGCGCACCGTCGCTTGAAAGCGCTCGACGAGCTCGTCCAGTCGGTCTGCTGACAAGCTGAAGCCGGCCGCTGCCTGATGCCCGCCGTAGCGCTCGAAGACGTCGGCGCATGCATCCAGCGCGCCGAGCAGATTGAAGCCGGCGATGCTGCGCCCCGAGCCGCTCACCGAGCCATTCTGGCGCCGATAGACCAGCGTGGGCCGGTTGTAGTTCTGGGCGATCTTGCCCGCGACCAGCCCGACGATGCCGCCCGGCCAGTCCTCACCGCCGCACACGAGGGCGAATTCGCCTGACTCGAACTGCGGCTTGACCAGCGCCTGCGCCTGGGCCTCGAACTCGCGCGTAAGCAACTGGCGCTCCTCGGTGAGTTTGTTGATCTCTGCCGCCAGCGCGAATGCCTCTTCGTAGCTCTCCGACATGAGCAGCCGATAGGCGAGGTTGGGATCGTCCAGCCGACCGGCCGCGTTCACGCGCGGCGCAACTCGGAAACCCAGCGCGGCCGCGTCGACTTCGCCCGGCTTGAGGCCAGAGGACTCGATCAACGCCCGCACGCCTGGCCGAGGAAACGCGTTCATGATGCGCAAACCGGCGAGCACCAATCGTCGGTTCTCGCCAATCAAAGGCATGATGTCGGCGACGGTGGCGACCGCGACCAGATCGAGCAGCGATTCGACGGCGGCGCGGCCTTCGGGCAGCAGGGCATCGGCCAGTGCCTGGACCAGCTTGAACGCGACGCCTGCGCCGCACAGGTAGTCGCATGGGTAGTCACAATCGGGCCGCCACGGATTCACCAGCGCGTACGACTGCGGCAGCTCGCTCGGGCACTGATGGTGGTCAGTCACGATGAGATCGATGCCGCGCTCGCGTGCCAGCAGCGCCGCCTCATGGGCGGTCGAGCCGCAGTCGGCGGTCACAATGACGTTTGCGCCCGCATCGGCGAGCTCGGTGACGGCCGCGGTGGTCAGGCCGTAGCCG
>WNFV01004820.1_pt1 | contig 24633 bp, 20 predicted proteins | sample 5400101 | NCBI WGS metagenome assembly WNFV01 (sample SAMN13153361, study PRJNA577476) | soil metagenome | isolation source: 115 cm soil or saprolite under grassland replicate 1 | place: USA:California | collected 2016-06-15 | reverse complement strand
TCTTCTTGCTCATAGACCCTCCCCCTTTCTTGCGGCGTGCCCAGGGGACATCCGGCTTATTCGATTCTCCTTCGCGTGCTCTCGTCGGCAGACAACGAGGCGACAATCTGAGGCGCCGAAGGATGTCCCGGATCACACTTCGTGTCGGGCTCTCTCGCGCCAGTCACTTACCGATCTCTTCGCTGGGGCACCGCACCCTTATTACCGCACTTCTGCCTCATTTTCATTCTCTGTGGGCGAGCGTAAGATCATGAATCACTCCGTAGTGAGTCTTCGTAGTGAGTCTTAACGCCGGCTCGCGTGCTGTGCGACATTGTTTCCTCCACCTTTGACGATATTCCGCCGTTTTGTCCTCTCCCCCTTGGCGGGGGAGAGTTAGAGTGGGGGTGAATCAGACGTGCGCGGCGATATCATTCTCGCGCAGAGTTAGGAGTTAATCCTTCGCGTGCCGCGCGAACTCCGCCGAGTCTTCGTTGGTGATTTGCAGCCGAAATCCGCTCGGCTCTTTGAAGTAGGTGCCCAACTGCCCAGGCCGGCGTCCTTCGCGCTCGCCGTGCTCGTCGCGTTCTTCGATACCGGCGGCATGAAGCTTATCAACGATGGCGTGGAAATTATCATCGGTTACGGCAAAGGCAAAGTGGCGGCCGCGATAGGTGTTTTTGGTCACTTCGCTCAGTTCGTCCACCTGATTCAAAATCACGCATTGACCTGAAGGCACGGTGACGACGGCCATGCCGTCCTTCTGCTCCCGCACGGCGCAATTCATGAACCGCTTGTAGAAATCGACACTGGCATTTAAATCGGTCGTGTCGAAGTGAAGATGGTGAACCTTGCTCTTTTCGATGCCTTTCGCCTTGGTAATCTCTATGAAATTTCCTTCGCTGTCCTGAAACACCAAGCCGTCGCTCCAGCAACAACCCAAGCTGTTTGTTCCATTGATATCCTTGACGAACGGACTTTCACGGCGAATCTTCGCCACCATCTCGTCGTATTGGTTTTCCGGAACCTGGAAGGAGTGGCGCGGATAGGAATTGACGCTCTCCCGTTTTGGCAGAGTCGCTTTTCCCTGAGAAAAAAGACCCACGTGATTTTCACCAAGCTTCATAAAGACACGATTCATGTTGGGCGTATCTTCTCTCTTCAGCGTTCTCGCCCCGAGCACGTCTGTATAGAATTTTTCGGCGCGATCGGCGTCCATTACTGCCACGACGAAATGATCCAAATGCCGGACATCCCCTTTGGCTTTCGTTTCAACACCCATTGCCCTGTCTCCTTTCTTTCTTGAATTTCGTTTCTGTTTCGTTATGCCACCGGCTCTCCGGTCGCTTTTTCCGGAAAGACCACAATCCTGTTCCTCGGCAATTGCACTGCCACATTCCCCGCCAGCCGCTCTTTTTCGGGCGAAACTTTCGCGACCAAGATTTTGTCCTTGATCTTCACCTCTGCGATCACTTGATCGCCCAAGAAATTCGAGCTCACAACATTTCCATCTAGCCGATTTTCTACGCCATTAAAAGCGTCATCCAACTTCACGTCCTCAGGCCGAATTCCCACGACCACAGCTCCGTCATAGCGCCGCGAAGTCTCGGTTACAAGCGGTCCGATTTCACTCTCCACGCGCTGGCCGTCAAGCATTTTGCCGCGTATCCAATTGATCGAACCGAAGAACTCCGCGACCAGCGCAGTTGCCGGCGAACGATAGAGCTCGAAAGCGTTGCCGATTTGCAAAATTCGTCCGTGCGACATGACCGCAATGCGATCCGCAAGCACCATCGCTTCGACCTGGTCGTGGGTGACATATAGCACGGTAATGCCGAGCTGGCCCGTCAGCTTTTTGATATTGGTGCGCACTTCTTCTCTGAGTCTCGCGTCCAAATTACTCAGAGGCTCATCCATCAAAAGGAGCGCGGGATTCACCGCCAGCGCGCGGGCGAGCGCGACCCGCTGCTGCTGCCCGCCGCTGAGCAACCGTGCCGGTCGATTGTCAAAGTTTTCCAATTGCACCAAAGCAAGGCACCGGCGGATACGTTCCGCCGCTTGATTCTTAGGCAAGCGAGCGCGCCCGTGAGTCAAAACCAGGCCGATGTTCTCAGCCACCGTCAAGTGCGGCCAGATCGCGTAGGATTGAAATACCATGCCGATCTCCCGCTCTTCGGGAGGCGCCGAAATGCGCCGACTGCTCGAATACACCGTCTTGCCGTTGAGAATGATCTCTCCGGCATCCGGTTTTTCCAAGCCGGCAACGCTCCGCAGCAGCGTCGTTTTGCCGGAGCCACTGGGCCCCAGGAGAACGAAGAATTCACCTTTGCCGACTTCGAGGTCGATGCCTCGGAGCGCCGCTACGGCTTGATCCCCGGTTTGAAAATCCTTGCGGAGGCCCGCGAGCGAAATCACAAAGCCTCCGTGAAGCGACTGCGGCGACCGAAAATTAAGTAAAGGGTGACCGCGGGCAGCATGAATGCGAGCACGACTAAATTCGCGGCGGCGGCCTGATTGAGGCTTCCCCCCAACCACAGCCCCCAAACAATCATCGGCAAGGTGACGTTTTCTTGGCTCGTAACCAAAACCGAAGCCATGGTTAACTCGCGGTAACAAAGCAATGCCATCCACAGCCAGGCGTAAACCAGGGCCGGCTTAAGCAGCGGCAGCAGGATCTTGCGCATCACCTGCAATAACGGCAGGCCGCCGACAAATGCAGCTTCATCCAACTCAGGATGAATCTGAGCCAAGGAGTTATTGATGATGCGGGTCGCGAAGCTGATCCGGCTAATGGTGTAGACAATGATGACGATCGCCAGGCTGCCGTAGAGCGAAAAGACGTTGTGAAGCAGGAACAACGCGGCAAAAACCGCGGCTATGGCGAGAATTAACTGTGGCACCGCATGCGGCAAAAACGCCACCGCATCGAAGGTAAGCCGCCATCTCAGTCCGGAGCGCAGCACGGTCCAGGAAATCGCTAGACAGAGAATCAACGCCAGTGTCGGGACCGAGAGCATGAGAATGAGTGTGTTGCGCGCTCCCTGAAGCATGAGATTCCACGGTAGACCGTAAAAATTATAGAGCGACACATGCTCGAGCGCTGCCCAGGACGGCGGCTGGAAAAACTTGAGCAGCGATGCCCAAACGAGCAGCACAAACGGCAGAAACTTAGCGACCAAAAAATAACAACCGAGAAAAAACCATGCGCAGAACCATCCCTTCGCTCCCAACTCGACCCGCCGCGGTCGATAACCCTTGCCGGTTACAACGGCATAGCGATGCGAAAAGCGCAGCATGCGGAAATATGCCCAGCTCAACAAGAGCGCCAGCACCACCAATAAACTGCTCACCGCTCCAGCCATGCCATAGTTCGGCAGTTCCTCGAGCGGCTGGATCTTGTAAAAGATGTAGGTGGAAAACGTAAAAATCTTGTTCGACATACCGATGATCGCCGGCACCTCGAAGGCGGAAAGCCCGATGGTGAAAATATAAATCGCCGCGGCGACGATTCCGGGCAAGGTAAGCGGCAAGGTGACATAGCGGAGTGTGCGAAAAATTCCCAAACCGTGAACCCGCGCCGCTTCTTCCAACGCGGGATCCATCACGCGATAACTCGCGACGATCATGATGAAAGCGATGGACGACAAGCCTAGCCCTTCGACCCAACCCATGCCGATGAGCGTCGCGATGTTGAACGGAGCCTGTTCGAGCCCAAACCATTCGATGAGCAACTTGTTGATGATGCCGATGCGCGGATGAAGCAGAAATACCCAGCCCATCGAGGTGAAAAAGGTCGGGAGCAATGCGCCGATCGTCACGAGCGCGAAAATTAGATTCTTACCCGGTACGTCGGTTCGCTCGACCAACCAAGCGGTAGGTATGGCGAAACCCAGTGAAACCAAGACCGTCGTCGAAGCGAAACCGATTGTGTTAACGAGAGTTCGGTAGGTGGAAGGATCAGCAAAAAGGGTTTGGTAGTGCTTCAGCGTGTAGACGACCGGCCCACCGGGACTGCCCTGCCAAAATCCCATCCACAGGATTATCAGCAGAAACGCGACCACCGGCAACAACCCTGCGGCGGAAATCGCAACGAAAAGCCAACGCCCTCTCACGGCTGGGCACCGAGCGGAATGCTACGCATTAGTTCAAAACGTTCAAGCCGTTCAACCGCTGCGCTCCGTTCAAGCCCCCTCCTTCATCCTCCCCCGCGTCGCGGGGGAGGAACAGAGGGGGGGTTGAACGATTTGAACTATTTGAACGGCTTGAACTCCAATGTATTTCTGGTTAATTCCCCGCCAAAATTTTCTGAAACTTCTGCCGTATGCGACTCTGCTCTTCCGCGTTCTTCAAAACTTCCGTTACCGAATAGGAAAAAAATTTGACTCCCCGTTTCTCCTGATCAGCGATAAATTTGCTCATCTGCGTGCCCTTGACCCAGTGCGAGCTGCTCTTGTCGGTTTTGTACAAAATATCTTGCCCATCCTTGCTCAACAAAAACGCCGCCAACAAGGTCGCCGCATTCGGATTTCGCGCATTGGTCGGCACGGTGATATACCAGTAGGACAACATTCCCACGTCTTTAAAAATCTGCCCTTCCACCGGCCCGCCCTTTTCCTTGGCTTCCTGCGACGAGGCGAGATCGCAGTTGAATACAAGCATGGCAAACTCGCCGGAGGCGATGCGTTCGTCTTCGCCGCAGCGAATGAGCCCGGAGACTTGCTTGACAAACTTCTGCAGAAACGCCGTGGTCTTCTCTTCCCCCCACATCATCGACAGGCGATCGAAGGACGCCGCATAGGGCGTCGAAGCTATTTTCCCTTTCCATTTGGGATTGAGAACGTCCTCGACCCGTTGCGGAATTTCATGACCGACAACCAGTTTGGAGTTATAGGTGAATCCGGGCGTGCGGGTCGTGACGATCAGGACTTTGTTGTCGAAATCGATCATCGGCGCCGAGATATGAGGAAATATTTTCGTCCACTCGACGCTCTTTAGCGGCATCCGCGCAACATGATTTTCCGACCCGACGAAGAGATCCGTGCTTGAAGGTTGTCCGGCTTTCGCCTCCTGAATGATACGGCTCGCGAACTGCGGCATGGCCGGTCCCGGCGTAAACTTGAACTGCAGGTTGAGCCCATAGGCCTTGTTAAACGCCTTCTCCATCATCTGCACGCCCTCGATCCCTCCCATCGTCCCCGTCCCCCAGCTGAGAATCAGCTGGCCTTCCTTTTTCGCGGCTTCGACGAGCTGCGCCTGTGTCTGGGCCGACACGGCGATTGGGACAATCATCAATCCGATAACCAGCCAAAATATCGGTAGGAGTTTTGTGATTTTAGCCATCTCTTGGCTCCTCCAACTTTGAACCTTGAACGCTTGAACCTTTGAACGTCCGACGACGGTTTGAACTGTTTGAACGGCTTGAACGGTTTGAACGAAAACTTAGAGCTCCATCTGCTTTCCCAACCCGCGCCGCTTTGCCTCTTCATATAGCCAGGTAGCAAACGCCATGTCGCCGTAGCCGCCCTGCGATTCCCGAAAAATATTGATCTCGTCGGGATTGGCTCGCCCCGGAACTTGGCCCGTCACCAATTCTCCTAACTCCGGAATACGGCTCCAAGAAAGCTTCCCTTCAGCCGTTAGTTCGACAAGCGGCAATGCCGCCGACCGATCGCTGTAATTTCGTTCCTGTTCCTGACTGCCGACAACGATCCGACTCGCCCTCAGATGCAAGCCGCGACTCAGCTCCGTCGGTTTGCCCATGCTGCTCACATGCGTGCCGCGCTCGACCCAGTCTTCGGGGAAAATCGGCACCAATGAATTCGTCGCGGTGAGAATGACATCCATGCCGCGCACGGCATCCTCGGGATTGTCGACACCGCGAACGGTAATGCCGAGCAGCTCCGCCCCTTCGTCGCAGAATTTTTTTCTTCTCTGCGGATCGCGGCTCGAAACGAATATTTCTTTGATCGGCCGTACGGTCAGCAATCCCTTCAGAATGCCAAAAGCATTTCTACCAACGCCGAACAAGCCCAACTTTCGCGAATCGCTGCGCGCCAGGTGCTTTGCGGCGATGGCCACAACCGCCGCGGTCCGCAAAGTCCCAAACGGAAACCCCATGAAAGAAAGCAGCTCACCGCTGTCCGTATCGAAGAGCAGCGCGTACATTTTATCGCCACCGCCCAACCCGCTGTTCGGTCCTAGTCTCACCCCGACCCGCCGCGATCCGAGCAGCGCGCCGGAAACCACGCGCAATCCAGTGCGCCCGCCGACTTGGATATGGTAGGGCGCGTGCGGCACGATCTGACCGCTTGCCTGCTGCTTGTGCGCCTCTTCTATCAGCTCGATCGCTTTGTCGAGATCGAGCAGCGGTTTCAATTCATCTCGGCTCAGAAGTAAGGGCATTCCTCGTCTCCGGTTTAGTGAGCTGCTCTCTGGGTCTTAAACCATTTGAACGTCTTGAACGATTGGAACGTTTTGAACGGCTGTTATTTTCCGGAGACCGCCAACTCGTGCGCTCGCTTGCCGAGTCGCCGTCCGCCCTTTTGCGTCACCACCACCGTGTCGCCCCACTGGCAAGTGTACTCGCCGTCCGACGATATCGCTGCCGGCTTGCAGACGAAAACCATGTTCTCGCGCATAGCGACACCGAGTTGCTTTGAGCTTTTTGCGTGGGGCGTGATGATCGGGCCGTCGTCACCCGCGCCACGGCCATGCATGGTCAGCTCGCCTTGGGCGCCGGCCGCCGACCCTGTTTTCGGCGCCGCGTGTGCCGCGGTTTTCTTCGTGAGCTCGGCCAACTCTCCGACAGTGATGCCCGGCTTAAGGTTTTCAACCACGCGATCGAAGATTTCTCTTTGCACTTTGATCAATTCAGCCTGAATTGGATCGATCACTTCGACGAATACCGGTTGCACCGCTTGCGCGCGGTAACCGATCCATGAGGCTTCCAGCTCGTTAATGATCACATCGCCGCGCACGAGCAGGCGCATACTCGGCCGCGTCAGCGTGCGCTTGGGATTCTTGCCAGACACCCAGAAGCAATGAATCGGTAGCTCGGATCCATTGCGCGTCATGGCGTAGTGCACAGCGGCCCAGACTTCCCAGTCTTTGACGCCGACTTTTGCTGTCTCAATCTCCGCTTCAATCGCCAGCTCGTTGATCTCCATCGACTTGGTCAGAACTTCGATCTCTTCATCGCTTTTGACGTAGCGGACTTCGTCGAGGATCGCCGTCGCATCGACCAGCTCGGCTTTCGGAAATGCTTCTCGAATCTGCTTCCATGTGCCGTAGAAAATCGTGCCTTCCGGCGTGCGTGTGCCTTCGACTTCGCCGAGTCCGGTGATGCCGATGCGGCCGCGCTCGACGCTCAATTCTTTCAATCGCTCGACAATCGCGCGTCCGTAATTGCGCCGCGCCTCGCGCACGTCTGCGGTCCAATCTTGCACCGTCGGCCAGCGCGGCGCCGCCGAGGTAGCGATCGCCGTCACTTCGCCGTCCAGCGGAAAAACCGCGGCGACATCCGGCTCGCCGCCGCCGCAGTGGGTCAGGTAGCGCGTGTTGGCCTGGTAATCCGCCGAATGGCCGCTGTTCTGCGGCGTGACGATGACGTCGAGATTATGCTGCCCCATCAACTCGCGCACTGCCTTCCAGCGCCGGTCGCGCTCGGCGAGTGAGAAACGTGGATAAGGATAGAGATCACCCATGATGGGACACCGAACCTGAACGTTACTATCACCAAAAGTTTTGAGAAGCTAGATTGATGGAACGCGACCCCATGATGAGCGAAACTCATCTCGCCGAATGACTGCAAGGGCGTTGCAATACGACCCTACGAAAGGGAAAACTTTCCTAGACTTTGCAGAATCTTTTCCCTTGCCCGCGAATGCAGGAGAGGGCTAGGTGAGGGCAAACAGAATTTGGTGTACGGAGATTTGAGCACCGAGCGGTGACCGGTGCGCGGAGCGCACCCTACGAAAACTTTGCGTTCTTGAGGGTAATTAGTTTGTCATTTCGAGCGCAGCGAGAAATCTTTCTTCCGTTCTTTCCTTCGTCGCACTTAAACATTCTTCACAGTCACCGTGACTGTATCGCCGAGACTGGCGCGGCCCTTGCCTTGAGCAGGACGAACTTGCGGTTTGAGAATAAAAGTCATGCCGGTCTGCAGCTCGATCTTTGAGAATCGTTCCAGGTCCTTATCTCCCAACAGCGCAGGCCCGTCGTCGCCCAGGCCGCGCGCGTGCATTACCGGATGATTCCACAGATATTTTCCCTTTCCCTGCTCCTCGACGGTTCGAGTGTAGACGTCGAAGAGCGCGCCGAAGCTGACTCCCGGTTTCATTGCTTGGAGAATTGCGTCGAAGCAGGCGCGCGAGATATTGATCATTTTCTGATACTCGTCATCGGGCGCGCCGAGCACGACCGGGCATACTGCCTGCGCGGCGTAGCCGGCGTATTTCGCTTCGATCTCATCGATCAGCCGGTCACCTTTTTGCAGGCGATAATCGGTCGGAACAAAGGAGCTGTTGCTCAGCCCCGGGCCCGCGCTCAGAAAGAACAACGTCGGCAACTCGCCGCCGTTAGCGAGCATCGCATGCACCATCGCGCCATAGAGTTCTCTTTCGCTCACACCGGGATTGGCATTCTCGACCATCGCTTCGATCGTTTTTTCAACGATCGACGCCGATCGTTCGAGCATCGAAACTTCCTCGGCGCTTTTCACAGCGCGGATCTCCTGCATCATTTCGGTGGCGTTGACAATCTTCGCTTGAGGAAAGGTGTCCTGAATCGCTTTCACCGACGAGTACGGAATGATTCCTTCCGGCGCGCGAAATAGACCGGCGAGTCCTGAAATGCCGATGGTGCCTTTTTGCAAGCCGAGTTCGTTGATCCGCTCGATCGCATTTTCTCCCCACCGGTTCCGCCCATCGCGCACGTCCGAAACCCATTTCTGCGCCTGTTTCCACCAAGCCGCACGGTTGAAAATGAAAGCCGTGACATCACCTTCACGGGGAAACACAGTAAAGACTTCTGTGGCAAAACCGCCGATCGTCGTGAGATAACGTGAGTCTCCCTGCAGCTGCTCCCAGCGACCGGTATTGGCCGGCAGCAGCAAACAATCGATGCCGCGTCTGGCCATCTCGGCACGCACGATCTTGTAACGACGATCACGCTCTTGAATGGATAGTTGTGGAATCATTTTGTCTCACCTCACATAGTTTTGGTCGACGGGTTGAACTGCTTGCACGATTTGAACGTCCTGTTTCGATTCCGGCGTAGGATGGGTTGAGCGTCAGCGATACCCATCATTTGCAACGGTGGGTATCAGCGCTTTGCACCTCAACCTACCTACAACTACAACGTCGCTCGAAGAACTCTTTAGTGTGATCGTCCTTCGAAGCGATGGCCGATCTGAATGCGGTTGCCAAAAGGATCATAACCGTAGACCGTATGTCCGCCGTGCTCGTGCCACGGGATCTTCGTCGGATCCGGCCCCCAGTAATATTCTTTGCGGTTAAACTTTTCCAGGATCGGCGGATAGAGTTCCGGCGCGATGCGAAAATCGATGTGCGGCCCTTTGACCGCGCGCGTGCTGCGCTCGGCGACTTGATCGACACGGCGGAGAATTACTAATTGCCCGGTATTCGGAACTGTCAATGTAATCTGCTCGTCGCCGGGCACTTGTTTTTCCTCTGTCAGGCCGAAGGTATCGCGGTACCAAATTTTTCCCTGCTCTAAATCCGTCACCTCCACGCGCACGTGGCTGATTCTTCTGAGCGGCACGACCTTCCCCTGCGGCTTATCGCTGACCGGATCGCGTCGAATCGCAAGCTCCATCGTATTGCCGTCGGGGTCGAGAACAAAGAGTGATTCTTTGATTGGGCACGGCGCCGCATACTCGACCGGTCCATGAAATTTCAATTTTCTCTCTTCCGCCGCGCGGGCAACATCGGCAAGATGATCCGCCGCAACTTCGAAACCGTAAACCACCCCTTCCAAAGGCCGCGTGGGATTCGGCGAAATCGAAAAATCTTGCAGCGCGACGCCCCAACCTTTGTGATTGGCGAGAGTATAGAAAATGATCTGCGGCACTTCACGATTGAGCCCGCGCAGATTCAAGTTCGTCAGGTGATCGATCTCACCGCCCATGAACGTTCCATAAAAGCGGTGCGCCCGCCCAAGATCGTTGCTCGGAACTACTCCATGATCGATGCGTTCAATTGTCGGGGCTCCATTTACGCTCATATAATTTCCTCCATTGATAATCTCCCTAAGAAGCGGCCCGCGTTACTCTTTCTATCCTCGATTCTCCATTCTCGATCCTCGGCTTACTCATTTACCCGACTTCTGCCGCGCGCTGTTGATCAGGTCGCCGACCGGCTTCCACTCCATCCAATCATGCCGGCTGATCTCGATGTAATCGACGTCCTTGCGTCGCCGCGCCGGTTCCGGCACAACGTTGGCGGGCAAATCTTCGCGCATCGAAGTGGTGGTGTCGTCTTCCTGCGTGTTGTTCGCCATTCGAAAAGCGATCTGGCCTTCCCGCGACAGATACCAGTTGATGAAAACCTTGGCGGCGTTGGGGTGAGGTTGATTGTTCATCAACACGATGGCGCCGTTATTCGAGCCGATGCCCGGCGCTTCTTTGAAATGATAGGGATTCACTTCCGCGACGGGAAGTCCCTGTTCCATTGCGCGCCGTAGCCGGCAGAGAACGCAGATCTGATATTTACCCGATGCCAGCCAATCGGTCCCCTGGCGAAAATCGCTGAAATAAGTGAGATCCATCTCACCGCCGTAAAGCCGTTCAAGAAATTTTGGTCCGACTTGCGGGTGATGGTACATAAAAAGCAGCGCCGTCGACACGTAGTTGGCGCGCGGCCACAGAGCGATCGTCTTCCCTTTCCATTTCGGATCGAGCAGATCCCACACCGAACGGATCGATTCCAAGTTAACCAACTTGGTGTTGGTGTAAAACGGCGGCCCGTAGAGCGTGCTCTGATAAACAAAGACATATTGGCCCTCCGGGTCGACGTAGCGGTGTTTGCCCTTCCACCACTTGGACAGATCGGTCACTTCGGGCAGTATCAACGCCGGCGGCAATGGGTCGAGGGTCTTGCCGCGGTAAAAGCTATTGTAGGTCGCACCCGGCGCGCCGAGCATGGCATCGACTAAAAACTGGCCCGCGCGCCGCTCCGCCATTATTTTGGTGACGATCTCGCTCGTCGTGCTGATGCCGACGGAGTTCAGTTTTATTTTTGGGAATTTCTTTTTGAACGCATCCCAGATCAATTGCAGATCACCGACCGAGTTGGTGGCGTAGACGGTAACCTCGCCTTCCTTCTCTGCGGCTTTGACAACGTCCTCCCAACGCGACTGCGCAGCCGACGCCGTTTCTGCGACCGCCCAGACTCCAACAACCACGGTCGTCGCAATGATCCTATATGACCTATAAGTCTTATACTCCGTCTTCATCGCCTAACACCTGACTGGACTCCTTACTTAGCCCCTTTACTCAGTACTTATCTCCTGCCCCATCCCGCGCCGTCGCGCCTCTTCATACGCCCACGCCGCCAGCGCGAGATCGCCGTAACCGCCCTGGGAGTCGCGAAATACGATGATGCTAGCGGATTTTTCCGGCACCGCGATTTTTCCCGAAACGATGTCGCAAAACTCGACGACCGAATCCCAGGAAATTGGTCCGTTCCGGGAAAGCCTGATCAACGCCTGATCCAGATTGGTATCGTAATATCCGAGCTCATGCGTTTTGCTCGTAACTGAGATTAAGCTAGCCCGCAAGTAGACATCATCGTCAAATTCGTTGGGCCGCCCCACGCCAAAGACGGAAAGCCCCGGCCTAAGCCACTTTCCGAGGAGCGCTGCCGCGGGCGAGTTTGTGCTAGTGAGCACCAAATCCGATTCCTCGATCGCTTGTTGCGCTGATGTTGCGGCCGTTACCAAAACTTTGAGTTTATCGGCCGCCTGGCGCGCGAAGGCTTCGCGGTTCACCGCATTTCTGCTATAGACCAAAACTTTTTCAACGGGACGCACGGCTATTGCCGGTTTAAGTATGGGCAGTGCCAATCGACCACTGCCGATCATTGCGACTGTCTTTGCGTTAGGATCTCCCAAGCGATCGATCGCCAACCCAACAGTCGCGCTAATACGCAGATTGCTAAAAGGGTAACCCATCAATGACAAGAGAGTCCCTGAGCTAATCTCGAACAGCAGCGCCATGCTCTCGCCGCCGGTGACGCTTACCCGGAGGCCGTTTTTGTTTTGCGCTTGGAGTCCGCCGACCACCATGCGCATGCCACGGCTCATAAAGCGCAGCGGCGGCACTTGTTTCACTTTTCCGTTCGACTGCTCGCGAAATGTCTGGTCGAGTACGCTCATCGCCTGGCGCAGATCCAGCAAAGCGGAAACCTCAGAGCGTCGGAGCAAGAGCGTCAAGTCGTCGCCTCCGGATTGGTATGCGCGGCCGATCACACAGCCGAGCGCATCTAATAACGAACCTAGAAGTAGGTCAAGGCGCAGCGCGAGAACATTCGCGCACTCTGCGGCAGGACAATTTTTCGGCGACCCGAACCGCTACCTGGATTGGGTCGTCGACCGTCACTAGCTCAGTCCACGGTTAGCGCCGCTGTACAATGGAGTCAGCAGCATCGAGAAGTAACGCTGGTATTGGCTATTTTTCGGCTGCTTTAATTTCTGTAATCTTGATATCGAATAATAAGGTCTTCCCGGCAAGCGGATGATTGAAGTCAATAACAACGGTGTTTTCTTTGATCTCGTGCACGCGCACCGGGATCCCCTGACCTTGCGGGCCCTGCGCCGTCAACACGGTGCCGACCTTAAGCGCGTCCGGCGGCAGCTTGTCTTTGGGAACCTCCTGAAATGCTCGGGGATCGATCGGTCCATAGGCATTCTCGGGCTTGAGCGTTATTTTTTTCTCTCCACCTACGGCCATTCCCGCCAGTTCTTTTTCTAAACCGGGAATGATCTTCCCCTGCCCGTGAATATAATGCATGGGTTGTTTTCCCTTGCTCGAATCGATCACGGTGCCGCTTTCGTCTGTCAAAGTATAATCGAACGATACCTCGGATCCTGCTTGAATTACCGTCTCCGGCTTCGCCGCGGTCTGGCCAAAAGCGTCAGGGTTAATCGATAGCGCGGCGATTAAAATAGCAAAGCGCGCGGTCAGAAAAATGGGAATCCGCCCCATGATCTCCTCCGAATTCGGACTGGACTTTTTGTTCGGTAAGAGTTCACGGTACGCGGTGTACGTGGCGAATGCAATCGTTTTGACCGCCGCTGAGTCGCAACCTCGTCACTGCGCCAAAATCTTTTTGATTCGTTCGACGACTTCCGGCGGCTGCTCGATGACGTCTTTGGCGATCTTCGACAATTCTTCCCCGGTAACGGCGGTAATTTCTAAATTCATTTTAGCGGCATCGGCCAACAGCGCGGGATCGGCCATGCTTTTCATAAAGGCATCGCGCAAAATCTTCGTTCGTTCCGGCGGCGTCGCCGGATGGGTTACGATCGGCCGGCCGAGCTCACCGGAGCCGAGCATGACCGTAACCACGCGTCGCCCGAGATCGGAGGTTTTGAATTCGTCCATGAGATCGCTGAGCAACGGTGTATCCGGTAGACGCGGATCCTTCTTGTGGCCGGTCTGCAAAAGTATCCGCACAAAGCCCTTCTTGCGCCAGGTGTGATAGGGCTCGCGCGCGAAGTAGGCCGCGGTCGTAAACGAGCGGCACACGACTTCGTTTCGTTCCGTTGCCAGATCGATTTCGTTGCCGCCGGCGTAGCCGGTGACGATCGTAAACTTGGTGCCGAGGGCTTCTTCGAGCATGCGAGGAATATAATGACCGCTGGTTCCCGTGCCCGTGGCGCCACATTTGGGCGGTTCGGTTGCTTTACGAATATCCTGAATCGTTTTGTACGGTGCGTCGGCGCGCATGTATAGCATGTGTTCGGATTTGTCAGAACTGGCGAGCCACGTGAATTTGGGCCAGTCGAATTTAATTTCCTTGTTGCCCTGGATTTGATTGAAATAGTGCGCCGGATTGATTGAGACTACGGTCAAGCCGTCAGGTTTCGCAATCCCGTAGGCATAATTGGCCGCCACGATACCGCCGGCTGCCGGCATATTCTGCACGACCACGCCGGGATTTCCCGGGATGTGCTTGCTGATATAATTGGCGAGCAATCTGCCGTACATGTCATATGCGGTTCCGGCGCCGGAACCCACGATGAACGTGATCGTCTTGCCTTGATAGTAAGGAGCCTGCGCCAGCGAGTTAACAGCCGGAAATAGCAGCAGCGGAACGAAAAGTAATACCTTTCTTATCATGGAGCCTCCCTGTCGACCAAAGCCTTTGACGCAGCACATAGTAAATCGCGGCAGCAGCGCCGTTCAAGAGGCAAATTCGATTTCCCGACGGTCCGGCACTGTTTTCGATCCGGTTCACCCGGGGCGACGTGGGAGCAACCGCTCGGCGAGAGACTTCATCGTGCGGAGAATCTCGCTTTTCCTCGTCGTCTGAATCAAGAGCTTTGGCGGCACGCATTCAACTGAGACAAGTCGAGTGAAAGACACCCAGAAGAGGCTAGACATTTATTTATTACAACCGCGACTCAAAATGAAATTGCACAAATCTCAAAAACCAATGCGTGAATCTATCGCGACTTGGCGCCAAGCCGCAAAGTTCGTAAGCCGGCGGCGAAAAGTGTGCGGTGCATTCCTGTCGACTTGCGTCACGCAAGAGATCATCAATGACATATGTTGACATTCGCGCCAAACCAAACGCACAAAGAATGAGACCCGTTGCGTCTCAAATACGCTCACGTCGCTGGGAGTGTATTGCTGACCTGGAATATTCGTTTTGGGTTTAACCGGACATATTCAGGGGTATAAAACTTGCTTTGAAAGCCCGTGACTATGCTTCTTGGGGGGGAGCGTTAATTCATGACGAACAGCACCATTCGGCTTGGGCCACTGGGATTGAAGAGCATCGTTGGCGTTATGAGCTGTGCGATCGGCCTCGTGGTCGTGTACTTCGGTTTCGGGGTCGGCACCGAATCTCCGAAGAAGGAGGCTTTGGCCAGCGTGAGTCCGGCTGCCCTCGATCAACGGCAAAAGCCGATTCGCGCCATGAACGTCGCGCTTGGTAACATGGTTTTCCTAGCGCAGGATCTCGGATTCAGTGTCCGGAACGCTAAGGACGGCGTCACCGACGCGAGCAAAATCTCAGCGCGCATCGAAAGCCAATTACAGGGCATCCGCGAGCTATATCGTCAGGAAGTCGCCAACAATCCCACCCTCGCGGGCGGCATGATATTGCAATTTAACGTCGCCCCATCCGGCGAGATCAGCCAGGTTCGAGAACTATCGTCGCGCCTAAACGACAGCGATTTTAAGAGGGCCATCTTAGCTGAAGTCTCGAGTTGGTCGTTTGCCGATATTGTCGATGACAATCTGACGGTAGCCTGCCCGCTGCTGTTCGTCCACGAAGGGATGGATATCACTACTTTAGTCCGGTGGGAAAAATTCCTGGGCAATTTTGGCGATAAGGCCGCGATGGGTCGTTCCGCCGCTAACTCAGCTCCGACGCAACAAGCCAAAGCAACGGAGAGCCCGGGCACAGCGGCCGGTGCGACGAAGACCGCTTTGCTTACGCCCGAAAAGAAAGGACCGACCGCCGGAGCGGCAAAGGAAAACAAAGAATTTCAAATCAAATACCCGACCGCGCTTCGCAAGTACCCAAATTTTACTTCCGACTCGCTGACCACGTTCACCACAGGTACGAAGATATCCGTGCTGAATAAACAGGGAGATTGGTTAGAAGTGCGGTCCACAGATGACGGACCCACGGGATTCATCCGCAAAGAGTTCATCGTGCCCGTCGAAGTCGCGCGTAAGTAAAGCCCCATCACGATTCGATCGAATTGCCTGTGCGTCGCCTACCTGCCGGACGGCGTGGTTGTAGCTCTGCGTCGCCTTACGTACAATCGTCACATTCATTGTAAGCCCATCGCTTTCAACGATCATGGCCCAATTTATCAACCGTCGCCCTTGGCACATTCCAGAAAGTGCCGCCACACCGGAATCGATTTTCCGCCAGCGCCGCCAACTACTCAAAGCGGCAGGCTTTATCGGACTCGGGTTGGCGGGAATAATTCCTTCAGGTTGCGGACCCGCGAAGGATGCAGCAACGATCGGCTCGCAAGAACATCCTCCTGCGCGCGATCTCTATCCCACACGCCGCGACACTCGTTTCGTTCTCGATCGTCCGCTTACCGAGGAAGTCTACGCCGCCTCGTACAATAACTTTTACGAATTTAGCGTCTTCAAAGGCAGCGTCTATAAGAAGGCTGCTCGTCTGCGCACTTCGCCTTGGCAACTTGAAGTAAGCGGTCTGGTCGAGAAACCGCGGGTCTTCGAAGTCGACGAGCTTATTAGAATGATGACTTTAGAAGAAAGGCTTTACCGCTTCCGCTGCGTTGAAGCATGGGCCATGGCGGTGCCGTGGACCGGTTTTTCGATGCGGCAATTCATTAAGAAGGTCCAACCGCTCTCGTCCGCCAAATATATCCGCTTCGTAACGTTCATGAACGCGGACGTAGCGCCCAATCAAAATCCATCCAAGGGGCCCTGGCCATACACGGAAGGGTTGACGATGGCCGAAGCAATGAATGAGCTGACTCTACTTGCCACTGGAATTTACGGCCATCCTTTACCGAAACAACATGGCGCGCCATTGAGACTCGTCGTGCCGTGGAAATATGGCTTCAAAAGCATCAAGTCGATCGTCATGATCGAATTCACGGCGGAACAACCGCCCACTTTCTGGAACAGCAACCTGCCTAAGGAATATGACTTCGTTGCGAACGTGCGGCCCGATATCCCTCACCCGCGCTGGTCCCAGGCAACAGAAAAATTGATCGATACCGGCGAGCGCCGCCCGACTCTACCTTATAATGGTTACGGCCAATGGGTAGCGCAGTTGTATACTTAGACCGATGTGGTCGAGGATCGAAGATAGAGGATAGAAGATGGCGATTCTCCATCCTCGATCCTCGGCTTGTAACCGGGCTCAACTAGATTAACTGCTTCAACGCCTTCGCCAAGATCTCGACGTTCTCGACGCGCGCGCCGTGTCCCATCAAGCCGACACGCCAGATTTTTCCTTTGAGCGGACCCAAACCGGCGCCGATCTCGATGTTGAAATCGTCGTAGAGGCGTTGGCGCACCTTCGCATCGTCTACACCAGCGGGGATTTTAATCGCGTTGATCATCGGCGCGCGGATCGATTCGGCGACGGCGGGTTCAATTTCGAGCCTGCGCATTTCGCGACTGAACGTTTCGTGCACCTGATGATGACGCCGCCACGCCGCCTCCAAACCTTCTTCGAGCACGATGCGCAGCGCTTCATGCAGCGCATAGTTCATAGAAATTGGCGCGGTGTGATGATAGAGCCGCTCGCTTCCCCAATATTTTTCAATCATCGAGAGATCGAGGTACCAGCTTTGCACTTTGGTCTTGCGGTTACGAATGATCTCGAGGGCTCGCTCATTGAAAGTCACGGGCGAGAGGCCCGGCGGGCAGCCTAAACATTTTTGCGTGCAGCTGTAACAGGCGTCGATGCCCAGCTCGTCGACTTTCACCGGCGCGCCACCGAGAGACGTCACAGCGTCGACTAAAAGCAGTGCGCCATGCTCGCGCACCAGGCGAGCGATATCGTCGAGCGGTTGCAAGACGCCCGTCGACGTTTCCGCATGGACCAGCGCAATCAGTTTGTATCTCTTTTTTTCGAGGGCGGCTTTGAAGCTTTGCGCATCGAGCGCCGTGCCCCATTCTGCTTCAACGGTATCCACCTGGGCGCCACAGCGCTGCGCCACGTCGACCATACGAGTGCCAAAGACGCCGTTGACGCCGATCAGCACGGCATCGCCGGGTTCGATGAGATTAACGAAGCAAGCCTCCATGCCGGCGCTGCCGGTGCCCGACATGGGCAACGCCAAACGATTCTTAGTCTGAAAGATTTCCCGCAGCATGGCCATGCTCTGGTCCATGATCTCCAAGAATTTCGGATCGAGGTGGCCGATGACGGGAAGAGAGAGGGCCTGGAGCACGCGCGGATTGACCGGACTCGGACCGGGGCCGAGCAGTGTGCGTATCGGTGGATTCACTTTGGGTGCGACTGACATACCACTCCTTAAATTATCCCTGAGAATTCGATTGTGATTTCATGCATTACCCTCGCCCTCCGGGAGAGGGATAGGGTGAGGGCGTTTACTCTTCGTCCTTCACGAAAAGCTCCATGCTGCCGATTTTCTCGATGGTGCCGTGCAGACGGTCGCCATCATGGAGCTTGCTTACGCCAGCGGGTGTGCCGGTGGTGATTAGATCGCCCGGACGAAGGGTCAAACAACTCGTGAGAAAACGAATATGCTCGCGCAGGCCGCAGATCATGTCGCTGGTGTGGGCGGTCATCGCTTCTTTGCCGTTCTGCAGGACTTTGATCGAAAGATTTTGTGGCTCTTCGATCTCGTCGCGCGTTACGATCCACGGGCCCAACGCGCTGAACGTGTCGAAGCCCTTGCGAATATTGCGCGTGTTATGCATGCCCTTGCCCCAGGGATCGCGCTGGCTGATATCCCAGCAGATCGTATAACCGAACACGTAATCGAGTGCCTGCGCTTCGCTCACTTTGCGCGCGCGCTTGCCGATCACCGCGCAGAGCTCGCACTCGAAGTCGACGAGGTTCGAAATCTTCGGCAAGATGATCGTGTCGCCGGGACCGATGATCGACGACGTCGTCTTGAGAAAAAATTCTGCCATCAAATCGTCTTTGTTTTTGATCTCCTTGTTTGCGCTCCCCATGCGATCGACCATTTCGGCTCGGTGGGCATAGTAATTCGCCGCGGCGGCCCAAAGAGATCCCGGATTTGTAATGGGCGCGAGCAATTTGACCGAACTCAAGTCCACCCCGCCGCTCCCTTGAGAAGCGTCGCGGGCAATTTGCATCGCCGCCGGATTGTTCGCCAGCGCGTCGATGATTTCCAACATGGTGTAGCCCTGTCGTGCCAATCCGGCCTTGATTAAACCATCGCCGATGTTGAATACCTTGTCACCCACGATCACGCCCGCCTGATTATTATTGTAGTGACAGAATTTCATTTCCGTGCCTCCAAAAAATCAAAATCGTAAACTGCCCTCTCATACCTGATGAAGAGCGCAAAGTCCAATGAGAAACTTTGTAATTCGCATATAGCTGATAGCTTTTAGCGTATGGATGAAACCCACATGCCATAGACCATATGCTATAAGCCCAGCGTGCCAGAGTTTGACGTCATCCACGCGCTCGTCTATGAAGGATTCAGCAATTAAGTACCGATAGGACAGCTAACTCATGCTAAATCTAAAAGTCGGAGTGACCAAAAATCCCCGCTTCGAACCGCTCATCGACGGGAGCATCAAGCCGACGAAGTTCGATCTCGAGATCGTCGTCACGACGCCGCCGGAACTATTTTTTCGCAATCTCAAGAACGACGAGTTCGATGTCTTCGAGATGTCGCTCTCGGAATACCTGATCACGCGCGAACAGGCGAAAAACAACCGTTGGCAATGGTCTGCATTGCCGATTTTTCCTGCCAAAGCGTTTGTCTGGCTCGGATACTTCGTCAACACCGCTTCCGGCATCGCCGGCTTAGCCGATTTCCGCGGCAAGCGCATCGGCGTGCCCGACTACGTGATGACGGCCGCGCTATGGATGAGAGTGTTTCTACGCGAGCTCCATAACATCCAGCCGGATGAAATTTCCTGGTTTATCGGCCGCATCCCAGAATTAAGCCACGGCGGCGTATTGGGCGTAGACACTCGGCCGCCGGCCGGCGTTGACATAACTTGGTTAACCGCGGCACAGAGTTTCGATATCATGCTCGACCGCGGCGAGATCGACGCGGCTTACGGCTTTGCGCCGCGCCATGATCCGAAACTATTCAAACTGAATATCGATCGCTACGGCGGCACGCCGCTCGACGGAAATCCGCGGCTTAGGAAATTGTTTGCCGACGGCGGCCGCGCGGTCGTCGACGCTTTTTTCAACAAGACGGGCCTAGTTCCGGCCAATCACGTCATCGTCGCCCAGCGCCGCTTGCTCGATGACAATCCCTGGCTCGCCGGAGAGCTCTACAAAATATTTAGCGAGAGCAAACAAGCCGCCTATGAGAGATCGAATTTCGCCGGTCCCGCTTATCTCTACTTCGAGAGCAATGAGCGAAAGACCCAAGCAGCGACTTTCGGCGAGGATCCATTTCCATTCGGCGTCAGTAAGAATCGGAAAATGCTCGAAATGCTTTTTCGCAACTCACACGCCGAAGGCTTGACGCGAAATCTCGCCAGGATCGAAGACGTTTTCCACCCCGCGCTGTTGGACACGTAGCATCGAATCGGAAGGAGTAGCCATGGCAAATTCATTTCCGACCGTCGATGCCGATGGCCACCTCGAAGAAAACCACATCGATTGGAAAGAACGCTTGCCGGATAAATATAAGAACCAGGCGCCCGAGCGCCGGCCGAGCGGCAACGGTCAACTACGGACGATCATAGAAGGCAAAGCTTGGCCGCGACCGAGTGGTCTCGGCATCGGCGTCGGCGGCCCCTACAGCCGGCCACATCCGCGCCGCCCGGGCATGACCGATCCCAAAGCTCGGCTGGTAGATATGGACGGCGAAAGAATCGATGTCGCCGTTCTCTTCGGCGCCGGTCTTGCGGGAACGCTCCCTGCATTGGAGGATGCCGGCCTCGCCGCCGCCCTTGCGACCGCGCGCAATACCTGGCTTGCCGAATATTGCGCGGAAAATCCAAAGCGGATCAAAGGCACGGCTGCACTTGCTCAACAGGACATCGGCGCATCGGTCGAAGAACTTCATCGCAGCGTAGCGAAACTGGGCTTCGTCGGCGCGTCGCTTTTTCCCAACGTTCGCGGCCGCCATCTGGGCGATCCCTACTATTTTCCGCTCTACGAGGAGGCGGAACGGCTCAATGTCCCCATATGTGTCCACATGTTTTTGGGACGCTACGGCTCGGATGCCACCGGCACGGAGCGCGTCGATAAGTTTTTTTACACGCACCTATTCGGCCATCCGTTCGAGCAGATGATCGCGCTGTCGGTTATCATCGGCGAAGGCGTGCTCGATCGCTTTCCCAAACTGCGCTTTGTGTTTCTCGAATCCGGCTGCGGCTGGGTTCCCTACTGGTTCGAGAGAATGGACGAGCATTTCGAAGTGCTCGGCGTCCAGCTGCCCGCTCTGAAATCCGAGCCGAGCAAACTTTTGGAGCGCGGCCAGCTTTATTTCTCCTGCGAAGCCGATGAGAAGGAGCTCGCCCACGTCGTCGATGTCATCGGCGACGATTGGATCGTCTTCGCCTCCGACTATAGCCATTTCGACAGCCGCTTCCCCGGCGCTTCGCAACCCATCATCGATCATCCCAAGCTTAGCGATACGACGAAGCGGAAAATTTTGAACGACAACGCGCGACGCTTGTATCCGCTGGAGTGACAACTCGTCATGCGGTCAAAACACCTGCGATCTTTTTGCGCTCTTGTAGTATCGGTCCTATGCGTCCCAGTCGTTCTGAAGTCCGCCCGTGCCGAAAACGTCAAGGTTGGCATCCCATCGCTGACGGTAACCATGCTCCCTCTCCCGGTAGCCAAGGAGCGAGGATTTTTCCAACAGGAAGGTCTGAACGTCGACTTCGTGCTGATGCCCGCCGCGCTCAACGTCAAAGTACTTCTCAGCGGCGACATCCAATACGCCACCACGATCACCGCCGGGGTGGTCGCCAACATCCGCGGCGTCAACACGCGCGTCGTTATGTGCTTCGTCGATCGCGTGCTTTTAGATCTGGTGGGCATTCCCGAAATCGGCTCGATTACCGACTTGAAGGGGAAATTGCTGGGCATCTCTTCGCGCGGCGGCTTGCACGATGTCACCATGCGCCGCATCTTCGCCCAATCAGGGATGGATCCTTCGCAGGCGACCTTCATTACGGTCGGCGGCCAGGGCGCGATGCTCGCGTCATTGCAGTCCAAGCGAATCGCCGCGGGACTGCTCAACCCGCCGCACAATTTTCTTGCTTACCGCGAGGGATTAAAGAATTTGGGTTTTGCCGGCAACTTCGTGCGGATTCCCAGCACGGGCATCGTCACCATGCGGGAGACTTTAGAGCGCTCACCGGACCAGGTCCGGCGCATGCTACGAGCTTTAAGTCGGGCGCGCGCGTTCGCCAAGGAAAACAAAGCGGCAACCGTGGCGATCCTCAAACGATTCGTGCAGTTGAACGACGAGGAGCTGGTCGCGAAGATCTACGATTACCACAAACGAGCCGAAACTCCCGACGGTCGGGTTGATGCCGGGTTAGCGGCCGATACCATTCGCGATAGTCTCCAAGCCGAAGCAATCACGAAGGAAGTACCGGTCAATCAAGTTTTCGACTTTTCCTATCTGCCGGCGCGTTAGTTTTTTTAACCACAACAAATGTAAAGTTCGCTAACTTCTGATTCTTCGTGTTCTTCGTGCCATTCGTGCCATTCGTGGTGATCTATGGACGGTGCGGAAGCGCACCCTACGAATCGCCACCGCAAGGGGGAGACAAAGAGGGGGTTCGAGAAAAAAGGCGGGTTTCAACCCACCCCTACGTGGTCTTTCTTGGCATACTTTGCGTTCTCTGCGGCTAAATCTTTCTCTCTAGTTTCACGTGCCGCTTACTTGAACTCCGTCATCAACTTCTCAGCGAACACACAAATATCTGTATCACCAATCTAACGCTAACGCCTACCGTCTTTGCCCAACAAAAGCGGCGCCGCCCGGATTATAGTTCAGAGTTTGTGGACGTTTGATCAAATCGATTGCAAGAACAATCTCATTCGTCGCGCTTACGACCACGTCACCTGCTCTTGTAAGGTCCACTTCCGCCGATCCTAACCGGCTATAGTCCGAAGTTACTCTGACCTTGCGATTGCTCAATCTCACGACCGTCACGGTCACATCCGACTGCGAAGCACCTTGGGAATCAGAAATCACATTGCCGTAATAAGTTCCTACGACCGAATCTGCCAAACCGTTCGATTCCGCCGGCTTATCGACGACTGGCGATCCCGTGGAGCGCATCACACGCCAATACGCGGCAAAACCCACAACTAAAATGATAATGACAGCGGCAGTGATCCACTTCCATCGTGAGTTTCGGCCAACCTCATGACGCAAAGCGCTGGGCGCATGTGGTGACAACTGAGGAACCGCATTGGCCGTTACGCCATCGCATAACGAGACGAATCCAGGATGTGCGGGATCGCCGTTCCAGCCAACCAAATCTGCCGTTTGTTTACGGCGGAACTCGAGCGGCGGACGTATTTCGTCAATGATAGCGGGCACCAACACGCCGCGTTCAGCAGCATGTGACGCTTCATTCTTCACCCACTCCGACGTGATCGAATCCTTCGACCATAGCACGACGACACTCTTAGCCATTTCGAGCTCGCGCTCGATCGCTTGATCAAAGATTTGTCCGGCGATTATTTTTCGGTCCCACCAGACTGACCAACCGCGAGTCTCGAGCGCATTCGCCATTTGGCGTGCTCGTTCGCGATCCTCACTGGCATAACTGATAAATACGTCGGCCATGCGGTTGCTGCGACAAATTCGGTTCGTTGCAAATCTGCTGAGTCTACGCTGGTTTGCCTCTAGGAAAAAAAGGGCGGGTTTCGAACCCGCCCCAACGTTGTCCTTCTTTGCGTACTTTGCGGCTAAATCTTTCTCTCTAGTCTCGCGTGCCGCTTACTTGAACTCCGGCAGCACCTTCTCGGCGAACAAACGAATATTTTTCATTGCCATTTCCTGCGGCATGCCGCCGAAGTAAAACGTGCCGGAAATCGTCGTCAGCCCGACTTCCTCACTCCACTTTCGAATGCTGTCGGCAACGCGCTTGGGGTCGCCGGCGAGCACAAACCCCTGTTCCAGTTGCGTTTGTGTATCGCGCTGCAGCAGCAGTCCCTGCTCCTTGCGGTTGGGATCGGCGGCTCGATGAACGTCGTAATAGGAGGTAATATACGGCCCGGCCTCTTCCATGGCCTTATCAAGGCTGCTCGACACGTAGATGTGAAATTTCCCCAGGATGTCGGTTCCCATCGGATCATGACCGCTCTTCGCCAATCCGTCGCGATAGGATTTTATGAAACCTGGGAGCATATGCGCTTCGCGATACAGGTAAGGCAAGGTCATCAGGTGAAACCCGTTTTCGCCGGCCCAGCGAAACGAGTCCTCGGAGCGGGCGCAGCCCACCCAGATCGGCGGATGCGGTCGCTGCACCGGTTTGGGGTACACCGGAACGTTCTGATAATTGAAAAACTCGCCGGCGAAATTCACCGGCTTGTCCGACCACGCCTGCCGCATGACTTGAACGCCTTCGTACATGCGGCCCGTGGATTCTTTCTGGTCGACGCCGAATTTTCTGTATTCATGTCCTTCGCTGCCTTTGCCGACGCCGAATTCCAATCGCCCGTTGGAAATGACATCGACCATTGCATACGATTCGGCGACGTCGATGGGATTGTGCAGCGGCAGAACGTTGATCGCAACGCC
>WNFV01002789.1_pt1 | contig 24644 bp, 28 predicted proteins | sample 5400101 | NCBI WGS metagenome assembly WNFV01 (sample SAMN13153361, study PRJNA577476) | soil metagenome | isolation source: 115 cm soil or saprolite under grassland replicate 1 | place: USA:California | collected 2016-06-15 | reverse complement strand
GCGACCCGAACGCCCAGTTCTATGACAACTGCGATCCCAGGGACCAGCAGAGCACCCAGCCCTCGGAACCCTCGGATCAGAAATACGCCCGCTGGTATCCGTCGGCAGTTGCGCTGCCGAACGACACAGTGCTGGTCGTCGGCGGCTTCGACCAGGACAACTCCGTGGGACCCGATCCCGCCCGGGCTGCGAAGGGCCGGCTGAACCAGAGCCAGACGGACACGGCCTTTACCGCCAGCCGGGTCAACCAGGTCGTTCCCGAGGTCTACGACCCGAAGACCGATCGGAACATCGCGCTCGAAAACGCGCGGATGGCGTTTCCGCTCTACCCGCAGCTCGAGGTCGTCGAGACCGGCCCGGGGAGGGACGACTGGAAGGTGTGCACTTTCGACGGCGAGATGGACTATGGCAAGGAGCGCGTGCCCGGTGGCGCCAGGTTCGGCGTCGGAGGAGGCACCCCCGAGTTCACGAAGGGAACGACATGGTGCCTGGACGTGCTCGCGGCGCTGAAGGATCCCAATCGCAATATCCCTGAGAAAAACCACTGGACGCTGGTAGACACCGCTTCTGAGGTCAGGCCTTACTGCTGCCCCACCGCGAGTCTCGTGGAGGTTGACAGGGAGGGGCACACGGTGTCGCACAAGTGGTTCATGATTTCGGGGCAGGACGCGAGCGGCGCTCAGACGGGGACGGTCGAGAGCATTGATTTCGCCGATGCGAGGCCGCGATGGCAGAAGGTGGGCAGCATCCTGCAGCCGCTCGCCACGACCAAGGCAGTGCTGCTCCCCGACGGCAAGGTGCTCATCGGTCAGGGCGTGAACCGCTCGGCGGGATGCAATGTCGATGGCCGTCCGTGCACTTTCGAGGAGCGCGAAGGCCATCACTTCCAGATGTTCGATCCCGCGACCGGCTCGGTCACCAAGCTGGCCAAGACGACGGTTTCGCGAGGCCTTCACGGCACCGCGACCCTGCTCCCCGACGCCTCGGTGTTCTTCGCAGGAGAGAACCGCGAGGCTCTGGTGCGGCCCGACGACCCGTCGTTCCCGCTCGGGTTGCTGCCACGCGGCGACCCGGACCTCGGGGTTCCCGTCGGCCAAGTGTTCTCCCCGTCCTACCTGTTCAACCAGGACGGCAGTCGGGCGGCGCGTCCGGTTATCGCGAAGGCGCCCAAGAAGGTCGCGTACCGCGGGAGCTTCGACGTCAGGGTCGCGGGCGATCCGAGCGAGATCGCCTCGGTCGTGCTGCTTCGCAGCGACCACAACACCCACAGCTTGACGACGGGTGACCGCTACGTGAAGCTGGCGTTCCGGGCAAAGCGCGACGACGACGACGGCGAGCTGCGGGTCACGGCGCCGCAACTGCCCGCGCAGGCGGTTCCGGGCATTTACATGCTCTTCGTCGTGGACAGGAACGGCGTGCCGAGCGTGGGCAGGCGGGTTGATCTCAAGCCGGAAGCCCGTGGGCGCGACGAAGGCGACCACGACGACGACGAGTAGTAATCAATAGCAACTTACTTAAGAGAGGAGAACGACATGCGGAAGCTTAATACCACGCTGTTAGCGGGCTTGGCCGTGACGTCCCTGCTTTATGCGGGGTTCGGGGTCCGGGCCGACGACGACAATCAACGGAATCACTTCAAGGCGCGGCTGCAAGGATTCGGTGAAGTGCCGGCTGAAGTGCCGGCAGTCTCCAGCACAGGAACCGGCCGGTTCCAGGCGCGGATCGTCGATGACAGCTCCATCGACTTCGAGCTGACCTACGAGGGTCTGGAGGGAACGGCCACGACGGCGGCCCATGTCCATCTGGGCAACAAGTCGGACTCGGGGGGCGTCAGCTATTTCCTCTGTGGAGGAGGGGGAAGGCCCGCGTGCACAGCGACTTCGGGAACGTTCACGGGGACGGTCACCGCGGCTGACGTCATCGGGCCGACGGCTCAAGGCATCGCCGCGGGGGAGATCGCGGAAATCATCCGGGCCATGCGCGCCGGGGTCACCTACGCCAACGTGCACACCAACAAACATCCGTCGGGAGAGATCCGCGGGCAGCTCCGCACCGACGACGACTGAGACAGAGGATCTATCAGCAGGGGCGCCTTCGGGCGCCCTTTTTTTTGACGCCGCGTCTATCCTGATGACCTAGTCTTTAGTGGATGAAGGGTGCTCATGCCGAAGTCGAGAAAAAATGTTTTGGCGAATCGTGATGTGAACACGTGGGCGAGGGTCTTCTCGTCTGCGTGAACCGACGCCGAAGGCTTGGCCGAATCAGCAACAATAAGCAGCCAGCATTCATCGCAATAATTCAGATAGCCAGAGTATTTTGCAGCCTTGTCGTCGATCGCGGATTGCAACAAGGGAATGCAGTCACGCCATATGAATCCCGCGCGTACTGCGACCCAATGTACAGAACGGGTGAGTCGGTCGTCCCGAAGAAGGAAGACCGTGTCAATCCTCGCCGGGGCCGCCGATGACGGCGCGGATCGCATCGAAAGAAAACCCGCGCGACTGGAGAAAGCGCATCTGCTTGGCCCGCTCCTCGCGGGTCCTGGGCGCGCCCCGGAACTTTCTGCGCCAGACTTCGCGCGCGCGCTCGAGCTCGGTTGCGCGGGCGGCGCTGGATGCCTGCTCGGCGAGTCCCTTGTCGAGTCCTTTCGCGCGCAATTCGTGCGCGATGCGCGCCGCGCCGTACTTGCGCGAAAGGGAGTGAGCGCGCGATTCCGCGTAGCGCTCGTCCGACAGGAGCTTCCGCCGCAACAGGTCTTCCAACAGCGACTCGAGATCGTCCTCGGGCCTGAGGTGCGCCGCGAGCTTGCGCGCCAGCTCGGCGCGACTATGCTCGCGCCGCGCGAGCAGCCGCAGGGCCCGCTCGCGCAGCGTCGGCTGCTTTTTCACACCTCGGCGGTGACGGGAGCCAATGCCTCCGGATTCTTGATGCCGAGCTTCTCGCGGATCTTGGCCTCGATCTCGGCAGCGAGCTCCGGGTTCTCCTTGAGGAAGTCGCGGGCGTTGTCCTTGCCCTGGCCGATGCGGTCCTTCTTGTACTGGTACCAGGCGCCGGACTTGTCGACCACGCCGCAGTTGACGCCGAGCTCCAGGATCTCGCCTTCGAGCGACACCCCTTCGCCGTAGAGGATGTCGAACAGCGCCTCGCGGAACGGCGGCGCGACCTTGTTCTTCACCACTTTCACGCGGGTCTCGGAGCCGATCACCTCGTCGCCGCGCTTGATGCTGCCGATGCGCCGGATGTCGAGGCGGCACGACGCGTAGAACTTGAGCGCGTTGCCCCCGGTGGTGGTCTCGGGGTTGCCGAACATGACACCGATCTTCATGCGGATCTGGTTGATGAAGATCACCAGTGTATTGGTGCGCTTGATGTTGGAGGTGAGCTTCCTCAGCGCCTGGCTCATCAGCCGCGCCTGCAGGCCCATCTGCGGCTCGCCCATTTCGCCCTCGATCTCGGCCTTCGGCGTCAGCGCCGCGACCGAATCGATCACGATCACGTCGACCGACCCCGATCGCACCAGCATGTCGGCGATCTCGAGCGCCTGCTCGCCGGTGTCGGGCTGGGAAATCAGCAGCTCCTCGATCTTGACGCCCAACTTCGCGGCGTACTGCGGATCGAGCGCATTTTCCGCGTCGATGAAGGCCGCCGTGCCGCCCAGCTTCTGCACCTGGGCGATCACCGAAAGCGTGAGGGTCGTCTTTCCCGAGGACTCGGGCCCGTAGATCTCGACCACGCGGCCGCGCGGCAATCCGCCCACCCCGAGCGCGATGTCCAGACCCAGAGACCCGGTCGACACCACCTGCACGTCCTGCGCGGCAGCAGAGTCCATTTTCATGATGGAACCCTTGCCGAACTGCTTTTCGATCTGGGCCAGTGCCGCTTGCAGCGCCTTGGCCTTGGCTTCTTCCATGACTTTCCCTTCGTTGACCATTTTGATTATCTCCTAAATTTGTGCGTTAAAGCGGGCGCCCGCTGCCGTCATCTTCGCCGCCCGGACGCCGTATCAGCGTTCCGAACGCGCAAGGCGAGAAGCCGGTTGACCTGGATTTTTATACAGGTACGGAAGAAATGCAACCCCCCATGTCAAATCAATGACTTAGGCGATCAGGGACTGGTGAGAGCTCACCAAGGGGGATAGAATCGCTTCCATGTCCAGCTCGTGGCAGGTGTTGAACGCCCATGCGCTCCGCGAAGCTCCTCTTGTCGCGGAGCCCTTTCCGTACCTGATCGTCGACAACATCATTCGCCCGGAAGTCCTTGCCGAGGTGGTCGAGAGCTTTCCCCGCATCGGCAAGCGGGGCAGCTTTCCCCCGGAAGCGGTTTCGTGCTCGGGGCGGTTCGCGACGCTCATGGCCGAGATGCACAGCGTCGAGCTGAGGGACTTGATCGGCGAGCGCCTCGGCATGGATCTGCGGGACAGACCTCCGATGCTCACGGTTCGCGGCCGCACGGGGAAGAAGGACGGCCGGATCCATACCGATTCCAAATCCAAGCTCGTCACCGTGCTGCTCTACCTGAACCCGGCCTGGAGCGCGACCGAAGGGCGGCTCCGGCTCCTCTACAACGACCGGGACCTGAGACCTTACGCCGCGGAAGTGTCCCCCCGGGCCGGACGGTGCCTGATCTTCAAGGTCACGCCGAACTGCTGGCACGGGCACGAGCCTTTCGAGGGCGAGCGGCGCACGATCCAGCTCAACTACGTCACATCCGAAGAGGTGCGCGAGCGCGACCTGAAGCGGCACCGCTTCAGCGCGTTCCTGAAGAGGCTCTTTTCGAGGGAAGATGAAAAGAATACTGTTTATTAAGCTGACTTCGCTCGGCGACTTGATCCATGCGCTGCCCGCTCTGAGCGACGCGAAGAGCGCCCGTCCCGAACTGGAGTTCGACTGGGTGATCGACGAGAATTTCCAGGAAATCGCCACCTGGCATCCGGCCGTGAAGGGCTTCATCACGACCGATCACCGCAAGTGGCGCGAGACGCTGGCCGATCCGTCGACGCGGGGCTCGATTTCGGACCTCATCGCGCGAATCCGCGCCGCCGAATACGATCTCGTCATCGACGGGCAGGGCAACTTCAAGACGGCCCTGCTCTCGATGTTCGCCAGGGGACCGCGGGCCGGTTTCGACCGGCATTCGGTGCGGGAATGGATCGCCCACCTCGCCTACCAAAGGCGATTCGCCGCGTCCAAGAACGCACACGCCATCGATCGTCTGAGGCGTTTGTTCGCTTCCGCGCTGGATTACCCGATTCCCAACTCGCCGCCCGATTTCCGCATCCAAAGAGAGCGGTTCCTAGCGCCGAAGGTCGACCTCCCCAAGGAATATCTGGTTTTCGTTCACAACGCGAGCTGGAAGACGAAGCTCTGGCCCGAAGCGCATTGGGCGGAGCTCCTGAGGAAATCGGTTCAGACCGGATTCAAGGTGCTGTTGCCCTGGGGAAACGAGATGGAGGAGGCGAGAGCGAAGCGCCTGGCCATCCATTCCGAAGTTCAGGTGCTGCCCAAGCTGACGCTTTCCGAAATGGGCTATGTGCTGGAGAGAGCCAGGGCCTGCGTTTGCATGGACACCGGCTTGAGCCACCTGGTGGCGGCGCTCGACGTGCCTTCGATCACCCTCTACGGCTCGACCGACTCCGGGCTCATCGGCGCGTCCGGCGCCTCGCAGGTGCACCTAAAATCCGATCTTCACTGTTCTCCCTGCCGGAAAAAAACCTGCCGCTACAGCTCGGGAGACAACCCCTGCCTGGAGAAAATCGGCCCGGAACGGGTCTACGGGGAACTGCTGCGCCTGACCGGGCCCGCAACCGGGCCCAGGCTCAGGCAAGTCCCAGTCTCACCGGTATCCGCCTCGGTCCGAAGGGCTTCTTGAACTCCGCGAAGCGGCCGGGGATCTCCGCGCCGCACTGCTTGCACCTGCCCTCCGCGCTGATCCGGTAGTCGAGGATGTTGTACCAATCCCGAGCGACCACCGTGTTCCCGCAGCGCGGGCAGTAGGTGCTGCCACCCTCCGGATCGTGCACGTTGCCTGTATACACGTAGCGCAGGCCGTGCCCAAGCGCGATCTTGCGCGCGCGAGTGAGCGTCGCGGCCGGCGTGGGGGGAATGTCGGTCATCTTGTAGTCGGGATGGAAGGCGGTGAAGTGCAGCGGCACCTCGGGTCCGAGCTCTTTGGCGATCCAGCGGCATTCGGCGTCGATCTCCTCATCGCCGTCGTTCCTCCCGGGAATGAGCAGCGTGGTGATCTCGAACCAGACTTCGGTTTCGTGCTCGAGGTAGACGAGCGTGTCGAGCACGTCCTTCAAGTGGGCGCTGCAGGTCCGGAAGTAGAACTCCTCGGTGAAAGCCTTCAAGTCGACATTGGCCGCGTCCATCTTGGCGTAGAACTCGCGCCGCGGCTCGTCATGCATGTAGCCGGCGGTCACCGCCACCGCCTTGACCCCGACCTCGCGGCAGGCATCGGCGACGTCCATCGCGTACTCGGCGAAAATCACCGGGTCGTTGTAAGTGAAGGCGACGCTGCGGCACCCGCGGTCGAGGGCCGCGCGAGCGAGCTGCTCCGGGCTCGCCGCATCAGCGAGCGTGTCCACGTCGCGCGACTTGGAAATGTCCCAGTTCTGGCAGAACTTGCAGGCGAGATTGCAGCCCGCGGTGCCGAAGGAGAGGATGCTCGAGCCGGGGTAGAAATGGTTGAGCGGTTTCTTTTCCACCGGGTCGATGCAAAAGCCCGAAGAGCGTCCGTAAGTGGTGAGCACCATCTTGTCGTGCTCGCGCATGCGGACGAAACACGCGCCGCGCTGGCCTTCGTGCAGCCGGCAGTCGCGCGGGCACAGGTCGCACTGGAGTCTCCCGTCCTCCAGCAGGTGCCACCAGCGGCCGATGTAGGGTTTATCGAGCACCGCGCTCACTGACGAAACTCCGCTTCGCGCCATTTGAGCACGGTGTAACGCTTCACCCGGCAGCTCCGGATGTCGGTGTTCTGCGCAATCCCGGCTTTTTGCCTGAGGTGCGCGATGAACCGCTCGGGATCGGACAAGCCGTCCCAGACCTGCGGCAGGAAGGTCGCGCGCTTGCCCTCCTCGCCCTGTTCGAGAATGATGCCGTCCACGCCGGGGCGCAGCCGTCCAATGAGATCGGCGTGGTCCTCGAACGACAGCCGCTTGGGCGTCGACAGCAGCGACACTTCGATGTCGGTGCGCGCGAATTCGTCGCGGGTCAGCGCCTTGAATCGCGTGTCCTCGAGCGCCGCGGCCCGGGCGTTCTCGGCGACGTCTTGAGCGAGCGGCCGCTGCGCTTCGAGCGCACCCACGCAGCCGCGCAGCTCTTCGCCCTGCATCAGGGTGACGAAAGTCGCGCGCGATTCGCGGAGCCAGGGCTCCTCGGCGAGCGGCGCTCCGGGCTCCCCGACCGCGACAAGCGCGGCGGAGATCGACTGACGCGCGATCTGCAGGAGCCTTCTTCCGTGCTCCGTTCCGTAGCGAGGGCTTTCGGATGCGAGCGCAAAGGAAGCGTAACCGACGACCCGGTTCTTGTCGCCGGCGGTGTCCCCGGAGTTCCGGCAGTCGAGCAGCTTCGGCGCGAGCCCCTTGCGCTTGGCCGCGATCAGCATGCCGGCCAGCGGCGTCGCGCCGCAGGCCTGCTCGTGACAGATTCCCGCATCGAAGTCGAGAATCGCCCGCACGGTGGCGCCGTCGATTCTGCGCGCGGCTTCGTACGAATGGTAGTGCGAGAGATCCGAGCTGATCACGATCAGGGTTTCAGGCCCGCCCCAGAGGCGCTCCAGCACATCGGCGACTTTCTCCGGAGCCGCGTCGCCCACCACCAGCGGCACGAGCGAGAATTCGCCGAGGACCCGCTGCAGGAAAGGCAGCTGCACTTCCAGCGCGTGCTCTTCGGCGTGTGTCGCCGCCGATTCCACGACCTGAGGCAGAACGCGGATCGAGGCCATGGCTTGCTCGTCAAGCGGGATCCGGCCGAGCGGCGTATCGAATGCTTTCGCCCGCGGCAGCGCGAGGCCCAGCACGGGGACCCGGTGACAGGGACCGAGGATCACGACGCGCCTGACGATGCCGCGCGCCGGGCGCAGCCGGTCGTACGCGCTCGCCGCGACCGGTCCGGAATAGATGAAACCGGCGTGCGGGACGATCACCGCCTTGGGGAATCCGGGCGCGAGCGGCGCGTCCTCGGTCCGCTCGAGATAGTCGACGACTTCCTCGGCGAGCGCGCGCGCGTCGCCCGGATAGAAGAGGCTCGCGACCGCAGGCGGCCGCACATCGGGGTTCTGGAAGAAGCTCATGCTCTCAATATAGAGCACGGGCCTGCCGGACCCAAGCCCTCCAGCGTGGGTCTTTAGCGCGGCAGCGGGCGCCGGGCGGTCCAGGGCCCGCGCAGCTCGCGGGCGCGCACTTCGCCGGTCATCGATTCCCCGGCCACAGTCCCCTCGAAGGCCATCAAGCGACCCTTGTAGAGCAGCCCGAAGCGGACCTGCCTGCCCCGCACCGTCAGGTCCCTGAGGTATAGCTCGGCGCTGCCTTCGCGCACGAATCCACCGACGGCGTGGGGCTCCTGGGCGATCTGCAGGCTGAGCGGGGCGCCGGCGAGCGTTTTGGGGAGCGTGAGCTCCCACACGCCCTGCACGCGCGCCGGGACGACGTAGTAATAGAGCCTAGTCCAGGAGGTGCCGCTGATCATCTCCTTTTCGGGGACGTCCATCGAAAGCTCCTTGTCGGGCGGCCAGGGCGCGAGCGGATAGTCGTGGGACACGATGCGCGTGCCGGGCCGCAGTTCGGCGCGGAACCTCGGCACCAGCCGCGTGACGAAGCGCGGCAGCAGGTACAGCATCACCACGCTCGCTTCCTTGATGTCGGTCTCGAACAGGTCGCCCTGTATGAACTTGACACGCTCCGTCACGCCCTCGTGTTTCGCGCCGATTCGCGCCGTTTCGACGAGTTCGGTCTGCAACTCGACGCCTACCCCGCGCGCGCCGAAGCGCTTGGCCGCCGTGATCACCAGCCTCCCGTCTCCCGAGCCGAGGTCGTAGACCACGTCCTCGCCGCGGATATCGGCGAGCTTCAGCATCTCCTCCACGATCACCCATGGAGTCGGAACGTAGGGGCCGGCGATATTGTCCTTCGCGTCGTCGAGGTCCTGCGCGAAGGCGGGTGCGGCGGCGCAGAGCGCCAGCACGGCTGCAACGCAGCGGGAAAACGAATTCATCCTGCTTCCTCCAGCCGTTCGAGCAGACCGTTCAGCGCGAAAACCACCGACTGCCGGCGCACCCTTTCCCGGCCGCCCGGGAAACGCCGCGTGACGCTTTCCATCCCACCCCGTTTCCGCGACCACGCGAAGCACACCGTGCCGACGGGTTTCGCCTTCGTGCCGCCGCTCGGCCCGGCGACGCCGGTCACCGCGATCGAAACTTGCGCGCGGCTTCGCGCGAGCGCCCCGGCGGCCATTTCCTTCGCGGTTTCCCGGCTCACCGCGCCGTGCCGCGAAAGAGTCCGCTCGCGCACGCCGAGCAGCTCCCTCTTGGCCTCGTTGGAGTAAGTGACGAACCCGCGGTCGAACCACCCGGAGCTCCCCGACACGGACGTCACCGCCTGGGCAATCCAACCGCCGGTGCAAGACTCGGCCGTGGCGAGCTTCAGATTGTGTTTCTTGAGGCGCGCGCCGATCCGTCTCGCTAGCAGCTTGAGCGTATCGCGAGCCATCAGCCGAGGATTCTTTTCACGAGAGCGATAAGAAGCAGGGTGTAGAACGCCGCGACGATGTCGTCGAACATCACGCCCACGCCTCCTTTCATCGCACGGTCGATGTGACGGATCGGCGGCGGCTTGACCACGTCGAAGAAGCGGAACGCGAAGAACGCAAGGGCCCACCAGGCCCAGCCCGAAGGTGTGAGCAGCAGGATCAGCAGCATCGCGACGACCTCGTCCCAGTTCATGGCGCTGTGATCGGCGATGCCCAGATCGCGCCCGGTTCGAGCGCAGGCCCAGACGCCGATTCCGAAGAAAAGAACGATGACCCCGAAAAGATACAACGGAACGACGACCCCGAAGAGAGACACCGTCGGCAGCAGCCAGCCGAGCAGAATGAAAAGCGGAAACGCGAGCAGCGTGCCTACGGTGCCGGGGGCGAGCGGCGCAAGCCCCGTTCCGAAACCGAGCGCGATGAAATGGGCCGGATGGGCGAGGGCGAAACCGGGGCCGGGCCGCGTGATCATGCGAAGTGATCGAAACCCTTGCGCGGACTGGAAACGAGCTTGCCCCGGGCGTCGCGCAGCCGCGCCACCGGATCGCCCGGAACCGCGACGCCGATGAGGGCGAGCGGGATTTCAAGGTCCTTTCCCACGGCTTCGATCTCAGCGCGCTTGAACGCCGGCGCGGTGAACACGAGCTCATAGTCGTCGCCACCGGCGAGCAGGCAATCGTCGGCGAGCGCTTTGTCCGGGCAGCCGGCGATCGCCTTCGCCCGCGGAAGGCTGTCCCAGAGGAGCTCGGCGCCCACGCGGGACGCTTCCAGGATATGGCCGAGATCGGCGAGCAGGCCGTCGGAGACGTCGATCGCGCTGCGCGCAAGTCCGCGCAGCCGTTCGCCCAGCTCGACGCGCGGCTCGGGCGTGTGCAGCCGGGTGAGGCAGGCTTCGAGCGCCGCGCCCCCGAGCTTCACGCGCCCCTTCAGGTGGGCGAGCGCGAGCGCCGCCTCTCCGGTCGCGCCCGAGAGCCAGATATCGTCCCCGGCGAGCGCCGCGTCGCGCTTGAGCGCGAGCTCCGCCGGTACCTCGCCCATCACGGTGACCGAGATCGCGAGGGGCCCTCTCGTCGTGTCCCCGCCGATGAGCTCCGTTCTCCAGCGGCCGGCGAGCCGGAAGAACCCTTCCGCGAACGCGGCGATCCACGTCTCGTCGGCCTGCGGCAGCGCAATCGCGAGCGTCGCCCAGCGCGGGCCGGCGCCCATCGCGGCGAGATCCGAGAGGTTGACCGCGAGCGCCTTGTGCCCGAGCTTCCCCGGTTCAGCGTCCGGGAAGAAATGGGTTCCGGCCGTCAGCATGTCGGTGGAAACGGCAAGCAGCATTCCGGGGTCGGGCCGGACGAGCGCGCAGTCGTCGCCCACCCCCAGCACCGCGCTAGTCGCGGCCCGGGTGAAGTATTTGCGGATGAGGTCGAACTCGGAGGCCACGTCTTCAGGTTTTCCTCTCCTGCGGCCGCAGTTCGGAGACGAGCTTGTCGAGCACGCCGTTCACGTACTTGTGGCCGTCGGTGCCGCCGAAGTCCTTGGCGAGCTCGATCGCCTCGTTGATCACCACCTTGTAGGGAATATCGGTCGCGTTTTTCAGCTCGAACGCCGCGAGCAGCAGGATGCCGCGCTCGACCGGCGAAAGCTCTTTGAGCTTGCGATCGAGCACAGGCGCGATCAGGCGCTCGAGCGAGGCGGCGTGCGCTATCGTGCCCTGCAGGAGCCGCGCGAAATACTCGGCGTCGGCCTTACCAAAGCTCTTTGATTCCGCCAACTGGGACTGAAGGTCGGCCGCGTTGTCCCCCGCGAGCTGCCACGCGTACAGGCCTTGCAGCGCGAGCTCGCGCGAACGGCGCCGCGCCGATTTCATTTGTGGCTCTTCGCGATGCTCTTGCCGAGGTTCGCCATTTCCACGGCGACCTCGGCGCAGTCCCGGCCTTTTTGCGCCGCGCGCGCCTTCGCCTGCTCCTCGGTGTCGGTGGTGAGAATGCCGTTTGCGACCGGGATGCCGCTGTCGAGCTGCACCTGCATGAGTCCCGACGCGGATTCGTTCGCGACGATGTCGAAATGGTGCGTCTCGCCGCGGATCACCGCGCCGAGCGCGATCAGCGCGTCGTATCTCTCCGTGTTGGCGAGCTTCTGCAGGGCGAGCGGCGCTTCGAGCGCGCCCGGCACGCTGACCACGGTGAGGGTGGTCACGCGCAATTCCCCAAGCCGCTTGCGGCAGGCCTCGAGCATCGCGACGCCGATGCGCTCGTTGAAGCGCGAGCGCACGATCCCGATGCGCAGGCCCTCCCCGCTCGAGTCGGGCTCGATCTCCGCCATCAGCCGTCCCGCGCCCTGGCGGCCCTTTCGACGTACCCCGCGATCTCCAGCTCCCACCCTGCCATGCTCGGCATTTTTCTCGGCGAGGCCATGAGGCGCATCTTGCCGACCCTGAGATCGCGCAGGATCTGCGCGCCGATTCCGTACGTGAGGAAATCCATCTTGGACGGGCCCTCGGGCCGCTCGGGCGACGCGACCCGCTCGATCAGCTGGGACGCGCTCTCGGCGCAGTTGAGCAGCACCATGACGCCTTTGCCCTCGGCGGCGATGCGCTCGAGCACGTCGGGCACCGACCAGGAGTGCGCCCGCGGGCCGGCCTCGAGCAGGTCGAGCACGGAGAGCGGCGCGTGCACGCGCACCAGCGTCTCCTTGTCGGGCGTGATCTCGCCGCGGACGAGCGCGAGCTGGGTTTCCCCGCTGATCTTCTCCAGGTAGACGATGAGCCGGAACGGCCCGAAGCGCGTCTCGATCACGCGCTCGGTCACGCGCTTGATGAGCGATTCGTTCTGGCTCCGGAAGTGGATGAGATCGGCGATCGAACCGATCTTGAGCCCATGATGTTTCGAGAACTCGATCAGGTCGGGCAGTCGCGCCATGCTTCCGTCGTCTTTCATGATCTCGCACAGGACCGCCGCCGGATGAAGCCCGCCGAGCTGCACCAGGTCGCAGCAGGCCTCGGTGTGCCCGGCGCGCACCAGCACCCCGCCTGCCTGTGCGATGAGCGGGAACACGTGGCCCGGCTGGACGATGTCCGCGGGTGTCGCCTTAGAGGACGCCGCCGTCTTGATGGTGTGCGCCCGGTCCGCCGCCGATATTCCCGTGGTCACGCCGGAGGCCGCTTCGATGGACACCGTGAAATTGGTGCCGTGCACCGAGCGGTTGCGCGCCACCATCGGCAAGAGGTTCAGGCGCTCGGCGTGCGCCTCGGTGATCGGCATGCATACGAGGCCGCGGCCGAACTTCGCCATGAAATTGATTTTTTCCGCGGTGACGAACTCCGCGGCGAAGATGAGATCGCCCTCGTTCTCGCGGTCCTCGTCGTCGACGAGCACGGCCATGCGGCCGGCTTTCAGCTCGGCGATGATTTCCTGGATCGAATTGAGGCTCATGGCGTTGTCCGAGCGCGAATTTTACGCCTATCAAACAAAAAGGGGCGCTCTCGCGCCCCTCGCATTCCGGCGGGCCGTCCCGCCTTACTGCTCGCCGCCCTGTTCGTGCCCTTCGATTTTCTCGCGGATGCGCGCGCGCTTGCCCGAGCGCGCTCGCATGTAGTAGAGCTTGGCGCGGCGCACGTCGCCTTTCCTCTTCAGCTCGATCGAGTCGATCAGGGGGGAATACGTCTGGAAGGTGCGCTCGACGCCCTCGCCCGAGGACACCTTGCGCACGGTGAACGAGGAATTGATGCCGCGGTTCCTCTTGGCGATCACCACGCCTTCGTAGGCCTGCACGCGCTTGCGCTCGCCTTCGACGACGCCCACGTTGACGATCACCGTGTCGCCCGGGGAGAACTCGGGGAGCTTCTTCCCCATGCGCTTGATTTCTTCCTCTTCGAGTTTTTGAATGATGTTCATCGCTTCGCTCCTTGGTCCAATTCCTGCCTGAACTCTTCAAGCAGTCTGCGTTCGCCCTCGCTCATCCCGCGCCGCTCGAGCAGCTCGGGCCTTCGCAGCCACGTGCGCCCCAGCGACTGCTTCAGCCGCCAGCGCTCGATTCTCTCATGGTGGCCCGAGAGCAGCACCGGCGGCACCGCCTCTCCCGCGTACGTTTCCGGCCGCGTGTACTGCGGGCAGTCGAGGAGCCCGTTCACGAACGAGTCCTGCTCGGCCGACAGCCCGTCCCCGAGCGCGCCGGGCAACTGCCGCACCACCGCGTCGATCAGCACCATCGCAGCGAGCTCGCCGCCGGAGAGGACGTAGTCGCCGATCGACAGCTCCTCGTCCACACTGCGACGTACGAGGCGCTCGTCCACGCCTTCGTAGCGTCCGGCGAGCAACACCCACCGCGGCCCCTCCGCCAGCTTCATTACCTTGCGGTGGTCCATCACCGGCCCTTGAGGCGAGAGATAGATCACTTTCGCTTCGCCTTTCGCCGCGGCCTTCGCCGCTGCGATCGCCTTCTCCAGCGGCTCGGCGAGCATCACCATGCCGGGCCCGCCCCCGTACGGCCGGTCGTCGACCGTGCGGTAATTGTCGGTCGTGAAATCGCGCGGGTTCCACAGCGCGAGGCTCCACAGCCCCTCTTCCAGCGCCCGGCGCGTCACGCCCGAGTCCGTGACCGCAGCGAACGCCTCGGGAAACAGCGTCACGCAATCGAAGCGGATCACCAGTCCGCTCCCCAGTCGACTTCGACCGTGCCTGCGGCGAGGTCGACTTTGCGGATCACCTCCGCAGTCGCCGGCACGAGACGCTCCCCGGATTCGTGCGCGACTCGCATTACATCGTTCGCGCCGCCGGCGCTGAAAAATCCCGTTACCTTGCCCAAGCGCTCGCCCTGAGCGTTCACCACCGCGAGGCCGATCAGATCGGCCTGGTAGAACTCGTGCGCCGCGGGCTCGGGCAGATCCTCGCGCTTGAGCGCCACCTCGGCTCCGCGGTACGCTCCGGCCTGCTCTGGGCTGCTGCATCCATCGAAGCGCGCCACCAGGTAGGCGCCGTGCGCGCGGCACTCCGCCACGACGACCTCACTGAGCTTCCCCGGCTTGCCGACCCACCACGCGGAATGCCTGCAGAGACTGCCGCTTCCCGAAGCGAACGGCTCGATCTTCAGAGCACCCTTCACGCCCCAGGGCGCCATCACGCGCCCCATGACCACCCACCTGGTTGGCCCGCTCGTCGCCAACCCGCCTCAGCCTGAGCTACTTGGCCGCGGCTTCAGCCGGCGCCTTGTAGCCCTTGAGGAGTCGGGCGACCGTCGGGCTCAGCTGCGCGCCCTTGCCGCGCCAGTACGTCAGGCGGTCGGTCGCGAAACGCAGCGACTCGCGGCCCTCGGGCGCCTTCGGGTCGTAGAACCCGACGCGCTCGATGAAGAGCTTGCCTGCTGCGCGGCGCGAATCGGCGACCACCACGTTGAAAAAGGGCCGCTTCTTGGCGCCGCCGCGAGAAAGACGAATCACAACCATGACCAATGACCGGAGCCGAAAAGGGCGTGATTTTACGCGAGATTCGCCCTGAGTGGAAGGCGAGACGTCTGCCGTCTGCTCACCGCCTACCTGACCCGTCTCCACACGTTGGTGTTGACTCGGCCCGCCAGCGTCGACGGATTGATGTAGACCAGATCCTCGGCAGTCAGAGTCTTGATGACCCGCTTGAAGGACGAGCCGTTCTGGTTGGGGAACGAGCTGCGCTCGATGTTGAGCGTCAGGACGCCGTCGGCTTCGCTGAGCGAGTAAGTCCCGTAATACGAGAGCACTCCGTGCGCGACGGCCCTGTTTTCCTCCGGCGTCGTTTTCAGACGGTCGTTGGAAGCGAGCTTCGGAAACTCGGCGATGATCTGCTGAGAAAAGCGGATGCCGTCGAAGGTGAGCAGGCCTTTGGGGTTCGCGCCCTCCACCAGCGGAAACTTGGTGCCGTCCTTGGCCACGGACTCCGCCGAAACGTACGTCCAGTTGCCGATGAGCAGCTTCTTCGAGATCGGACCTCTCTGCTGGGCCCAGGCTTCCGAAGCTCCAAACAGCATCAAGACGGCGAAACCAGCAGCGATCGATTTGTTCATGGTATCCCCCTCTCCCAGCAGTCTATACCCGCTACCGCATCCCCGCGCCCCGGAATCTGCTCCAGCGCTAGCCCGACCAAACTGGACAAAACGACCAAAACGTCTATAATGCTCGAAACACCTTCCAAGGCCTACCATGACCACTCTGACATTCCGCAACAGCCGGGGCGAACTGGTCGATATCCCCGCCGTTCCCGCCACCCGGGCCAAGAGCGAGTTCGGCGCCGTCCTCGATAATGCCGTCGCCCGCGGGGCGGTCGCGATCACCCGCCACGACGCGACCAAGGCGGTGCTCGTCTCCTACGCCGAGTTCGAATCGCTGGTGAAGTCGCGCTCCCCCGCTCTCGAGGACTTGAGCGCGCAGTTCGACGGCCTGCTCCAACGCATGCAGACGCCCGAGGCAAGAAAGGGCATGAAGGCGGCGTTCAACGCGCAGCCGGCCGAGTTGGGCCGCGCGGCCGTCAGGGCGGCAGCCAAAAAAAACACTAGGACAAAGGTCGCCGCTCTCCGCAGGCGATGACTGCGCCCGAGCCGCGCATCTACGTGCTGGCCGGCGTCAACGGCGCGGGCAAGAGCAGCATAGCCGGCGCGGCCTTTCGCTCGAACGGAGCCGACTACTACAACCCCGACGAGACCGCCCGCGCGCTGAGGGCCGCCAATCCCGCGCTGAGCCAGGCGGACGCCAACGGCGCCGCCTGGCAGCAGGGCAAAAAGCTGTTGGAAAAAGCCATCGCCGGGCGGCTCGACTTCGCGCTCGAGACCACGCTCGGCGCGAACACCATCCCGGCGCTGCTCGCCAAGGCGGCGGCTCAAGGGATCGAAGTCCATGTCTGGTATGCGGGCCTCGCGAGCCCTGAGCTCCACATCGAGCGCGTGCGCAAGCGCGTCCGCAAGGGCGGCCACGACATTCCCGAAGAGGACATCCGCCGACGCTACGAGCGCAGCCGCATCAACCTCGTGCATCTCCTGCCCAAACTCGCGGCCCTGCGCGTGTACGACAACAGCGCGGAGGCGGACCCCGCCGCCGGCAAGGCGCCCGCGCCCAAGTTGGTGCTGCACATGGAGCACGGAAAAATTCTCGGTCCGGCGGACCTGTCGCGGACGCCGGACTGGGCGAAGCCGATCGTCGCCGCGGCGCTGAAACTTAGGGTATGAACCCCTTCATCCCCTGCATCATCTTTGCCAATCCCGCTTTCTGCATCCGCTTCATCATCTCGCGCATCTGCTCGAACTGGTTCAAGAGGCGATTCACTTCCTGCACGGGAACACCCGCGCCTGCCGCGATGCGCCTTTTGCGCGAAGCCTTGAGGACCTCCGGCCGCATCCGCTCCGCGGGCGTCATGGAATTGATAATGCCTTCGACGCGGCGCAGCTGACGTTCGTCCATCTGCGAGGACTGCGCCGCTTGGGCGAACTGCGCGGGCAGCTTGTCGACCAGAGCCGACATCCCGCCCATTTTGCGCATCTGGCCGATCTGCTCCTTGAAGTCCTCCAGGTCGAAGTCCTTGCCCCTCTTTACCTTCTCGGCGAATTTCTTTGCGTCCTCGACGTTGACGCGTTTTTGCGCCTCCTCGACGAGCGAAAGCACGTCGCCCATGCCGAGGATGCGCGAGGCCATGCGCTCGGGGTGAAAGAGCTCCAGGCCGTCGGGCTTCTCGCTCACGCCCGCGAACTTGATCGGCTTTCCCGTCACCTGCCGCACCGACAGCGCCGCGCCGCCGCGCGCGTCGCCGTCGAGCTTGGTGAGCACGATCCCGGTGAGGGGCAGCGCGTCGCCGAAAGCTTTCGCGACCTTGACCGAGTCCTGGCCCTGCATCGAATCGACGACGAAGAGGGTCTCGACGGGCTTCAAGGCGGCGTGCAGCTCGGCGATCTCCCGCATCATCGGCTCGTCGATCGCCAGGCGTCCCGCCGTGTCGACGAGCAGCACATCGTGGTAGTGCTTTCCCGCGTGATCGAGAGCGGCGAGCGCGATGGCCAGCGGTTTCTGCCCGTTTTCCGAAGGAAAGAAATCAACGCCGATCTGAGCCGCGAGCGTCCTCAGTTGCTCGATCGCCGCGGGCCGGTAGACGTCGCAGGAGACCAGCAGCGGCCTTTTCTTCTGTTCCGTCATGAGCATTCTCGCGAGCTTGGCGGCGGTGGTCGTCTTGCCCGAGCCCTGCAGGCCGGCCAGCAGCACGACCGCGGGCGGCGTCACCGCGAGAGCGAGCGCCGCGTCCTCCCCGCCCATGAGCGCGATCAACTCGCGGTGCACCACGCCCACCAGCGCCTGGCCCGGAGTGAGGCTGCCGATCACCTGCTCGCCAAGGGCGGCTTCGCGCACGCGGGCGATGAAATCACGCACCACGGGAAGCGCCACGTCCGCTTCGAGCAGCGCCAGGCGCACCTCGCGCAGCGCCCCCTGGACGTTCGCCTCGGTGAGGCGCGCCTCGCCGCGGATCGTCTTCGCGATCCGGGACAGGCGTTCGGTCAGGTTCTCAAGCACGGGAGGGCGTGGCGTCGGTGTAAACTGCGCGGATGCCGGCGATTCTACTCTACGCTGCCGCGTCTCTCCTCTACGCGATCCTCGCTTTTCACTTCTGGCGCACGCGCTGGCGCGGCGCGAGCGGGCTGCGGCTCGCGCGCCTGGAGCGGGCTGCGATCCTCGCGCCGTTCGCGCTGCATACCTGGCTCGTCTACGACATGCTGTGGGCCCAGTCCGAACTGCACTTCGGTTTCGGGCAGGCGCTCTCGGTGATGCTGTGGCTCGCGGTGCTGATCTACTGGATCGAGAGCCAGTTCCTCGAGCTCGAGAGCATGCAGGCCCCGATCCTCGCGCTCGCCGCCGTGTGCGCGCCGCTGCCTGCGCTCTTCCCGGGGCTTGCGGGCACGCCGTACACGCATTCGACCGAATTTCGGCTGCACCTCGCGCTCGCGATGGTCGCCTACGGCATGTTCACGATCGCGGCGCTGCACGCGCTTCTGATGACGCTGATGGAGCGGCGGCTGCACGGCGGAGCGCTGGTCGGGCCGCTCGCCGCGCTGCCGCCTCTGCTGACGATGGAAAGGCTGCTGTTCCAGATCATCCTCGCGGGATTCGTGTTTCTCACGCTGACGCTCGCCACCGGAATCGCGTTTTCGGAAACGCTCTTCGGCCGTGCGATGAAATTCGACCACAAGACGGTGTTCGCCGTGGCTTCCTGGCTTATTTTCGCGGCGCTCCTCGCCGGGCGCTATCTCTACGGCTGGCGCGGACGGGTCGCGCTGCGCTGGACGCTCGTCGGCTTTGTCGCGCTGCTGCTCGCCTATGTCGGCAGCCGTTTCGTGCTCGAGGTGATTCTGCGGCGCGGTCTGCCCTAAGCTATACTTCCGCTCCCCGTCCTCTAGGCGCCCGCTTTGGACGACATTCGGTTGGCGGTGCAGTTCGTCGCGCTCGCCGTCCTGCTCGTAATCTCAGGTCTTTTCTCCATCGCCGAAACCAGCATGATGGCGGTGAACCGCTATCGCCTGAAGGCGCTCGTGCGCATGGGGAACCGGGGCGCCCAGTACGCCGCCGAGCTGCTCGCGAAGACCGACAAGCTCCTCGGGGTCATCCTGCTCGGCAACAACCTGGTGAACGCCGCAGCCGCGTCGCTCGTCACCGTCATCGGCATCGAGCTCTTCGGGGACGACAAGTACGTGATGATGGCCGCCACCCTGGTGATCACCTTCTTGATTCTCGTCTTCTCCGAGGTCACGCCCAAAGTCATCGGCGCGGCCTACGCGGAACGCATCGCGCCGCTCGCGAGCTATGTGCTCAAGCCGCTGCTCAGGATTCTCTACCCGGTCGTCTGGTTTGTGAACCTGTTCGTCGCGCCGTTGCTCTACCTGTTCCGCGTGCACTCGAAGAGCGGCGCCCATTCGCAGCGGATGACTATGGAGGAGCTGCGCCTGCTGGTGCTGGAATCGGGACAGTTCATGCCGAAGAAGCACCAGAGCATCCTCGTCAACCTGTTCGACCTCGAAGCGATCACCATCGAGGACGTGATGACGCCCCGCGCGCAGATCGAGGCGATCGATCTGGAGGCCTCGAGCGAGAGCATCCTCGCCCAGCTCACCACCGCGTATCACACGCGGCTCCCCGCCTACCGGGGCGAGCTCGGCAACCTTGCGGGCATCCTGCACCTGCGCAAGGTGATGCACCTGGTGCGCTCGGAAGAGTTCGACCGGAGGGCGCTCGCCGAGCTGCTGGCGGAACCCTATTTCGTTCCGGCCGGCACGCCGGTGTTCGCGCAGCTCCAGTATTTCCAGGAGAACCACCAGCGCATCGCGCTCGTGGTCGACGAGTACGGCGAGCTGCAGGGGCTGGTGACCCTCGAGGACATCATCGAGGAGATCATCGGCGAGTTCACCACCACCGCGCCGGTGAAATCGGAAAGCTATTTCTGGGACAAGGACGGCAGCGCCCTGGTGGAGGGCTCGAGCGTGCTGCGCGAGCTCAACCGCAAGCTCGGGCTCGCGCTGCCCCTCGACGGGCCGAAGACCTTGAACGGTCTCATCCTGGAACACCTGCAGGACATTCCCGCGGCAGGGGTCGCGCTCAAGATCGCCGACGTGCCGATGGAGATCGTCCAGACGCAGGGCCGGGTGATCAAGACCGTGCGGCTTTTCCGCCCGCGCCTGTCCGACCTCGCGCAAGCGGCGTGAGATTTTCTGCGGGCTGCGCGACGCCGGAAGCAATTCGCGGCCTTCAAGACTGTCAGTTTGCGCCTTGTCTTCAATGTATTGCGGAAAATACCTGAGACTTTACAAAGAGCCTGTGCCCATGCATCATCGCGAGACTGGCACCGGAGCATGAAGCAGGAGAGACCGCTATGGCAACCGCAGCAGCAGCAGTCGCCAAGGTCAGGGAAATCACCTACCTTTGGGAAGGCAAGGACAAGTCCGGCAAGCCCGTCAAAGGTCAAATGCGCGCCAGCGGCGAGGCGGTGGTCAGCGTCACGCTGCGCCGCCAGGGCATCATCGTCAGCAAGGTCCACAAGCAGCGCCTCGGGAGGGGCGGCAAGGTCAGCGAAAAGGACGTGAGCCTGTTTACCCGCCAGATGGCGACGATGATGAAAGCCGGCGTGCCGCTCCTGCAGTCTTTCGACATCGTCGGCAAGGGCCACTCCAACCCGGCGGTGGCGCGATTGCTGATGGGGATCAAGACCGACGTGGAGACCGGCTCCTCGCTCGCCTCGGCGTTCCGGAAGTACCCGCTTCACTTCGACGCCCTGTACTGCAACCTGGTAGCGGCCGGGGAGCAGGCCGGGATTCTCGAAACTCTCCTCGAACGCCTGGCGACCTACAAAGAAAAGATCCTCGCCATCAAATCGAAGATCAAGTCGGCCCTGTTCTACCCGATCGCGATCGTCGTGGTTGCCTTCATCATCACCGCGGTCATCATGATTTTCGTGATTCCGGCATTCAAGGAGGTGTTCTCGAATTTCGGCGCCGATCTCCCCGCCCCGACCTTGTTCGTCATGGGGGTCTCGGACATTTTCGTCAGGTACTGGTACGTCATCTTCCCCGCCGTCATCGGAGGCGCATGGGGCTTTCTCGCGCTATGGAAGCGCTCCGTACCGGTCCAGGTGTTCATGGACCGGCTGATGCTCAAAGTGCCGGTTTTCGGCGACCTGATCAGGAAATCCACCATCGCACGCTGGACCCGGACGCTCTCCATCATGTTCGCGGCGGGCGTGCCCCTGGTCGAGGCGCTCGAATCGGTCGGCGGCGCTTCGGGAAATTACGTGTACATGATGGCCACCAGGGAGATCCAGATCAAGGTGAGCACCGGGACGAGCCTGACGACTTCGATGCAGGAATCCAACGTCTTTCCCAACATGGTCACCCAGATGGTGTCGATCGGGGAGGAATCCGGCGCGCTCGATTCCATGCTCGGCAAGGTCGCCGACTTCTTCGAGGCCGAGGTCGACGACGCGGTTGACGCGCTCACCAGTCTGATGGAACCGATGATCATGGTGGTGCTCGGCGTGCTGATCGGCGGCATGGTGATCGCGATGTACCTGCCGATCTTCAAGATCGGCCAAGCGGTCTAGCATTATTTCCATCACGCGCCTCCTCGAAAGGGTTACGGCCCGGCCGTAACCCTTTTTGTTTGATCCGATGAGCGAGATTCTCAAGACGGCCGCCCACCCGATGGTGTTCCCGTGGCTGTGCCTAGTGCTCGGGCTCATGGTCGGCTCGTTTCTGAACGTGGTCATTCATCGTTTGCCGAAGATGATGGAGCGCGGTTGGCAGGAGGAATGCGCAGACCTGCACGGCGAGACCGTCGCCCCGGCGGAAAGGTTCAACCTTTTCGTTCCGCGCTCGCGCTGCCCCGCCTGCGGCCACGCTATCACCGCGGCCGAAAACATCCCGCTCTTTTCCTGGGCGATGCTGCGCGGACGCTGCTCTGCGTGCAAGGCGCCCATCAGCCCGCGCTATCCGCTGGTCGAGCTGCTCGGAGGCGCCGCCGCGGCCTGGTCGGCGGTGCGCTTCGGGGCCGGCCCCGCGGCGTTCGCCGCCATGGTGTTCCTGTGGTGCATCGTCGCCGCGACTTTCATCGATTTCGATACCCAGCTGCTGCCCGATTCGATCACCCTGCCGCTGCTGTGGCTGGGACTGCTCGTCAATGCGGGCGGCGTTTTTATCGACCTGCGTTCCGCGGTGATCGGCGCGGCCGCGGGATATCTCGCCCTTTGGAGCGTGTACTGGCTGTTCAAGCTCGCAACGGGCAAGGAGGGAATGGGATTCGGCGATTTCAAGCTGCTCGCCGCGATCGGCGCGTGGTGCGGGTGGCAGGTCTTGCCGCTCACGATCCTGCTGTCGTCCTTCATCGGGGCCGCAGTGGGGATCGCCCTCATGATCTTTGCCCGGCACGGCCGCAGCGTGCCGATTCCCTTCGGGCCGTATCTTGGCGCCGGCGGGATCGTCGCGCTGTTCTGGGGACCCCAGATCACCCGCCAATACCTCAACCAGTTCATGTGAAGCCGTACACGGTCGGACTCACGGGCGGCATCGCCAGCGGCAAGAGCTCGGTCGCCGGGCTGTTCGCCAAACGCGGGGTCGCCGTGATCGATACCGACGAGATCGCCCACGAGCTCACGCGTCCCGGAGGCGAGGCGATCGAGGCGATACGCGCTGCTTTCGGCGCCGGCTTGATCGGCGCGGACGGCGCCCTCGATCGCGACGCGATGCGCAAGCTCGCGTTCCGCGATGCGGCGGCGAGGAAAAAGCTCGAGGGGATCCTGCATCCGCTCATACGAAAGGAAAGCGCCCGCCGATGCGCGCACGCGCAGAGCCCCTACGCAATTCTCGTGGTCCCGCTCCTGGTGGAGGGCGGCGTCGACCGATCGCGCTACGCGCGGGTGCTCGTGGTCGATTGCACCGAGGCGCAGCAGGTCGAGCGCGCGATGCGGCGAAGCGGTCTCCCGGAGACCGAAGTGCGCGCCATCCTCGCCGCGCAGGCAACGCGCGAGCAGCGCCTCGCCCGAGCCGACGACGTGATCGACAACAGCGGAACACCCGGGGCGCTCGAGCGCCAGGTGTCGCATCTGAATGAGCAATACCTCACGCTTGCCGCGCGCTCCAAGACAACGTCATAGCGCGCGCCCGTTGTCAATTCGCGGCGGATCAGGGAGAATCCGGCGAGGCTCCCCCGGAATCAGTTGCTTACCCTAGTCGCGGGTGTCACGGTGATCACCTACGAGTATCCGCTCAACGAACGAATCCGGACCCTGCTGCGTCTGGAAGACCTGTTCGAGCGCGCCAATCACTTTGTCGCGGAGGAAGATTCGCGCGCGCACCACGCCGCGCTGATAACGCTGTTTGAAATCCTGGAAGTCGCCGGTCGCGCGGAATTGAAGTCGGACCTGCTGCAGGAACTCGAGCGACAGAAACAGGTCCTGCTCGGATTTCGCAACAACCCTCAAATCGCGGAGAGCGTGCTCCAGCAGGTCATTTCCGACATCGAGCGCTCGAGCGCGGCGATTTTCGCGATGACCGGCAAGGTCGGCCAGTACCTTCGCGAGAACGAATGGCTGATGTCGATCAAGCAGCGCACCGGGATCCCCGGCGGGGTTTGCGAATTCGATCTGCCCTCTTACCATTTCTGGCTGCACCGCGAAGGCGCCAGGCGCGTGACCGACCTCAGCACCTGGATTTCCCCGTTGCTGCCGATCCGGGATGCTTCCTCCATCGTGCTGAAACTTCTGCGCGAAGGCGGCAAGCCCGTGAAACACCTCGCCCACCGCGCCGCTTTCTCGCAAATGCTCGGCGGCAAGATGTCTCAGATGGTGCGCATCCGGCTGCCGCGCGAATCGCAGTTCATTCCCGAGATCAGCGCCAACCGTTACGCGCTGAACGTCCGCTTCAGCACTATCGGCACGCGGGTGTGCGAGGCGGACGTCGAGTTCGAGCTGACTTTCTGCAATCTGTAAGACCGTGGCCAAGGCGCGCTTTGTGAGCTGCCCGCGCTGCGGCGCGCAGGTGGCGTGGTCGCCGGAAAATCCTTACCGGCCGTTTTGTTCGGAGCGCTGCAAGCTCATCGATCTCGGCGACTGGGCGATGGAGAAGTACCGGGTTGCGGTCGAGGAAGACAAAGACCCGCCCGAGGCGAGCCCGACGGAAGATTCCTAGGGCATTTTTGCCCAGCTGCCGCGCACCATGGCAATGCCGTGCGCGCCGCAACTCATGGCTTGTTCGAGATCGGAAGGGACGATCCCGCCGAGCGCATAGACCGGCGTGGCTGCGCCTGCGGCGATCTTCCGGAATCTTTCCCACCCGAGCGGAACCGCGTCCGGGTGCGAAGGCGTCGCGTGGACCGGCCCGAGCACGACAAAATCCACCCCGAGCGCCTCGGCCCGGCGCAGCTCCTCG
>WNFV01002453.1_pt1 | contig 24656 bp, 24 predicted proteins | sample 5400101 | NCBI WGS metagenome assembly WNFV01 (sample SAMN13153361, study PRJNA577476) | soil metagenome | isolation source: 115 cm soil or saprolite under grassland replicate 1 | place: USA:California | collected 2016-06-15 | reverse complement strand
GGTCGCCGAGCGTCCAATTCGCGACGCGCCGCTCCAGAATCAAACCATAGGCAGCAATGCGGGTCTGCTCGTCCGCGCCGGGCAGTTCGTCAAGAAAGAGAATGCCTGGTTCGTCTTCACGCGGCAGAAAGTCGGGAAGGTAAAAAGTCGTCTGTTTGTTTTGGTGGTCTAGCGCGGGCAATCCACCGATGTCCGAAGCGGTCTTCTGTGAGAGCCTTACGTCACGCAGATTGGCTTCGCGCCGCCGGGCGAGCTGAGCGACGAGTCCCGACTTTCCGACCCCAGGACTTCCCCATAACATTACGGAAAGCTTGAGCGGCCAGAGCGCGCTGATCGCCGAGATCGCCTCCGACGGCGTACACGACATTGTATTGATCATGGTGTTCGATCCTCTGATAGATTGTTGAATTGAATTGTGAAGATCAGTTGCGCTCGACTACCGCCCGCTCATTTGTTCTGCGGGTCTTCAACGCGGCGCTGACCTCCGTCCCGCACATCCATAGCCTTAGCCTGGTGCGGGCGGAGAGATTTCCGGCCGGAGGGATCGAACCGACGCGGGCATAGACAAGGTCTTCCGCGGCCGAGCGTGTGGAAATGATCTGTTGGGGCTGGCGCGAATCGTTTGTATCTGTGATGGCGATGGCCGTTCCCAGCAGTTCTTCGGCGAGGAAGATTCCGAAGCTGTTGTGCGTGATCAAAGCAGCGGCAACGGGATTTTCCGGCGCGAACTCATATGGCTTGTCAAAGAAGTCGATCAGCGCGAGATAGTCACCGGGAATGCCTCCCCATCGCGCTGCCAGGCCTTCTGCAGGTTCTTCTCTGATCCGCTCGAGTTGGCGCGGCGGCCTCCTGCGGCGCATCCAATAATCGGCATCGATCTCACGCAGCCATTCCGCCAGAGTGACGACTCGCCCCAGGTCTTCCACCTGATGGTCGCGGAACAGGTCGCGAGTCGAAACAACAGTCCCGTCTTCGGCCATGATCGCTTCGCCGTGAATCCTGATCGCCAACCACTCTCCGAAATCCGAATGGAGGAGCATACGGTGCTGCATACTTGGAAAGATAGCCTTGCTGCGATCGATCCAGTCGTGGATCGCGATCCAGTCCTGCCATTCGCCGCCATAGCGATGGGCTGTGATGCGAGCGTGTTGTAGCGGCTTCATCTTCAACCATCCTCGAAAAGGTTTCTCCAGGCGACGTGACAGAGTGTGAACGGACCATCATCCATAACCGAACGGAATCCATTTGAGCGGATCGGGCGGAAGCGAACCGCGTTTGAGGTTGAAGATCCACCAGCCTCGCGCGGCGGTCACAAGTCCGCCCTTGCGTCCCCACTCGCGGAAGTGGTTGCAAGTTGAGTGATAGGTCGTGTGGCAGAAAGCATGAACCTCGACGGTTTCGGCTCCGCCTTCCGACCTGAGCTTCGGATGATGCCGAGCGACTCTCTCGCCATCGAGAATCGGAAGCTGGCAGAGACCGCAACGACGTTCGTGATTTTCTGAAGAAGAGTGGCGGTCCCCCATAAATATCATTCCCCCTATTGACAGGCGATGGCGCCAGCCAATGCGATATTCGCTCTCTAACCGACGGATCGGCGTCTGTCATAACCGGCGACTGGTCACTTGCGCGCCGCTGCCGTCCGCTTCGTTCTTGATGAAAAAAGACAGGTGGAAGAAAAATGCGCAGGATAGAGGTCTGGTTTCCGGCCGTATGGATATCTTTTCACCGATGCTTGCTCGTCGAACGATCGTCCCCACCGCATTCTTCTGCGGCGAGCGCGGCCCGCATTCTCGCGCGGGCTTCTATCGGCGAAGGCGCAATGCGTCCAGCGTGATAGAGCATCAGCCAAAGCCGCGCATACAGTTCGCCACGCCGCCAGGCCTTGGCAACCTCCATCAAACCGCGTAGGCTGAGAGCGTCCGCTTCTTCTCTGCTTTGCGAGCAGTCGAAGTGGGAACACGAAAATGGCGCAACGGCATGTATCGAGCAACGATCTCCGGCAGTCAGGAAACGGCAAGCGCCATCGCTGCGGCGAGCCGGGACAAGCGTACGAATGCGGATCAGCCCGCCTCTGGTGAAAATAATCGCGCCGGGACTGGCAAGGAGATTGTCTAATGCGAACCGCTCCAGATCGGATTCATTCAGGTACTCGGCGATCCGATGGAGGTCTGCCGGAATCAGGCTTCCTGCTATAAATCTGCAATTCGCAACGCAGGCTCTGCAAGCGCACACCGTTCGCGCAACGCCGAATTCAGTTCTCTCGGCCGCCATGTTTGACCCTTTCTATGATGGGAGAATGAATGGAAAGATTGCCGCATAGGCAAGCCACGCCACCCGCCTAATTTTTAAACTGGCGCTGTGGATTCCATATGTGAACGCGACTGTACAAAAGTCGCTGCGACTGCACAGAAGAGGATGCGCCTGAAGCAAGGCTGCATGAGTGCAGAGAGGGAGTTACTTTCAGTCCAGTCGCATTGACTTCTGTAAAAATGGCGCCCGGTCGCATTCACTTCTCTGTAAAAAGGCGAAAATCTGCCGCTACAGTCGCATCGTCTTTTGGAAGTCAAAGGCGCGGCATAGGTTGTGAGGTATTCGGAGCGACTCCGGCGAATTACCATCTGCGCTCATTAACCTTCTGGGGGTCGGTGGCCAGCCTACTTTTGGATCATCGCAATCATTTCGGCCGCGCTGGCGTCTCCGAGCCTGCGGTTCTCCATTTTGAGCAGGTCTCCCAGGGGACCGGTGATATCCTGGTATGCGGTCAGCCCTTCGTGACACCCTTTACCTACCATGATCTGAGCCTGATTCCTGTCCAGATCGAATGTCAATTTTGCATTCCCGGTCGTCGCCTCTCGTATGAAACGGCACACCCACTTGTCCGGACGCAGCTTGTAGTCCGGATAATCGCCGAACTCTTCCTCCAGCCAGGCTCGCATCGAACTTCCGTCATCATCGAGCAACGCCAGAATGCATTGGCGCGCGATCCGCTCATTGATTTCTTTACTGAGCGCTTTGATGATCGTCATGAAGTTCCCCCTTGATCTCTTCGACGTTTTCCGGCGCCGCTTCCACCGCATTCGATTCGACCGGCGCCGGCGCAACTCCGGATTGCCCCGGTTCTTCCCCCCTAAAGTAGTATCTGCAGATCTCGATCCGCTCCGGCTGTTCCTGGCTCCAATCGCGATAAATATCTACGTAGACATGACCTTCTTCGGCGATAATGTCGACGAGCGACTTACACATTCCCTCAAGCTCGATCATCAGCGTTATCGAGTTCTCTCCGGAGCGATACAGGAGGTCAACAGCAACCTCCGTTGTGCCGCCGATCTCGCCCTGTTCTACGACTTCGGGCTCGATGATCAAGCCGTTCAATTCCGCGTTCATATCGTTACCTCGGATTTTCGCTGGTTTGTGCGCCGCTGTGGGTTCCTTACCAACCGCATTGCGGATTCAATCGAAGAGCCTCTCCTGCCCGGTTTCGCCGAGCGTCTCCCTCCACTTCGCCTCGAACCATTCGAAGCCGTAGCGCGTCTTCGACTCCACCGTCGCCGGCGCGACTACGAAGAATTCTTCGACCGCCGGATAGCGATCAGGCTCGCGCCTGCGCACGTAGCCGTAGCGGATGCCGTGCTCGGCGCGCACCTCGAGGCCTGGCGACATCCGCCCGAAGCAGACAGCCATCTCAGCGTGACTTCCCTTCTTGAGCTTTTGCACGGCGCGGTCCGCCTTGCCGGGCCCTTTGTAGATACGGCGCACGCGGTAGAGAGCGTATTCGGCCGCCTCCAGCCGCTCCCTGAAATATCGCAGCGCTTCGGCGTGATGGTTTTCGGTGACGACCGACAGGAGCGTGCGATCGCGATAGAGAGCGCCACGTGGGTTGAGGCAGAGGCTCTGGTGTTCAAGGAGCAGAGCTTCGGCGACTTGCCCCGGAAATCGCCGCATTCGCGCGACGGTGTCTTCCCTTAAGGCCTGAAACGGACAATAGGAACAACAGGACTTGGGCCACGTGACGCCGGTGAGGTCTTTTAAATACTGCAGGCATCTGTCACGCGACCATTTCCACTCGAACAACGGATAAAAGCCCTTTCGCAGCGCGGTGTCATATTTGGCCGCACGGACGATCCGAGACTCTTCATCACAGTTGAAACCGAAGGCCATTCGCACCGGCGCAGTCACACGTTCGGCAAAGGCGCGTTCGCTCCTGGCGATGCGAGATCGCTCGTCCACGTTGTACCCGAGCGCATGGCGGTACGGTTGCCCTGACAATTCCTGCGAAAGCCAGGTCTCGATCACCCACCCTTTGAACTTAGTCGAGCAGATCCTGTTTCCCGAGAACTGAGGGACAGTTCCGGCCGACCTCAACTCTTCGGCGAGGGTATACGCGCCCTGGATGTGAACCTCGAACGGCTCACGCGTGTCGCTGAGGACTACTATCCCGTCGGCTTCCAGATGACCTGCGCGCGCGACCTGAACATAGCGCATGCGACGGGCGCGCATACGTGGCAGGAGATGTCGCTCACACAGCCATTTCGTGTCGGGATGCTCCCCGCCCGTTTGAGCGGTGATTACGATCAGATCGCGTTCCAGATCGAAGTCGCGAGACTCGGGCCGTTCCAGCCAGCTCAGCAGAAGGGCTGATGATTCCACACCCATGCCGAAGCTCAGTATCGTTTTCATGTGTTCTTGAGAAAATTCCGGAGGGATTGCAGGCGCGCCGCCGCTGAAGCCGGCCGCCGTCAAGTAAGGTCGCTCTCTTCCTGACGGTGCTCTTTTTCGATCATGGCGTCGTGGACGAAGCGCGCGACGGCTTCGGTGATGGCTTCGTCGGCGAGTTTGGCCGCATTGTCGTACTCGCTCGCGTCCATCAGCGATTGGATGGCTGCTTTTTGAATATCTTCAGACATTTCCTCCCATTGCTCCTCCTGCGCAAACTTTACCCGAATATCGTCTTCCGTTAAGCAGAACGCAGGGATCGCTCTCCGGGCGACTTCCTTTGCCTCTCGCTGCAACTCTTCCGGCGCATGGGCGACAAGACGAAAGAAGATCGATTGACTCATAGTGATAATAATGCGGCTCATTTTGCCTCCTTGATTGACGGTTGAAGACCGCTGATATCCCAGCGAAGTTTGACCATCACGGCGTACAACGCTCGTGCGCCAATACGCGTCCCGCTGCCCACTCTCTTTTTTGTTTTCCATCAGGGGCTTGATGACCCTGCTGACCGTCGTTCTGAAATAGATTCACCTTGCTTACCGAGTGGAACAGGGCTACACTCATCTCGGTAACCAAGTGAGGGTATATGAGCAAACCAACAGACCTGGTCCAGGGCACACTGGATCTACTTGTCCTGAAGATTCTCGCGTTAGAACCGCTCAACGGCTGGGCGATCGGGCAACGCCTGAAACAGGTCTCCGGCGAAGTCCTGCAGGTCAGCGACGGATCGCTCTATCCCGCGCTACACAAGCTGGAGCAGGAGGGTCGGATCAAGGCCGAGTGGAAGCTGAGCGAAAATAATCGCCGCGCCAAGTTCTACAGCTTGACGCGGCTCGGCCGCAAGGAACTGGAAAAAGAGGCCGCCAACTGGAATCGCCTCTCCGCCGCCATCTCGCGCGTGGTCAAACTCAAGGAGGCTTGAGCGATGCGTCTCAAACACCGGTTTTATACCATTCTGCTGCGCTTGCGATCGCTTTTTCGCCGCGCCCAGGTCGAGCAGGAACTGGACGAGGAGCTACGCTATCACGTCGAGCGGCAAACTGAAGAAAACATCGCCAAGGGCATGACCGAGGAGGAGGCGCGCTGCGCCGCGCTTCGCGCGATGGGTGGCGTCGAGCGGCGCAAAGAGGAATGCCGCGATATGCGACGAGTGAGGTTGATAGAAGACCTCGCGCAGGATCTACGCTACGGGCTGCGAACGCTGCGCAAGAGTCCTGGCTTCACGGCGGTGGCGGCGCTTTCGCTGGCGTTCGGGATTGGGGCTAACACGGCAATCTTCAGTTTGATCAATGCGCTGATGTTGCGACCGCTACGGGTCAAAAACGCCCAGGAGCTGGCGCTTTTTTCAATCACCGGGCCGTCGGGGACGGGTCATGGCTTCGATTATACGACCTACGAGACGTTCCGTGACGGCAATCAATCTTTCACCGGTGTCATCGCGGCTGACCGCGGATGGCGCGCGCGGTTGCTAGTGAACGAGCCGGGAGCGGGTGTGGAGTCTGTGCAAGAGCAGCGTGTGTCCGGCAACTTCTTTTCCGTGCTGGGTGTAAACGCGGTAGTTGGCCGCACGCTGATCGAGGCGGACGACAATCCGTCCAATCCGCAACCGGGGGCGGTGATCAGCTACGAATATTGGCGCCGCCGCTTCGGTCTCGATCCGCAGGTGGTGGGACAGCGGGTCACGGTCAACGACACGGCTTTGACCATCGTCGGCGTCGCGCCGCCCGGCTTTTTCGGCTTCGAGGTCGGCGCCCGGCCGGAACTCTGGTGGCCGGCCAGGGCGGACATAAGCAGACTGAAGGGATGGGGGTGGTTCCGAGTGATCGGGCGGTTGCGTCCAGGCGTGAGCATAGCGCAGGCGCAAGCGGAGATGGAGACGATCTTTCAGCGGCTACTTAACGACGAAGCCGCCCGTTCAACCGACTGGACGCCGACTGAGCGGCGTAAACACTTCGAGGAGCACGTCAGCCTGGAAGCCGGAAGCGCCGGGCATACCGACTTGCGTCAGGAGTTTCGCCAACCGCTGTTCATTCTGATGGTGGCGGTCGGGCTGACGCTGCTGATCGCCTGTGTGAACGTCGCCAACCTGCTGCTGGCGCGCGCGGCGACGAGGCGCAAAGAGATCGCGGTGCGGCTGGCGCTCGGCGCCGGACGCTTCAGATTGTTGCGCCAGTCGCTGACCGAGAATGTCCTGTTGTCTCTGCTGGGAGGCGCGGCGGGCTTGCTCTTTGCGCGGGTATTCCTGCGCGGGCTGATCACTTATCTGCCACAACAGGCGCATAAAACGACGCTGAATGTCTCGCCTGACGCGCGCGTGCTTGCGTTTACGCTGCTCGTCTCCATCCTGACCGGCTTGCTATTCGGCCTCGCGCCCGCTTGGCAGGCGACACGCATTCATCTGACGGCCTCGTTGAAAGATCAAAGCGGCGCGAGCGCCGGCCAGTCCCGGTTAACGCTCAACAAAGCGCTCGTCGTCGCGCAGGTGGCGCTCTCCCTCTTTCTGCTCATCGGCGCGGGTCTGTTCGCGCGCAGCCTTCGGAATTTGCGGACTCTGGACGCCGGGCTCAACTACGAGAACATCGTGCAGTTCAGGCTCGATACCAGCGGAGACTATGGCGGCGAACGGCTCAGCGATCTCTACAAACGCATGCTGGCGCGGCTGGAATCCCTGCCCGGCGCGCAATCGGCCACGCTATCGAATTATAGTTTGCTGGAGGGAGCCATCGTGAGAACTGGCGTCAGCATTCCCGGCTATACGCCGCCGCCGGACAAAAACATGAGCAGCAACACCATTACAGTCGGGCCCAGGTTCTTCGAGACGATGAAGATGCCCATCCTGGCGGGTCGTGATTTCGGCCCGCAGGACGAGCCTCCACTCGCGCCGCCGAAGAACGCGTCCGCCGCGACCGGACCGAAAAGTCCGGCTGAGGCCCCGCCGCTTTCCGCCGTCGTCAATCAGGCGATGGCGCGCTATTTCTTCGGCAATGAAAACCCTGTTGGCAAACGTTTCGTCGGTTCCGGGCAGATGATTGAAATCATCGGCGTCACGAGGGACTCCAAACATGTCAACCTGCGCGAACAGCCGCAGCGCGTTTTTTATCTCTACTTTTTCCAGCAACCGTGGCAAGACATCGCGACGTTCCAACTCCGCGTGAGCGGCCAGACTGTGGATTACACCGCGATGATCGAGCGGCTGGCGCGTGAACTCGATCCACAGGCGCCGGCCGTCGGATTGCGAATGATGCGCGATTGGGTCGACGACTCGCTCACGCAGGAACGCTTCATCGCGCAACTTGGGAGCGCCTTCAGCCTGTTCGCATTGCTGCTGGCCTGCGTAGGATTGTACGGCGTGATGTCTTACACGGTTGCTCGCCGCACAAATGAGATAGGCATCCGCATGGCGCTCGGCGCGCAAAGGAGCGATGTCGTCGGCTTGGTTCTGCGCGAAACCATGCTGCTGGTGGTCATCGGCGTCATCATCGGGCTGAGCGCGGCGCTAGGGGCCACACGCTTGGTCGCAAGCTTGCTATATGGGTTGACGCCGAATGACCCCTTGACCATTGCGCTGGCTTCCATGCTGCTATTGACGGTGGCCGCGCTGGCGGGCTATTTGCCGGCGCGCAGAGCTTCGCGCGTGGATCCGATGGTGGCTTTGCGCCACGATTAGTGAGGCTTGAGAGATGCGAATCAAACACTGGCTCTACACTATACCGCTCCGGTTGCGGTCGCTCTTTCGCCGCAAACAGGTCGAACAGGAATTGGATGAGGAACTGCGCTATCACATCGAGCGGCAGATTGAGGAAAACATCTCCAGAGGCATGACGCCCGATGAGGCGCGATACGCCGCGCTGCGCGCCATGGGCGGCGTCGAGTTGCGGAAGGAGGAGTGCCGCGATATGCGACGTGTGAGGTTGATCGAAGACCTTGCGCAGGATTTACGCTACGGGCTGCGGACACTGCGCAAGAGTCCCGGCTTCACGGCGGTGGCCGCGCTCTCGCTGGCTCTCGGGCTCGGAGCTAACACGGCGATCTTCAGCGTAGTTGACCCGCTCATGATCAAATCGCTACCGGTAAAAGACCCGGAACAGCTTGTAGTGTTTAATACTGTTGACCAGCGTGGCGAACTGCGTGAGCGATTCTCCTATCCGATGTTCGAGCGACTACGCGATCGCACGCAGGTCTTCTCCGGTCTCTTCGCTGAAAGTTGGTTTGCGCGCAGCATAGATATGAATGGCCCTGAACCTGGGAGTCAGAAAGAGAAGGTCAAACTGAAGCTGGTTTCCGGGGAGTATTTTCAGGTTTTAGGTGTAAATGCAATCCTGGGTCGCACGCTCACGACAGCCGACAACCAGTCGCCCGGCGCGCATCCAGTGGCGGTGATGAACTACCGCTTCTGGCAGCGCAGATTCGCCGGTGATGTTTCGGTCATCGGCAAGAGCGTTATGTTAGAAGGTCAGGAGTTCGCCATCGCCGGCGTAACGCCGCCAGAATTCTTCGGGGATGAGGTGGGAAACGGACCTGATCTTTGGGCCCCGCTGATGATGAACAATATCTGGGACCCCGCTCTGTCGGGTCTCAGAAACGTACGTGATGATTGGCTGCAGATTGTAGGCCGGCTCCGCCCAGACATAAGTGAGGGGCAGGCCCAGGCGGCGGTGGACCTGTTTTTGTCGCAGGTCAAGTCCGAGTCGAGTGAACTGGGCAAGCAGGCATGGGCGACCAGGATACTACTTTCTCCCGGTCGCCAGGGATTCAGCGGGCGCGCCGGCTGGTTGCATGAACCGCTTCGCGCGATTATGGCATTGGTGGGGCTGGTGTTGCTGATCGCCTGCGCCAATATCGCCAACCTGCTGCTGGCGCGCGCGGCGAAGCGCGCTCCGGAAGTAGCTATACGCCTGACGCTGGGCGCGGGACGACTCAGGCTGATCCGGCAATTCCTCGCCGAAAGCGCCCTGTTGGCAGGCGCCGGCGTCGTTCTAGGTCTGCTTTTCGCATGGTGGAGCCGCCACATCATTCTGGCTCTGATTTCAGAATATGTTTCGTCCATCTCGGTCAGTTCGATTGTTGTTATCGCGAACGCCCGCGTGCTCGGCTTCGCGATCGCGGTGTCATTGTTGACGACGCTTCTCTTCGGTCTCGCGCCAGCTATCATCGCTACGCGGCAGGATGTAAACACCTTGCTCAAGGCGCCTGTTTCGCGGAGGACGCGAAGTTCCCGTCTATCGTTTTCACGGTCTCTGGTGGTTGCTCAAATCGCCCTGTCACTCATCCTGTTGACCGGGACCGGCCTGCTTATCCAGACCCTGCGCAACCTGCGCTCGCAGGATTTCGGTATCGCCACTGAGCACATCATACAAGCCCGTATCTTTGCTAGAGACGCTGGTTATAAAAAAGACCAGCTCCCGGACCTCTATCGGCGAATCCTTGAAAAAATGAACTCTTCGCCAGACATTCGCTCAGCCACCATGGCCGACGCGGGATTTCTGCAAGGTATCACAGATGGCTCATGTTGCATTGTCGTCGAAGGCTATAACTACCCTCCTGATGAAGGGCGCCGGCTCCGCACCAACAGTGTGATGCCTGGTTATTTTCAAACCATAGGGTTGCCGCTGCTGCTTGGTCGTGACTTTATCCCGTCAGAGACGAGCAGCGAGCCGGAAAAGTATGCAAAAGTCGCCATCATCAATGAAACCATGGCGCGCCACTACTTTGGGACAGCCAACCCTCTGGGAAAACGCTTTGGTTGGGACGATCCACAGATAGGGAAAGGCTACCCGCAGTGGTTGCCACGCTTTGATCGAGGAGATCCACGGCAGTTCGAAATCATCGGCGTCGCCAAAGATACATTCCATCAAGGCCTGCGCGGCAAGACTCTCCCACTGATCTATTTCCCAAGTCAGGGTGGAGAGGTGTTAGTGGCGCGTGCGGCGGGACCTGCGGCGCCTCTGATGGCGACGATCCGCCGGGAAATTCAGGCTGTCGACAAGAATCTTGTGATCGATGGCCTCTCTACCGCTCCTCAAAGGCTGGATCAGGCATTGTTCATGGAAAGATTGATGGCGAAGGTTTCCGGCTTTTTCGCCACGCTCGCGCTGCTGCTAGCCTGCGTTGGATTGTACGGCGTGATGTCATACGACGTGGCGCGCCGCACACACGAGATCGGCATTCGGATGGCGCTCGGCGCGCAAAGAAGAGATGTCATCGGCCTGGCGCTGCGCGAAACCATGCTGCTGGTCGGCATTGGCGCCATCATCGGACTATGCGCCGCGATGGGCGCCACACGCTTGATTGCGAGTATGCTGTATGGCCTGGCGCCAAATGACCCTCTGACCATTGCGCTGGCTGGATTGTCGCTATTGGCAGTGGCCGCGCTGGCGGCCTATTTACCGGCGCGCAGAGCTGCGCGCGTGGATCCGATGGTGGCATTGCGACACGATTAGTGAGGCTTGAGAGATGCGAATCAAACACTGGCTCTACACTATACCGCTGCGCTTGCGCTCGCTCTTCCGTCGCAGTCAGGTCGAGCAGGAGTTGGATGAAGAGCTCCGCTATCACGTCGATCGGCAAATCGAAGAAAACATCGCCAAAGGCATGACGCCGGAGGAAGCGCGCTACGCCGCGCTGCGGGCCATGGGCGGCGTAGCGCGACGGAAAGAGGAATGCCGCGATATGCGACGCGTGAGGTGGATTGAAGACATGATGCAGGATCTCCGCTACGGATTGCGGACTCTGCGCAAGAGTCCGGGCTTCACGGCGGTGGCCGTGCTCTCGCTCGCGCTCGGGATTGGGGCCAACACGGCGATATTCAGCCTGGTTGACCCGATCCTTCTCAGATCGCTGCCGGTCAAGAACCCGGAGCAGCTTGTCGTGCTGAAGATCGTTGACGAACGCGGCGAGGAGCACGGCGACTACTTCTTCTACTCACTGTTCGAGCGACTTAGGGCGAGCACGCAGGTCTTCTCAGGCATGTTCGCTAACGGATGCGGAGACTGCCCGGTGGATATGGTTGGCCCTGAACCCAGGGGTCAGACGGAAAAGGCAAGGCTGAATCTGGTTTCTGGCGAGTATTTCGAGGTTCTAGGCGCGCCTGCGGTCCTCGGCCGCACGCTCACACCAGCCGACAACCAAACGCCCGGCGCACATCCGGTGGCCGTGCTGAGTTACCGTTTCTGGCAGCGCAGATTCGCCAGAGATGTCTCGGTCATCGGCAAAGTCATTAAGTTGAAGAATCAGCCATTCACTATTATCGGTGTCGCGGCACCCGAATTCTTTGGGGCAGGGTTGGGAGCAGCGCCTGATATTTGGGCGCCGCTGGTGATGATGAATATTGTTCTTCGAGAGCGGTCGGGCCTCAGCGATATGGATGACGAAGGTCTAGAGATTATGGCCCGGCTCCGGCCCGGCGTGCGTGAAGAGCAGGCTCAAGCGGCGTTGGACTTATTCTTGGGACAGATCAAGTCCGAGCAGAGCGATCTGGGCAGGAAGACAGGCAATATCTCAAAGCTCGTACTGTCCCCCGGCCGTCAAGGATTCATGTGGTTTCGCGCCTGGATTTCTCAACCGTTTCGCATCCTGATGGCGGTGGTAGGGCTGGTGTTGCTCATTGCCTGCGCCAATGTCGCCAACCTGCTGCTGGCGCGCGCGGCAAGGCGCGCCCCGGAAGTGGCAATCCGTCTGACGATCGGCGCGGGTCGCTTCCGCCTGATCCGGCAGTTCCTCACCGAAAGCGCCCTGCTGGCCGCTGCCGGCGCCGTTCTAGGCCTGCTCTTCGCATGGTGGGGTTGTCGCGCCATTTTGGCTTTGATTTCAGAATATGATTCTTCAATCACGATTGGCTCAATTGGCGCCATCCCAAACGCCCGGGTACTCGGCTTCACGATGGCGGTGTCACTGCTCTCGACGATCCTCTTTGGTCTCGCGCCCGCGATCATCGCCACGCGGCAGGATCTGAACGCTGCGCTCAAGGCGCCCACGCCGCCGAGTTCCCGCCTTTCGCTTTCTCGGTCTTTGGTGATTGCGCAAGTCGCCTTGTCGCTCCTCTTACTAACCGGGGCCGGTCTGTTTGTGCGGACCCTGCGCAACCTGCGCACTCGAGATTTCGGTTTCGACGCCGAGAGCATCATACAAGGCCGTATCTTTGCCGAAGACGCCGGTTATAAGAAAGACCAACTTCCCGGCCTATACAGTCGGATTCTCGAAAGATTGAACTCCGCGCCGGGTGTTCGTTCCGCCAGCATGTCCGGTGTCGGGATTCTGTATAACCTCTCCGACGCTTGTTGTATTGCAGTCGAAGGCTACACACACCGCCCCGATGAGGATCGTCGAGTCCGCACCAACGACGTGAGGCCAGGTTATTTTCAGGCTATCGGGCTGCCGCTGCTGCTCGGTCATGACTTCACTCCGCAGGATATCGCCAGCGAGTCACCCAGGCGCCAGAAAGTTACCATCATCAACGAAACCATGGCGCGCTATTACTTCGGGACAGCAAACCCTCTTGGGAAAAGAATTGGTTGGGGCGACGAACGGCAGGGCAAAATCAAATACAACACAGAGATAGTCGGCGTTGTTAAAGATACCGTCTACTACAATCTCCGCGCCAAGCCGCGAGTTCTCTATTTTCCCAGTCAAGCTGGAAATTTATTGGTGGCGCGCGCGGCGGGGCCGGCGGCTCAGATGGTTGCGACGATCCGCCGAGAGGTTCAGGCCGTTGACAAGAATCTGGTGATTGACGACCTCTCGACCTCCTCTCAACTACTCGATCAAGAATTGTTTGTGGAGAGAATGATGGCAAAGCTTTCCAGCTTTTTCAGCTTGCTCGCGCTACTACTCGCTTCGATCGGATTGTATGGCGTGATGTCCTACGACGTGGCGCGCCGCACGCGCGAGACCGGCATTCGGATGGCGCTTGGCGCGCAAAGAAGAGATGTTGTTGGCCTGGTGATGCGCGAAACCATGCTGCTGGTGGTAATCGGCGTCATCATCGGGCTCATCGCGGCGCTGGGCGCCACACGCCTGATTGAAAGCAGGCTCTACGGCCTGAGGCCGAATGATCCCCTGACCATCGCCCTGGCCGGATTGCTCCTGCTGACAGTAGCCGCGATTGCGGGCTATTTGCCGGCTCGCAGGGCGGCGCGCGTGGATCCGATGGAGGCTTTGCGCCACGAATAAGGAGGATTGAGAGATGCGATTCATACTACGGCAGTTAAGACTCGTAAGTATGCCCGCACTGCATCTGTCATACCCATTTCCAATGCGTCTGCCACCAGAGCGTGTCCGATTGACACTTCGAGAATTCCCGGAATTTCGCAAAACTTGCCGAGATTCTGCAGATTCAAATCATGACCGGCGTTGACCCCCAGCCCTGCCGACTGCGCGGCTTTCGCGGCGCCGGCGTACTTTTCAAACACCGTGTCGAAATCGTTACGAGCAAATGCCTCAGCATAGGGCTGAGTGTATAGCTCCACGCGGTCGGCGCCCAACTCACGCGCCTTTCCCCATTGATTTCTGTCTGTGTCCATAAATATGCTCACTCGGGCTCCAAGATCGTGTAGTTCAGCGATGATCGGTTCGAGCCGTGGGCCCTCTTGGTCAAGGTCCCAACCGTGATCTGAAGTGATCGCATCCGGGCCGTCAGGAACGAGTGTGCATTGGACAGGTTTGATCCTTCGCGACATTTCCATGAAATCCGGGAAAGGGTTGCCCTCGATGTTGAATTCAACATGCGGATAATGCTTCAAAAAATCGGCAAGGTCATACACGTCGGACGGCCGGATATGTCTGCGATCAGGCCTGGGATGAACCGTAATGCCATGCGCGCCAGCGCCAACGCTCAGTTCGGCCGCCTTCAGCACGCTTGGTATCCCGATATTTCGAGAGTTTCTCAATAACGCGACTTTGTTCAGGTTTACGCTGAGTCGAGTCATGGATAGAAGGCCTCCAGCCGAACGAAATCAGTTGCTCCCCACCGTAGAGCGCTCAAGTTGATTGTTTTTGAGAACTGCATCGAGACCTGCGAGATCTCCGAGAACCCACAATTCAGCAATGGCTTGTCGCTCGAAACGAAACAGCGCCGCCCCTAGCCACTGAACAGGCAAGCCCGTTGCAAGATAACCCCGGAAGGGAGCCATATGTAGACCCGAGAATCGCATCTTGGCGAACGCTTGCTCTCCTTCCGAAACGCAAGCGAGAATCTCGCAACGGTAGTTGGCGAGCGCGCTGCGAACCGAGCGAACATAATCCTTGAACGCCTCGCGGCCTCGCAGTTCGGCGCCAAGCGACCCACGAAACGAAAAGTCTTCTACGAGCAATTCGGACACGGCGCCAAGATCGCCAGCGTTCCAGATGCGCTCATAAAATGCTGTAACAAGATTCGGTGTGGCCATAGATGCGCCCATCCTAATCTGACTTAGGCGGTCTTGTGCAAGAGCCAATTTCGTAATAAAACGGCAGTCCACTTTTTAAGCGGCAAACGGAAACACGCCGGATGAGGCAATGAATTAACCGACATTCAGTCATCTAAACCGAAGTATGAATCTCCGCAACACCATCATCTATCTCATCGGTATCCCTGCTGTCGGGAAATACACGGTCGCCAAAGAAATCGGGCGGATGACGGGCGCCAAGGTGGTCGATAACCAGTTGATCAATACTCCGGTGTACAGCGTTGTCGGCTATGATGGCGCATCGACATTCCCCTTTCCGCAGGGCGCCGGGCAGCATATCGAAACAATCCGGAGGGCGGTCTTGACCGTCATCCGCGATTTCTGCCCGCCTGACGACAGCTTCGTGTTTACGAATGTACTCGACGCGAGAGTATCTGGAGACAAAGCGTTGTTCCGCCGAATCGAGCGATTGGCGAAGCAAAGAAAGGCCGGGTTCTTCCCAGTGTGGTTGACGTGCGATGCCGAGATGCTACGCCAACGCAAAAATACTCCGGAACGTCGGGCGCGGCTCAAGGACATCGACCTGACCACGATTCCGTGGCGCCTCCAGGGATTTGAAGTGCTTAAAGTGCAACACTCAAATGCGCTGACGCTGGATACATCTCACTGCGGGCCGGGAGAAACGGCTCGGCGCATTTTGGAGCATGTGCAAAGGACCGATCCCGGCTTCAGTAAAGGATGAGATGGATCAAAGGGCATTCAAAATAACCCGGGAGGTCGCCGCCGAGCGGCGGGCTCGTGTCGTCTCAATTGTTGAAGGTCTTCCTGAGGCCGGTGTCGTGGCCGCCGGCAATCACTTGAGCCTCGAAGTGCGCCAAAAGCGCTTCGGTTGGTACCTTGATGACCATCACGGGGACGGGCGTCTCGCCATCAACTGCAAGGCCCCGCGCGGCGTCGCCCAACAGTTGGCGAAACATGCCCCGGACAGATTTCACATCCCGAAGTACGTAAGTCATCTCGGCTGGGTAGGGCTATGGCTCGATACGCCTCAGGTCGACTGGGCGGAAGCCGAAGCGGTCCTGGTGGGCGCCTATCGTCTGACGGCGCCCAAGAAATTGATTGCCGAACTCGACGCCGGGTAGAACGCATAACCGGATGCTCCAGCCAGCGTCATGCCCGCTGGCAGAGTTCAGCGCGGTTGAATGATGCGTCGGGCGTCGCGGCGAATTGCGCTACAATACCTTCTCGATACGACTCTTTTTGACGCGTGTGCGATGCCATTCTTCGATATCCTTTTGTTTCTCAGCGGCGATCTTTTTACGGTAAAACATTATTTATCAGGTAACGACTTTATTTTCTATCCATAGTTACTGCAACATCAACCGTGGAAATAGAAAGATTTTGTGACACAGTAACGCTAAAATGGCAAAGGATCGAGATGGAGCGAATTACCCAACACACAGGAGAGAGCTACGAGGGCATAGCCAGGAAGTATGCCGAAACAGTCGACACCAAACCGTGGAATGCCTATTACGAACGCCCGGCTGTCATATCTCTGCTCCCACCTTTGACCAACGCTAAAGTGCTGGATGCAGGTTGTGGCTCCGGCTGGTATGCCGAATACCTGCTCAGTCGTGGCGCCGCGGTCACCGCCTTCGACCTCAATTCGGAATTTGTGTCCCTCACCCGGTCGCGCGTGGAGGAACGCGCGCGCGTGCTGCAGGCCGACCTGTCCCGTCCATTGGACTTTGCAGGGAGTGGAGAATTTGACGTGGTACTCTGCGCACTGGTCCTGCATTACCTCAGAGATTGGCAGCCGGCGCTCTATGAATTCCGCCGCGTTTTGAAACCGCAAGGGGCACTTGTCTTCTCCACCCATCACCCTTTTATGGATTGGAAGCTCTTCAACAAGGAAGATTACTTCGCCATCGAGTTATTGGAGGATGAATGGGAGATCGGGAAGGTGAGTTTCTATCGCCGGCCGCTCACTTCCATCAGTCAAGACCTGGACACAGCAGGCTTTTTCATCGAACGGTTGCTGGAGCCCCAGCCCACCGAGGATTTTCGACGAGTGGATCCAGAGGGGTACGAGCGCCTCACCAAGAACCCATGGTTTCTCTGTGTTCGCGCCAGGAAGAAAGACTGATGCAATCGTATTAGTGATCGGGAGCCGGCTAAATGCAGATGCCAACTCTGCCAACTTGAGGAAACTCAAAGGCGAATCTACTGACCAAGGCGATAGAGAATGACGGATACGCCTCTTTCGCCAACCCGCTCGGCGAAGCCTTCCAAGAGGCGTTCATACTTATTCCAATCGCCACCGGCCAGGCCGCAGCCTATCCCGTAAGGGAATCCGATCGACTTCAATTCGGGCAATTCCGCGATCAGATCGAGCGCTTTGCCGAAGGCCTCAAGACGCGAAGCGTCGGAATTTCGACCCCGCGATGGTTTCCCCGGGTTGAGTTGGCCGTAAATGTTAATTACATACCGCTGGCCACGCTTCGGATCGCCATGAACGGCGATCGAACCGAAAAGCGAAGCGTCGTCCCCCCGTTCGGAGCGATTCGAGTAAACATCAGCCCAGGGAAAGGCTTTGAAAATGGCGCTTGCCAGCCCGGCGCCGCGCCGCGAGTAACAATTGCATTGATGTGCGATGTACTGGCAATCGGAATCCAACAGACTGCCATTGACGATTTTGAGCATAGACTTTTCCACCGCTCGCGCCCCGCTTGATAATTTCAGGCCGGACAGATCAGGATAATATTAATGCGCCGACAATACAGCATACGCCGCCTACTTCCCGATCAGAAGAGGCTGAGCCTGACCACTTCATCATTGCTCAGGAGGAGAATGACGCTGACGGGCCTGTGCTTCCGCCGGCTCCTGTACTCCGGCGTGACCGCAATTATCTGCTCCCCTTCTGGCACGAATCTCAAAAGGTCGTCCCAAGAGAAATTCTTCGGGACTGCATTGCCGATCAGATTTCTGATCTCACGCTCGCACGACTCCTGATAACTCTCTGACATCTCCTCGCGACTGCGCCCTTGATCATTTTGCGGATCGAAGCCCGCCCACGCGTCAGTTTGATAGAAATCCTGGGGATCAGCGCCGCCAACCGTGAAATCGATGGTGTCCACGTCCCAGTTGTTCGGATCGTCGAACGTGAAGACCGCGTGGTTATCGATCTCGCGCCACTCCGACGGCGCTTCTCGTTCCGCCCCCAGGCCCCATTGGCCAGCCTTATGGAAAATCTGAGGACAGCCACTCGGAAGCGCAATCTGCTCTCCCGGCTTCCACCAAAGATGCCGGATGTCGAGCCGCGATTCATCCGACTCCAACACTTTATATGCCGCGCCGGTCAATTCGAGGAAAGTGTGCAAGCCATACTCACTGGAATATGCGGTTCCGTCTTCCTGGACTATCCGTACCTTGTCCGCGAGCAACAGCGGCGGGTTGTCATAACTCAAGACCTGTGGCGCGGACAGCGATGCCATCTTGCTCACGTCGTCCCCCGACTCGTATCGTTTGCGGCGGGCGGCAACAAAGCAGGGAAGCTCCGACGCCTGCGCCGGGTAATCGTGGTAGAACTGCCCGAGCGCAAGCGGGTCTATCTCTTCAACAGGCGTTCGGCTGAAATACTCAAAGAGCGAATCGCGAACGAAATCGCACAATCTGTTCAGCGCTTCGTCTTTGATGACGCCACGCCGCGTGGGAGACATCGGGCTGATGGGCCTACCCTGCCTGACTTCGAGATATGCCTGAAAGTGGCTGTAATGATCGACCGGGATCATCTGGCCATAGAAGTTGACCCAAATTCCGTTTTGCGTGGCATACCCTTCCTTCCCGTGGAGACCGATGACCAGCCGGTTGTTTTGATAGGTAGTTTCGATCAACGGAACGCTCGGCGTCGCGTCCTCCTGGACGCTCGTGTCGACGACCGTGTCGTTGATCGCGATGTTGAGTATGCCTTGATAGCCGCGAGCAGGAGAACGATAGATTTGCCAGCCGTCGGTCAACGCCTTGACGAGTTGCTCAGTCAACGCATTGGAGCAGGTAACGCCGATATTCATTCCCGGAGCGGGAAAGCAGATCGTTTTTATGTTATCTCGGAAACCCGCCGCGTAATCGTAGCTGGTCCACCACAACCTTGTATCGAGCGTCAGAGATAGAAGATTCGAGGTGAAAGTCACCGACTCGACTTCATCGTGCGCAAGTAAAGAATGGATGCCGAGTCCGTTAGGGCGCTCATCTTCCTCGATTCGTTGGTCCCAGCCGGATTCACCGAGTTTCAAGAGCGCTTCGAAGTCGTATCGGTCGCGCAAGCCGCGCCCATCGTCCTGATAGATGAATCCCCGATCGTCAGTAGTGATCCGAATGTTTCGCGCGCCTGCCCTGGCTGCGTTTTGGAACAACTCACATAGCACCTCCTGGATGTCGCCTGTGAATGCTCGCTTGATGCCGAGCCGCAGACGCGCCGGGTTGATCAGATCGTCGATCCGTGAAGCGGACATTTTGTTCTCCTTTGGTTTTAATTCGGTGGAAGGATTCCTGAATGGATAGCGGGAGCCGGCGATGATCGCAATGATCGCAGAAACCGATCATCGCTTCCGCAAGGCTTGCCGCCCGCTTGTATGTTTTGAAGCGCGGTAGATGGCCCTACGCGCCTTCGTATCGAGCCTCGCCGGATCGTGGCCGCGCGATTTGAGATACTTGCGGAGCTCACGGCGGGCCACCATCTTCCCGCGGGCAGTGGTCTGTTCGAGGACTTCGCCGATCCCCCAGGTGATGCTTGTAGGATGCCGATCATAACCGCTTCGTCTGTAATGGACGCCGTCGTTATACTCGAAGCTCCAACCCACGGGACGGTTCTCCGAAAGCGCGATCTCCGCCAACCTCTTAAGTCGCTTCGAGCAGTACGCATGCCTGTCTTCAAGGCGGGGATCACGGCCTTCCACCCCGGCGAAGAGACAGATCTGAGAGTCAATGCGTTTATCGATGCCCGGCTCGGTAAGGATGAATAGCCTCATCAAACGATCGAGTTCTTCTTGCGATCCTATTTCAAAGTAGAGTTCGCGCTCTTCAGCCGAGGGATCAAAGAAGGGGTCCTTCATAAACCGGCTGATACCGCCGCGGAAGTAACCGCGCAGGCGATCACTGATCGCGTCGCGGTCGATTCCACATTCCCGTTCGACCTTCTCCAGGTCGAGTTCGTGCTCGAAGAATTCGTACCACAAGCCTTCCTTGATGACGCCGATGCCGTCGGCGCGGAAGACTACACAGACGCCGTCGAAGCCGTAGACGCCGGTGATAGTCTGGTGAGGGATCTGATCGCTGACGAAGCCGATCTTTTCGACGAGCGATCCTTTGCTGCGCGGCCTGACCGATGCGAAGACTCTGAATTCTATGCGCCTGAACGTGATGTCAGGGTAGGCCTCTTCCAGCATCTCGAAGATGTGGTGGTAGTTGTAACCAGGATCAATTTTATCCTCGCCGTTTCGTTCGCGCCGGAAGTTGTAGAATCTCAGAAGCGACATCACTTCGCGGTGATCCAGTTCCGCCTTACCAGCCGCTTCATTAAGGTTTGTGAAATTAATCATGTCTCCCATCAGGTTCGGGCTGCTTGGTCGTCCCGGCGCCACCTGTCCGTAACGCGTCCGGTCGAAATGAACGAATGCCGGATCATCTCCACCCCGCCGGACACATCGAAGGAGCGGAGCTAGAGACCCGCCCCGGCGCCCCTGGATCGAGTCAAGAGACTCAAGCTCAATCCTATGGGCGTGTCTTCCGCCGCCGTCTCCGCGCGCCACCGGCAGCCTTCATTTTCTCTTTCTTCACGAGACCATCGAACTCAGGGTCTGAGGCGGGAATCAGCATCTCGTATGGATCGCTATTGAACATCGACCCGATCGGGACCATCTCAATCTCCGGTTCGCGACCGGTCTGCCGGAGGAGATTGATCGCGCAGATGGCATAAGCTGGTTCGCCGTTATTGCGGTCCCGACATTCGAGCAGAGCGATGTCTCCGTTCCTGAAAGCCTTCTCCAAAGTATGGAAGTTCGTTTTGATCGGGTCAGGAATCGCCATCACATCCTCCTCTCCATTTACGGACCGCCAGAGCCAGCGGCATCACAATCATCACGCAGCGATCCTGATCGGACGCGCTGACGGTGAACTGCGCAGGCGTCTCCCCGTTCCTGATCTCGAAGTGGATTTCGTCTTCGTCGAGGGCGTTGAAGACGTCGCCGAGATAGGTCGCGTTGAAACCCGCTGTTATCTTTTTCCCATCATATCCGATCGGTACCGTCTCGCCCGCCTCTCCGCAGTCGATTGACTGCGATGAGATGCTCATCACCCCTTTGCCGATCTCCAGCTTGATCGCGCGCGAGCGGCCGTCGGCCATCAGCGCGACGCGTTTGACGGCAGGAGAGATGAGGCCGCGATCGAGTGTCAAACGGCGCCGATTCTCCTTCGGCAGTACGGCCGAGTAGTCCGGATAGCGACCGGCGAGCAGACAAGAAACGATCTCACGCTTGCCGAGTTTGAAGCGGATGTGGTTGTCATCCTTCCCTATCAGCAGCGTTTCGTCACTTGCGGCGCAGATTCTCGCCAGTTCGATCAAAGCGCGCTTAGGGACAACCGCGTCGATCACCATACCGAATCGGCCCTCGCGCTCGACCAGCGCCAGGCGGTGGCCGTCTGTCGCCACCATCCTGATCCGCTCGTCAGAGACTTCCAACTTCACGCCGTGGAGCGCGTAACGCGATTCCTCCTGGCCGACGGCGTGAATGACGCGCGAGATGAACCGCGAAAAGAGTTCGGCAGGAGCCTCGGAGTATTCGCCCGAATATTCCCGAACGCTGGGAAAGTCCTCGGCGCTCGCCCCATGCAGCTTGAATCGCGAGCCGTTGCAGGCTATAGCCGCCTGGAATAGATCGTTGGTCTTGATTTCGATCTCGCCATGAGCAAGAGACTTCACGATCTCCGCCAGTTTCCTGGCAGGCAGACAGATCGAGCCGCCCTCGCGCGCGACGGCCGCGCATTCGGTCGTGACCGTGACGTCGACGTCTGTTGCGCGCATCGTGATTTTGCCGGGGACTGCCTCGATCAGCAGATGCGAGAGGATGGGTATCAACTGCTTCGCGCCCGCCACGCCCTGCAGGTAGTAAAGTTCGCTCAGGAACAGATCGCGATCAACCTTTATGTTCATCGTCGCTCCCCGACTCGTCCGTCAAGCCACACGAAGAGGCGCACGAAGCGTACCAGGGGGAGAGGAACTCATCGCGTCCTATTCGTGCGACTTGGCGCCCGGGTCTTGTCGTTTGGGTTAAACCGCCGCCAACTCAGATTTTGGGAAGAGCGTTGCGGCCGATTGCGGGATCGCGGAGGCGCCGGGGACGACATCCTCCGCGAGCAGGTTGAGCGCTTCTCGTTCCAGCGCGGCGATCCCGACTCGCACCTCGTCCTCCCGCATCCCTAGCAACTCCCGATACATCTCGGCCTTCGCCTTGAGCCGCTTGTACATGACCAGACGCTGCGCGATCGTCTTCTCCCGCAAACGATCGCCGGATTCGCTCAGGCGGTTGAGGTCGCCGCGCAGTGAACTGATCTCATCGAGCAGCCCGGCGTGGACGGCTTTGGACAGGCCGCGCTTGGCCTCGACCGCATCGGGGACGCCGAGCGCGCAGACGAACGGATCGAGATCCGCAACCTGCGGGATGTCGGCGATCAGTCGGCGCAGACGAAAGAGCGAATCGCGCTCGCTCGCCGGCACGAAATAGACGCCGCCCGCCTGGCGAAGCGAGACCGCGTTCATCCCGTCAACGATCTCTCGCATCATCTCGGACAGATCGCGCGCGATGAACAGGTCACGGTACTGCCGCCAATAGGGCATAAGCTCGTCAGTGACCTGCTGGCTTTCACGCTGAGCATCGATCACCCCCTCGGCGTCAGTAGTGCAGATCATCTCGCCGGTCTTCTTGTGCAGCAGGATGCGCAGCGCAGTGCCGTAGGACAGGCCGAGCATACCGAAATCTATGTCCTCGGCGACGAGCGCATAGACGAGATGCTCGCTGCCCGCACGGTTGATGACACGGATCAGCGTTCGCCTGCGGCCACCGTCGTTCTCATCTTGCTCTTCACCGTCCTGTTGAAGCCGCAAATTTCTCGTGATCCGTTGTTTCGTCTTAATCCATTCCGCCAGGGCGCGACGCAGGGCAACGCGCGGCGTCGGCGGATCGGGCAGATATTTGTCGAAGCCCGTCTTCTGCAGCGCCCGCTCCAGGCCGGGATGGCTGACACGAATCCCGGCCAGTCGCCAGAAGACCGTATAGCCGATGAGTGGGAGCTGCGAAGTCGAGGCTTCCACACCGTTCAGGTCACAAATGTTCACGCCATTACGCATAAAGACACCTCCTTGCCTTCACCGTCTGCCGCCCGCTAGATTTCTTCTTTGAGTAGAGATTCTTGAACCTCATCGAAGGCTAGTGACTATCATGTCGTCGTGCGATAATAACCTTGTCCCTAGCCCTCTTGTCGGAAGCCGCGCAAAACGTGGCGATGCGCGAGGGCGAGCGAAAGGAAAATAATTATGGAAAATGTGGAAACATCTCCTTCTATGAACGCGATCCTGACGACAGTGAGACAGATGCCGATTGATGAGCTGGAACAATTGGTGGATCAGGTGATCGCCATCCGGGCAGATCGCGTCGCGCCACATTTAACGGCGGACGAGAGCGCATTGCTGGCTCGCATCAATCAGGGACTGCCCGCCGAAGACAGGGCCAGGATGCGCGTGCTCATCGAAAAGCGCGACGACGAGACGATCACTGCGGAGGAATGGCGGGAATTGGCGGCGCTGACCGACCGGCTCGAATTGCTGCACGCCGACCGTCTGGCAGCGCTGGCCGAATTGGCGAAGTTGAGAGGCGTCACACTGGATGAAGTAATGCGTCAACTCGGAATTCAGTTCCCCGACCATGACTAAAAAATATGTCCCCGCCGAGCTGCGCCGCCTGGTTGTCGAGCGGGCGCGGAACTGCTGTGAGTACTGCCGCTACCCAGGACGTTACGCGCCCCAAACACCGCCGATTGATCACATTATCCCGCGAGAGGTCGGCGGCCAGACGACCGCCGAAAACCTCGCTGAGAGTTGCCAGGGTTGCAACGGCCACAAGGCGGCTAGAACATCAGCCATTGACCCGGTCACTGGCCTCTTGGTTCCGCTCTATAATCCGCGAGAGCAACGGTGGGATGAACACTTTTCCTGGAGCGAAGATTACCTGCGAATCATAGGACTGACTCCCACTGGGAGAGCTACGGTGGAAGCGTTGCAACTAAACAGAGAAGGATTGGTCAACATGCGCCGCGTGCTTTATGCCGTCGGCGAACACCCGCCGCAGGAAACTGAGTAAGCCATTTCGGCCCCAGCAATTCTCAATACGAAAAATGAGTTTTGCAGTAAACTTGCCGAATGGCAAAGAGTTACGCACAACTCCAAGAGTCTCTGACATTTGACGAACTGATGCGCTTCCTGGATGAGCAATTTCAATCCTTTCCCGACCA
>WNFV01003202.1_pt1 | contig 24661 bp, 24 predicted proteins | sample 5400101 | NCBI WGS metagenome assembly WNFV01 (sample SAMN13153361, study PRJNA577476) | soil metagenome | isolation source: 115 cm soil or saprolite under grassland replicate 1 | place: USA:California | collected 2016-06-15 | reverse complement strand
AGCGGCAATCTTAGGAGGATTCCCGACGAAGTTTCTCCGATCTCTTTGTCATTACTTTGATCGAGGGATTTTCCATCTCTCGTCGGCAAACCAGCTGCCATTCGGTCACGCAACCTAGTTTTTCAACAGCCTGTTTACTTTTGATGTTCGTTGACAAGATTTTGGCGGTGGAAGAGTAAAAAGTCAAAGATAAAGACCTGACCCCATATCTGGCCCCCATATCTGGCCCCCTGCGAATTTTGCGATCCGCTTTAGTTCGAGGATCAAAAGTTTCTATCAGAAAAAGAAATCAAAGCGCAACGCCATCGTGGCCATCAAAGCGGTGGCCCACAAGCTCTGCCGGGCTTGTTACTACATTATCAAAGATCAGGTTGCGTTTGATGTCACCAAGGCGTTTGCCTAACAGATCAATTTAACGGTTGGGATGGGATAGTGAGCCTTGGCGCGGGTTGGCTTATAACCACATGGTCCGATTGGCCGCTATCCTGTCCCTGATTATATGGACAACTCGGCGGTGCTGTGATTCGATGGTACGCCCACGCCGTGAGCCACAATGGGGTTGGCCCCCGAACAGGGAGAGCCACAGGATCTGTGATCCTATAACCTTGGACGCGGCGTGGTACCGATAGTTTTCTGGGGCAAATGAAGATTGCCAGGGGCGTGGAGATCACTGCCCGTATAGGACAGCTCCCTAAGCCTTGAACCTGATGACGGTTCAGCCAGAGGCTGATCAGCCTAAGGCTGAGACTGGTGCGGACCTAAAGTCCGACACCAACTGATTGAAAACAGGGGCGCGTCAATCAGGAATCACACATTCCGCGCGGATTGAAAAAGGGAAATAAGAAAAAAATTCTCACAGGAACGTCTGTGCCTCTTGACCTGCCTGCTAATGGGCGACCCGGCTTATGAGGCTGCTCTGTCGTCAAATTGACGCTCTATTTTGCGATGCGCCATAGATAGAGCGTTCTTAAGATGCCGGTCGAGTCTGTGATCTGATCGATCCGATCGGGTTTCCAAGTTCCCATCGTGAATTGGTGAGAAACCACCCTGGAGCCCGGTTTCAGCTGGCGCATGATCGTGTTGCGCAAACGCAGATTGGCGGCCGGATAGAGATAAAGGGTCAGCACACTAGCGGGTGAAAGATCCACAGTCCGGATATCCTCCTCACGGATTTCGACCAGATGCTCCAAGCCGGCTTCTTTGATGTTGTTGCGCGAAGTCTTGACTAGACTGGGATCGATTTCGAAACCGACGGCTTTGACGCCATATCTGCCGGCGGCGGTGATAACGATCCTGCCATCCCCTGAACCCAAATCATAAACCACATCGCCGTCCCTGACCTCAGCCAGCTGCAACATTCGATCGACCACTTCCTGAGGCGTAGGAACATAGGGCGCAATATATGGCGCGTCCTCCCCGGTCCTTGCCGCCAGAAGTGCAGGCCTGTGGTTGGAAACGAAAAAGCCGGCTGCCTTTGTTGAAGCGAGCCAATCACGTCCTTCGAGTAGGCCAAGACAAACAATTATCAGCACGATCCAGCACGTCTTTCGTTTTTTCATGTGGGCAGAATAGCACGACAGACCGAAGCGTTTCTCCTGGAACCCGTGAAACTCCCTGGAACGATTGGAACTTAATCACTCAGAAAACGTGGCTATTTGATGTGCCAGATGTGACCAGGAAGAAAGTGGCGGTTGGCGCGTGGCATCGCTTCTTTCTTAGAGCGTCGGTTTCAACGCAAAAAAGCTGCGTCTAAGACTCAAAACGGCGCTTATTTTGCAGACTTATATTGGCGAATCAATATCTTGCCGTGGTCCGACCCCGAGGCTTGACCCGGAGTAAGGTGCCGAAGTGCCCTAGCAGTTTGGCCGCTGTCGCCCAACGCTTACCGCTGCGGAAGCAAATCAAATCCGTAACAGCACGAGCCAAAGCGGGCTCAAGCCAAGTCGAGAATTGCGTCGTGTAAACGCACGGAGTCACGATTACCTCCAGTGGTCTAAAGAACCGGTCGCTTCATCCAAACAAAAGCACCGTCGGCCGCTCAAAAACTTCAGTAAGAATTTCTTCCGACTCTTAAACGATACTTTTTATTGTATGTTTGATCGTTAAATCAACCGCTTGCGCTGGTCCGACCCGGAGCCCTGCCAGCGGAGCCCTGCCAGTATTGCCCCTTATCGTTTTGCCCGTATCCTTCCGAGTGGGAAATATCACCCCCCTTTTCGTTCGCGAAAACTTTGCGGGCAAAAGTGCCACCACGCTTTTGAGACTTGAGTTCCCAGACACGAACCAAACCTCTCCAAACTTCCGTTGATCCTGACGGTACACCGCGTGCTCATAGGTGCGTTTACTGGGGCTCAGAGAAACTGCCTGACTCGGCCTCAGCTTTATGCCCATTTCAGGCCAGCGCGTAACTCGCATGTTGAAGCGACTTCATCAGCTGAAAGAAAAAACACTCTGCGGAGCCACATCGTCCCGTACAAGACGCGGCTTAATGACTCTGAAGATTGCTCTTGGGATGGAATGGATGTTGATTTTGGGCGGTGATCTTGGGCTTTATACCTATTTGTTCTTCCTCCTGTTGTTTGCACCGAAACACTGTAACGGAAACGGCTATCACGCCTTTTGGCATTTTCTATCTTCAATGCGCCACTGTGCTGTTCGCATTATCTCAGTCAATCCGTCCGCCAGATAACCGCGCTCGAATGAAGTTGCCGATACTTCACAGCGCGGCTAATGAGTCGCCGGTCGTTCTCGATGTGAGGCTTTGACACCAAGCTGGTTCCTGACGTTCTCAACAAACGCCAAGCTTCCAATGGCAATCGCCTCCGACCAGCGATCGTTGCGTACCGCGAAGCCGTTCTCCAAACCTTGCTCAACCCACTGGCGATGTGCTCTCTGAAAATCTCTGAGGTCCGCAAACCCGCTCAACTCAAGCTCGGTAAGTCGATGATGGTGTATCGCTTGGACGGCTTTTGGATTTCAATAAAACTGCTCTCCTTCCACTGCTCCGGATGATTCACCACGCCCGCGTGAACCATGTTTAAATCAATGTACACCAGACAGCGATGGAGGTGCTCATCTGCCTCAATAGCCGTGGCATGATAACGATCTTCCCAGAACGCCCCTCCGCGCCCTTTGCGTTGGTTATATTCTTGTGCCGTGCGGCCGGCGATCAACTGCATGCTTTGGGCAATGACGTCTCGGCCAGTGCCTTTCACCAAGAGGTGAATGTGGTTGCACGTCACCACATAGTTGAGCACCGATAAACCGAACCGCTTCTTTGCCTCGAAAACCCAGTGCACATAACGGCGCCGATCGCGCGCAAACGTTCAGTGAATTATTTGACCCTGAATCTTTGAATGAAGCTGCGGTTCCAACGATTTGAACGGAGCGCAGCGGTTGAACGACTTGAACGATTTGAACTGGCGGCAACGTTGGTGCGTGATGTGCCAGACGTGACCAGGCAGAAAATGGCGGTTAGCGCGCGGCATCGTTTTCCTTAGAGGCCGCTTTTTATGTTCAAAAAGGCCCGGTCCGACCCGGGATGGCGCGCAGCAAAATCATGGCCTGAGAGGACCAGTTTCAGGGAAGCTCTTCTTTTGGTTCGCAAAGAGCCTTGAACTTTTACGACGCGGCAAAGCCGTAGCTAGCTCTCGTGAGCTTTCCCTGGCTGCTTCATATTTGCGAAGGACCCAACCACCGATCTTCGGAAACCAAACTCGGAGCGACTTAGTTCAAAGTGAATCTTCTGATGGCACCAAAGTCGGTGGAGAACTGAGTTTGACCTTCACCTCCCCGGCTTTGTCCTTTTTCGGTCGCTTAGCGCTTGAGTATCAGCGTTTCCACGATAGAAGAATAATCACAAAGATTTTCGCCCTCACGCGCGTGCTCGCGAAAATGGACGTCCGGCTCTCTAATCCGAAGAACAGGCAATAAATCTCTGACCCGTGCGCTTCCGTCGCATTCTCACAGCCCGAGAAAATATTTACTTTGTTTGCTGCCGCATTTGCGGTGAGCGTCTCTAGGGGCAGCAAGCCGGCGGATTGAACCGACCTGCGGTCGATAGCTCATTTTCCCGTTTGTTGCTCTCGATAGAAGACCATGGCGTCCGTCACGCCGGAGTCGATGCCCAATTGGCTGAGAAGTGTCGTAACCTGTCCGCGATGATGGGTTTGGTGGTTAAAGAAGTGAACGATCGCGGGTGCCAGCGGATGGTTGAATTTCTCTCCAGCATAATTCTCATAGCTAAACGGGGCGTCAAGGCTTTCGGGAGTGATTCCGGCGAGGAACTTCTCGATTTCACGGTCGGTCTTGCGACGCTCGCGGTAGAGTTCGGCGAAATCGTTGTATAGCTCCTGATCCAGCGAAGGAAACGGCCATGGCTTCCCGTTGAAACGCGTCAACCACCCGCGATCGGTTAATAGGAGATGGTTGAAGGTGCCATGAATCGATCGGAAGAAGGCCCCGCGGTCGCGCTTACGTTCTTCGTCAGACAGTCCGGCGCAAATGCCGTAAAGCTTTTCGTTCATCCAACGGTTGTATCCGGCCATGATCCGTAAGCTGTCGAGCAGATCCATCAGCCTCCTCCTTCATCATTTACACAGTGTTAACCACATTTCATTGTAGCTGGTCGATTCTCGGCGGGCGCACTAATAGATTCAACCATTTATTTGGTCTTTATCCATAGGACTGGGCCTGTGCTTGTGAGGTGATGAACTCCTGGCTAGAGAGAGAAGTTCTTCCGGTGGCATGTTAGACGTGAGTATGCAGATTATATTATCTTCACGGTGGAGCACTGCGTGAATTCCATTCCTGGAGAAGCTATAGAATCTAATTCTCGTCTCAGGGTCGGAAAATATTATGGCATTTTTGGGCGCATCTCCCTCTGTCCCGAGAAAAGTAAAACACGTGATGGAAAGACCGTTCCCCCTATGGACAGCCACGAGGATTTGGCGTCCGTCAACTTCCTGCACCGTCCCGCCGATGGGCTTTACGCCCAACGGAGAGAAATCATACCCCAGCGGACCGAATTTAGCATCCACGGCACGACGCAGCCACTCATGTAGTTCGTCTGTATCGGTCGCCTCCCGAAGAGAGATCTCGCCGCCTTCAATTTTTGCTCGGATCTGTAGAGCCGTCAGAGATATGGGTTGGCTGGGTGTCAGCATGAGAAACAACATCGAGATAACAACAACGACAAGGAGAGCGGAGGCAAAAGCTGGACGGAGAAATGGCTGCAAGCGAACGATCAGCGCGCTCCTTGCATTGGATGATTCGGCTTCCTTTGGCATGGTGCCCTGATCAGATAGAATTCTTTGCGTGAGGTCGATCGGCGCAACCACGCTGGCGCTAACCGTGCGAATTTCACTGTTCAAAGACCGGTGCCACTCATAAGCCCGCTGGCATTTCGAGCATTCTCTAAGATGATCTGCGATAGCGGATCGCTCCCGGTCAGATAGCTCATTGTCGGCCAGGGCACTTATAAGTTCTTCTGCCTGTTCGCATTTCATTTTTTTCTCTCGCTCTTCTCTTTCACGCCCATGTACTCCTTAAGCTCTTTGTAAACCAGTTTTCTGCCGCGGAAAAGCCGGGAGCGGATTGTACCCACTGGGCACGAGAGTATTTCCGCTGCTTCCTCGTAAGAAAAATCTCCCATGATTACCAAAATAATGGGCAGACGGAACTCCTCAGGGATTTTGTTTAAGACATCAGTAACTTTCCCCTTCAGTTCTTTTAGCAACATCTGGGTTTCCGGCCCAGGGTTTTCGGTCGCAACCTCCTCCCAATAATCCGAAGGTTCCTCGTCCTGCACGAAACTGTCTTCTACCGAGAGCCATTTTTTCTTCTTGTTGCGATCATGGAAAAAGAAATTACAAAGGATCGTTGTGAGCCAGGCCTTGATGTTGGACCCCGGAGTAAACTGCCTGTAGGAAGCGAGAGCACGCGAATAGGTCTCCTGAACCAAGTCTTTAGCCTCGTTGGATTCCTTTGCCATATAGAGAGCGACCCGATAGAGATGATCGAGGTGAGCCATGGCTTCATGGGAAAACTTTTCCTTCTCTTTGTTCCTCGTCTGTTTCCGCCGAGCCATCCAATGATTGATACATAAGCCAGGGTTACGCTTCAATCAGTGCGTCTACTATTACAACAATTTTGGTACGTCTGAAGTTCCCCTTTGGGCTTAGGCTCTTCCGCCAGATAACCAAGATAAAAGTAAAGCAGGCACGGATACCGGGATAGCTCTACGGGCTAGAAATTTTCTGCCCTTCATTCTGTAAAAATTCTGTGTCTTTTCCGCTCCAATAGGCTACTTTTATGCTCTCCTGAGCCTGTCCTCTCCGGTCATTATTCTCTGTAAAAAATTCCTGGGAACTTTTTCAGGTCCATTCTACTTAAAAGAGTATGGGCAGATAACCGGCCGGAGAGCCGAAGAAAGAAACGACAAACGCACATTGCAATCGAATTAGGGATTGTACATGTCCACTGACGCCAAATTGGGGGCAGAAGCACAGCGCGCCGCCCTGAGTAAGATCGGTACGTTGGCGAGATTCGCGGTGATTGGCGCCGTTCTTGGGGTGATCATAGGCTCATTTGCGTATATCGGAGGCTCGCTAACCGGGAAGGATCTTAGGCCGGTAGACTTTGCCGACGAGTTCGAGCGTATTGCCGGAGTGCACTCTGGCTTTCGCCGCAATCATGCCAAGGGCGTGGGCGTGTCAGGGTACTTTGAAAGCAACGGCGCGGGAGCACGCTTGTCGAAGGCGATCGTGTTTCAAGTTGGGCGTGTGCCTGTGACCGGCCGATTTTCCTTGGCCGGCGGTCAGCCCTATATGGCAGATGCGGCTAATACTATCCGTGGCCTAGGGCTTAAATTTTCATTGCCTGATGGCGAACAGTGGCGGACGGCCATGAATAGCATTCCAGTCTTTATGGTGAATACTCCTGCCGCCTTTTATGAGCGACTGATTGCATCGAGGCCGGACCCGACGACGGGCAAACCCGACCCCACTAAGATGAAGGCGTTTCTCGCAAGCCATCCAGAAACGGTGCGGGCAATGAAAATCATGAGCAGCCATCCACCAGCCTCTGGGTTTGCCAACAGCACGTACAGCAGCCTCAATGCGTTTTTCTTCGTCAACATGGACGGAGTGTCCACTCCGGTGCGATTGCAGCTGGTACCGCTAGATGCGTTTGAGCCGGCGGCGAGTACTTTGCCGACGAAGGAAAACAAGAATTATCTCTTTGACGCGCTAATTGTGCGTCTTCATCGGGGGCCGGTGCAATGGCATTTGATTCTAGTTGTCGGACAGCCCGGCGATCCGACCAACGACGCCACCATTCCCTGGCCCGAAGGGCGGGAGAGAGTGGATGCGGGAACGCTGACACTCAGTGACATTGAAAGTGCGGAGACCAGTGTTGCTCAAGACATCAATTTCGATCCGCTGGTATTGCCGGCGGGTATCGTGCCGTCGGACGATCCTTTGCTCAGCGCTCGCTCCGCGGTTTATTCGCAGTCGTTCACCAGGCGTGCGGGCGAGACCAAGGAACCAAGCGCCGAAGCAGGCAAGTAAAATATGGTCACCGAGCGCCGACAATTCACGGCTTTATCGCGGCTGCTGCATTGGCTGATGGCGCCGATGGTGCTGAGCATGCTTTGCATCGGCGTTGCCATGGTCGTCTCGGTGGCGAACTATCATCGGCTGGTGTCAATTCATCGGCCTCTGGGGATTTCGATTTTGTTCCTAGTTGTGATTCGTTATGTGAATCGCAGGCTGAATGCGCCGCCACCGTTTCCGCCGACAATGTCGGCGCAAGAGCGTCGGGCGGCGACGGCGTCGGAAATGATGCTTTATGCATTGCTGTTTGCACTGCCCGTGGTTGGATGGGGGATGCTATCGGCGGCGGGCTATCCAATTGTGCTCTATGGCTCGCTGCACTTGCCACCGATCCTTCCGCACAGCCTGACGTTGTATGCATTTTTGCGGAAAGCGCATGCGGTCCTCGCGTATCTACTGTTTTTGATGTTCATTGCCCATTTAGGGGCAATTCTGTTTCACACCCTGATCGTTCGGGATGGAATCCTTCTCCGCATGGCGCCGTGGAATATTCGAGCGCGGGAGTAAGATTCGTTAATGGGCGCGGGTAGAAAGAATGGCGAGAGCACCGTCGGGAAACAATTCTCAAAATCTAGGAGGCGAAGAAATGACAGCGTCACTGACCCGCACGTTGGTGATCGGAGCGACTATTCTTGGAGGCTTACTTGCCGGGATGACTGTTGACAAATCGGTCGTTCAGCTGCCTTCCTGGCGGCAGATCGGGCCGGTCACTTGGGCGGAATTCACTCGATTGGCTGACCTCGGACGCGGGCTAATCTTTTACCCGACGCAGGGGATTGGAGCTCTTCTCTGCAGTGTTGTAGCCGCGGTTGCTTTTAGCATCAGTCGAGCTTCGCCTCGTGGAGCGGCAATACCAATCTATGGAGCGGCAGCCTTGGCCGTCGCCGCGTTAATCGTCACAAGATATATTATCGCGCCTGACGTGCTTAGTCTTAGTAGCATCGGCGAAAACGCCGCAGCTCTGCAGAAGGTTTTTGACCGTGTACAAGCCTGGTGGGTTTTGAAGGCCAGTTTGCACGCCCTTACTTTCTGCGCGAATGTTTGGGCGTTGGTTGCGCTCGGAGGTCAGCAATAGACGGAGGTGCAAGCATGAGTTCATTGGGCTCGAATGAAACTGTTGCGCCAGTAATGAGACCGGAGGGTCGCATATGGCGTCTTCCATGGCTCTACCGGTAACCGGATTAACAAACAATGCTAAATATCGTCCGTATCACTTTCATTACAACCATCGTCTTGTGTTGTCCTATGATCATTGACGCCGCACCGGGGAGTCCAGCATTAGAACTCACTATCCTCGGATCGGGCGGGCCACGCGCTGATGGTCGCGCAGCGTCCGGCAACCTTGTCAGCATTGATGGTAAGCCCCGCCTTCTAGTCGACGCGGGTTCCGGCATCTTCACGCGCCTTGGAGAACTACGGACCGATCTCACCGACCTCGATACAATCTTGCTTACACACCTGCACATCGACCATGCGGCCGATGTGCCAAGCGTACTCAATGCGCGCGCGATGCTCAGCAATAAGCCTATCTCATTCAGGATTTACGGGCCGGGCGCGCGCGGCGTTTATCCCGCCACGACCCGCTTCATCAGCCTGCTGTTTGATCCAGGTGGCGTATTCGCCTATCAGAAGAGTTTCGGCGCGCCGGAGAATATCTCAGCGTTCGATCTACCGACTGATCTCGATGCGCCGCGCAGAGAAGTGATCCATGAAGGCGAGCTTAGAGTCAGTACCATCCCGACCCGGCACGGGGACGCCCCTTCGAGCGCTTATCGGGTCGATTACAAGGGGCACGCGATCGTGTTTTCAGGCGACATCGACCCCGCCGGCCTTGCCAATCTCGGCTTGCTGGCGAAAGACGCGGACGTTCTGGTGTTCAACTGTGCCGTGCTCGATCCGCCAGGTTCGCCCCAGGAACTCTACTCCCGCCATACACCCCCGGCACTAATCGGAAAACTTGCCGCGCGCGCGCATATCAAGCAAATCGTGCTCACGCACATCGCGCCGCTCGTCGAGAAGCGGCTTTCGGAAGCGCTGAAATCCGTTGAGCTAAATTACCATGGTGTTGTGACCGTGGCCGCCGATAGGATGTGGATCGACATTCCTATCAGCAACGCGAACGATTGAGTGTGAGCGACATACGGCCGCTTGCCGACCGAGAACCGTGCTTTTTCAAAATGCACTTTGCCGGACTCGCTCCTACGAGCTATTGGCGGAAGCTTTTAGATTAGAAAAAACAGAGAGTCATTCTACTTAACCGACGTTTGCTTTCCGACAATCGGGAAAACGATAGCTATAGCTCAAGCGCACAATGGGAGGACGTACCTGCGTTAGTCGATCGCGGCGGAAATGAAATGTGTCGCACCGGATCGCGCCGTCGTTCAAATGCACCTGTAAAATCATCAACGGCGAAATCGTTCACTGTGTGCTCACGCAAGCGTTGAACACCTGGCTCGGGCTGGAGTTATGAAAAATTGATTCTTCCAGCCCGTGGGGTTAAAAAGTTAATACACAGGTTAATACGTTAAGGGAGGTCGATCATGGTAACCGTTGTCTGGGAAACTTGGCTAAATTCTGGTGCCGAAGCAGAGAGCCTCAGTCTCACGCGTCGGATTTGGTCTGATATGCAGCGATTCGATATCTCACATCGGCTTCTTATCGATCAGGACGCATCGACTCACCTTTTAGTGGTAAGTGAATGGGTTAACCGCGAAACGGCAGATCGTATCAAAGACCAATACGCGGGGTCCGAGACGGTTCGTCGGCTGAAGCCATTGTTGGCCTGCGAACGGGGACGTTGGGTGTACTCGGAGGACAAAGATATCTAAAAATCGTCAGGGTCAATCGACATTAAGGGGAGCGCGGGGTCGGACCAAGCTATGTCTCCGCAGTTTCTGCATTTTCGTTCCAGGGAATAGTGTTTTTTAGCCTTAGCGCGTCACTTTCGCTACCCAATTTGCCCATGTAAGCTTCACTCGTTTCGCGCAGTGCATAGGTGCCATCTGGAGGCACTACTTCCCGATGCACTGCTTTGACTCCAAGCTCGCTTTTGACCTGCCCGACGAAAGCTAAACTGCCAACTGCTATTGCTTCCGACCAGCGATCGTCGCGCATGGCCGGCTCGCCCACTAGCTCTTCCTCTATCCATTGTTGGTGTGCTCTTTGAAAATCTCCTCCTTCTGCAAAGCCACATAACGCGGTTAACTCGGCTAGATCGATCACCGTGTAGCGCTCGGGCCGCTCCTGAATCTCACGATAGCCGCTGTGCTTCCACTGTGTGGGATGGTTGACCACGCCTGCGCGAACCATGTTTAAGTCAATGTACACGAGACAGCGATGCAGGTGCTCGTCGGCTTGGATGGCGGTGGCATGATAACGGTCTTCCCAGAACGCGCCATGCCGGTTCTTGCGCTGGTTGTACTCCTGCGCCGTTCGGCCTGCGATTAATTGCATGCTCTGGGCTATGATGTCTCCGCCTGTGTCTTTCACCAGGAGATGGACATGGTTGGATGTCACCATATAGTTCAGTACGGAGAGACCGAACCGCTTCTTTCCTTCAAAGACCCAATGCAAATACCGGCGGCGGTCGCGCGGAAACTTTAATAGGAACTGCTTTTGGTGACAGCGGTGAGTGATATGCCAAACATGACCAGCGAGAAAATGGCGGTTGGCTCGGGGCACCAGTTTTCCTTAGACGCTGCTTTTCGGCCCAAAAACTGGCCTTCTAAGCGCTTAATCGATGCCTTTTATGCTATCTTGCATTGCTAAATCAAGAACTTGCCGTGGTCCGACCCGGGACTACGCGCTTACATCTTCCCAGAACGCCCCTCCGCGCCCTTTGCGTTTGGTTATATTCTTGTGCCGTGCGGCCGGCGATCAACTGCATGCTTTGGGCAATGACGTCTCGGCCAGTGTCTTTCACCAAGAGGTGAATGTGGTTGCACGTCACCACATAGTTGAGCACCGATAAACCGAACCGCTTCTTTGCCTCGAAAACCCAGTGCAAGTAACGGCGTGGATCGCGATTGGAACGTCTGGAACATCTGGAACGTTTGGAACCACCAACGCCAGTGGAACGACTGGAACAGAGCGTAGCGGTGGAACGTTTGAAACGGGCCGCAGTTGTTGAATGTTGGCGCGCGGCATTGCTCTTCTTAGAGGTCGTTTTTCACCTTCAAAAAGCCACCTCTAAGCTCTGAAAAGATGCCTTTTATGCTATCTTAGCTCGTTAAATCAAGACGTTGCTCTGGTCCGACCCCGGGACCGATCTTCCCCTTACGGCGGTTCAAGCGTTCAAGGTTCAAAAGTTCAAGGGACAGACTCCGCGGAGGGGACTTCCATGTTTCGGGAATTCTCGAAACGTGGAAATGACCACGATTCCTCGGTAGATGATCTACGAACTCAGCCCATCAGCCTGCTGGCGAGTTTGAGAACGAGCGTATCGTTGCCGCGTGCGGCGATGAGCGACAAGCCGAGCGGGCAACCGTCGAGCTTCGCCAGCGGCAGTGACACTTGCGGCAGGCGCGCCAAGCCGGCGATGCACAAAATAGGCAGCGCGCGGGCGCGGAGTTCGTCGAGCGCTTTCGGCGGTGAATTGCGGAGCAAGGCGATGCCGGGCGCGGACGGGAGGGCGAGCACAGTTCCTCTATCAAGCATTTCCGCCATGCGACGAGCGACCTCCTCGCGTCGCGTGCCGGCGCGCGCGATATCTTCACGACCCACCGTCGCCGCCCAGGCAAAGCGTTCCTTCACCCCCGGGCCGAGCGCAGGCTTTTCCCGCGTAATCCACTCGCCGTGGCACGCCCATGCTTCCGCGCCTTGCAGGAAGCGGAAATAATCGATCCAGCGCGTGAGCGGCTCGTCGCCTACCGTCACAGGCTCGGGCATCCCTAGCAGCGCCGCGACCTTGTCGAGCGCGGGGCCGAGCGCATGGGCAACCGCTTCGCCAGCGACTCCGAGCGCGTCCTGCGCGATGAGCAAGCGCGCGGGAGGCGGCGCGGGCGCGTCGTCGCAGAGCAGGATGCGCCCCACACGTTCGAAGACCGCCGCATCGCGCGCGAACCAGCCGCAGGTATCGAAGCTTGGCGCCAGCGGGCGCGCGCCGTCGAGCGGGATGCGCGCGTGTGTGGGCCGCATGCCGAGGATCCCACAGAAGCTCGCCGGCAGGCGCACCGATCCGCCGGTGTCGCTGCCGATGGCAAAGTCCACCACGCCGGCGGCGGCGGCAGAAGCCGAGCCGCTGGACGAACCGCCGGTAATGCGCCCCGGCGCGTTGACGTTCAGCGGCGCGCCGTAGTGCGCGTTCTCTCCCGTGAGGCTCCAGGTCAGTTCGTCGGTGTAGGTCTTGCCGACGAGATGCGCGCCCGCGTCGAGCAGCCGCTGAACAACCGGCGCCGTCTGCGCCGCGGCCTCATGGGTGCGCAGCCAGTCCGGGCTGCCGAAGCCGGTCCGGTGGCCCGCGACATCGTAGATGTCCTTGAGCGCGAACGTGAGCCCCTGAAGCGACCCCTGCGACGCGCCCTCCATCTCGACGTCGGTCTCGCGGCAGAAGGCACCGAGCCGGTCGTTGGCGACGATCTGGTTCATTGAATTAATGGAACGCAGATAAACACAGAGAATTCAACCCAGGGATCATCAATACTGCGGCCCGTTCAAAACGTTTTGCCGGTCTCTCACAGAGTCCCGTTCGAGACCGACTGATCTTCAAAGGCGGCACGGCACTCAAGAAGTGTTACTTCCCAGATTATCGCTTCTCAGAAGATAACAGGAAGAGTTACGGTTTTTCGGCGACGACTTTGCCGTTTTTCCAGATGTAGATCGGCGTGCCGTGCATGCGGGCCGTCTTGCGGGCAACCTTCGCGGCGCGGCGGAGGGCGCGCCCAACGGCGGCCGAAAATTCTTTTGTTTCTTTTTTCACCTTAGTTCGTTTCATGGTCCTTGCTCCAGCAACCGCGGAGTAGCTCCCAAGTTATCATACACGCTCCAGACATCGGCTAAAAGACGATACTGTTTTTGAAAATTGTTCCAACTCCGGGAGAAGCGGCGGAGCACGTCGCTGCGCGGCACGTTGTGGCCGCCTTGTCTAACCCGCGCGGCGATACGCCGAAGCGCGATCCGCGGTGACGAGACGCGCAGATATAATTTCGATCCGATAACCCGCGGCTGTCCACCGCTTCAATCTGCTGAGGTAAGTAAGGCCACTCAACGTGCTCTCGAAAGCAAAATCGTCCTTGGACTTGGCAAATCGGTCCAATTCACGGAGGAATAGGCGTCCCGCCGCGAGCGCCGCGAGATCGGGTCGCAACGCGAGAGCCCGCTGGCGATCAAATCGGGATTGACAAAATGAACGACCCCTGCCTCCTTGGATAAAAACTCACGCGCAAACGTGGTTTTCCCCGCTCCATTGGGTCCAGCGATGATGATGCAACGAGGCGCTGAACGCCCTGACTTAGCCATAGTTGGCGCGATTCTAATTACGGCGCGCCATTGACGCAAGGCAAACCGATGGAGATAGGACGTGCTCGTGGGGGCGAAGAAAAGACGTGATCGTGCTCGTGGTCGGGGGGCTGCGCTCTGAAAGGCTAACGCTGCTTCAACGTTCAATGTTCAAGGCCTAACGGCGGTTCAACGTTCAAGGGTTCAAGGTTCAAGGGCTTACGCCGGTTCAAAGTTCAACGTTCAAGGTTCAATGTTGACAGCGAGACGTTCACAACGTTCAAGCCGTTCAATCGCTTCGCTAAGTTCAAGTCGTTTAACGGATTTAAGAAAAGAGGGGAACTTCCACGTTTCGAGAATTCCCGAAACGTCAAAATGAGCATGCTACTTTGCCCACCGAGTTTCCGTCGCAGCTCGTCGCTCATTTCCTCTTGGCCGGCCGTTTGATTCCATAACGTGCGGGATGTTCTGCGACTCGCATGGAGCTTTTCGTTTCGGCCAGCTCGCGCAAGGCGCGGAGGATTCTTTTACGCCGTTTAGGTTCAAACTCGTGGCCGTAAAAGCGTAAAAACAAGGCCCGGGTCAGGGCATCCGGGGTCGTTTCAGGAATCGAGGCGATGACCAGCGCGCGCGCAGTGGCGTGCATTGAGCATCCCATTTTTAGGCGCTCCTCGCCGGATCGCTCCATAAGCATCCGGCAAAATTTCCGTTCCACCTCCGACGGCGTGTCTTTCACTTCCTCACCTCCCGGTAAAGAGAGGCGACGTTTTAGCTACTGCTGTCCTTTTCGTCATATTATAAGGCTGCGTGAAATCTGTGCCGTGAAGCCTGGAACGACTGGACGGCTGTTTTCTTGTTTTGAGAATTCTCAAAACGTGCAAGTTCCCGTCCGAGTTAGAATCAGCCTGAAATCACGGATCACGAACACGTCCCGTCTCCGACACCTTTTAGCACGAACACGATCACGTCTTTTCTCCGCTCCCCACGAACACGGCAGTTTTCCTCATCCTTTATCCTTTTGCCCTCATCCTTTTGACTAATTGTCATTCGTCCCGGCCGTAGTGGATGCGCCGGTACGGCAGGGTGATGACGCTGCGGGAAATCCGAACGTCGAGCATCGTCGGTGCGGGATTTTCCAGGAACTCCCTCGTCGCGGAGCGGAGCTCATCCACGCTGCGCACAAGCCGGCCCCTGCCGCCGAAGGCCTTGCCAACGGCGCCCAGGTCCGGCGACGCGACGGTCGCAAGCTCGGCTTTCATCTTGTGCGCGTCAAACTTGTAGTACTCCGAGCCCAGCGCCTGGTTGTTCAGGCACACCACCATCAGCGGCATGCCGTAGCGCACCGCCGTCTCGAACTCCCCGACGTGCATCATCACGCTCGCATCGCCGTCACACAGCACGTGCGGCTTGTTGCCGCTGGCCGCCACCGCCCCCATCGCCGCCGGCAGCATCTGGCCGATGCAGCCGAAGAAATGCCCGGGCAGCACGAGCGAGCGCGGCTTGTTGAACAGCATGTTCGAGAAACCCGCGGTGGCGCCGCTGCCCGTGACCACGCCTATTTCGGCGGGCAGCATCTCGTCCAGCGTCAGGCAGATCTCGCGCGGATCCACGGCGCCCGGCTCGATCGGGAATTCCGCGCGGTCCACGTCCTGGGCGGCAAGCTGCTGCTTTACTTCGCCGGTGCGAAAGCCAGTCATCTGGACCGAGCGCTTCGCGAGCGCGTTCTCCAGCGCTTCCACGCCGGCTCTTGCGTCCGTTTGCACGTAGCAGTCGGCGGCACGGCCCCCGCTCATCACCAGGTGCGGCTTGGAGTCGAGGTGCACGAAGCGGGCATTGGGGTAGAGGTAGCCGTGCTCGGTAGTGTAGCGGCCCATGCTGGCGCCGACGGCGATGACGCAATCGGCTTCCTGGAACAGCTTCATCGAGGCGCGCGTGCCGTAGGTCCCGGAGATGCCGGCGTGATATTCGTCTTCGGCGAGCCAGCCCTTCGCCATCAGCGACGTGGCGATCAGCGCGCCGATGCGCCCAGAGAGCTTCTTCACGGCGTCACCCGCACCCGACCACTTCGCGCCGCGCCCGACGAGAACTACCGGATGTTTCGCTTCGGCAATGATGTCGGCGGCTTTTTCGATCTCGGCGGGATCTGGATGGATCACCCGCCTCGGGAGCACCGTGGAGGACGGTTTGTAGGGTTCGTCGTCGTCCTCGAACGTCATCTGCTGGACGTCCATCGGCGCGCTCAGCATGATCGGACGGGACTCGAGCTTGGCGAGGTAGAACGCCTTGCGCACGCAGTCGTCCGCCACGTCCGGGGATGTGATGCGGATGAAGCCGGTCTCGCAGCTGGCGGCGAACGCCGCCTGGTCCATGCGTTGGAGGTACTCGTCGTCGTTCGATGGGAATTCGCCGCAGAACGCGACCAGCGGCGACGCGGCGCGGCTGGCGGTGAGCAGCGCGGTGGCAAGCTGCGAGACGCCCGGCCCGCAGGTCGTGGTGGCAACGCCCGGGGTGCGCGTCACGCGCGCCCAGCCGTCGGCCATGCCGAGCCCGGCGCCCTCATGGCGCACTTCGAGCATCTTGACGCCGCCGAGCTTGTCCAGCTCGTGCATCCAGTACATGTTGCCGTCGCCCATGATGCCGAAGACGTAGGTGACGCCTTCGGCGACGAAATCGGCGGCGAGCCTCTGGTACACCTTCATACTTCCTCTCCTTTACCCTTGCGATGACAGGCTGTTGAAAAAGGCCCACCTGCTTTCGTTGCGCTCGATCGCCTCGCTCACCTTCGTGTTCGTGTGACGTGTTCGTGCTCGTGGAGTCTTCACGGTCACGTTTTCACGGACACGATCACGACGGAGATACGCCGCGCATCTGGACCTTTTTGAACAGCCTGCAATCAGGGTTTTTCAACAGTCTGTTGATGCGGGATGAAAGACCTTGCCCTTATCTTGCACCTTGCATCTCGTATCTCGCGTCTGGACTTTTTCCGCATCTCGTTCGCGACCGCGGAGCGTTCTACCCGGTCGCCTTGGCGCAGCGCGCGGCGAGCCGCTCCGTGAATTCGCCCGTCATGCGCTTGACCACCAGCGCGGCGCCGGACTCCACCACCCAGGCGAGCCGGCCGGAAATCTCAACTTGCGCGTCGATGGGAACGACCGACGAGCCCGGTGGCTGTCCCTCCACGACCTGGAAGGTCATCGCCGTTTTCACCCGCGTACCGCCCTGGTCGTCCCTGCCGCGCGAGGATACGCGCCCGATCATCGCTGTGCCATCCAGCTCCAGCGCGACCTTTGCGCGAAAAGTCACTTTGGTCGGTCCGAACTTCACCGTCAGGGTCGTATCGTAGGAGCCGTCCTCCAGCCGGTCGCCCAGTTTCGCCCCCGGAACGCAATCGACCACGGCGCGCGGGTCCGACAGCACGTCCCACACGATTCGCGGCGCCGCTGGCACCTCTACACGCTCGCTGATTTCGATCACTCTGTGGACGGGGGAAGAACGCGTTCCGGGCCGCCATAGCAACAGGTGAGAGGCGAGACCAGGTAATCATCGGCGGTGCTGTGTTTTCCTGGTGCATCCGGCGTCCTGGCGGTTTCAGGTCTATTGTTCATCACTGCTGCACTCCGTCTCCCTGTTTTTTATGGCTATCGCGGAAGTCCTCAGCTTAGTAATGATAGGAACTTGTTTTTGCGGGTTCGTCACAGTGAACTCAAATTCACTGCCTGAAAAGCGCGCCATGCCCTTGCACCAACCCAACACGGCGTCCCTCCCGTTCTGCTGAGGTACAATATTGGATGACGTGCATTCATGTCAACTTTCGGTAGTGACTCAATTTAACACGAGATCCTTCACTTCGTTCAGGATGACAACTCCGATCAAGTGTCATTCTGAGCAACAGCGAAGAATCTCTCTTGCTGTGATCTTGCTGAAAAGGCGCGCCGGCCCACCAAAATGAGTCACTACTCAACTTTCGCCTTGGCTTGCCGGTTCAAGTCCTGGCGGCGGTTCAAGACCTGGCGGCGGTTCAAAGTTCAAGGTTCAAGGTTCAAGGTAAATTCGGAGGGGAAGTTCCACGCTTCGGGAATTCTCGAACGTCGAAATCAGCGGTAAGTGCCGCGGCGGAGTAGAGTCCTGATCTCGTCGTGGTTGCCGAGGAAGGAAACAAAAAGCTCAGCGCCTCGGTCTTGGAAGATAAATCGGAGATCGCGGTTACCGCGGCATTCGAAGAGCCTGGTTCCTCAGCTTGCGGATACCGAGGCCGCTATGCGCGTGGGGCTGGCCAAAGTTGTCAACCAGATCGCAAAGAGCGAGGAGGCACTCTATCCTTTCGTTCTTTGGGAGCTCGCGGAGACGACGGATGACCGCTGGGTCGATGGCAAGAAGCTTACTCAAGCATCTTCCTAAGCTCTTGGGCAGTGATGGAGGAGAGCTTTTTGCTTCGTTTCAAGCGCTGATAGCGCCTCTCGGTGGCTTTTTCCAGGGCAGCCACCTGGTCGCGTGTGGCGCCATATTCCCGCTGCGCGTAATCCGTGGATTCGATATCGACCTTCCGAAGCGCGACAATGTCCGCGCCGCAAACGATGCCGATATCTTCTCCGCGCGCGGCAGCGGCCAGCCAACGCCCTAGATTCTTCTTGGCATCGGTAATCGTGAGAGTCTTCATAAAGACTTTATATCGACTGAATATAGCCTTGTCAAGACGTCCGAAAACTGCGGCCGTTCCAGTCCTGGCGGCGGTTCAAAGTTCATGGTTCGACTTAGCTCACCATGAGCGGAAACTTGGTCATAGGGGGGAACTTGCACGTTTTGACAATTCTCAAAACGTGCAAATGAGGGGAATCTGAGATTCAGACTTTTTGACGTTTACGCGGCTTCGAAGCATCCAAGACCGTCACCCCAACCAAGTCCTTGTTGCGATAACGGAGAAGGATGCCTTTGTTTGATAAAACCTTTGTATCTGTGGCCTTTTGTGGACGCTTGAGACTTATGTACAGAACGTCTGCATCTTCATCATAATCGATCTAAGCCTTCCGATCCGGTAGTCGAATGAGATGCGGGACGGCTTCGGAGATATTATCCAGCGTTTTAGCTACTGCTGTCCTTTTCGCCATACTATAAGGCTCCGTGAAATCTGTGCCGTGAAGTAGGCTGTAGGCATACGGCGCGTAGCGTTCTGGAAACCGGACTCGGTTACGCCTGACCTGCTCGTTGAGTCGCTTGGTCGTCACCGTACAGCGCGTTATTAAAAGGATAAGGGCAAAAGGATAAAGGATGGTCAAAAGGCCGTGTTGGGATGCCTGGGTCGGACCTAGCTCGATTTTTTTCCTTGTTGCAACAGAATGCTGTTCCGGTCGACCCTTCAGTCGCGCCGCCAAGAATGAACCGGCTGCCAACCGAGCAATCTTTTTGCGCGGCCGTTGGAATACGCCCCATTGCTGCGCGTCAAGCTGCGCGCTTTGTCGCCGATGCTTGGCATGACGCGCGGGTAGAGATCACAGAGCGGCTCGGCTACCGTGCTATCGTCGGCCACGATGAACAAGGTCGTATCGCTTGGGATCGAGCGCTCGACTGCCAGTCGAAAGGCGACGGCCAAATCGCGCGCGTCGATGTAACTATAGGCGTGGAAACCCGTGGGCTTGCGCCCTCCGTCTCTTCTCATCTGCTCGAGCTCGTCAGGAGTGACCACACCGCTCGGCCGCAGCATCACCGTTTCTAAGCCTTTGCGGCTGTACGATCGCGCGATGGTTTCGCCGATCTCCTTCGATAGACCGTAGACGTCTTCCGGGCGCAGCGGATGATCTTCATCGATCGGCAGATAGTCGGGCACGAAGCGCTCGCTATAGCTCCAGCCGACGATGGCATTGCTGCTCGCCGAGACGACTCGTTTGACGCCGAGCCGAAAGGCGGCATGATGGACGTTGAACGTGCCGACGACGTTGGTTTGATAGGTCACGGTGGCAGTGGCGATGTTAGGATTGTGAATTGCGGCGAGATGGATGACCGCGTCGGCGCCGACCATCGCTTCCATCACTTGGCCGAGATCCTGAACGTCGCCAACAAGATATTTGACGGCGCCTCGCTCCGGCCCGGGTACGCGGTCGAGCACGGTGACTTCATGCGCTGCGCCATCGAGCAATTCTCGCACGACCCATTGACCGACTTTGCCGATCCCGCCGGTGACGAGAATCTTCATTCAAAGATTATCTCACCACGATGTACACGAAGGATTCGGATATTGACACTTTCAACTTCGTGCTCTTGGTGACCTCCTTCGAAAATTGAGTTTGGGTGCGCCATTGGCCGACTTCCCTATCCTTCCCCTTGACGGGGAAGGACAAAGGTAGGGGTGATGGTTTTGATCGGTTCCCGAGCACCCCTATCCTGGCCTTTCCCCATCAAGGGGAAAGGAGGTCAAGTAAGATGCAGCCATATGTCGCCATTTTCATCCTCTGTGGGTGAGCGTAAGCTCATGAACCACTTTGTGGTAAAAACTGCCTTTCTCTGTTGGTTGCCCCGTGCCTCTGCGGTCAAGACATCTTCCAAATTTATCGCAGCGTTTCTGATTGACTCACAGTCCGTAAAGCGCTCGGGCATTGTCACCGACGATCTTGTTCGCGACCGACCGGCTCAATCGCTTGTCGTCCAACACACCGCGCAGGGCGAGCAGCTCGGTTGCGCTATCGGCGTGGCCGTAGTCGGTGCCGACAACCAGATTGTCTTCGCCGGCATGCTCAACGACGTAGGGAAGATCATCGCTGGTTTCGCAGCCGACGTAGAAACGGCTCTCGCGCAGCAGTTCTTTCTTGTGCAATTCTCTGCCCTGGAGATGGTAGCGCTTGGCGAGATCGGTGAGCACGTAGGGCAGCCACTGCGCGCTGACTTCGAGAAAAGCCACTTTCAGTCTTGGAAAACGGTCAGGGATTCCGTCCATGATCATATTGTGGAACGCGCCGACGAGCACCAACTTGAACTTCGAGAAGCCGATGGTTTCGTACTTGAAGTAGTTGAACAGGATCGGACTTCCGGTGGCGGAATGAATGCAGATCGGCAAGTCCAATCGGCTTGCGGCGTCGTAGAGCGGAAAGAAGTAGGAATCGCTCAGCAGCCGATCGCACTCCGATCCGCGGAGAAAAATACCGACCGCGCCGTTCTCCTTCGCGAACATTGCTTCGTCATGAACTTTGTCCATGCTGAGCAGCGGCAAGACCGCGACCCAGCGCAGTCTTTCTTTTGCCTGGCTCCAGATATCGGACATCCAGCGATTGTAACTGCGGCACAGCGCCAGCTCGATTTCCGGCCGCGGCGTGAGCGGAATAATAAAAATCGTCGGAAAAATGACTTGAATGTCGACGCCGAGCTCGTCGATGTGCTTGAGACGCGCGTTGACATCGCGCAATTCGCGCGAAGCCATCGGCGTGTTCTTGCCGACGTTGCGCGATTTGAGCCGCAGCGTGCCGTCGACCAGCCAATATTCATCCGTCGACGAGCCATCGTTGGGGCCGACGACCTGCGGTCTGAACTTGCGCTCGGCGCCCTCCATGTATTCCCAGGTTTTTTCCGTTTCCAGGACATGCGCATCGGCGTCGATCCTAATCATGATCGGAGCCTCCGTTTGAAGTTCTGGTTGCTGACGAAATTCTGCGATAGGCTGCTCGGTTCATAACATCCGTTGCTGGCCTCGTCAACGAAGCTATGGTTGACACGGCCTGACTCTGTGATAGTTCGTTGGTGACGCGACGCCGATGCGTCACTCAAGATCAACAAAAACAGCCCATGCGACGATTCGATCTAGTAGAACCGACCACGCTCGAGGAAGCTTGCAGTGTCATCGTCGACAACGGCGACGCGAAAGTTATCGCCGGCGGCACGGCGCTGCTCACGCTGATCAAACACGGCATTTTCGTCCCAAAAACCCTCGTCAACTTAAAAAAAATCAAAGCCGCGAGTGAAATCAGCTTCGAGCCGCAAGCGGGACTGCGCATCGGCGCGCTGGCGGCGATTTACGATATCGAAGCGTCGCCGTTGGTGCGGCAACATTATCCGGTGCTCGCCGAAGCGTGTCACGTGGTGGCCAATATCCGCATCCGCAACATGGCTACCCTGGGCGGCAATGTGGCGCATGGTGATTATCAATCCGACCCACCGACGGTGTTGGTGGCCCTCGACGCTGCCGTGGAACTATTGAGCCGCGCGGGAACACGGCAGATAAAATTGACAGATTTCTTGAAAGGCAGTTACGAGACGGCGCTGGAACCGGGTGAATTGATTTCAGCGTTGATCGTTCCGCCGGCGGGCCACCTTCGCGGCACTTACAGCAAGTTCACCACCGGCTCTTCGGAAGAGCGGCCCTGCGTCGGAATTGCCGCGTTAGCGACCATGGACAAGGATATTTGCATGGAGCTTCGCCTGGTGATCGGCGCGGTGTCGCCGAAACCGATGCGTTTCAAAAGCGGTGAATCGATGGCGCGTGGAGAGAGGCTTACAGCTGAATTGATCGAGCGCATTGCCCTGGCCGCCGGCCAAAGCGTCGATCCGATCGACGACTTGCGCGGCACCGCCGATTACAAGCGCCACCTGGTGCATGTGCTGGTTCGCCGAGCGCTGAGCGCGGCGGCGCAACACTAAAAGGGAAACCGAAGGATGTCTCTGATCGGTACGGATGTCACGATGGTTGGAGGAATCGCCAAGGTCACCGGAGCGATTAACTATGCGCCCGATCTCGTACTGCCGCGCATGCTCCATGCCAAGGCGCTCAGGAGCCCGTACCCGCATGCAAAGCTCTTGCGCGTGGACGCGAGCAAGGCGGAAAAGTATCCCGGCGTCGTCGCTGTCGTCACTCGTGACGACTTAACCGGTTTGAATCCCTATTTCGGACCGGTGGTCGACGATCAACCGGTGGTGGCGACCGATCGGGTGCGCCATGTCGGTGAAGTCGTCGCGCTCCTGGCCGCGGAAAGCCGGGAGATCGCCGAAGAGGCATTGGATCTGATCCAAGTCGAGTACGAAGAGTTGCCGGCCGTCTTCGATCTTCTCGAAGCCGCCAAGCCCGACGCGCCCGTGTTGCACGCGCAGCGCAATGAGACCAACGCGGGCGTGCACCGCGAGGAATTCAATTTCGAGTTGGGCGGCAACGTTTGCAGCGTGTTCCGGGTCGAAGACGGAAACATCGAAAAGGGTTTTCAAGAAGCGGACGAGATCTTCGACAATACTTACACGCTGCCGCCGGTGCAGCACGGCCATATCGAGCCCCATGCCGCCACTGCCTATTGGGAGCCGAGCGGCAAACTGGTGGTTCATTCCGCCTCGCAAAATCCCTCCGGCGTGCAAGAGCAGCTGGCGCAGATTTTCAAATTGCCGGAAAATCAGGTGCGCGTGATTGTGCCGCCTCTTGGCGGCGGCTACGGCGGCAAGACCCACGCGCGGCTCGAGCCTGCTCTTGCGCTGCTCGCGCGCAAGGCGCGCCGTCCCGTGCAGTGGGTTTTGACACGTGACGAGGTCTTTCTCACCGGCAGACGCTACGGCGCGGTGGTGAAAATCAAGACCGGCGTGAAACGGGACGGCACTATCATTGCGCGCGAAGTCCAGGTCTTTTATGAAATCGGCGCTTACGCGCTCAACGGGCCGGTCAACGCCAAAACCGGTTGTTATGTATCGAGCGGTCCCTACAATATTCCCAACCGAAGTCTGTCGACCTACTCCGTTTACACCAATTTGCCGCCCACGGGTCCGTTCCGTGGCGTCGGCGTGTCCCACGTGTGTTGGGCCTACGAATCCGAGATGGACGACATCGCGCGACGGCTTGGACTCGATCCTCTAGCATTGCGGCTACGGCACCTGGTCAAAGAGGGCGATGTATTCGTCACCGGTGAAAAGCTGGTTTCTGTCGGCATCACCGATTGTTTGCAGCGCGCCGCCGCTGCGATCGGCTGGAAAGGGAAGGAAGAGCAGTCCGCGCCGCCGGCCGGAAAGGATGTCGTCCGCGGCAAAGGTCTTGCGGTCACAATCAAAAGCACGACGACGCCGACGACCTCATCGGCCCAGGTGCGTCTTAACGCCGACGGTTCGGCGATTCTTCTCACCAGCAGCGTCGATATGGGACAGGGGGCGTTGACTTCGCTGGCACAAATCGTCGGCGACGAGTTGGGGTTGCCCTTTGAAAAAGTCTCGGTGAGTTTTCCGGATACCGACATTACGCCCTACGATAAGTCGTCGAGCTCGAGCCGCACGACCTTTCATATGGGCCAGGCGGCACAGAAGGCGGCGGGCGAAATCAGAAATCAGCTGCTCGAAGTCGGAGCGAAGAAACTCGAAGCGCGGATCGAGGATTTGGAACTGAGGGACGGCGCCGTTTCGGTGCGCGGCGTGCCCGATAGACGGCTATCGATCACGGACATTTTCAAGGCACGCTTTGGGTCCTCGGTCGGCAGCATGTTCGGCGGCTATTGCTTTAAGACCGAAGGGGGATTGAATGCGCGGACCGGAAAAGGCAAGGCCGCCGCGTTCTGGTTCTTCTCAGCGTGCGCTGCCGAAGTCGAAGTCGATAGGGAGACCGGCAAGACGCGCGTCTTGCGCATCGTGACCGCGGTGGATGCGGGCAAAGCGATTCATCCCAAACAATG
>WNFV01002505.1_pt1 | contig 24668 bp, 24 predicted proteins | sample 5400101 | NCBI WGS metagenome assembly WNFV01 (sample SAMN13153361, study PRJNA577476) | soil metagenome | isolation source: 115 cm soil or saprolite under grassland replicate 1 | place: USA:California | collected 2016-06-15 | reverse complement strand
CATCGCTGCGGCCATCGCCGCGAAGTCCGGGTTCCAGAACTCGCCGGTCGAGTGCTTCACGAAGCTGGTCCCGATCTCGCGGCTGTCCATGTAGAAGCGCTGGAGGTCGCGGATCACGCCGATCGTGTAGTTGTTCATGATCACCCAGACCGCGGGGATGTCGTGCTCGACTGCGGTCGCGACGGCGCCGGGGAACATCATGAAGCTGCCGTCGCTGGTCACGCAGACGGCCGGCCGGTCGGGCCTCGCCAGCTTCACGCCGAGGACGCCGCACGTGCCGAAGCCCATGCCCGCGAACCCGCCAGGGGTGAACACCGAGCGCGGCTCGTAGGCGTCCCAGTACTGCTCGACCCACGTCTGGTGGTTGCCCGTGTCGGTGATCATCAGCGTGTCCTCCGGCGCAGCCTTCCGCAGCTCGCCGATCACGCGGCGGGGGTCGATCGGGACGGCGTCGGAGGCCACCTCCGGCTGGATGAAGTTCTGCCACTCCTCCTTCCAGCCGTCGACCTGGTCGTGCCACGGCGAGCGCTCGCGCTTCGGCTCGCGCCCGGCAAGCTCGATCAGCTGCCGCAGCACCTCGCGGGCGTCGCCGACGATGCCGAGCTCGGTCGGGTAGTTGCGGCCGATCTCCTGCGGGTCGAGGTCGATGTGGATCAGCTTCGTCGGTGGGATGTTGTACGTGTAGCCCGGCACCCACGAGCTGCAGTGGATGTCCGAGAAGCGGCAGCCGAGCGCAAGGATCACGTCCGCGTTGCGGGCAGCTTCGGTGGCCGGGTACTCGCCCCAACAGCCGGCGATGCCGAGGTGCAGGGGATGGCGGGCGGACAGCGCGCCCTTGCCCATGAAGGTCGAGTAGACCGGAACGTTCACGTGCTCGGCGAACCGGGCGAGCTCGCCGCTCGCCTCGGAGAGGATCACGCCGCCGCCGGCGAGGATCAGCGGCCGCTTCGCCTTCAGCAGCAGCTCGAGCGCCCGGGCGACGGCCTCGGGCGAGCCGGGCGTGCGCCAGTTCAGGCTCCGTGAGCGCTCCTCCGGCTCGGGCACCTCGACGTCGGCGGTCCGGATCCAGAGGTCGTAGGGGACGTCGATGTGCACCGGGCCGGGACGGCCCGACCCCGCGAGCTTGAACGCCTTCGGGAGGAACTTGCCGAGATCCTCGACGCTCTGCGCCTGAAAGCTCCGTTTCGCGATCACCTTTGCGATGCTCGGGAAGTCTGCCTGGTGGTGGCGGTACTCCTCCTGCAGCGCGCCCGAGTCGTACTGGTTCGTCGCCACCTGGCCCGTGATTGCGATGAACGCCGAGGAGTCATAGAAGGCGTTGCCCATCGCCACGGTCAGCAGCATCGGGCCCGGCCCCGTGGACGTGTACACGGGGATCAGGTTGCCCGACGCCCGGAAGTACGCGTCGGCCATGTAGCCGGCCGCGGACTCGATCCGCGGGAAGATGATCTTCAGCTCGTCCTGATGGTTGTAGACGCCGTCGAGCAGGCCGACCGCCCCGTGCCCGGCGTAGCCGAACAGGTACGGAACCTTCTCCTTGATCAGGTACTCGACGACGAGGTCACACCCGCGCATCTCGGCCATCGGTTCCCCCTTCTCGATTGGGTCGCAGGCAGGCTGCCAGGCAACTATACGACGCTGCGGAAGGCCTCGACTGTCTCGTACACGCCCTGCTCGAGCGGCGTCAGCGGCGAGTCGAACCACGGCTTCGGCAGCTCGTCCGGGAACGGCAGCGGCGCGTCGTCGAACGAGATGTCGGCGCCGGGCACCTCGGCCTCGATCACGGCGACGAGGTCGGCGATCGCCGTGGCCGCGCCGCCGAGGTTGAACGTCTGGGCGCCTGCCGGCTCGGAGCGCGCGGCCCGGACGAACGCGCGGGCCACGTCCGGCGCGAAGTGGAGCTGCGTTCGTCCGCCGAAGGCGATCCGGTACGGCTCGCCGCGCGCCGCCGCTTGCATCGCCAGCGTTGGGCCGGCGGTCAGGCCCTGGTCGCGGCCGGGGCCGTAGACGGTGAACGGCCGCAGCCCGGCGCTCGCCACGCCGTCGTCGGCGTAGATCCTCGCCGTGCCCTCGTTCGCGACCTTGTAGACGCCGTACAGCGTGCGAGGCGCGATTTCGCCGTGCTCGTCGTATACGGCTGCCGAGCTGGCGTACGCGATCGTCGTGCCCAGCCCGCGGCGTTTCGCCGCCTCGAACACGTTCACCGTCCCGGTCACGTTCACCTGGGAGCCGAGCACCGGGTCGGCCTTGCAGAACGGCACCTGGAGGGCGGCGAGATGGACGACGTGCGTGACCTCGTGCTCGGCCAGCGCCCGCTCGACGGCGGCGAGATCGGTCAGGTCGCCGCGGACGAACGTGACCCGCTCGACGTCCTCAGGCGCGGCGATCAAGCGTAGCCGCCGGTCGTCCGTCCCCAGGTCGAACGCGGCGACGTCTGCCCCCTCGCGGACGAGCGTGGCCACGGTCCAGGCGCCGATGCAGCCCAGCGCGCCCGTGACGAGCCAGCGCTCAGGCGTCGTGATAGACGGTCACCACTTCCGTGTAGAACTCCATCGCGGCCCGGCCCTGCTCGTGCGGGCCGAACCCGGAGCCCTTGATCCCGCCGAAGGGTACGTGCACTTCGGCGCCCGCCGTCTGGGAGTTGACGTGGAGGATGCCTGCCTCGAGCTCGTTCACGAACCGCTGCGCCGCCTTCAGATCGCTCGTGAAGATCGACGCAGAGAGCCCGAATGCAACGGCGTTTGCCCGCCGCAGCGCCTCGTCGAGGTCACCGAACCGGTAGAGGGACGTGACCGGCCCGAACAGCTCCTCGCAGGAGAGGAAGGCATCGTCGCGGACGCCCTCGAACAGGGTCGGCGCGAGCAGGTAGGCCTCGTCGTCGAGCCGCTCGCCGCCGGCGAGCACCGTGCCGCCCTCGGCCTTCCCGCGCTCGATCCCCGCGAGTACCTCGTCGAGCTGTTTCTCGTTCACGATCGGCCCGACCTCGGTCGAGGGCTCGGCCGGGTCGCCCACGATGCCTCGCTCGATCCGGTCGAGCAGCCGGCTGCGGAACTCCTCGTAGACCGGCTCCTGCACGTAGATGCGGCGGGTCGCCGTGCACTTCTGGCCGGCCGACCAGAACGCGCCTGCGTAGGCGGCCTCGGTCGCCCGGTCGAGGTCGGCGTCGGCCATCACGATCAGCGGGTTCTGGCCGCCGAGCTCCAGCTGGACGCGCTTGCCCAGCCCCGTCGCCTCGTCGCGTACCTGGTGGCCGACCGCGACAGAGCCGGTGAACGAGATCGCCTTCACCTGCGGATGCTTGACCAGCGGGGTGCCGACCTCCGAGCCGCGCCCGACGACGATGTTGAAGACGCCGGCCGGCAGCCCGGCCTCCTCGAACGCCGCGGCGATGTGCAGGCCGGTCAGCGGTGCCTCCTGCGCGAGCTTCATCACGACCGTGTTGCCGTAGACCAGCGCCGGCGACGACTTCCAGAGCGGGATCGCGGCGGGGAAGTTCCACGGCGTGATCAGGCCGACGACCCCGAGCGGCCTCCGGATCGTGTAGACGGAGCTGCCGCTCGCCGACTGCTCGAACAGCTCGCCCTTCGGCCGCCAGGCTTCCCCGGCGAAGAAGCGGAGGATCGCCGCGCCGCGGGCCGCCTCCATGCGCGCCTCGCGTAGCGGCTTGCCCATCTCGAGCGTCATGTCCTGCGCCATCTGCTCGACGCGCCGCTCGAGCGCATCCGCCGTCGCCGTCAGGAACGCCGCGCGCTGGGCGGCCGGCCTGGTCGACCAGTCCGGGAACGCCGCCGCCGCAGCGGCGACCGCTGCGTTCACGTCCTCCTCGTCCGAGGCCGGGAACTCGCCGACCGGCTCTAACGGACGCCAGGGATTTCCCTTCTCGTACGTGCGGCCCGTCGTGCTCGGCCGCCACTCGCCGCGGACGAAGTTGGCGAAGGCGGGCCGTGCGGGGGCTTGGGCTTCGAGTACCTCAGACATTGATCTCGCTCCTTCTCGTGGTCAGCAGGTCCGCCGCCGCGACGACGGGATTGGTCAGGGTGCCGATGCCCGGGACGTGGATCTCGACCACATGGCCGGGCTCGAGCGTGAAATCGTCGGGTGGGACGAGGCCGGTGCCGGTGAGCAGCACGCTGCCGGCCGGGACCGGGTTGTCGCGCACGAGCCAATCGGCGAGCTCGACGAACGAGCGGCGCATGTTCGCGGTCGAGGTCTCGCCCGCGAAGAGCTCGCGGCCCGCGGCGTCGACGATGCGCATCCGGATCGCGAGCGGGACCTCCCAGTCGTCGGGGACGAGCACGGCCGGCCCGAGTGCGCACGAGCCGGCGAAGATCTTCGCCTGCGGCAGGTAGAGCGGGTTCGTGCCCTCGATCTCCCGCGAGGAGATATCGTTGCCGATCGTCAGCCCGGCGAGCGCGCCGCTCTCGCCGAGCACGACGGCGATCTCGGGCTCGGGGACGTCCCACGACGAGTCGTCGCGCACGCCGATCGGCTCGCCGGGGCCGACCGTACGGCGGCAGCCCGCGTCCTTCAGGAAGAGCTCGGGGCGCTCGGCGTCGTAGACGAGCGTGTAGAGGTCCTTGACGGCGCTCTCCTCGACCCGTGCGTCGAGGCTGCGCTTGTACGTGACGCCGGCGCCCCAGACCTCGGGCGGCTCGACCGGGATGGCGAGCTCGAAGGCGTCGAGCTCATCGGGCGACTCGGCCGTTGCCTCGACGATTCCCTCCGCGGTGCGGTAGCGGAAGCGGAGCTGAGCCACTAGAAGACCGCCCTTCCGCCGGAGATGTCGTAGGTCGCCCCGGTCGAGAACGACATCTCCTCGCCGGCGAGGAACGCAATCAGGGCGGCCACCTCCTCTGCCTTCCCCATCCGACCAAGCGGAATCCGCTCGACCATGTAGTCGACGTGGTGCTGCGAGAGGCCGGCGAGGATCGGCGTCTCGATCACCGCGGGCGCGATGCAGTTGACGAGCACGCCGGTGCCCGCGACGTCCTTGCCGATCGCCTTCGTCATCGCGATCACGGCCGCCTTGCTGGCCGAGTAGGCGGCCGCCAACGGGTTCCCCTCCTTGCCCGCGATCGAGGCGACCAGCACGATGCGTCCGTAGCCACGCTCGATCATCCCCGGGAGCACCGCCCGGCACATGTAGAAAGAGCCGTCCGCGTTGATCGCGAACACGCGCCGCCACTCCTCGTCGGTGACGTCGACGGTGTGGAGCGACTCTCCGGAGACGCCTGCCGAGTTGACGAGGACGTCGATCCGGCCGAGCGCCTCTTCGGCCTGGGCGACCGCGGCGTTCACGTCCGAGGAGGAGGCGATGTCGCCCGTGACCGACACGTACCCCTCCACGGGCTCGCGGTCGAAGACCGCCACCTCGGCGCCGCCTGCACGCAGCTTCTCGGCGGTTGCTGCGCCGATGCCGCTGGCGCCGCCGGTGACGAGCGCGGTCCTCCCCGTGAAGTCGTGCGACACAGGTCCTCCTGCTTGTGGGTTCTCGAGGCTCCACTCTAAGCTGTCGGCGATGGGCTTCGACCCCGCTTCCGACTACCCGCTGGGCTCCCGCAGGCCGGATCTGGTGCGGACCCCGTCAGGGCTGGGCCTCGGCGACCTGACCCTGGCCGCTGTTCGCGCAGGGCAGATCGGCCCGGAGGAGCTCCGGGCGACGCCCGAGACGCTGCGGCGGCAGTCGGCGGTCGCGCTCGCCGCCGGCCGGACGCAGCTCGCGGACAACCTCGCGCGCGCGGCCGAGCTCGCGACCGTCCCGAGCGAGACGATCCTCGAGATCTACACGGCGCTCAGGCCCCACCGCTCGACGGCGGAGGAGCTCGAAGCCATGGCCGACCGGTTGGAGACCGAGCTCGGCTCCCCCCTGTCTGCTGCCTTCGTTCGCGAAGCGCTGGAGGCGTACGTGGCCCGAGGCCTGCTGGACACCGGTGACCGAGCGCCGGTCTGAGCGGTTCACCTCCCGCGAGGCGCGGGAGCTCCGGCGCGAGCTGCTGATCTCGCCCTACCCGGAGCTCGGGCTCGTCGCGATGGACGGCCCCAACGACCCGGAGCCGGGGCTCGAGGTCGACGACGGGCGCGTCGTCGCGATGGACGGCCGGCGGGCGGAGGACTTCGATGTGATCGACCGCTTCGTCGCGCTCTACGGCCTCGATCTCGAGCTCGCGGCGGTGGCTGCGCAGCTCGAGGACGACGAGATCGCGCGCCGTCTCGTCGACGTGGGCGTCTCGCGCGCCGACCTCGTTCGGCTCTCGCGTGGGCTGACGCCTGCGCGACTCGCGCGCGTGATCTCCCGGCTCGACCCCGTTGAATTGATGTTCGCGCTCAGGAAGCTGCGCGCGCGGCGGGCGCCGGCCAACCAGGCACACGTCACGAACCTGAAGGAGAACCCGGCGCTGCTCGCGGCGGACGCCGCCGAGGCGGCTGCGCGCGGCTTCGCCGAGCTGGAGACCACGGTCGGCGTCTCGCGCTACGCGCCGCTGAACGCGATCGCGATCCTGGTCGGCTCGCAGACAGGCCGGCCGGGCGTGATGACGCAGTGCGCGGTCGAGGAGCGCCGCAACCTCCAGCTCGCGATCCTGGGTCTCGTCAGCTACGCGGAGACGCTCTCCGTGTACGGCACCGAGCCCGTGTTCGTGGACGGCGACGACACGCCCTGGTCGAAGGCGTTGCTCGCCTCCGCGTACGCGTCGCGGGGCGTGAAGGTGCGCTTCACATCCGGCGGCGGCTCCGAGGCGCTGATGGGCCACGCGCAGGGTTACTCGATGCTCTACCTCGAGGCCCGCTGCCTCGCCGCGATCCGCGCGGCGGGCTCGCAGGGCGTCCAGAACGGGTCGATCTCGTGCGTGGCGCTGGTGCTCTCGGTGCCCGGAGGTGTCCGCGAGATCCTCGCCGAGAACGTGCTCGCGGCCTGGCTCGACCTCGAGGTCGCTTCGGGCAACGACGCGATCGCGTCGCACTCGGAGATCCGCAAGACGGCGAAGCTGATGGGCCAGTTCCTGCCCGGCACCGACTTCGTCACTTCCGGTTACTCGGTAATGCCCCGAGAGGACAACACCTTCGGCGGCGGCAACTACGACGCCGACGACCTCGAGGAATGGCTGACCGCCCAGCGCGACTGGCAGGTGGACGCCGGGATCGAGCCCGTCGCCGAGGACGAGCTCCTGCGCGTGCGAGGGCGGGCGGCCCGAGCCGTCCAGGCCGTCTTCGCGGGTCTCGGCTTCCCGCCTGTCAGCGAGGAGGAGGTCGAGGCGGCCACGTTCGGATACTCGAGCCGCGACCTGCCGGACCGCGACCGCGCGGCCGTTGTCGCGGCGGCCGACCGGGTGCTGGCCGAGGGCATCTCGGCGCTCGAGGTGATCCGCCACCTCGACGCCGCGGGCTTCGAGGACGTCGCCGAGGCCGTGCTGGGGATGCAACGCCAGCGCGTCTCCGCCGACTACCTCCAGACCTCGGCGATCATCGAGCCCGACGGCACCGTGCGCTCGGCGGTGAGCGACCCGAACCTCTACGAAGGCCCGGGCACCGGCTACCGCCTCGAGGGCGAGCGTTGGCAGCTGCTGCAGCAGCTGCCGTACGTGCTCGACCCACGAGAGGAGACGTCGCAGAACGGTCATCCGTCGCCTGTTCTGGAAACACACGTTGCCATGATAGGAGACAAGCCGGACGAGGTCGTGGTCGCGGTCGGCCCGGCGTTCGGCGGTGCGCTGAACGAGACGATCAACGGCCTGCTGCACGCGGACGTGCTGCGCGCGGTCATCGACGGCGTCCGGGAGAGCGGGGCCGAGGCCCGGCTCGTCCGCGTTCGTCGCACCTCGGACGTCGCGTTCATCGGCCACGACGGAGCGGGGCTCTCCGGGTCGGGGATCGCCGTCGGGCTGCAGTCGAAGGGGACGGCGGTCATCCACCGGGCCGATCTCCAGCCGCTCGACAACCTCGAGCTGTTCGGGATGTCGCCGCTCTACACCGTCGAGTCGTACCGCGCGATGGGGCGCAACGCGGCTGCGTACGCGCTCGGCCGGGCGGTCGGCCCCGTGCCGACGACGCTCGACAACTTCGCCCGCGCCAAGCTGATCGTTCGCACCACGCTCCTGCACGCTCGCGAGACCGCGGAGGTGGTGCCCGGAGCGGCGCCCGTCGAGCTGGAGCTCGCGTGAAGATCTACTTCGCGGGGCCGCTGTTCACGCCGTACGAGCCCGAGTTCATCGAGCGCTGCGCGGAGCAGCTGCGCGCTGCCGGCTTCGACGTCTTCGTCCCCCACGAGCACGAGCTCGCCCTCGACGGCACGGTGACGGCCGGGCGGATCTTCGCCAAGGACTGGGCCGCCTTGAGCGAGGCGAACGCGGTGCTGGCGATCCTCGACGGCCCGATGATCGACGACGGCACCGCGTGCGAGATCGGGATCTTCCACGGGCTGATGCGGAGCGACCCGGCGAAGAAGGGAATCGTCGGCCTCGTCACCGACCTGCGCGCGCTCCGCCTCAGCGAGCGGGAGGGCGAGGCCCGTGGACTGAACCTCTTCGTGGTCGGCTGCATCGAGGCGGGCGGGACGATCTGTACGTCGCTCGACGCGGCGCAGGGCGTGCTGGAGGGCTGGCGCTAGGACTATCCCCGAAGGGGACTGTCCCTGCCGCGGCCGAAAGAGCGGATTGTCCGGCTCGATCCGCCGTGTCACCATGCCTGTCATGGCCTGGGAGCCGCCGTTCGACGACGACGCAGCGAGCGGTACTATGGATGCACTTTTCGAGATCAACGTGAAGCTCGCGGACATCCGTGAGCACCTCGCGGTGATTCGTGTCCTCATGGGAGACGACGACGATGGCGAAGAAGCGGAAGAGGATTGATCCGGCCCGCATCCGCGAGCTGAACGGCGGAGACGAGGCCTACGAGCGACACGAGCGCGTACTCCGTCAGCTCGCGGAGTTGTCCGAGAAGTTCCGGCTCAGGGCCGAGATACGTCGTCGGCAGGCCGAGCAGGCGCCCTAACTCGCCGCTCTCTCCTCCTCGAGCTTCCGCAGCTCCACGCGCCGGATCTTCCCGCTCCGCGTCTTCGGCAGCGACTCGACGAACTCGATCTCGCGCGGGTACTTGTACGGGGCGGTCACGCGCTTGACGTGGTCCTTCAGCTCCACGACCAGCGCGTCGCCGCCCTCGTGGCCCGGCCGCAGGACGACGAACGCCTTCACGATCTGCCCCCGGTCGGGATCGGGCTTACCGACCACGGCGCTCTCCGCGACGGCTGCGTGCTCGAGCAGCGCGCTCTCGACCTCGAACGGCCCGATCCGGTACGCGGCCGAGAGGATCACGTCGTCCGCGCGGCCCGTGAACCAGAAGTAGCCGTCCTCATCGCGCACTGCGCGGTCGCCGGTCACATACCACTCGCCGCGGTACACGGCGGCCGTCTCGTCGGGTGCGTTCCAGTAGCCGGCGAACAGCGCCGGCGCGTCGCCGCGCAGCGCGATGTCGCCCTCCTCGCCGGCCGGAGCCTCGTTCCCGTCCGGGTCGATCACCGCCACGTCGTAGCCGGGAGCCGGGAGGCCCATCGAGCCCGGGCGGATCTCGGCGCCCGGGAAGTTGCCGACGAGCAGCGTGTTCTCGGTCTGCCCGTACCCGTCGTGAATCGTCGTCCCGAACGCGTCGGCGAAGGCGCGGATCACCTCGGGGTTGAGCGGCTCGCCGGCCGAGACCATGTGCCGGACACACGAGATGTCGTGCCGCCCGATCCCGTCGAGCTTGGCCATCAGCCGGTACTCGGTCGGCGCCTGGCAGAGCACGGTCGTACCGGTCTCGCCGACCAGCCGGAAGCGCTCCTCCGGATCGAAGGCGCCCTCGTGGAGCACCGCCGCCGAGCCGCAGCTCCACGGCCCGAGGAGAACGTTCCAGATCGACTTCGCCCACCCGGTGCCGGCCGTGCACCAGACGAGGTCGTCCGGTTTCGCATCGAGCCAGCGCTCGGCCTGCGCTGTCTTCGCCCAGGTGTAGCGGTGCGTGTGCACGACGCCCTTCGGATCCTTCGTCGTGCCCGAGGTGTAGAGGATCAGTGCCGGGTCGCCGGCGGCGGTGTCGGCAGTCGTGGTGTCCGGCTCGTCGAGGTCGGCCTCGTCGAGGTAGACGATGGCCGGCGCTTCTGCCATCGCCTCGACCTCGCTGCGGCAGCCCGCGTCCGCGACGAGCAGCACCGCCCCCGAGTGGCGCGTGCGGAAATCGAGGTCCTTCGCGCGCAGCATCTCGGAGCAGGGGATCGCCACGGCGCCGGTCTTCAGGGCGGCGAGCATCACCGCGTGCCACTCCGGCGTCTTCCCGACGAGGACGAGCACGCGGTCGCCGGGCTGAAGATGGCGGCGGAGCAGCCCCGTCCAGCGGGCCGTGCGCTCGGCGACCTCGCCGAAGGTCAGATCCGAGGTCGCGCCGGCGCGATCGACGAAGCGAAGCGCAAGTCGAGCCGGGTCGGCCTGTTCGACGACGTCGCGGGCGAAGTTGAATCTCGCCGGGTTCACGATCCGAAGCATCTCTAGAATCGTCGGTCCGTGCCCGTCGTTCGCATCCGCGCGCTACCACAGCCCTCGGCTGACCCGCACGCGGTTGCTTCTGCAGTCGCGACCGCGCTCGCGGCCGAGCTCGGCGAGGACCCGCGCGGGACGTGGGCGACCTGGGAGACGGTCGAGGCTTACGCCGAAGGTGGGGTGGGTGCCGTCGAGCAGCCTCGCGACACGCATCCCCCACTCGTGACCGTGATCGCCCGGGCGCGTCCGCCGGAGACGATCGCGGGGATGCTGCGCTGCGTCGGGGACACGCTCGTCCGGGAGCTGGGCCTCGAGACGGGGAATGTCTTCGTCACGTTCGAGGAGGTGGCGCCGGGCCGGCTCTACGACGCGAGTGGATAGGAGGGCTAGCCCTCCTGCGCCGTCGGGCGGACAAGGATCTCGTTCACGTCCACGTGCGGCGGCTGCGAGACGGCGTACAGCACTGCCCGTGCGATGTCGTCGGCCTCGAGCATGCCGACCGGCCGCTCGTCGAAGAACGGCGTGTCGGTCATCCCCGGTTCGATCAGCGTCACGCGCACACCGGTCCCGTTCAGCTCGAGGCGCGCCGCCTCGCCCATTGCCGAGACCGCGAACTTCGTGCACGAGTAGAGCGAGCCCGGCAGCGCCCGCCGGCCGGCCACGGAGCCGGTCAGCAGCAGGTGGCCCTTCGACTCGACGAGCGCGTCGTAGCACGCACGGATCGTCAGGGCTGCGCCGTAGACGTTCGTCAGCACCATCGCCCGCCAGTGCTCGGTTGTCGAGCCCTTGAAGCTCCGCCCGGCACCGAACCCCGCGTTCGCGAACGCGACGTCGAGCCGGCCGTACTCGGCAAGCGTGCGCTCGACCATCCGCTCCTGGTCGGCCCACTCGGTGACGTCGCACGTCACGGCCAGCCCACCGAGCTCGGCCGCGAGCGCCTCGAGCTTGTCGGTCGAGCGGGCGGCGAGCACGACGCGGTAGCCGGCCTCGGCCGCGTGCCTCGCCGTCGCCTCGCCGATCCCGCTCGAGGCGCCGGTGATCAGGAAGACCTTCGGTCCAGCCTCAGGCACCCGGCTTGCCGGCCTGGCCCCAGTGCTTCGCGGGGATCCCCTGCACGACCACCTGGATGTGGTCCGGCGAGGCGCCGCTCGACTCGGCGAGGGCGGTGGTCAGCGCCTCGATGATCTTCGGCACCGACTCTTCGGTGACGCGGGTGTCGTAGAGCTTGACGTCGATCCAGGGCACGGCTGCTCCTTTCGTCGAGGGACAAGCGTGACCATAACGCCCGTCAGCCGAGCAGGCTGGGCGGCACGTCGACGACACGAAGCTTGGACTATTCGCCGGTCGCGACGAGCCTCGGCGACGGTCGCACGACACGTTCGACGACGCCACCCTCGATGCTCTCGATCCTGTTCGATCCTCCTCCGCGGACGACCCGCATGATCGTGACCGGAGATTCGGTGATGTCGCCGTCCGCGTCGAAGCCGAAGGAGCCGAGGAGCCCGTCCGTCACGCGCGTCTCGAACAGCTCCTCGAGTACCGACGCCCGGGTGCCGTCTGAGCGCGCGATCGCGTCGAGCAGCACCTCGGCTGCTTGTGCGGCGTAGACGGCGGACGGCTCGATCCCGACCCCGGCCTGCGTCTTCCCGAACCGCTGCACGAAACGGGTACCGGCGGGGGGAAGGCGCTCCGTGAGCGCGCCTGCGAGGCTGACGTACACGCCGAGCGCCGCTCGTCCCGCCCGCTCCACGAGCAGCGTCAGCGGGGTGAGGCCGTCGGGAGCGAGGAGGTCGACAGACGTCCCGAGGCGGGCGCGCAGATCGCGGACGACCCGGGCTGCGTTCGTGTCGAGTAGGCCGCCGAGGAAGACCGCCTCCGCCCCGGAGCGTGCGATCCGGCGAGCGAGCTCCGGGTAGCCGTCCGCCTGCGGTTCCCACGACGCGCGACCCACGACCGTGAGGCCGAGCCTGCGCGCAGCCGTCTCGAAGGCGGTCGCCATCAACGCGCCGTAGCCGGGGTCGCCGTCGTCGAGGACATAGACCTGGCGGCGGCCACGGTCGCGGGCGAGAAGCGCGAGCGCGGCACCCTGGAGGTCGTCCGTCGGGTTCACGCGCAGGTAGTTCCGGCGGCCGGTCGGGTACAGGGCCGCCGGGAGCGAGGCGTCGACTCCCGCCCCGGGGCGGGTCAGCCCGACGAACGAATTGGAGGGGGAGATCATGGCCAGCGGGCCGCCGGGGGCGCGGTTGAGCTCGGGCAGCGCCGCGACGGCGCAGGGTGAGTTGAAGGTCCCGATCACACCCACTACGTCGGGGTTCTGCGCGTAGGCGCGCGCGTTCGCGGCGCACTTCGGTTCGTCGAAGAGGCCCGTGCGAGCGACCGAGTCGTCGCACGACTGGTAGGCGACCCGGAAGCGGCCGGCGCGAAATCCGCGCTCCCGGAGCACGAAGGCGATCGCCTGCGCCATCTGCGCGGTCGTGACCCTGACACCGCCCTGAAGCGGGAGGTCGGAGACGACGAGCACGTCCGACTCGCCCTTCCCGGCGAGCACGCGCTCGCAGGTGGACGCCGAGAACGGGCGCACGCCCGCTACCTCGATCGGCGCTGGCGTGGGGTCTGCGACGACCGCAACCCACACCCTGTCCCCGTCCAGTGCGACCGACCGAGAGATGCCCTCGAGGTCGACCGTATGCTCGACCGCCGCCGACTCGATGCCGACCTGGACGAGGGTCCCGGCGAGTGGGTTCGCGACCCAGACGGCATCCGAGCCGGCGGCGACGTCTGAGACGCCACGGGCGAGTTCGATCGCGCCGATCGTGGGCTTCTTGCCGGCGCCGATCCTCCAGAGGATTCCGTCCGAGGGGGCCGTCACCCAGGCCGCGTCATCGCCCACCGCAATCGACCCCACGGAAGACGTGGGCACCTTCGTGCGCACGATTGGTCGCCCCGTCCGCTCGTCGAGCCTCGCGACGGAGCCGTCCACGCCGAGCACCCAGACGCCGGCGGGGCCGGCGGCGACCGCGGCCGCGCGGACCGCGGCAGAGCGGGCGGTGATTGCGCCGGTCGTGGCTTCGATGCGCACGACCGCGAAGTCAGGCGTCACCGCCCACACCGCCCCGCCCTTGACCGCCAGGTAGTTCTCGACGAGGTTCGAGACCGCGGCGCCGGGCCGCGGCAGCCGGGTCTCCCCGCGCTCGGTGCCGGTAGTCGCGTCGAGCTTGGCGACGGCGGTCGCAACCGGGCCGACGAACTGCGCCCGCTCGAGCGGCCGCCCGTTGGCGACCCAGACCGAGTCGGCGCCGGCGGCGACGTCGGTCGGAGTGGCGCCCGTCGAGAACGTCTCGACCACGCGCGAGGACTCCGATAGCCGGAGCACGGTCTGCGCGTCCGCGTCCACGACCCAGGCGACGCCGTTGCGGACGGAGATCGCGCTCGGCGTCCGCCCCGTGGAGAAACGACCTCGAACCGAGCCGGTCGCGGCGTCGAGCGCCACGACCGCACCCTCGCCGGGCAGGGCGACGACTGCGGGCTCGCGCTCGCCGCCACCGGTGAGCGCGACAACGGCCGTCGCAATCCCGGCGGCTGCGACAAGCGCCGCGCCGGTGAGGAGAAGCTTGAGCCCACGTTTGCGGCGGAGGCGCGCGAGCGCGGGCGGCTCGAGGCCGAGCGCCTTGTGGGCGGCGGCGAGGAAGTCGCCGCAGGTGGGGTAGCGGCGCTCTGTTTCCTTGGCGAGCGCGCGAGCGAGGACGGGGTCGAGGACCGGAAACTCGCGCACGGCCGGCGGCTCCTCTTGCATGTGCGCCCAGAGCGTCACGGCCTCGGTCTCGCGGTGGAAGGGCGGCTTGCCGGTGAGGCATTCGTAGAGGAGGCAGGCGAGCGCGTACTGGTCGCTGCGCCCGTCGGCACTCTCGCCGCGGATCTGCTCGGGGGCGAGGTAGTCGAGCGTGCCCGCGAGCTGGCCGCTCTGCGTGGAGTCTCCGGCCAGCTGCTTGCTCAGCCCGAAGTCGGCCAAGTAGGCCTCCCCTCGCTCGTCGAGCAGCACGTTCGCCGGCTTCACGTCCCGGTGCAGGAGCCCCTTCGCGTGGGCAGCGTCCAGGGCCTCTGCGACCTGGCCGCCGATCCTGAGTGCTTGCTCCGGCTGGAGCGTTCCCTCCCGCGCGATGAGGCGCTTCAGGTCTTCCCCCTCGACGTACCGCATGGCGATGAAGAGCTGACCGTCCTCCTGGCCGGCAGCGTGCACGGGCAGGACGTGCGGGTGGCCGATCCGTGCGGCAAGCCGGGATTCACGGAGGAAGCGCGTCCGGAACCCCTCGTCTCCGGAAAGCTCGGGGGCGATCAACTTTAGCGCCACCGACCGCTCCAGCTCGAGGTCGGTCGCCCGGTAGACAACGCCCATCCCGCCGCGACCGACCACCGCCTCGATCCGGTAGCCGGCAAAGATGGAGCCCGGCTTCAGCTCGACGGATGCGCTCACTTCTGACTTCCCGCTCCGGCCAGGGACCAGGTGAAGCGCGTTCGGCTCTCTGCCGGCGCGAGCCCGCCGGGGCGCGGCCCACGGCGAACGAGGAGAACGGGCGCAACCGACTCTTCGGCGATCGTCAGGCGGGTAGCGCCGAGCCCTTCCCGCTGCCAGCGTTCGGACAGGCCGACCACGAGCAGGCAGGCGTTGTTCGCGGCCGCCAGCAGCGCGTCCGGCCCGGGCTCCGCGAGCAGCGGCTCAGCGGAAACGCCGGCGGTGCGCTGGACGATCAACGACGCGTCCGCGAGCAGCCTGCTCGCATCCCGTGTCTCGCCGGAGAGACTGCCGAGCAGCTGTAACGGCGCGCCGTGAGCGCGGGCGAGCCACGCCCCGAGCTCGAGAGCCGCCCAATCATGGTGGGCCGCCCCGAAGGGCACGAGCACAGGGCCGGCTGGCAGGCTGCCTACTCGGGCAGCGAGCAGGGCGACGTCGCATGGGGCATCCGCGAGCACGGTGCCGAGCTCGCCCCGCGGCAACTCGTCCCGCAGCGCACCGAGTGGCGCGTCGACGAGGAGCAGAGCGACGTCCTGTTCCGCGGCGAGGCGGACAAGCTCGGACCCTCGGTCGGCGGAGGTGAACGCCGCCGACCTTGCCGTCACGCCTCGAGCCACGAGCTCTCCGCACTGCTCGTTCAGCTCGGCCGTGGCGAGCCCCAGCGTCTCCCTTTGATCCTCCCCTACGATCCGTGCGAGGATCAACTCACGTCCAGGCTCGGCAGCAAGCGGCGCCGTAAGGGAGAGCAGCGCCGGAAGCGACTGGAGCCTCGGTGCGACCAGAATCGCACGTTCGGCCGGCGTTGACGGCGCCGCGCGAGGCGCGTCGAGCGATGGAGCGTGAGCCAGGATCGCGCGCTCGAGGTCTTGCAGCCGAGGGCTGGGCTCAAGCCCGAGCTCCTCTACCAGGAGCTCGCGCGCTTTGGGTATGCCTCGAGCGCGTCGGCCTGGCGGCCCGAGCGGTAGAGAGCCAGCATCAGCTGTCTGCGCAGCCGCTCGCGGAGCGGGTGCTCGACGACGAGCGCCTCGAGTTCCGGCACGAGCTCGGCGGAGCGGCCGAGCGCGAGGTCGGCCTCGATCCGCTCCTCGAGCGCGACCACGCGGAGCTCCTCGAGGCGCGCAATCTCGGTGGAGGCGAAGCTCTCGTATGCGAGATCGGCTAGCGGCTGCCCGCGCCAGAGCGAAAGCGCCTCGCGAAGCTTCCCGGCGGCGATCGTGGGCTCGGCCTTGCGGGCCTCCGCGACGAGGCGCTCGAAACGTTCGAGGTCGAGCTCGTCGGGGAGGAGCCGAAGGACGTAGCCGGGCGGCCGCGTTACCAGCGAGTCCCTTCCCATCGTCTTCCGCAGCCGCCACACCTGGACCTGGACGACTTTCGCGGCCGTGGGCGGCGGGCGGTCGCCCCACAGGCGGTCGATCAGTTCGTCGGTGGCCACGACTTCGTTGGCATGGAGTAGGAGCAATGCGAGGAGCGAGCGCTGCTTCGGCCCGCCGAGCGGAAGCGAGCGGCCCGCCTCGACCACCTCGAGCGGTCCGAGGATCCGGTAGTCCAAGTCGCGCCTCCGTGTCGTCCTCTGGGCGGCTGACGCTGGCACGCTCGAATGGTTCCTCCTAGCGCGGCGCCGCGTACCGAAAGACAGCGCTTACCGGCTGTTTACCGCCCCGCGAAAGGCTGCTTCCCGATCGACCGTGAGAGGCGGTCGGGAGACGAAGGAGGCGCGTTATGAACGGCAAGAGCACTCGTTTCAAGCGGATTGCGCTTGGGCTCCTCGTCGCGGCGGTCGCCGCGCCGGCGGCGCTGGCCGCCGACCGGCCGGACAACCGTGCAGGACCGCTCGGAGTGGGGCATGCGGTGTCTGCGTCGGCCCCGTCGGTACGACCGGACGACCGTGCGGGACCGCTCGGCGTGGGGCAGGAGATCGCCTCGCAGCCAAGCGCCGCGCTGCGGCCGGCCCGGCCCGCTGGGCGTCGGCGAGATCGAGTTCGTGCCGGGCTCGAGCGCTGACGGCTTCGATTGGGGCGACGCAGGGATCGGCGTCGTCGCCGGGCTCGGGTTCGCCGCAGCCCTGGCCGGCGCCCTGCTCCTGGCGATGCGCCGGAGCCCGCCTGCGCGCAAGACCGGCGCCGCCGCGGCCGGGTAGACAATCAACCTCCTCCTGGCTACCGCGGCCGGCGTCGAGCGAGGGGCCTCCACCGCGAGGCCCCTCGCTATGGACGGTCCCTCAACGGACTTCAGCCGTTGCGTTGCTGGATTTGCGAGGCGATCTCCAAGGAAAGGGTCGCAGGAGCAGCCCGACGATCACTCCGGCGGCGATGAGTTGCGCGCTGGTCGAGACGCCTCCCGTGCGGTGCCAGCCGCGGAAACGGTGCGTCGGGAAGAGCTTTTTCCCGCCCGGTCTCGGGAGCCGCAGGACGTGCTCGAGATCAGGCGCCGACGAGGCCGCCGCGCCCGCGACGGCCGGATCGAACGGGCCACGCGTCGCTGCCAGCAAGCCCAGCAGTGCGAGGCCCGATCTGATCTCGAACCTGCGTGAGGGGAGATCCATGTGCGGGATGCGGTCGCAGATTCCGTGCAGGACGAGCCCGAGAAGGACGGCACGGAGCCTCGAGCCGGCAAGCGCTCCGGCAGCGGCTCCCGTCGCCACGTGCATGGACACGATCATCGGGAGCAAAGTTTGTCTTCTGCGCGATGCGTCAGGGGTCGGACCCCCAGACGCGTCACCTTGCGACGTGAGTCGCGCCGCCGTCCGGACCGAGCACGAGGTCGCGCTCGCGGTCCGGGACGTGGTCGAGCGGTACGGGCGCGAGCGCTTCGAAGAACTCGACGCCGGGCTCGGAGACGAGCTCGTGCTCGACGCCGCGGTTGACGACCGCGACATCGCCTGCGACGAGAGTCCTTGTCTCGTCGCCGATGGTCGTCGTCACCTCGCCGTCGAGGATCACCATCAGCTGCTCGGCCTCGGGATGCGAATGGCGCGGCACGCGCTTGCCGGGGTCGTAGGTGACCCGGCAGACCAGCACCTGCTCGCCGCCGATCGCGTGCAGGCGCACGCCCTCGAACAGCTCATGCGGCGCCACGCCGTTCCAGCTCCGGAACGGCGAGCTCACTCAGGCACCGACGGGGAAGCGGAACCGCGAGTCCTTGCTCGCAACGGTGTTCACCGAGAGGTCCTCGTCGAAGATCGCCCACTTTCCGTCGCGGCGAGGCCCCCTCGCCTTCTGCTCCAGTGCCCGCAGGACGCGCTCGGGCGTGATCGGGAGCTCGGTCACCCAGACGCCGATCGCATCGAACACGGCCGAGGCGATTGCCGGCGGCTGCGGATTGTTCGCCATCTCGCTGATCCCCTTGGCGCCGTACGGTCCGTCCGCGGAAGGATTCTCGAGAATGATCGTGTCGATCTTCGGCAGCTCCTTGATCCCCGGCACGAAGTAGGAACCGAACTCGCTCCCCCGGTGCTCGACGCTCGGGTAGTAGGGGTAGCACTCCTCGAGCACCGCGAGGCCGAGGCCCATCAGCGCCCCGCCCTGGATCTGGCCCTCGACGAGGGTCGGGTTGATCGCGCGACCGACGTCGAAGCACTGCCAGAGGTGCTCGACGCGTACCTCCCCGGTCTCGTCGTCCACCTCGACCTCCGCCGCGCAGGCGGCGTACGAGATCGCGGCGTGCGGCGGGCTGTCCACGCGGCCGGTCTCCGGGTCGACGATCGCCGCGTACGGGTTCAGCTGCGCGCCGGTGCCGGTGATCAGCTCGCCGTGCACCCAGGTCGCGGCCGCGGCAACGTCGGGAACGCCGATCTTCTTCTGCGGCGAGCCCTTGGCGAGCACCTCGCCGTCGACGATCTCGAGGTCCTCCGGCGCGATCTCCAACTCCTTCCCGGCGATCTCGAGCAGCTTCTGCTTGGCGTCCGCCGCGGCCTTTAGCACCGCGTTGCCGGCGACGAAGGTCGCGCGCGAGGCGAAGGTGCCCGTGCACAGCGGCGACGAGTCGGTGTTCGAGTTGTCGTACGTGATCCACTCGTAGGGCACGCCGAGGGTCTCGGCGACGATCTGGCTCTGGATCGTCTTCGAGCCGTTGCCGATGTCCGAGGTCCCCGAGAAGACGTCGACGCGCCCGTCGGGCTTGATCTTGATCCACGCCTGCGACGGGTCGCCGTTCTGGTTCATCCCCGTCGGGTACTCGATCGCGGCGAGCCCGCGGCCCGTGTGCTTCGCCATCAGTGGTCCACCTTTCCGACCTGCGCGACGAGGTGCTCGGGGAGGAGGTCGCCGCCCCGCGCTTCGCGGTTCATCGTTCGGTAGTCAGCCGGCAGCTCGTGCCCGATCGCGTCTGCGATCGCATGGATTGTCGGCACGGTCGACGGGTCTGCGTACGCGATCCCGTTCGGCGACGTATCGCCGATCCGGTTCGCGTTCTTCAGGCGCAGCTCGAACGGGTCGATGCCGAGCACCTCGGCGACCCGGCTGACGTGCAGCTCGGTCGCAAACGAGACCGAGGTGACGCCGAAGCCCCGCATCGCGGTCGTCGGCACGCGGTTCGTGAACACGCAGTACCCGTCGAAGTGCAGATTGGGGATCGTGTACGCGCCGGTGTGGTGGAAGCTGTGCTTCGTCACGCCGTAGGGCGAGAAGCGGGCGAATGCGCCCGAGTCGTGCAGCGTCAACATCCGGCGGCCGAGGATCCAGCCGTCCTTCGTCACCGCGTCGGCGATCTCCATGTGCCACGGAGCCCGCGTCGAGGAGCAGAGGAACTCCTCCTCGCGGGTCCAGCGCCACTTCACCGGGAGGCCGGACTTCAGCGCCGCCAGCGCCGAGACCGTCTCGGCCGCGGTGTCGACTTTCCCGCCGAACCCGCCGCCGACGGTGCCGCCGACAAACTTGAGCTTGTTCAGGGGCCACTCGAGGTGGGCGGCGACGACCCCCATCGAGAAGTAGAGCGCCTGCGTGCACGAGTAGATCGTCAGCCGGCCGCTCGGCTCGGGCACGACGAGCGCGGTCTGCGTCTCGAGCGGCAGCTGCTCGATCGCAGCCGGCCGGTAGACGCCGGTCACGATCGTGTCCGCCTGGTCGAAGGCGCGGTCGATGTCGCCCTTGCGGATCTGGCGCACGTCCATCTCCGCCTCGAAGTGCGGGTACCAGTTGCCCCAGTGGTGGGCCTGGGGCGCATCCGGATCGGCCGCCTTGCGGATGTCGAAGAGGGCGGGGCGCTCGTCGAAGTCGATCTGGATCTCGGCCACGGCCAGCTGCGCCGTATCCTCGTCCTCGGCTGCAACGAGCGCGATCGGCTGGCCCTTGTAGCGCACCTCGTCCTTGGCGAGCAGCGGCTCGTCGCCGGGGATGCCGAGCGCCTCGAGATGGCCGTAGACCAGGCGCGGCACGTCCTCCCACGTGACGATCGCGTGCACACCTTTGATCGCCGCCGCCTTCTTCACGTCGAGCTTCTTGATCGCCGCGTGGTCGACCGGTGAGCGCAACGCCTTCGCCCAGAGCATGTTCGGCACGCGAAAGTCGTCGACGAACTGCGTGCGCCCGGTGACGTGCGCGACCCCGTCGTAGCGCGGGAGCCGTGCCCCGACTGCCTTCATCTCGCACCTCCCACTGCCGCTTCCACTGCTTCGAGAATCTTGACGTACCCCGTGCACCGGCACGCGTGGCCGGCGAGCGCCTCCTCGATCTGCCCTCGGTCGGCGCCCGGGGACCGCTTGATCAGCGCGTGCGTCGCGAGCAGGAACCCCGGCGTGCAGAACCCGCACTGGGAGCCGTAGTGCTCGTGGAACGCCGCCTGCACGGGGCCGAGATGCTCGGGCGTGCCGAGCCCTTCGACCGTAGTGATCTCGACGCCGTTGAGCGCGCCCGCGGGAATGAGGCACGAGCGCCGCGGCTCGCCGTCGACGAGCACGGTGCACGCGCCGCAGCCGCCCTGCTGGCAGCCGGCCTTCGGGCTCGTGATCCCGACCTCCTCGCGGAGCACGGCCAGCAGCGGCTGGAGGCCGTGGCTCTCGACCTCGTGCTCGACCCCGTTGACCACGAATCTCATCGCGCTCCCGCCCTTCGGTCGGGAGCGCTAGCTGTTGCGGCGGCTTCCATCGTCTCCGTCTGCCTCCATCCGTTCGGCTTGGTACTTTGCCTACAGCTAGGCATGCTCGGCTCCGTCGAGCATGCCCAGTGCCCGCTCGACGAGGCGGGGCAGGAGCTGGGAGCGGTACCAGGCCGAGGCGAGCGCGTCGTCGCGCGGCTCGAGCCCGGTGAGCGCATCTGCGGCCGAGCCACTCTGCTCGACCGCGGTGAGCCGGACTGCGCGCGGGCCGATCCCCGTGGCGGCGACCCGGAGCTCGCCGTCGCGCTTTGCGGCCGCGACCGCGAGGATCGTGTAGTGGTGGGCGTGCGGCCGCCGGGCGGAGGCATAGCCGGTCTGGCGTGACGTGTCGTCGTAGGAGACGTCGAGGACGAGGCGGCCGGCGCCGCCGGCGAGGAAGTCTTCGACCGGCTCACTGCGTTCGCCGCCCTTGCCGCCGGAGCGGACGGTTGCGTCGAGCGCGATCAGCGCGGCCTGCAGGTCGCCGCGCGGAGCGTCGTCGGACGCGGTCGCGCAGAGGTTCCCGCCGACCGTCGCCTGGCCGCGGATCTCCGGATCGGCCACGTTCCGCGCCGCCGTGGCGAGCGGCTCGTCGCCACCCTCCAGGGCCGAAACGGGCGTCGTCGCGCCGATCGTCACCCGGCCGCCGCCGCGCGTGATCCCGTCGAGACCGGCGCGTGCGAGCAGGAGCGCGCGCTTCGGCCGCAGGCGCCCCGCCACGAGGTCGGGCAGCACGATCGTTCCCCCGGCGACGACGGTCACGTCGCTGCCGTCTCCAAAAGCGGTCAGCGCCTCGTCAGGCGAGGTCGGGACGACGACGGCTACGTCCGCGAGAACCACCGCATCCGATTCTCCAGCGGTAGCCGCCTACGTGTCAAACAAGTGTCGTACGCTTCGAGGCCAAGACGGCGAGTTCCCAAGGAGGCGATCATGGCGGCGGTGGCGACGGCGGAGGAGCGGCGTGATGCACTCGTCGGGCGGCTCTTCGAGGCGACGCTCGGAGCGTTCGATCTGTTGGCGGTGTACCTCGGCGACCGGCTCGGCCTGTATCGGGCGCTCGCGGAACACGGCCCGTCTACGTCGAACGACCTCGCGAAGGCTGCGGGGATCCACGAGCGCTACGCGCGCGAGTGGCTCGAGCAGCAGGCAATGGGTGAGATCCTCGCGGTCGAGAACCCGGACGCGGAACCGGACGAGCGCCGCTACAGCCTGCCCGAGGGGCATGGCGAGGCGCTGCTCGACGAGACGAGCCTCAACTTCGTCGCGCCGATGGCCCAGGCGCTCGTGGCGTGCACGCGGCCGATCGACGCGCTCCAGGAGGCGTTCCGGTCGGGCGCCGGAGTCCCGTATGCGGACTACGGGGCGGACCTGCACGAGGGGCAGGCGCGCTTCACCCGGCCGATGTTCGAGAGCCTGCTGGCCCAGGAGTGGCTCCCGGCCGTGCCGGACGTGCACGAGCGCCTGCTCGCCGACCCGCCGGCCCGCGTCGCGGACGTCGCCTGCGGCCTCGGCCGCTCGACCGTCGCGATCGCCCGTGCGTACCCGAAGGCGCAGGTGGACGGGATCGACCTCGACGCGGCGTCGATCGCCCGCGCAGAAGAGCTCCTGCCGGGGAGCGGCGTCGAGGATCGTGTTCACTTCCACCACGCCGACGCAGCCGAGCAGACCTTTTCAGAGGCCTTCGACCTCGTGACGATCTTCGAGGCGCTGCACGACATGTCGTACCCGGTGGAGGTGCTGCGGACGTTGCGCGGCCTGCTCATCGAGGGCGGCTCGTTGATCGTCGGCGACGAGCGGACGGCCGAACGCTTCTCGCTCGAGGCGGGACCGATCGAGCGCCTCTACTACGGCTTCAGCGTCCTCCACTGCCTGCCGGTCGGGATGGTCGGAGACGACCCCGCCGGGACGGGCACGGTGATGCGTGAGAGCACGGTCCAGCGGTACGCCGAGGAGGCCGGGTTCACCGGCTTCGAAGTGCTGCCGATCGAGAACGACTTCTGGCGGTTCTACCGTCTGTCCGGCTAGTTGCTAGTCCGCCGGCAGCAGCGTCTGCCGGCCGCGGCGCCACCGGACGACAGACAGTTGGTGGCCCGTCTGCAGGCCGGTCTCGTCCAGCTCGAAGCCGCCGAAGAACGTGGCGGTCGAGAGCGTGCGAGCGGCTGAAAGCGGATCCGCGGGCTCGAGCTCGAGGCAGCGCTCGGCGATGAGCGCCACAGCGTATGCCTGCGCTGCGACGTAGTCTTCGAGCCCGGCCGGTCCTCCGAGCTCGGGATGCCACTGGACGGGCGCCAGGGTGCCGTCCGGCCATGCCTGCGGGGCGTGCGGGAGACCGGGGGAGACGCCGCCGAAGAGCACTTCGCGGCGCGCCAGGTCGCGAAAGCGCGCGGCCTCCCACTCGACCGGCCCGCAGAGCAGCACGCAGTCGGCGCCGGCGGCGTCCGGGACGAGCTCGACGCCGAGTGCGGACGCTTCTCGCTCGAGGCCTGCGCGAGCGTTGGCTGCGAAAGCGCCGCCCGCGGTCAGGACGGCGACGCGGGCCGCACCGAGCCCAACGGCCGCATGCGCGAGCGCGACGAGGTAGCGGCTCGCCGGCGTCGGGACCGACACGACGCCGGGCAGACGCTGGACATCGTCGGCGGCGGCGCCGTGATTCCAGACGATCCGCCCTGCGCGGGCGAGCGCGATCGCCCGTGTGGTGTCGCTCCCGTAGGGGCCGAGCACGGGGTTGCAGCCGAGCTCGGCGAGCTGATCGTGGACGCGTGTTGCAACCTGCGCGTCGCTCTCGTCGTCGAGGAGGACGAGCTTTCGCCCGGCGTCGCCGGCCCACAGCTCGACGCCGGCACGCATCGACCTGCCCTGCAGGGCGTAGCGCCCGGTGAGCGGGACGGGCGCGCCGACCGCGTTGCTCGATTCAGCCCTCCCCCATCGCGAAGACGTTCGTAGGTTCGACCAGGAAGCTGATTCGCTGCTCGCCGGGGCTTCGCCAGGGATACGGCGACTGGCCGATGTACTTCTGCGCAAGCGAGTCGATGTCCGCCTCCGCTTGGTCGCCGGTGTAGGTGTCGACGACTCGTCCCTGGATCCCGTAGGCTTCTTCCGGCCCAAAGCACTGTTGACCAGGATCTTTCCGTCGCGCACGTCGACCCAGACGGTGGTCGACTGGGGTGAGCCGTCCGGGTTCACCGTCGCCAGGTGCCAGAAGTTCGGCTCCTCGAGACGCTTGCGGACCTTCTCGGGTAGTTCCATCGCGTGCTCCTTTCCGCTGTCGCAGCCGACGCTACACGAGCCGATCGGCCGCGTCAGACGGCTGCGACCGGCTCTGCGTGCTCGGCCGCAAACTCGTCGACGGCCCATTCGGGCCCCGGAACAGCCTGCTTCAGCCGCGCGACGACCTTCCCGCGCTCCACCCGGGCGGGGAAATCGTGCATCGGCAGCACGAAGGTACCGGAGTTGAGCACCTTCTTGATCGCCGCTTTCTCGCTGCGCTTCGTCAGCGAATGGTTGCCGGTGCTCTGCGGCTCGAACGCCAGCACCTGGTGCCACGGCTCGACCACCTGGTTCTGGATGTCGTAGATGACGTCGCCGCA
>WNFV01004755.1_pt1 | contig 24670 bp, 23 predicted proteins | sample 5400101 | NCBI WGS metagenome assembly WNFV01 (sample SAMN13153361, study PRJNA577476) | soil metagenome | isolation source: 115 cm soil or saprolite under grassland replicate 1 | place: USA:California | collected 2016-06-15 | reverse complement strand
CCGGCCCTTCTCGTCCTCGCGCTGCTGCTCTGGCCTATCGACATCGCCCTGCGGCGCGTGTCGGTGGGCAGCCGCGAGCTGGCAGGCGCCAGGGCGTGGCTGCGGGTCGGCTGGCGCGCAAGGCGGGCCGCCGGCCTCCGCTCGGCCGCGGTGAGCGGGATGCTGGCCGCTCGCGAGCGGGCGGCCGGCGCCGGAGCACGTGCCGCTCTGCTGCGCCGGGACGATGAGCCCGTAATCCCGGCGCCGGTGCTGGCCCAACCGACCCCGGTCCCTCCGGCGGCGACCGAGCCCGCGGCCACCTCTCCGGCGGCCGCCTCTCCTGAGGGTGCTCCATCGTCGCCGCCCGACACTCAGCCCGTCGACACGATAGCCCGCCTGCGAGAGGCCAAGCGCCGGGCCCGCGAGCGCTGAGTCGGGCCCTTGCTCCAGCGAGAATCAAACGGGGATGGACATACCCGTTACGATCGGCTGGTCATCATCCGCGGCCATGCCGGTATCTGCCCGCGCCGGAAGACCAGGGGGGCCGCGATCGCAGCTACTCAGAGGGAGTTTCTTCGGCATGGCCATGGACACCGAATCGCGCGCATCGCGGCGCAACATCCTTGCCGCCGCCCTTGGCGGGCTGGGAGGCCTCCTCGCGGGCCGGTTGGGAAGCCCGGAATCTGCAGCGGCCAACACCGGCGGTAATGCGATTCTCGGGCAGGCAAACACGGCAGATGCCCCGACATCGTTCGAAAACACTACTGACGGGCCTGGGCTGCCTTCGTTGGTTGGCCGACACTCCGCGTACGGAACCGGTGTCCAAGGCTCCTCGGTGGGCGGAATGGGCGTAGTCGCCGAATCGCTCAATCACCCCGGCGTCTGGGCGCGTAGCACCAGCACTGACCTGAGCACAGGCGGCGACTTTTCGTACAGGACGGGCGTGGTCGCCACCGCTGGGGACAACGCGCTCCAGGCCACAAACACCGACGAGACGGGCGTCTACGGCTTCTCGGACATATCGCCGAACTCGGTTGGCGTCTGGGGAGACTCGATCGACGGTATCGGCGTCGTCGGCACCGGCGAGTATGGGATCGTCGGCGCCGGTCCGGTAGGGGTGCGCGCGATCGGCGCCACTGCGCTGTGGACAACCGGCAAGCTCGTGTTCCAAGGTCGTTCCGGCCGCGCAACCGTGACAGCGGGTCACTACTACAAGGACGTCGCGATCGTCGGCATGACGACCACGGCGAGTGTGATCGCGACGCTTCGGACCCGCAAGCCGGGCTACTACATCGCGGCCGTCGTCTCACACAACGGCAAGCTCCGTCTGTTCCTGAACAAAACCGCGACGTCGAACATCGGCTTCAACTATCTCGTGCTGAACTAGGCCGGCGAGACGATGAACCCAAAGCCCGATCTGAGGCGGTTTCCTCGCTCCCTGTCCCATCCTGATCCCCTCTCCGAACGGCAGCGGGAACGCATCGTTGCCCGGCGGATAGCGCTCAGCGGGTCTTCGAAGCGACACGAGAACGAGCTCCTGCCGGAGCAGCTGGAGGCACGCGATCGCGCCCGGCTCAGGGCCCTCCAGAAACGGCAGGGCCGCGGCTGACCCGCCCGGCAGCAAGACAACCGCGCCGGCGGCCACCTGACGGTCGACCCCATCCGATCGGAGCATGCCCGCCGGCCACAATCGGCAGATGGGATTCGGACCAATGGAGCGGACAACAAGGGTTGGAGGATTCGACACGTGAACGGACCAGATCGCAGCCCAGGAGGCCGTCATAACGCGAGGCGACTTGCCGCGGCAACCATCATCGCTTTGATGGCGTTTACCCAGGCCATTCCGCTCGTGACGGCGACAGGCGCGGCGCGTTTGCACGGCTTCGCCGCCGGCCACGGTGCCTCGAAGCAGCTCGTGCACCGCGGGTTTACCACCGGCGCCGCGGCAGCGCGGCGCAGCAACATCGAACGAGGTCACAAGACCGCGTGGGCCCCCCTGCGGTCGCCGCGCGCCGGCAAGTCAATCGGTCGGCCGCTGACCCCGAGCCAGCTCCCCGGGGGCCGGGTCTCGACGAGCGATTCGCCTCGGACGGCCACGCCGTTGGTCGTATCGTCATTCCCCGTTCCGATTCACTACGACGGGATTGCCCAAGACGAGGCGTGCATCACCTGCGAGCCGCCCGACTCGTGGGTTGCCGTCAGTCCCAGCTACGTCATCCAGTCGACGAACAATCTCATCAGGATTTCGAACCGGGCGGGCACCGCGATCTCCTCCCTTTACGACTGGGCCCTATTCGACATCCCTGTATGGCAGTTCGGCGCGGATGCGCGGATCCTGTGGGACGCCTATCACGGACGCTGGGTGGCCGTCGACCTGAGCACCAACGTGGACGGGACCTTCGCCAACAACTTCATCAACCTAGCCATTTCGGAGACAGCCGACCCACTCGGTGTCTGGGACGAGTACTACTTCGACTTCGGCGACATCCTGCCCGACTATCCGGGCATCGCCTCCTCCGCCGACAAGATCGTCATCAGCCAGGACGAGTACAGCAGCGCCGCCTCGCTCTTCGACGGCGCGAGCCTGCTCATCATCGACTGGTCGGAGGTTCTCAACCCTGGCACCTTTACGACGCTGTGGTATACGGGCCCTGTCGGCTCGATCGCACACACCCGTCCCGCGCAGGTGCTCACTGCAAGCGCGACCGTCCATCTGGTCTTTGAGGACCTCGCGACCGGAGACGTGGTCTACCAGAAGGTAACGGGCCACGTGATCGGCAGCACAATCGGCTTCCCCAACTTCACGAACTTGACGACGAGCCTTGGCGCTCTCGCGTTCACGACGCCGCCGGCTCCCCGCCAGAGCGGCAGCCCGACGACGATCGCCAAAGCGGTCGACGAGCGACCGACCGATGCGGTCTGGCGCAATGACGAACTCTGGTGGGTCTCCACCATGGGGGTCGACCCGGGCGCCGGCACCGTGGACGCGTTTGTGGCCCAACACGTCACGACGACCGCGGGAAGCCCGACCACATGGACGTCCTTCTCGAAGTACGCCGACGGTGAGGACCGCTTCATGGGCGGAATCGGCCTCGCCGGAAACGGCGATCTGGTGGTCTCCTACGCGATGTCGTCGCCGTCGACATTCGTCTCGAGCATGGTCGCGGGACGATCGGCCATCTACGGCGACCAGGACGAGTTCGTCCTTGATGCGGGCGACTCGACGTACAACGGAACGCGCTGGGGCGACTACGTCGGCGTCGCGGCCGATCCCCTCGGCAGCAGTGCGGTTTGGCTCACCAGCCAAACCGCAGCGACTGACGGGACATGGCAGACATCGATCGCCCGAGTAGTCAGCCACGATGTCACCGCTCCGACCGCTCCGGCATCGGCGCCGCGGCCGGCTCTTATCGCCGCGACCTCATTCCCCACGTACACCGAGCCGGTCCGCGTCAGCTGGGGCGCCAGCACGGACGCGGGGAGCGGCATCGCTCGTTACGAGCTATCGGCGAACGTCGCGGGGTCTGGATTTGGTCGGCCAGCCACCGTCACCGGCACGAGCGTCGTCCGCTCGCTGGAGGTCGGCGTTTCCTATCAATTCCGCGTCCGAGCGGTCGATGTGGTCGGCAACGTGAGCGCCTGGGTGACGGGGCCGCTCTTCACGCCCCTGGTCAAGCAGCAGACGAGTGCGGTCTTCACCACCGGGTGGTCAACCAGCTCGAGTCCGTGTTACAGCGTCGGCAGCGTGAAGTACTCCTCCACGGCCGGCAAGTATGCGCAGTTCAGTTTCACGGGTCGAGCAGTCGCGTTCGTAACGACGAAGGCAATATCGCGCGGAAGCGTAAAGATCTATCTCGACGGTGTGTACAAGGCGACCGTCAGCACATACCGCTCGACCACGCTGTTCCGGCAGGTCGTCTACCAGTTCGCATGGCCCACGGCTGGCAGCCACAAGATCAGATTCGTGGTGGTCGGCACCTCCGGTCACCCGCGGGTCGACGTGGACGCGATCCTCTATCTGACCTGAGCTCCGGCCGGATCGCCGGCCAGGATGTCATGCGAGCCGTCCGGTCGTCGACCGGGCGGCTCGTCCGTCATTCCGGGCCGGGCTCCTTCTCCGCCCGTGGCACAGCCAGGTCGTCGTCGGCCTTGTGCTCGTCACCCTCGTCCCCAATCGCGTTCGCCCAGGGTCCAAAGAGCGTGTCGAAGTCGGCATCGTCGAGGAAGTCCTGCAGGGCCAGCGCGGTGGCCGCGTCCATGATCGCCGGGACGGCGAGGTCGCGGTTTGGCCCGCCGGCGGCAGAGCTCGGGTCGGGGCCCAGCGCGGCCTCGACCCATCCGCTCCGGTCGCTGGCGCCGGTCCGGCTCCAGTCGAGCAGCTCGCGCTGGAGCGCCCGGATGGCATCGCGGCGGCCGGACCGCTCGGCAAACGCCTGGGCGTGGTCGTGGGCGACCGCGCGTGCGGTCTCGTCCGTCCCTCGCCAGAAGGCGTGCAGCCGGCCGCAGTCGCCGGGCGTCAACGAGGCCACGGCCTCGACGAGGTCGTTGAGATCGCCACGGATCTCCGGGTCGCGGATACCGCGGGCGGAGTCGCGAGCGCGGGCGGAGTCGCGGGCGCGGGCCGTCGCCCGTGACGCGCGGATGGAGATGCGGGGCACGTCCGTATCGTAGCCCGCACGCACCACATCGGGTGCCGTGCGGTGGCTTCGAGGGCGCCGTGGTGGCGAGCAAGCCGGTCACCCGGACCCCCCCGGACCCGATTCGCACCCCACCGCACACGACCGGCCAAGATCGAATTGGACCGCAACCGGCGATCGTCCCGGGACCGCTCCACCTTCCCATGGGGACCGGGACGTCAGGGCCAGGGAGCTTGGCCAGGCCTCGCCCGAGGCTTGCGTCATGGCTCACTCCACCCGCTCGACCGGCCTCCTCGGCCGGTCCGCCGCGTCCCCGCGGCTTCGTCCGATCCTCACCGCCCTCGCGGCACTGTCGCTCGTCACCAGCGGCGCCGGTCAGGCCATCGCCCTGTCGCCGACAGCCCCGGCCGGAGCGTCCGTCGTCGCCGCCCCAGCCGCGCAGGCTGCGACCGACGCCGCATCGACCGTCCTCGCGCCGACCTCCCTGACCGCGCCCGTCCGGATCACGGTGGCCCCTCGGCCCGCGACCCTGCCGGACGCTGCCGTCGCCAAGCCCAAGGCGAGCACGGCCACCCGCGCGACCGCGGCGAAGAGCACCACGCGCACGGTCGCCAGCCGGCCCACCTCCACGAGGACGGCCTATCGCGGCACGAACCACGTCTGGATCCCGTCGCTGGGCATCAGCCGATCGGTGTCCTGGTTCCCCTGCTCGCGCACGACCGACCCGGCCAACTACGTCTATCGATGGGGCTGCGCCGGGGCGAACAACGTCTACCTGCTGGGACATGCCTGGGGCGTCTTCAAGCCGCTCCACGACGCCTACTACAACGGCAGGCTCCGGACGGGCATGAAGGTCGTCTACGCCGACGGCTCAAGCCGGGTGCACACCTTCAGCGTCATCTGGTGGAAGGTCGTCGCCCCCACGACGTCGGCCTCATGGGCCTGGGCGTCGCTGTCCCGGCCGAGCATGACCCTTCAGACGTGCGTCGGCTCCGGCGGCAACTACCGCCTGATGGTTCGCCTCGTCCAGGTGGCCTGAGCGCCTGATCGGGTGGCCGCATGGAGCGGTCCGCGCGTCCGATCGATCAGTCAGACGATCCGTAGGCCCAGGATCTTCCGGGCGATGACCAGCCGCTGGATCTGGCTGGTGCCCTCGCCGATCTCGGTCAGCTTGGCGTCGCGCAGGTAGCGCTCCACCTTGTACTCCTCGACGTAGCCGTAGCCGCCGTGGACCTGGATCCCGGCGTTGGTGGCGCGCGACGAGACCTCGGATGCGAACAGCTTGGCCTGCGCCGCGGCCAGGGCGTAGTCGCGCCCCTGGTCCTTGAGCCAGGCCGCGCGCCAGACCAGCTGGCGAGCCGCCTCGATCTCGGTCGCCATGTCGGCGATCATGAAGGCGACACCCTGGAACGTGCCGATCGGCCGCCCGAATTGCTCGCGCTCGCGAGCGTACGGAATGGACGCGTCCAGCGCCGCCTGGGCGAGCCCCACGGCCAGGGCGCCGATGCTGATCCGTCCCCCGTCCAGGATCCGCAGGAACGTCTTGAAGCCGCCGCCGCGCTCGCCGAGCATGTTGGCGTCTGGGACGCGCGCCCCCTCGAAGACGAGCTCGCCGGTCGCCGACGCATGGAGGCCCAGCTTCTCCTCCAGGCGACCGACGGAGAAGCCCGGCGTGTCGGACGTCACGATGAATGCGCTGATCTCCGCCGCGCCATCGTCGCGCGTCCCGGTCCGGGCGGTCACGATGTACGTGCCCGCCTCGCCGGCGTTGGTGATGAACCGCTTGCCCCCGTCGAGGACCCAGCAGCCGCCGTCCGGTCCGTCCTCGTGGCGGGCCGTCGTACGCGTGCCGCCGGAATCGGAGCCGGCGCCGGGCTCGGTAAGGCCGTAGGCGCCCAGGACTCGACCCTGGGCCATCGGCACCAGAAAGCGCTCCTTCTGCTCATCCGTGCCGATCATGTGGAGCGGCCCACAGCCGAGGCTCGTGTGCGCCGCCACGATCAGGCCCAGGCTGCCCCAGACCCGGCCGATCTCCTCGACGGCGATGGCGTAGGCGAGCGTGTCGAGTCCCGCCCCGCCCTCGTCCTCGGGAAAGGGGATGCCCAGCCAGCCCATCGTGCCCAACTTGTCCACGATCGGGCGCGGAAAGCGACGGGCCTTCTCATGCTCGTCGATGACCGGGGCGACCTCCGCCCGCATGTACTCGCGGATCGTGTCACGCAGGAGGAGATGCTCCTTGGAGAGATCGAGGTCCATCCGCTGATGGTAGCGCCCGGACGGCGGCCCTCGCGCCGGAGCACCCCGTCGGCTGACAGGTGCGTCGCTACCCGTCGAATGCATATTCGTCCGGCATGGAGGAGCCCCAGGTGCCGAAATGCCGGGAGCCCACTCGGAACGGGCTCCCATGACCCATGGCACCCGCCCGGCGGGTATGCGGGGCCGTCGGAGCACACAACGCCGGGCTCGCCACCCTGGCAGCCGTCGTTACGCCCCGATCCCCCCTGATTTACCCGTGCGAGGGGTACGGCGGTCACCAGCGGGCATGAATCGAGCCGCAGAGTGTCGCTGGAGCCGCGTGGCCGGCCGCGAAGCGCCAGCTTTACCCGCACCGCGGGTATCGGAGAAAATCCCAGCCGTCGACCACCGCGCAAGCCGCGAGAACCGCGCCTACCGCGGGCCGGTCAGTCGGTAGCCAACACCATACTCGGTCGCGATGTAGGCGCCGGCGCCGCCCGGGGCGACCGCGTCCAGCTTGAGTCGCAGGTTCCGGATCGTCATGCGCAGCAGGTGCACGTCCGCGTCGTAGCCGGCGCCCCAGACGGCCGAGAGGACCTGGCGGTGGGCGACCAGCTGGCCCGCGTGCTCGACGAGGTAGCTCAGCAGGCGGAACTCGGTTGGGGTCAGCCGTACCTCGATCCCGCCCAGGTACGCCCGATGCTCGTCCAGGTCGACGATGAGGTCGTGCGCCTGGAGACGCCGCGGCCGCGACTCGCTGGGCGTGGACGCTCGTCGAAGGGCGGCCTCGATGCGTGCCATCAGCTCGGGGAAGCTGATCGGCTTCGTCATGTAGTCGTCGGCGCCGAGCTTCAGGCCGCGGATCTTGTCGGCCTCCGAGCTGCGGGCCGTCACCATGAGGATCGGCACGCGGCTGAATTCGCGGATGCGCTCGATCACCTGCCAGCCATCGAGACCCGGGACGGAAACGTCCAGGACGACCAGGTCGGGTCGCTCCTCGTAGAACCGTTTGAGAGCGTGGGACCCGGTCCGTGCGCCGACCGGCCGATAGCCTGCCCGCCCGATCCACAGCTCGAGCAGGTCGGCGAACTCGGGCTCGTCCTCGACGACGAGCACGGTCTCAGCCATCGGCGGAGGCCCGCCCACGATTCGGCAGCAACGGCAGGCTGAAGGCGATTCGCGTTCCCGCGCGTCCGTCGGGCCGATCGAGGATGCGCAGCTCGCCACCGTGAGCCTCGATCAGCCGCCGGCAGATGTAGAGGCCCAGGCCGGTCCCGGGGATGCGCGACTCGCGGACGTTGCCGGCTCGATGGAACGGCTCGAGGACGAGGCGCCGCTCGGCTTCCGGGATGCCGATCCCATCATCGTCGACGGTTGCCACGAGCCAGTCGCCCTCGACGCTCGCCCCGATGACGACCGGTCCCTCGGGCGCGTACTTGAGGGCGTTCGCCACGACGTTCTCGAGGACCTGGCCGATCCGCCCGGAGTCGACCTCGATCGGGGGCAGGTCGGCCGGCACGTCGACCACGAGCCGACCGTCCTCGCCACCGAGCACCAGGTCGCCCCGGAGGCGAGCAACGAGGGCCGCGAAGCTCGCCGGAGCCCGCTCCAGGACGAGGGGGTCGGCATCGAGACGGGTCACATCCAGGATCTGGGTTACCAGGGCGGCCAGCCGGTCGGTGACCTGGTGGATCCGCTCCACGTACGAGCGCTCGGTGGCGGCGTCGAGCTCGAGGTGGAGGAGCGTGTCCGCGTAGCCGCGGATGAGGGCCAGCGGCGTCCGCAGCTCGTGGCTGACGGTCGCCACGAAGCCCTCGCGCAGCTGCTCGAGCGCGCGCACCGCGCTGATGTCGCGAAGGATGGCCGTGGCGGTGGCCCTGCCTCCGCCGGTCGTGATGTCCGCGCCGCGGCCGACCGACCGGGTATAGCTCCCGGCCACTCGGACGGCGTCGCCGTGACTCCCGCGCAGCGCCGTCTCGCGGTAGACGATCGGGACTCCGGACGAGAGGACCTCCGCCAGCGGACAGTCGGCCTCGCGATGCCCGCCGGCGACATCGCAACCGAGAACCTCGGCACATGTCCGACCGATCGCCTCGGGCACGCTCTGGCCGAGCAGCCGCTCGCCGGCCCCGTTGAGACGAAGGACCCGGCGATCCTCGTCGACCTGGAGGATGACGTCTGTCGCGCCGTCCACGATCGCGGCCAGGTCGTGGCGCTCCCGCTCGAGCGCCTCGCGCAGCCGGGCCCCGGCGAAGGCGACGCCGAGCTCGTGGCGGGCGAGCTGGGCGACGCGCAGCCCTTCCGTGTCGAGCGGCTCGGACTCGGACGCCCACAGCGCCAGGAACGTCGGCGGCTCTTCGTCGAGGACGAGGCCGGTGCAGCGAGGGTCCGAGGCGGACCATGACCGTGCGGCATCCAGGCCCTCCAGCTGGACCGGCGACCGCGCGTCCGTCTCCGGCCCGACCGACGCCGCCCGCGTCAGGACCGCCGAGCCGTGCTCCCCGAGCCAGATCGCTCCGGCCTCTCCGCCCGAGAGTCGAACGAGCTCGACGACCACGGCCGTGGCGAGCTCGCCCAGCGACCCGCCCGACGCCAGGAGCTGGCTGAGCTGGTACTGCGCAAATAGGGCGTCCGCCTCGCGCTGCGCGTCGCCGAACGCTCGCCGGCTCTCGGCTTCCAGGCGATCGATCCTGTTCCTGAGCAGGACGACCTCCTCGACTGCGGCCGCCCGGACGTCCAGGCCGCTCATTGGACCGCGAGGGCGCGCAGGAGCAGGAAGCACGAAACGGCGCCGGGATCGAGGTGACCCACCGAACGCGCACCGAGCCGTAGCGCCAGGCCTCGACGGGCGATCAGGGCATGCGTCGAGCGCATGCCGTCCCGGGCGGCGATCTCGGTCGCCGCCACGGCGTCGGCAAGGCCGCCGCCGTCTCTCACTGCCTGCGCGAAGGCGTCGGCTGCCGGCCGCAGTGCATCGAGGATCGTCTTGTCGCCGACGGCGCATCGACCGCGGCGGCCCAGGCCGTCGGCGGCGGCCGCCAGCATGTCGGACAGGGTCCCCGCGTCGAGCCTCTGGGCATCGCCGGCGCGGAAGCCCGCTTCGATGAAGGCCGTCCCGTAGAGCGGCCCCGATGCGCCGCCCACGGCCGCCACGAGGCGGTGCCCGACGGCCTGCAGCAGCTCGCCCGGGCGGGTGTCGGCGGGCATCTCGGCGAGCATCGCGTCGACCGCCCGGAACCCGATGACGAGGTTGTCGCCGTGGTCGCCGTCGCCGAGGACGGCGTCGAGCCTGGTCAGGTAGGCGGCGTGACGGGTGATGATCCGCCGTGCCCGCTCCAGGTAGTCGCGAACGGCCCGCGCGTCAACGGTCGGGACGGAGGCGGCGCCGGATCGCGCCGCCAGGCGAACGGTCGACTCGGCAGGCAACTCGGACCTCGCGTTGAGCATCGACTGGGTCGGCCGAGTGTAGCCAGAGGGTTGCGGACGGGCAATCGCGACGGGTTCAGATTCGGCGCGGATTCGGCGCGGATTCGGTGTCGGACAGGTGTTCTGCCGGGTTCGTGATGGTCTCTTGCTGGGTTCTTGCCAAGTCTGGGTGGACCATCGGGAACATCGATGGACGCACGAGGAGGTACCGCTTGGTGAGCCTGGTTCTGATCTCCCACAGTCGAACGCTCGGCGAGGGCCTTCGCGACATGGTCGCCCAGGTCGCCGGGCCCGACGTCCGCGTGGCCGTCGCGGCCGGCACCGAGGATGGGCGGCTCGGCACCAGCGCACCGCTCATCGTGGACGCGATCCGGAGCGCCCTGGCGGACGGTCCCGCCGGACCTACCGATGGCGTCCTCGTGCTGCTGGACCTCGGCAGCGCGGCGCTCAGCCTCGAGATCGCGCTCGAGGACCTGACCGAGCTCGAGCGCTCGCGAGTCCGCGTTAGCGAGGCCCCGCTCGTGGAAGGCGCGGTCCTGGCCGCGGTCCAGGCGAGCCTCGGCGCGACGCTCGACGCGACCTTCGCCGCCGCCACAGAGGCGGCGACCATGTCCAAGCTGCCGCGGGCCTGATCCATGCCCGAGATCCGTCTCCTGGTCATCGATCCGACGGGCCTTCACGCTCGGCCCGCCGCCAAGTTCGTGCAGCTGGCGAGCCGCTTCGCGAGCCGGATCGTCATCCGCCAGGCCGATCGCGAAGCGGACGCCAAGAGCCTCAGCGGGCTGCTCGGGCTGACCCTGCGGCCCTCGACAGAGATCACCGTCAGCGCGGAGGGACCCGACGCGCCGGCGGCCCTGGCAGCCCTGAAGGAGGAGCTCACGCCGTACGTCACGCCGCTGATCGCCGAATCGCCGCCGCTCGTCAAGGGCGAATTGCCCGCCTAGTCCCGAAGGAGGAACTCGATGTCGTCCCCTACCCTCACCCAGAAGCTCAGCGCGGAGGCCCTCGGCACCGCGATCCTCGTGTTCATCGGCGCGGGCTCCGTGCCGCTCACCGTCTTCCTGACCGGCAACAATCCATTCGGCAGCGCCGAGCTGTCCACGATCTCGCTCGCGTTCGCCGTCGCGATCTTCGCCGCCGTCTATGCCGTCGGCCACATCAGCGGCGCCCACATCAACCCGGCCGTCACGATCGCCCTGGCCGTCAACAGGAAGATCGATTGGGCGACCGCGTCGTACTACATCGTGGCGCAGGTGGTCGGCGCGCTGATCGGCTCGGCACTGACGCTGGCCATGCTCATCGGCAACGATCCGGCCAAGCTCGGACTGGGCTCGGTCGGGGTCAACGCCAATGCCGGTCCGCTCGTCGGAGTCCTGGCCGAGGTCATCGGCACCGCGGTCCTCGTCTTCGTCGTCTTCGGTGCGGCCGTCGACGGCCGCGCGCCGGCCGGATTCGCGGGCATCGTCATCGGCTTCATCGTCTACGGGATCATCATCCTGGTCGGCCCGATCACCGGCGCCGCGCTCAACCCGGCTCGCCAGATCGGTCCGGTGCTGCTCGAGGCCGTGATCGGCTTCGGCAAGTCGGGTGATCGTATCGCCCAGCTGTGGGTCTACATCGTGGGCCCGATCGCGGGCGGCCTGATCGGCGCCGGCCTGTACCAGCTGATCGGTCGCCAGGCCGAGGAGGCGCCCTCGACGGTTCGGGCGACCGCCCGCGCAGAGTCGTAGTCCAGTCGTAGTCCTCGTCGTCCGGACCACCTGACACCTGAAAGGGAATCCCATGGTCACCACCACGAGTGCGATGAAGAAGCTCCTCAACCGCGTGGAGGACATCGTCCCGGAGAGCCTGGCCGGCCTGGCCAAGGCGCACCCGGACGTCGTCAAGATCGACACCGCCAACAACGTCGTCCTGCGGGCCGGCGGCCCGCGACGCGGCAGGGTAGCGCTGGTTTCGGGCGGCGGCTCAGGCCACGAGCCGCTCCACGGTGGCTTCGTCGGCCTGGGCATGCTCGACGCCGCCTGCGCCGGAAACGTCTTCACCTCGCCCGTTCCCGACCAGATGGAGGCTGCCACGCGTGCCGTCGACGGCGGTGCGGGCGTCCTCCACATCGTCAAGAACTACACCGGCGACGTGCTCAACTTCCAGATGGCCGCCGAGCTCGTGGCCGGCGAGATCGAGGTGGCGTCGGTCGTCACCAACGACGACGTCGCCGTGCAGGACTCGCTGTACACCGCCGGCAGGCGGGGTGTCGGCGGGACGGTCCTCGTGGAGAAGATCGCCGGCGCACACGCGGAGGCAGGCGCATCGCTCGCCGATGTGACGGCCACGGCCTTGCGCGTCAACGCCAACGTCCGATCCATGGGCCTGGCCCTCACGAGCGCGGTCGTACCGGCCGCCGGGACGCCCACGTTCGAGCTCGGCGACGACGAGGTGGAGGTCGGCATCGGGATCCACGGCGAGCCGGGTCGCCGCCGGGAAAAGCTGAGCACGGTCGACGAGATGGCCGACTGGCTCGTGGAGCCGATCGTGTCCGATCTCGGCATCGGCCGCGGCGACACCGTCCTCGCCTTCGTCAACGGGATGGGCGGCACGCCCCTCATCGAGCTCTACGTGGCGTTCAACAGCGTCGCCAAGATCCTCGAGAGCAAGGGCATCGGCATCGGCCGGAGCCTCGTGGGCAGCTACATCACGAGCCTGGAGATGGCCGGATTCTCGGTCACGCTCCTCAAGCTGGACGACGAGCTCACCCGGTGGTGGGACGCACCCGTCCACACGCCCGCCCTGCGCTGGGGCGTCTGAAGCGCACGCCAGTCTCTCCCTCGCGGCTGCCGACCCAATCTCCCTCCGGCCGGCAGCCGCCACTATCCTTCCGAGGCACGCCATGTACGACACGCTGACCGCCTGGCTTCGCCTGTCCGCCGAGCGCATCCACGATCAGTCGAACGCGCTGACCGCCCTTGACCGGGCGATCGGCGACGGTGACCACGGCATCAACATGGATCGCGGATTCGCGGCGATCGTCGCGACGCTGGATGAGACCGAGGCACCCGCCGCGGCGAGCCTCAACGACACCGAGGCCTCCGCGACGCTCCTGCGAACTGCCGGAAAGAGGCTCATCAGCACGGTCGGCGGCGCGTCGGGGCCGCTCTACGGGACGGCGTTCCTGCGCGCGGCCGGCGCGGTCGCCGCCGGCAACGGCCGGCCCGCCGAGACGATCGCCGCCGCCCTGGAGGCGGCTACGGGCGGTATCGGTAGCCTGGGCAAGGCCGTTCCCGGTGAGAAGACGATGCTCGACGCGCTGGTGCCGGCCGCGGAGGCGGCACGTGGCGCCGTCGACTCCGGCGGCGGCCTCGCCGCCGTCGCGGCGGCGGCGAGCGACGCTGCCGAGGCCGGCGCCCGCGCGACGATCCCGATGGTCGCCACGAAGGGTCGCGCCTCGTACCTCGGCGACCGGAGCGTCGGCCACCAGGACCCGGGTGCGACCTCGTCGGCGCTCCTGCTCCGCGCGCTCGCCGACGTGGCGTCCGACTGAGCGAAGCGGACGTTTCACCATGGCTCGCGCGATCCTGTCGGGACGACCGGGCTCACCCGGCATCGGGGAGGGTCGCCTGATCCGCGTCCCTGAGGCCGTCCGCGACGGCGCGACGCCGGTTGCCGGGGCGGCGCGTGGGCAGGACTCTCATGGAGATGAAGTGGCCCGGCTACGCCACGCGCTCGACCTCGCGGCCGGGCAGCTCGAAGCCCTGGCAACGGAGACCGCGCAGCGGGCCGGCGACGAGATCGGCGCGATCTTCGAAGCCCAGGCGCTGTTCGCCCGCGATCCCGCGCTGATCGATCCCGCGCTCGAGGCCATCCGGGACGGTCGTCGCGCCGTGGAGGCCATCGAGCTCGCCGCCGCCGACCAGGCCGACCGCCTCGCAGCCGTGGACGACGCCTACTTCCAGGAACGAGCCGCGGACATCCGCGACGTGGCCCGGCGCGTCGTCGGCATCCTCGAGGGGCGGCCCCAACCGGATCTTCACCATCGCGACGGGACGCCGGCCATCCTCGTCGCTGACGATCTCGACGCGTCGGTCGTGGCGACTCTCCGCCCGGAGCTGGTGAGCGGAATCGCCCTCGCCGGCGGCGCCCCCAACGGCCACCTCGCGATCGTCGCCCGGGCCCTGGGTGTGCCGGTCGTTCTCGGCCTGGGGGGTGCGGTGACAACCGGTATCGAGGGCGAGGCGGCCGTCGTCGACGGTACGGGCGGTCGGCTGCTGCTCGATCCCAGCCCGGCGGATGTCGCCGAGCTCAGGGTCGGGCGGCCGACGGGGGTGTCGACAGCTCCCACGGCCGCACCCGGCGGCGGGAACGCCGGCGCCTCGGGGTCGTCCGCGGAGCTGCCCGTCGAGATCGAAGCCAACGTCGGGTCGGTCCGCGAGGCGGAGGAGGCGGCCCAGGCCGGCGCCGCCGGCATCGGGCTCGTGCGGACCGAGCTCCTGTTCCTGGGGCGATCCACGCCGCCCGGCGAGCGGGAGCAGGCGAGCGTCTATCGACGGATCCTCGCCACGATGGAGGGCCGGCCGGTCGTGTTCCGCACCCTGGACATCGGCGGCGACAAGCCGGCCGCCTACCAGGCCAGCGAGACCGAAGCCAACCCGGCACTGGGAATTCGTGGGCTTCGACTGGGCTTGCGACATCACGAGCTGCTCGAGACGCAGCTGGCTGCGCTCGTCGAAGCGGCGGCAGGCGGCACCCTCCGCGTGCTGTTCCCGATGGTGGCCGTACCCGAAGAGCTCGAGGCTGCTCGGGAGGTGCTCGACCGCGTCATCGCCCGGGCCCGAGAGAGCGGCTCGGCACCGGCTACCGTGCTCGTGGGGATCATGGTCGAGGTCCCGTCCGCGGCGATCGGCGCGGACCTGTTCGCCCCCCTCGTGGACTTCTACAGCATCGGCACCAACGACCTCGTGCAGTACACGCTCGCCGTGGACAGGCTCAATCCCGCGCTCGCGGACCTCGCCACGCCGTATCAGCCGGCGCTGCTGCGCTTGATCGCGCAGGTGACCGAAGCGGCCCGCGGCGCCCGGCGCCCCGTCGCGGTGTGCGGCGAGGCGGCAGCCGACCCGCTGCTTGCAGCGCTCCTCGTCGGCCTGGGCGTCACGGAGCTGAGCGTTGCGCCCGGGGCCATCGCGCCGCTCCGGCAGGGGCTTGCGGGCCTAGACGTCGATCGGTGCCGAGAGCTGGCACGCGCAGCGCTCGACGCTCATTCGGCGGCCCAGGTCCGACGGATTGCCGGTCAGCTCGGTACACCCGACCCGGCTGGCGGGGCCGGCGTCGACCTGCGCTGATCCGCAGGGGACGGGCGTAAACGTACGCTGATCCGCGACAGGCGCTCGCGACGGAGCGGTGCTAGCCTTCGCGGATGACCGGGCCTCAACCCTCGGACGCCGCCTTGGGGATGGGGGACCCGGATCTCCGTACGGCCCCCGAGGCCGCGCTACGTGCCCGACAGGCAACCGCGGGTCGCCCGGCCGGCGCACATGCTGCCGATCTCCGCCAGGCGATCCTCCACGATCTGCGTCGGAAGGGCCCGACGGGTCCTGGTGAGCTCTCCCGACGCGTGGGGGCCAGCCGGACCGGCGTCCTCCAGCAACTCCGGGCGCTGGAAGTGGCCGGCCTCGTCGCGCGTCAGACGGTCCGCCACGGCGTGGGCCGTCCGCGCCACGTCTTCGACGTCACCGCGGCGGCCCAGGGCCTCTTCCCCTCGAACTACGACGGCCTGGCCACGGACATGCTGGCGGCCGTGGCCGCGGTCGGCGGCGAGGCGCTCGTGACCGAGGTCTTCAGGGCGCGGCGGCGGGTTCTGCGCGATCGAGTCGGTGGACGGCTGGCAGTTCGACTGCCGGCGGACGCACCGTTGGTCGACCGAGTGCGGGAGCTGGCCGTCGTCCAGGACGAGCAGGGTTACCTGTGTCACGCCACGATCGAGCCCGACGGGGCGACCTTCCGCCTCTCGGAGCACAACTGCGCGATCTACCAGGTGGCGCTCGCGCACCCAAGCGCATGCCGGGCCGAGGAGGAGCTGTTCCGCGAGGTCCTGCACGCCGACGTCGTGCGAGAGTCGCACATCGCGGCCGGCGACCGCTGCTGCTCCTACCGCATTCGGGCCCTCGCCGCTGACGGCTAGGGCGTAGCGAGCGCCGTCAGGCCTCCTCGCGCTCGATGACCTGGCGCGTCGCGGGCACGAGGGATGGCGCCGGCACGTCCGAGACGTTCGGTACGAACGAGGCCGCGTGCGAGGTGGCGGCCACCTGCTCCTGGTCGGACAGCGACAGGATTCCCAGGCGCCCCAGGGTCGCCAGCTCGTCACGGATGTACGTCTTGAGCATCTCCGGGCCGTCGGTGTTGATCGTGAACCGGATGTCGTTGCGCCGGAACGTGTCGAAGATCCAGCGGAACTCGTCCCAGCCCGAGACCACTGCGGTGTTGAGGTTCGACGTCGGGCAGATCTCCAGGACGATGCCGCGGTCGCGGATCATGGCCATGGCCCGCGGATCGTAGGCCGCCTTCACGCCGTGGCCGATCCGGTCGGGCTCGAGCAGCTCGACCGCGCGGGCGACTTCCTCCACCGGACCGGCCTCTCCGGTGTGGACCGTCAGGCCCAGGCCGTACTGGCGGGCCCGGCGGTAGAGGCGCCGGTAGTCGGCAAGGCGGAACGTCGCCGACTCCGGGCCGGCGATGTCGATGCCCACGACGCCCCGGTCCCGCCAGGCGATGGCCTTCTCGCTGATGATCTCGTTGAGCTCGTAGGGGAACGCCCGGTCCAGGCAGAAGATGAGCCCCGGCTTGACCGGGTACTCGAGGGTCGCCCGGTCCATGCCCCGAACGGCGGCAGCGATGATGTGATCCAGGTCCTGCTCGCCGCCGCGGTTCCGCTTCATCGGGTTGAAGCGGAGCTCCATGGTCGTCACGTTGTTCTTGCGGTACGCGCCGCCGACCACCTCGTAGACCGCCCGCTCAACGGCAATCGGCGAGCTCTGGATCAGCTCGGTCCAGTGGAACAACTGGAGGTAGCCGTCGAAGCTGGGGGGCCGGCGCGGGGACACCGTGATCATGTCGCGGAATTCCCAGTAGTCCTTCGTCGGCAGCCGGATTCCCTGGGCATGGGCAATGCCCCACATGATCGCCGGGGTGACCGCGCCGCCCAAGTGACAATGCAGCTCCGCGAGGGGCATCCTGCGAGCCAGCCTGCGAACCATGATCGCGAGAATAGCCGACCCAGCGCGGGCGCATGCCAACGATCTATGCTGGCAGGGCGTTCCACCGGCGACGAGTCAGGAGTTTCTTCGCGTGCCCCTGTTGTGGCGAATCATCGGTGCCGCGGGAGCCATCGCATACTCGCTCGACCGAGGCGTCACACGACTCCTACCAGGTCCGCTGGGCCGATTCGCGTCCACTCGTCCGTTGGGCACATTCATCGCCATTGCCATCCTCCTGGCAATCCTCGCTAGGTCGCTCGTGATGGGTTTGCCATTTGCGTTCGCAAGATCGGTCGATCTGCACACGCTGGATCTTCAACGCGACGAGTTCCTGGCAACCATCGAGGGGCACCTGGCGCCCGATTACATCGTCACGTTCCAAGACGAGAATCGCGACGGCCACCTCCAGCCTACCGAGCGTAAGACGGCCTGGAAGTATTTTCTCGGAGCGGATGATGGCTCGGCAGGCCTCGTCGTGGAGTCGACGCGCCCGCCTGAGGAGATGTATCGGGGCGATGCCACCGTCACGCTGACAGGCCCGCTCATCGGAGCTGGTGCACTGGATGAGATGGAACTGCCGGACAACTTCGACAGTCGCCGAATCCCATTTCCGCTGTCCTCGACCTACCGGCTCTACGAGGGTCGGGAGTTCGGGCAAGCCCAAGCCGCCCGCGAGGCCGTGATCGTGCTGGGCGGCCTGGCTATCCTCCTCTTGATCGGCTGGCGTACCCAATACCTGCCATTCCGCCCAGAACCCTACGAAAGTACGATGGCACGTGCCCCCGCGCCGGTTCGGCCGGTCCGCGCTCAGCTGAGCGGGATCGTCGACAACGGCGGGTCCTTGCGACGTGTTCGCGGGGCGCCCGCAACGGTGACCCTCCAGGAAGATGCGGCCGGACGGCGAATACTGGGCGTCGCTCCCCGGGAATCCGACGCCGGGTGGACGCGTTTCCAGATCCCGTCCACGGAGTTTGGGGAGATCGTGAACGGCCAGACGATGGGCGCCCTGGGCACGCGATGGGCGCTAAGGATTCGGGCCCGCAATAGGGTGGCTGTCCTGGGCTTCGAAACCATCAACGATCGCGACGGTATCGCGAGCCAGATCCGTCAATAAGCAGGAACGTCCAGCCTCTACGACGAACGTGGGCTGAATCCTACGATCAAGCCTCGCGGCCGGGCGGCCAGGTGCCCATCGCCTGGCGGAGGATCGCGAACTCGCCCAGGTGGTAGGAGTTGTGGTCGGCGACGATCCGCACCTCGCGGATGATGGTGTGGCCAGGCGTGTTGGGGATCGTCGCAAAGACGTCCGTCGCAGGGTCCCGAACGATGCCCCGGAGCGCATCGTTGTCACTCCGGAATGCGTCGAGTGTCGCCTGGAACTGTTCGGGAGTGGCGCGGGCCGAGACGTCGGGCCAGTAATCGGCAGGCCAATGCGGCTCGACGTAGTCGCGGTTGCGGATGTAGTCGAGGATGTCCCATTGCGTCAGCCGGATGTGCTCCAGCATGTGCCAGGGCGTCACCGAGCCATTCGGGATGAGCCGGTTCATGGCCTCCTCAGGGAAATCCGCCACCGCGTCGTCGAAGGGCATTCGGGCGCCCTCGCCTCGGAGCAAGTCGACGAGCTGGCTGCGGAGCAGCCGATCGTCGGTCACGCGCCGCCGCCCTAGCTCGCGGCCGGGATCACGCGCCCGTCCGCGTCCAGCGACGCCCGCCGCCTGAGGGCTCGCAGCTCGGCGCCGGGCACCTGATCGCGGGCGTGGTAGCTCGAGCGCACGAGCGGCCCCGACTCGACGTGCTTGAAGCCCATCGCCAGTGCCTCCGACTTCATCTCGGCGAACTCGTCCGGGTGGTAATAGCGGACGAGCGGCAGGTGCTTCTGGCTCGGTCGCAGGTACTGGCCGACGGTCAGGATGTCGCAGTCCACCTCGCGCAACGCCGCGAATGCCGCCGTCAGCTCGAGGCGCGTCTCGCCAAGGCCGACCATGAGCGAGCTCTTGGAGTGGACCGGATAGCCGATCTCGGCGGCGTCGCGCTTCGCCTGGGTCAGGACGCCCAGGCTGCGATTCCAGCGCGCCCTCTTGCGGACCGGCTTCTGGAGCCGCTCGACCGTCTCCAGGTTGTGGTTGAGGATGTCCGGCCGCGCCTCCATGACCGACCGCAGCGGCGCCTCCTCGCCGTTGAAGTCGGGGATGAGCACCTCGACGCCCATGAGCGGCGAGGCGGCCTTCAGCCGGCGGATCGTCTCGGCGAAGATGTGGGCGCCGCCGTCGGGCAGGTCGTCACGGGCCACCGAGGTCACGACGACGTGCTCGAGGCCGAGCTCGGCGACCGCCTGGGCCACCCGTCGTGGCTCGTCCTCGTCGTTCCACGTCGGTCGGCCGGTCTTGACTGCGCAGAAGCCGCACGCTCGGGTGCATGTGTCGCCGAGGATCATGATCGTGGCGGTGCGCTGGTCCCAGCACTCCCCGATGTTGGGGCAGTGGGCCTCTTCGCAAACCGTGTTCAGCTCCAGCCCGCGGAGGAGGCGCTTCAGGTCGTGGTAGTTCTCACCGGACGGCAGTCGAGCCTTGATCCAATCGGGGTGGCGGCGGAGTGGCAGGCTGCCATCGGCGGCCGGCCCCGCGTAGCTGGCCCCTCCGCCCAGCGCGATGGACAGCGGCTCGTGCGGCTGGTGATCGTGCCCGCCACCGGGTGGCGTGAACATCGGCAGCTCTCGGCCCATGGCCTGGAGTGTAGTCGCGCTCAGGCGGACTCGCCGAGCAGCGTGTCGCGCAAGCCGGTTTCCACGTCGCGCGGAGCAAAGCCCAGCTCGTCGATCGCCTTCCGGCTGGATGCCCAGTAGGTCACGCCTGCCGAGGCCGCGATGGTCTCCCGGAGGTCCGGTGGCAGGCCGCCGACCGGGCCGACGCGTCCGGCAATTGGAGCCATCGCCCGAAGCAGCGCCGTAGGCAGCCGCAGCCGGGGCGACCTGTGGCCACCGAGCCGGGCCGCGATCTCGATGGCGTCGCGCAGTCGCTGACACGGCCCGGCCAGGACATAGGCCTCGCCGACCCGTCCGCGGTCGAGCACGCCGACGATCCCGGCCGCCTCGTCCTCGACGTGGACGAGCGACGTGCCAACCTCGTCAAGCGCGCGATAGCGCAGGGTGCCGGCGAAGGCGCGACGCAGTTGGTCGCCTATTTCCGAGTGGTCGTCGGGTCCGTAGACCGTCCCGGGCATGGCGATGAGGACGGGGTCGCCCCTCGCGATCCGCTGTTCCGCGACCTCGTGGCCGCGGAACTTGGTCTCGTCGTACCAGCTCACGAATCCTTGCGACAGGTCGCGCCGATACGTCTCGTCGACGACCTGACCGCGGGTGTTGCCCATCGCCGGATGCCGATTCGGTAGTCCCCAGCAAGGTGCACGACCGCGTCGTGACCGGTCATCAGCGGGGCCAGGCGCTCGAGAGAGCCGGCGACGTCATCCACGACGACGTCGGCGCCGAGGGCGGTGAGCGTCCCGCCCCGGCCGGCGTCCCGGACGATGGCCGTGACGGCGTCGCCGCGTCCCCGCAGTTGCCGGATGAGCGCCCGCCCGATGAACCCCGAACCCCCCGTTACGAACACCCGGCTCACGACGGACCCGCCGCTGGCTCGGACCGTTGCCGCGTCGGTGGTGCGGTTAGTAGATCGGCGTGTCCGGGCCGATGCTCTCCAGCCAGGCCTTGATATCCGCGACGAAGCGGCCGACCTGGGCGCCGTCGGACGCCCGATGGTCGAAGGCCACGGGCACGTTCATGATCGACCGGACGGCGATGACGTCGCCCTCGGGCGTCTCACGGACGACCGGCCGCTTGACGATCGCCTCCATGTTCACGATCGCCACCTGCGGCGTGTTGACGATCGACTGGCTCGCCACCGATCCGAACCAGCCGGTGTTGTTGACCGTGATCGTGCCGCCCTGCAGGTCAGGCAGCTGGAGCCGGTTCGCCCGGGCTCGAGCCGCGACGTCCTGGACGGCTCTGTTCAGGCCGGCGATCGAGAGCTGGTCGGCATCGTGAACGACCGGCGTGATCAGACCGTCCTCCACGGCGACCGCCACAGACACGTTGATCCGGCGCTTCACCAGGAGGCCATCCTCGGTCCAGTGGGCGTTGAGCTTGGGATGTTTGCGCAGCGCTTCCACGATGGCCTTGATGATGAACGGCACGAAGCTCAGCGAGATGCCTTCGCGGGCCTGGTACTCGGCCTTGTGCGCCTCGCGGAGACGGACCAGCCCGGTGACGTCGGCCTCGACCGAGGTATAGGCGTGCGGCACGGTCGTCTTGCTGCGGACCATCGCGTTGGCGACGCCCTTGCGCATCTGCGACCACGGGATGAGCTGCTCGTCCTCGCCGGGCTTGAACGTCAGGGCGGGCGCTGCCGGAGCGGCTGGGGAGGCAGCGGCTGGCGCCGCGGCGGTTGGGGCCGCGGCGGCTAGCGCGGAAGGGGCGGCCGATGGGGTCGGCGCCGTCGCCGGGACGCTGCTCGGCGCGGCCTGGCCGCCGACCGCCTGGCCCGTTCGAGCCGCTTCCACGAAGTCCGTCACGTCCTCGCGGGTGATCCGCCCCCCTCCCCCCGTGCCAACGATCTGGGCCGCCGTCAGGCCGTGCTCCCGCAGCAGGCGTCGCACGGCCGGCGTCATCCGCGCGTCGGCGTCTCCTGGCTGGGCGGCCTCGGCCGCGGTGCCGCCACGACCATTGCCGCCCGGCGCGGTCGCCGTCGGAGCAGAAACCGCGGCAGTTGCGGCGGCAGGACGGCTCGTGGCCGGCTCCTCGGGTGCGCGTTCCGGACGCTCATCCGACCCGGCGGGACCTTGCGCCGGCTCGGCCGTCTTCTCCGGCTCGGCCGTCTTCTGCGACTCGGCCGTCTTCTCCAGCTCGGCCGTCTTCTCCGGCTCTGCCTCGGCCTCGCCGGCCTGACCCGCCGCGCCTGCCTCCTCGATGACCGCGATCTCCGCGTTGTTGGGGACCGTCGCGCCCTCTTCGACGAGGATCTCCTTGAGGACGCCCTCAACCGGCGACGGCACCTCGGCGTTCACCTTGTCGGTGATGACTTCCAGCAACGGCTCGTATTTCGCGACATGGTCGCCGGGCTTCTTGAGCCACTTGCCGATCGTCCCCTCGGCCACGCTCTCGCCGAGCTGGGGCATCGTCACCTTGGCCACGGTCGTGCTCCTCTGCAGAGGGTCTGCTCTGTGTGCCGGTAGTGTCGCCGATCCCGCCGGTTCCGGTCGAGCGCCTCCCCTTTCTGTCAGTTACGAATGGGGCTCGTGAAGCACGACCGATGGCAGCCGATTTGTGACATTCACGAGCCGCGCTCGTAGCCCACGCCGGCAGAAGCCTCGATCCCGCCATTTACGACCTTCATTCGTCATTGGCACGACTTCCCTGCCAACGACGAGCACGGTTCGTATTTGTCACGTTCGAAGAAGCCGTCGTGGCGCGGCCACCCTCGAGTCACGGGATGCGGCCGCTTCGACGGGCGCCATCGCTGTCAAACATCCCGCGCGGTACGACCGTCGCTCGTTTCTGTCAGAAACAGCAGGCCGGCCATCGTCCCGACGGGCTTTCTCAGCCATCTCCTCACGGCAGCTCCGCGGACCGGGAACGCCTCACCGAAGAGGGCGGCGTGCCGGTCAACACGTCGATACTCCGTGCGCGTCGCGGGCAGGACGATGAGTCGGCTGATCGCCAGCGGGCCGCTTCCTTTCGGCGACGCGAGCCGCTCAGACCAGATGGGGCCGGCGAGCCGGACCATCTCGTCGAGCTTGCGAAGAGTGGACTCCACCGAGACGATCTCGGACTTGGCCTCGACCACGAGCAGCGACCTGGCCGTTGGCCACCACCCGAGGACGTCGATCGAGCCGCGCTCGCCGAAGCGCGAGTAGGTGACCTCCAGCTCCGTGACCCATTCGTATCGGCGCAGAAGCAGGACCGTCAGGCCAACGAGATCGGCATGCCGCTGGTCGAGGACGCGATCGAGCTCACCGGAACGCCAGCTGACCTGCCACTCGACGCCAGCGTCCAGGGCCCCAAGGACTCGACGGATCGTGGCGACGGGGCATCGGCCGGCATGCCCTCGCTCGATCAGGGAGATCAGGTCCTGACTCACACCTGCACGAAGGCCCAGCTGTGCTTGGGTCCAGCCCCGCCTGCGTCGAAGCACGCGAACGACTCGGCCGAGCTTGACATCGTCCATCCTCCAAGCATGGAGCCCACGGCTTCTCCGACAGTCACCGGACGGGCACCGGGCGGCGCCAAGGTCAGATACGACTGCGGTTCGTGGGGCCGGCCTGCCTGTCTCCGATTAGCAGCAATTACGAGCCCTCGCTCGTTTCTGTCAGGTTAGAGACGGGTCAGGCGGTCCGGCACCGTATTGCCGGCCGCTTCACGAGCTGGCTCGAATCGCCCGGCCGCGAACGGTCCCTGGCCGGTCTTCGCGGCGGCCTGGTACTCGTCGAGGCCACGCGCGGTAAGAGCCTCCAGCTCGGCCATCAACCCTTCGTCGATCGTGGTGAAGTTGAAGCAGGACTTGCCTTGCATCCGGCGCCGGAGCTCGGGCGACATGTTCTGCGCCAGCTCCGGGAACCCGTAGACGGGCATCAGGTAGAAGCTGACGTAGCGCTTGCCCGGCCGAACGCCCGCCACGTAGCCGTGCGGCTCGTCCTCCAGCCCGCGCAGGTGCAGCGCGAGGCCGCCCGGCCCCTCGGCTGCGACCGCGAACCTGCCCCGGTACGGCTCCAGGATGGCGCGAAGACGTCGATCGACCGCCGCCAGATCCGCCGCCACCTCGACTCCCGCCTCAGTACGCTGCCAGCGCCCGGATCGCCTCCAGGATGCGGTCGGGGCTGACCATGAACCAGTCCTCCAGGACGTGGTTGTAGGGGACGGCCGGCACGTCCGGCCCGGCGACCCGCGTCACCGGACCGTCGAGATAATCGAAGGCCTCCTCGGCCACGATCGCGGCGATCTCCGCGCCGTATCCGCCGAACTTGTTGTCCTCGTACACGACCAGGCACTTGCCGGTCTTGCGCACGCTGTCCAGAAGCGTCTCCCGATCGAGCGGGCGGAGCGTGCGCAGGTCCACGACCTCCACGCTGACGCCCTCCTCCTCGGCCCGATCGGCCGCCTCC